>Ga0075120_10003190_pt1 | contig 11329 bp, 13 predicted proteins | sample AntAceMetag02UKL_FD_69792 | JGI IMG/M metagenome (GOLD analysis project Ga0075120, IMG submission 69792) | Saline lake microbial communities from Ace Lake, Antarctica - Antarctic Ace Lake Metagenome 02UKL | ecosystem: Environmental > Aquatic > Non-marine Saline and Alkaline > Saline | place... | reverse complement strand
AGCGCCACGGGTTTTTTGCTGTATGACGCCCGTTTTCCGTCCGCTCGGCGAGCGGACGGCTACATCATCGTGGCCAGCGTTGTTGGGCTGACCCGAATGTCGCCTGCCTTACTCCGCGGGCGGCGGGGGGATGATGCCGTTATCCATCATGAGCTGCGTCATGTTGCGTGAGCGGGCAATGGCGGCGTGGGCGCTTTCGAAAAGTTCTTCGCGGGTTTTAACGAGCCGGGCGACGCCCTGTTCCTGGGCCTTGAGGCCGACGGCGGCGGCCTCTTCGGCGAAGACTTTCCAGTCGTCCATCGTGGGGAGCAGTTGCTCGGCAGAGAGTTGGTTGCCCACGAATCCGGCGAGGGCATCGGCGGCGGCAAAGCACATTTCGTCGGTAATGGTACTCGCACGCACGTCAAGGGTGCCCCGGAAGATACCGGGGAAGCCGAGGGAGTTGTTGACCTGATTGGGGAAATCGGAGCGCCCGGTGGCCACGATGGCGGCACCCGCCTCGTGCGCATCCCACGGCCAGATTTCCGGAGTGGGATTCGCGCAGACAAAGACGATGGCGTTTTCGGCCATTTGGGCAATCCATTCTTTTTTTATGGTATCGGGGCCCGGAGTGGAGGAGGCGATGACCACGTCGGCACCTTTCAGGGCTTCTTCAATGCCGCCCTGACGTTGCTCGCCGTTGGTGGTTTCGCAGAGATGCCATTTGACGTAGTGTTCGGCTTTGCGGGCTTCGATATCGGACCGGAAACGCCCCATGATGCCTTTGGAATCCACCATCATGCAGCGGGCGGGATCGGCACCGCGCCCGACCACGAGTCGCGCGGCGGCACTGTTGGCCGCGCCACTTCCCACAAAGACGATGCGGGCATCCTGAATGGATTTACCCACCAGCTTGAGGGCGTTAAGCAGGCCGGCAAGGATGACGGTGGCGGTGCCCTGCTGGTCGTCGTGCCAGATGGGTATTTCGGCCTTCTCGCGAAGCGTATCAAGAATGCGGAAGCATTTGGGCTGGGCGATGTCTTCGAGGTTGATGCCGCCGAAAGAGGGTTGCATCATGAGGACGGTGTCAATGAGGCGATCCGGGTCTTTGGTGTCGAGCATGATGGGTACCGCATCCACTCCGCCGAGATATTTAAAGAGCAGCGCCTTGCCTTCCATGACGGGCAGGCCCGCCTTCGGACCGATGTCGCCCAAACCGAGCACGCGCGTGCCATCGCTGACAACGGCGACGGTGTTCCACTTGCTCGTATACTCGTAGACCAGTTCGGGGTCTTTCTCGATGGCCTTGCAGGGGGCGGCGACGCCGGGGGTGTACCAGATGGCGAAGTCATTCAAATCGCGCACACAACAGCGCAGTGCGGTTTCGATCTTACCCCGGTAAAACGGATGCAGTTTCATGGCGTCTTCAGCAGGTTTATTAGCCTTGGCGACGCGGGCGTCGTGTTGAGATTCGTGGTTCATACATTTATTCCTACGTTTAAAAAGGACGCTGTGTGTTTTCAGACGGCAAACGATACTAAAAGCGGGGAGGGGCACAAGCGGGAAATGCGTGAAAGATGATCCTTTGGCTCTGCGCAGTCTAATCACCAGTCGTTTCACGAATTCTTTAACACCAATGGTTGAAGGCGGGGGATTCGTATTTTTTAACTGCTTTTCATATTGGAGGGTGCTATAAAACGTTTACGAGTTGGATTGGTTTGCTTGGCGAAAGGGATGTATATGGCAGAAAAGAAATGCGTGGAGGCGAAGCGGGGGATGCAGTTGTCGGTGTCGGTGCAGAATGAGTGCGGGGTGCTTTCCCGAATTACGGGTCTGTTGGGTGCCGCTGGAGTGAATGTACATGCGCTGACGCTGACGGGTGGTATCGATCACGGCTACGTCCGGTTGATTGTGGATCGGGAAGAAGAGGCCGTCCGTCTGTTAAAGGCCGAGGGCTTTCTGGTGTTTTGTCGGGAGGTGGTGCTGCTGGAAATCGAGAACAGGCCCGGTGCGCTGGGCGAGGTCTCGGCGCTCTGGGCGGAGAACGGGGTGAATCTGGAGTATGCGTATTGTGCGGGCGGGCCGAGTGTGAATCGCGGCTTGGTGGTGCTGCGGGTGGATGAGGTGGATAAGGCGCTGGAGATTTTGGGAAATGAAGAATGAAGAATGGGAAATGAAGAATGAAGAATGGGAAATGAAGAATTAAGAATGAGAGGATGAGGACTATGAAGGTATGTAATGGTTTTTTGCGCGGGGTGTGGGTGCTGTTGCTGGCGGGGATGACGACGGGGTATGCGATGGATAACGGCGCGCCGATTTTTCTGGATAATCAAGAGGGGGCGCTTCGTCTGGAGGCGATTTATGATCGGTTCAACCGGGATGTGAAATTCGGATCGGTGAAGGACGACATGGATCAGGATGTGTACCTGCTGCGTCTGAATATCGCGAATGATGTGGCCGTGACGTATTTTGACGTGGGCATTTTGGATGATGACCGCAAAGATGGTTCAACCCCGCCGGTGGTCGGCGGTGGGGTGTATTACACGATGTATGAGAGCGATTATCTGCGGCTGAACGCGCTGGTGAATGGTCACTACGTGCCGGAGTACGACACGAAAAGCTCGGGGTTCAAGGGCACGCTGGACTATTACGAGTTTGCGGCAGCGCTGGTGCTTTCGGGTAAGATCGAACTGATGAGCGGTGGGTTGTTTATCTCGCCCTATGCGGGTGGAGGCTATTCGCTGCTGCGCGGCTCGTACAAGGTGAATATTGACCCGCCGGCGAATGGCGTTTCCAAGCTGAGTTACGACTTGGAAGAGAGTGATCCGGTGGTGGGAATGGCTGGCGTGGCGGTGGTATTTTCGGACCGGGTGAGCGCACGGGTGGAATATAATTTCCTGAGTGACAGCAGCCTCTCCGCCGCCGTGGGGGTTTCATTCTGAGGGCCGAAACGGATGTGGTGATTGTCGGCGGTGGAGCGGCAGGCCTGATGGCGGCGGCGACCGCCGTCGAACTCGGGCTGCGGGCCGTGCTGCTTGAACGCAAGCATCTGGCGGGCCGCAAACTGCTGATGTGTGGCAATGCCCGATGCAACATCACCTCCAATCTCTCTGCCTCGGCGATGATCGAGGCGTATGGGCCGCCGGTGTCGGATTTTCTGCAAAAGGCGCTCAATGATTTTCCGCCGGAGGCGCTCCGGGCCTGGATGCGCGGCTATGGTCTGAATACGGTGGCGCACAAGGATGGACGCGTTTTCCCGGCCTCGGAAAAGGCCGTCGATGTGCTGCATCTTTTCACAGACCTGCTACGCGATGCCGCGATGCCGATGATGTTTAACTGTCCGGTGGAAGGGGTGCGCCCGGTGAAGGACGGCTGGGAGGTCGCTGCGCGGTTCTGTACGTTTCACTGCCGGGTCGTCCTGCTGGCCACGGGCGGCGTGAGCTATCCCAAAACGGGATCAGTGGGCGATGGACAGAAAATGGCGGGTGCCCTCGGGCACAAATTGATTCCATACCGTCCCGGCCTGGTCGGTTTCGAGGTGCGCGAATCTTGGTTGACCCGCCATCCGGATGAGGGTTTTGAGGCCGCGCAATTGACGATTCTGGACCGGCAGGGCAAGCCGGCAGGCGTGACGCGGGGAGAACTGCGCTGCGATCGCTGGGGCATCACCGGGCCCTGCGTGGTGAACGCCAGCCGGATTATCGCGCGAAATAATTTGGAGCACTATGCTTTTTGCGTGGACCTCTTTCCGTCGCTTTCGCAGGAGGAGCTGGTTGGAAAACTGCGGGGTAGTGGACGCGGCGGTTCAGCAAAAGACCTTGAAAGACGGCTTGCGGATTTGGGAATAGCGGGTACCATGGTACGCGATTTTGTGCAGCAGGCGGTGATGCCAATCTGTGTGGGTGCGCGTGCAGAAAAATCGTTGGATGAGGCGGTGTCCGCCCTGCTGAAGGGCTGGGTGCTTCATCCGGTGAGGCCGAATTCTCTGAAGGAGGCCATGGTCACCGTGGGTGGTGTGGATTTGGCGGGCGTGGATGAATCACGCATGGAGTCGAGAAGTCATCCCGGCCTCTTTTTTGCAGGCGAGGTGATGGATGTGGATGGGCCGACAGGCGGGTTCAATTTGCAGGCCGCCTTTTCGACGGCCCGGCTGGCGATGCGGTCGATCGCTGGGGAGGGTGCCTCGCCAGAGGCCATGATTCGGCGGAAGCCGGAAAACGAGCGGAGCAAACGAACGAATGGGCGATTTAAACATAATCCGGGAGCGGTCAGGAAGAGGCGTCCTCGTTAAGGGGCTGGCTGGGGTTCTGCTGTTTCTGTTGCTGGCCTGTTCCGTGCAGGCGATGAATCTGGTGGACTCGCTGAGCCCGTACAGCAAGACGCGTGGCGTGCGCCCGCATACCCGCTACATTGTGCTGCATACCACCGAGGCGCACGAGAAAAGCTCGCTGAACAAATTGCGCGAAAACGGGGAGGCGCATTATCTGGTGGGTACTCGGGGAGTGGTTTATCGCATGGTGGATGCCCGCAAGATTGCGCGGCACGCGGGGGTGAGCATGTGGGAGGGGCATCGCGGTATCGATGACTGGGCCATTGGCATCGAGGTGGTGGGCTATCATGACCGCGAGATTACGGCGGCACAGTATCGGGCGCTTCGGGAGCTGCTGACTTTTCTGCAAACCCAATACAAGATAGCCGATGAACGGGTGCTGACCCATTCCATGGTGGCCTACGGCGAACCGAATAAATGGCACAAAAAGGCGCACCGGGGGCGCAAGCGCTGCGGGATGCTTTTCGCCCGCGACCGGGTGCGCGCGCAACTGGGGCTGGATGCCAAACCTGCGTATGATCCGGATGTGCGCGCGGGACGGCTCGTGGCGGCGGATGAGCATCTCGATCTGGTGCTGTATGGTTCTCCCTCGCGCAGCGAAAAGGAATACCGCCGCCTAAGCAAGCCGGGGCGCGATGTCATTACCAAAAAAAGCACGCCCTGGGATGTGGCGGGCGTGGACTACAACAAGGCGGCCACGCTGTATATTTTCCCGGATGGACGCGAGTTCAAAGGGTCTGAAATCAGGGACTGGACCACGATCCCGGCGGGCACCAAAGTGGTGCTGCATCCGGAGGAGCGATACGTCGCCGTACCGGCATCTGCACCCGTTGTGCGTATGGCGGCGGCGGTTCAGCCGGTGCAGCCCAGGGCGCGTGCGCCCGGGGTGCCCGGGGTGAAATACATCGGGGCCGACGGTGAAAACGCCCGGCAGGTGGCAGGCGAGCGTTATCGGGAACCCGAAACCATCTATCTGCTGCCGAATGGATGCGTGCGAAACGGGCAGGAACTCGATGAGGCGGACCTGGACCGTCTGTCCGAAAAAACAGCGATTCTCATTGGATACACCTGCGTGGGCTATACCTCCAACCGGCACACGGCTCAGCACCTTTGCGCCGATCGCTGGAATCGGCCCGACACGTATTACCGACTCTCCGACGGGCGAATCGTGGCAGGGCACGAGTTGCCGGATGCCAACCTTCCGCGCAATACCCTCGTGTTTTGTCGGAATTGATCGGGATTTGGCCCCGGGAAGCCGCAGAAGAGGCCGTCCACAGATTGCGCAAATCTACACCGATTGAGAGAGTGGGGAAAGGGTTCCAGCGGAGCCGCACCAACCAACCTACCAACGTTTCGACAGCGTTTTTTTGGGCGGTTCGGGAGGTGGTTCGTTGTTGACCCATTGCGAAATCATGGTGGCGACGGCTTTGGGATTGGACTGGTTAAGCTTGTCGATCTGTCGGGGTTCCTGCGGTGGCGGAGGCTCGGCGACTGGGGCGGCCTTGCTTTGGTCCGTGGAGCGACCGGGTGAGGCGGGTAGACGGGTGGCCGCTTCGCGCCGGTTTTCTTCACGCCGGTTTTCTTCGGGCGGCTTGGGTCGGGCGGCGATATGCTTGATTTTAAAGTGAAAGACTGCGGCCAAGAAGCCGATAAAGACGAGCAGAATCAGGCTTTCAATAATCATGGCTTCGCCGGAGCATCCGTTCGGGTGTTCAGAAATTCATTGAACTCGCGCAGGGTGGAAGAGACTCCCGTGATGGCGCTCTGCTGGGCGGACTGAATACCGGAAATCTGCTCCTGAAGTTGTGCTGTTAGCTTTTGCAATTCACTGTTTTTGGTTTCGGCGGCGACCTTGGCTTCGCGCGTCGCGGCGAGGTCCTTTTGCAGTTCCGTTATGCTTTTGGCCTGCTCAGCGACTGTCTTTTTCTGTGCGTCCAGTTCGTGTTTCAGGTTGGACGCCTCCGCTGTGGAGCGTTCCTCCCGCTGGGCGGTCGTTGCCTTCGCCTCATCGAGTTTCTTTTGGATACGAGCGGTTTCCTCTTCTTTTTCCCGCAGGAGCTTTTCAGCCTGGACGGCTTCGGTCAGTTGCAGGATGCGGGCATTTTTTTCGCCGAGGGTCTGCTCGAACTGCGTCAGCTTGTTCTGTTGCGCCTCGAGTTCCTGGTAGCGTTGCTCGTTGACTTTTTGTAGTTGAGCGAGGTGACCTTCCGTGATGAAAATTTCGTTGGTCAGTTTGGCTTCTTCCGCGTGCAGGGCGGCGAGTCGGTCGCGCGCGGCGGAGAGGGTCTGTTCCACTTCCTGAATGAGGGTGTTGTAGCGCTGCTGGGTTTCGGCAATCTGATTTGTAATGGCGCTGTACTCTGGGGACATGGCTTGGTCGGCCCCGGCGGCTTTACCCTTGTCGCTGGAAAACCATGCGAACGTTTTGGGGGCGGACAGGCAAAACACGGAAACCAAGAGCAGGACCGGCTTGATGTACATTCTTTTTTTCATACTATATTTAAAATCCCAGGTGCTGTAGATTGACCGCGATCATAGCGGGCAGAGATGGGAAATCAAGCCTGCGTGGGTTTTTTTACACAAAAGACTTGCCTAATCGGAGCGGGCTTCGCTACACATACCCCCGTCTTTTCAAGACCAGGCGTACCCGTAGCTCAATTGGATAGAGCATCTGACTACGGATCAGAAGGTTGGGAGTTCGACCCTCTCCGGGTACGCCATTCTAAGCCAAGCACTTACAAAAGCAAACACCCCCTCGAAAAGAGGCCGGTCCCCAAGTGCGCTACATAGGCGCAACAATAATTTTCTTGCCTATATCTGGAATCGGTGGTTTTCTACTCCCATAAACACGGGGCAACATCCAGCAACGTGCGCTTGATCGGGAGAAAAAGGATATGCCGAAGCTCTTCAAAGTGGGTCGGATGAGATATTGGGGGTATCGCCTGTATCTGAATGGGTCGGATTGCTGGTTCTCTACGGAGACCGAGAACCGAAAGGAAGCCCAGAAGATTGCGGATACCCATCGGCGGGCCGTCAAGGGTGGGCTGTCCATCAACGAATTGTTTGATATGCTCATGGCTCAAATCTTCTCCCTACCGGCCAAAGAGCAGAAGAAAGCCCGTAGGGAACTCGAAACCCGCCTTAGCATGACCCGCAGAAATTCCCTTGCCCTGGGGGATGTGTGGCAGGCGTGGCTTGATCGAAATGGGGAGCAGGCCCCGGCAACTCTTGCCGGATATGAGAAAATTTGTAGTACACTTATAGGGTGGGCCTCCAAGCAAGGGCTAAAAGACCTGCACGAGGTCACTCCCGTCAGTGCCGAAACCTTTCTGGCAGACCTTTGGCGGCGGGGGATGTCGCCCCGCACTTGGAACTCATACGTGAAATTTTGTAGATCATTGTTCAAAACCCTCAAAAATACGGCGGGGATAGACGATAATCCGTTTGACGGCGTGAAGGTGAAGCAACACGCTACCCAAAGCCGGGAAAATTTCACGGTCACAGAATTGCGGCTCATCGCCGAGAATGCGGAAGGCGATTGGCGGTATCTGGTTGGCTTGGCGGTCTATAGTGGCTTGAGGCTCTACGATGTGGTTCATCTGAAATGGGAGAACATCGCCGGTGGACAGATTACACTTGTTCCGCAGAAGACCCGCCGAACCGGCAAGAAGATAACCATTATGATCCACCCCGGCCTTGAACTGCTGCTTTCCGAGCTTCGGGCAGGTCGGGGGAAGGGAATGGTCTCAGAGTATCTATTTCCTGATGTGGTGGCGCGGTATGATCGGTCCCCGCCTGCCGTGAGCAAAGACTTCACGAAGTTCCTTCTTCGGTTGGGCATTGAAACGACGGCCAAGGAACTCGAAGGGCGGCGTTCAAAGCGTGCTGCCGTCAAAGGATTTCATAGTTTGAGGCATTCCTTCGTTAGCCTATGCGCCGCTTCCGGGGTGCCGCAGTCCACTATACAAGACTTGGTAGGGCACGGATCGCCGGCAATGACCGCCAACTATACCCACACCAGCCAAGCCCAGCAGCGGGCGGCCATTGATACGCTGCCGATGCTCTATGGTGCCGGGAAGGATGCTGCCATCAACGTCCATGCAGTGGAGGGGGTACAGCGCACCAAGCGAAAAGGGAAGGCTTCGGAAGTGGGGCAGAAATCACCTTCGGCAAAAGAGGCCGGGAACAGCAAGGGCCGCCCCGCGAAATCAAAGCGGCACGGAAAAAATGAAAAATGAAAGGGGTGCAAGATGAACGCTGCGAAAATGAAATATGTCGAGTTTGAAGTCACAGAGCGGGAACAGAAAGACCTCATACAACGCGCCAAGCGTTGCGGGCTGTCGCTGAACGATTTCATCTGTGAGAAGCTCAAAGCCTTTGTTAATCAAGCCTGATGAATTGAAAGAGAGCGGGGCGGCCATGCGTCAACATGACCGCCCCCGATACGCAACCATAAAACCATCCAAGGAGTACGTACCATGAAAGTGAAAATAGAAGCAGAACCCCGAAAAGTCCAGCGCAAGCGTTCAAGCAGAAAATCCGCTCTTCCCCGGCGGCGTGAGCCGAATCCCGGATGCTATTCAGTTCGGGAGTCCGGTCCTACATATCACACTATGGCCCATACGCCACCTGCTGCCCGATTGGCGGTCTATGTTCCAGTAGGCTGCGTTCCGTTTGGGGAGCCGGTAAGTGCCCCCGCCGATGCGGCCCGGCTGTTAAATGAGATATGCGGTGTTTCAGGATTGGGCGTTGAAGGTATGTTTTGTGCCTACCTGAACCCTCGCAATCGCCCGCTTGATGTGGCTTGTGTGGCAGTCGGCGGGGTTGATTACTGCTATGCTTCCCACGCGGCCATATTCCACGGCGCGATATGCTGCGGGTCCTGTGATTTCATCCTTTTTCACAACCACCCTTCGGGAGAGGTTATCCCTTCAGCGGATGATATTCAGCTTACAAATAGTATTATAGCGGCGGGAAAGATAATGAGAATGCGCCTTCTTGATCATATCATTATCGGCAAAGACAAGTTTCTTTCGCTTCGGGATTCCGGGCAGATTGGCCCTTGGGAAAGGGAAAAAAACAGGAGGCTGCGAAGATGAAAAAAAGCATGTTGTACAAAAATCGCGTATCACGTCGGGTTGGAGATATTTTAACCATGGCCGCCGGAGGAGAATAAGAAACCATGTCATAAATCTTGACCGGCTGAAAGACCGGGAGCATGGTATATGCGGGCCGTGGGCGTGTTGCTATTGCCTGCGTTGGATTCAAATAGAGTTAATAAAAGGATGCAGCAATGCAACTTTCGTTTACGAGCATAATTAGGGGGACTGCATGAACAGACCAAAAATTGTAACAATCGTGGCATGGTTTCTTATCGTCTGGAATTTAATTATGTTGGTTGTGGCTGTTCCACAAATGGGCGTCGGGCTTGTTCCATTATTTATCACCTTCATCCAAAGAACCTTGACTGTTTGGATGCTGTTTATTCTTGTCGGAATCCACTTATTGAAAAGGAAAAATTGGGCCAGAGTCACGTATCTTGTTGTTGGACCGTTGTATTCTATTATCAACACGATTCTAAGGGCCGTTCATCTTGGTCTTGTTGGGATTGTTGATCAAGTGCCCTCGCTGATTGTTACTGCACTATTTGTGATCGTGCTTACACGTCCAAAAACAAAAGCATGGTTTCTCGGAGAGCCGCAGGTGTCTTCAACTTCAAGCGATAAAAAGAAACGTCCTGTATGGTTGCCCATAATAAGCATTATTGGCGCTATTCTGGTCGGAATCATACTTCTCCTCTGGGGTGCGAATCGGTTCATTATCGTTGCAGGCCCGGGAGATGACCGAGGTAATGGAATCATAGAAGAATGCCTATCAAAATAAATAGCAAGGCATTTTCTTGTGAAGCGGAATTACCGTAACATTCATTTGACATTAGAACCGCATAGGGTACTATATGAAATACGAAATCAGGCTGTATGCCGAAGGTGATGCCTGTCCCTTTGAGGACTGGCAGGATGCCCTTGATCCTGTTGCGGCTGTTCGCGTGGATCGTTATGTCCAGCGGTTGGCGGGCGGGAACTTCGGGGCGGCAAAGGCTCTGCCGCACGGCATATCCGAATTGCGGATGGATTTTGGGCCGGGGTATCGGGTGTACTTCGGTGTTGATGAAAAGACCGTTGTGATTCTGCTGGGTGGCGGTGATAAGCGCACACAGAGGCGAGACATTGAAAAGGCTGTTTCTCGGTGGATGAAATATAAAGCGAGGTGAACTATGGCGGCATATACAAAATCATATCGTGAAACCGTGCTGGCACGAATCCAACGAAACGACAAATATGCACGCGCCCTGTTCGCGGAAGCATGTTCGGCCATTCTCGAAGGGGAACCATCCATTGGCCTTTCGATGTTGCGTGACCTGATCCATGCAAAAATCACCTTTAAGAAGCTGGCGGAAGATACAGAGATCGGTGAAAAATCACTTCACAAGATGCTTGGGCAAAATGGGAATCCGACCATCACAAGCCTTGGGAAAATCCTTTTGGCCATTGAAGGCAACCTAGGTATCACCCCGAAAGTGAAAGCGTGAAGCATGAAGGCACTGAAAAAAGGATGGGTAGAGGGAACGGTGAAGGAATTGCTCAGCCTGTCTGATGAAGATTCAGCGCACATTGAAAAGAAGCTGGCCGCCAAGCGCACGGCGGAAGAAAAGAAACCTGGCGGAATGATCCATCTGGAAGGCCATGACCCCGCGCCAATGGAATTCATGCGCTGGAAGGACGGCGAAAGCACAGAGTTCTTTGCACGGGTTGGGGCAGATATAAAAAAGGTTCGGTTATCCCCTGTTATCCCTCTGGGCTGTATGGGCTTTGCCTATAATGGTTCTAAGACCGCCCATCCTTTCGGATTGCTCAATGTGAGTTCAGTCACCCCGTGCAAGTTGACCGCCCCTTGTGTGATGCAGCAAAGCATATTTGACGGCCTGTTCGGAGGCGATGAACTGCAACAGCGTGAATATGC
>Ga0075120_10003189_pt1 | contig 11329 bp, 10 predicted proteins | sample AntAceMetag02UKL_FD_69792 | JGI IMG/M metagenome (GOLD analysis project Ga0075120, IMG submission 69792) | Saline lake microbial communities from Ace Lake, Antarctica - Antarctic Ace Lake Metagenome 02UKL | ecosystem: Environmental > Aquatic > Non-marine Saline and Alkaline > Saline | place... | reverse complement strand
GGGGACTATGGGTTCAATAGGTAAGGAGATCGTCAGTGGAGACGAGTTCCCTATTCTTCTCACTTGCACCAATATATGCGACTATCCTCTTTTTCTCTTTGGAGCGATTCGACAATAGCCGCCAGCGGAAGCTGGCGGTTGCCCGGCGCAACAGTCTCCGCCTGACGACGCGACAGAACCAGAACCACAAAGCAACCGCCAGCTTCCGCTGGCGGCTATTGTAGCCAAGCTGGCGGCACGGCTGCCGGACGGGTTGCCTTCAGTTAATCATAACCCAAGCGGCTCGTGTGTGATATCGGGGTATGGACCCTCATCGGCTGCTCACGGATTTCAGCAACTTATCCCTGGGCAACCAGCCTTGCGTCGGTTGGGTGTTTTGGATATGATTCGCCCCCTCTTCCGTGGGAATTCCCTGGCTCTTCTCTTGGCATCATGGTCGGATCGCGGTACACGATTGTTCTGGCGTTGGGCACGCTGCTGGCGGCCGCCGGCTGCGCTTCGTCGCCCTGGTTGGCGGATGACAAGCCCTTGTCGGCCGATGCCGCACGCTTGTCGGCCGATGCCGCCGGGACCGGGGCTGATCAATCCGCGTCCACCAAACCAGCGCCGGCCCAAGCGGAAGCGGCTGCCGGTGGCGACTCGGGCGAGGCCATGCTGCAAGTGATGGCCGAAGTGGAGCAGATGGGCGTCTTGGACCCGGCCGCTCAACAGAAGCTGCTGGCCGACCTGAAACAGACCGATCCAGCCCTCTGGCCATTGCTGGTCCGCCAGTTCCAAGCTGCCTTGGAATACCGACAACGCAGTCAGCAACCGGCGGCTGGGCAACTGGCGATTGGGCAACCGAACGCCGCGCCTATTGCAGCCGCCGGTCAACCCACGGAACCGATTGCCCAAACTTCCTTGCGTCCCAACGACGCCGCGTCCAACCCAGCCGATCAACAATTCAACCGGCTTCCGATTGCCAGCAACACGGCTTTGCCGCCAACGGCCGCTCCGGCCGGCGGATACCCGAACACTTCCGCGCCGGGCCAGCCTGGCTCGGTAGCCGAAAGGTCGGCTCCCACTTCCGAAAACCCGCCTGCCGAGAACCGGACGGCTGAGAACCGGACGGCCGAGAAGATCAAGGCGAAGTTGGCCGGCCCGGTGGTTGCGGCCTCCTATCCAGCACCGACGAAGGATCCGGCAACGAAAGCCCCGGCAACCGCGAAAGCCCCGGTATCGACGAAGGACTGGCGAGAGCACCTTGCCGCCACAATCAGTGACCTGGAAACGCGCGTCGGCCAATCGCCCCAGTCGGACGAGGAGACTGCCCAGCACGCTCGTCTGCGAATGCTCTACCTGATTGCCAATCGTCGCGAGGATGCCGTGCGGCCGATTCCCGGCATGGCGGAACCGATGCAGCAATTCTGGTCGAAGGAGCTTTGCGGCTTGGCGGCCGGCCTCGACACGAAGCAGATGCCCGAGCTGCGGCATCGGGCGGCCGAGGCGAAACGCCATCTGGTCGGAGCCACGGCCAGCCTGGGCGAATCGGCCCCGTTGACTGTCTGCAACCTGGCCTTTTGCCGCGCGGTCCAGAGCTTCGGCTCGTTCAAGGAGTTCAAGCGGTACGAGTTTACGCCCGACCAGGAAGTGCTGCTATACGCCGAGGTGGAGAACTTCAGCAGCGAGGAGACCGCAAAGGGATTCCACACCGCGCTACGCAGCAGCTACCAGATACTCGACAGCCAGGGCCGGCGGGTCGACGGACACGAGTTCGCCGCGACCACCGAAGACTACTGCCGCGGCCTGCGTCGCGACTTCTTCATCGGCTACAATCTTCGCATGCCCAAACGGGCATACGACGGCGAGCACACCCTGCAGCTAACGATCGAGGACCTCAAGGCCAAGAAGATAGGCCAGTCGTCGATCAAATTCACGATCAAAGCGCCTGGAAGCAAGTAGATCGGTCAGCTTCCTTCAACCGCGGCGTCTCCGCCGGCCGACTCCCAGCAGGCCGATCAGGCCGACTCCCAAGTATTTCGGGAATTCTTGGGGGGGAATTGCTTGCGGTCCTCGCGGTTCGCAATATACTCATTGTTGTGTCGTTTGGGTAAGTTGCTCGGCATGGCCGGGCCCTGAACGGCTATGACTGTGTGAAAGGGGAAATGCGATGAAAACGCAACACATTCTGAAGACCGTCACTTCGACGGCGAAATTTTGGATGCTGACGGGATTGATTCTGGCCGGGGCGGTCACCGTCTTCGCACAAGTGCAACATCCGCGGGCGGCCCGCCGGGTCCGGGCTCATCGCGTCCATACCCACCGGGAGAACGTGGTCGACGTGCGGCAGAATCGGGTGGACAACGTAAGGGATCGCAGGGTGGCCGCCGGAGCCGCCCGGTTGGTCCTGCCGTCGTACGCGCCTGCCAGGGTCGCCACGTCGGGAACCATCGTGGTTCCGCCGGCGCCCGCCCCAGTCAAGCTCCCGGCGGCCCAAAGTCCGCCCGCGCAGGACAACACGCTCGAAGGGCTCCCCTCTGACAAACTGGCCGACCCGTTCGAAGGTTCGCCTAGCTACCCGGTAATCCGCCTCGAGGACGGCGGCGTTACCGTGGTTCTCAAGATGGACCAGGGCGAGACGAAAGTCCGCATGGTGGGCGTCGCGGCCGTCAACCTCGAAGACCGGATCAAGCTGCCCGAGCGCTTCGCGGCTGCCCGGCTTCCGTCCACCGAGCGATTCGTTGGGCATCTGCTCAAGGGCGAGAGCGTCTATGTCGTCTACGACACCCAGGTCGCCGAGGAGGACGCCGACGGCAAAATCGTGGCCTATCTCTTCCGCGCCCCGGACGGACTGCTGGTCAATCTTGAAGTTATCCGCGCGGGTTTCGCCGTGACCGACACGGGTTACGATTTCGACCAAAAGGAAACTTTCATCGAATACCAGGATCGTGCCCGCAAGGCGGACAAAGGCATCTACGGTTTAGTCAAGCGGATCCGCGCGAGGAACGCCAACCGCTGATAAAGAATGCCGGCCGGCGAAGAGAAAAGCGACCAGTCGCAAGAGCGGAAACCCGACTGTTACCAGCAAGCATAAACGGAACCGCCGGAAACTGCAACCGAACAGCGGTGGGGCAGGGTATTCCCGTAGCCGGATTCGCAAGAATTCGGTTATTCGCGGTACGGCTGAATTCTTGCGAATCCAGCTACTGCTCGGTCTCCGCGTCGCTTTTCAGTCGGGCGGAGAATCGCAGCAGGACCGTTTCGGGCTCCTCGCCGGTGTGGGCCAGCTTCAGGTCGAAGCGGGTGCCGTAGGGTAGCAATTGCACCGTCTTGAGCTTGCCCGCCGGGCCCTCAAGTTGCTCGACGGAAAGTTCCGGCGTGCGTGGAAACGGTGGGCAGAAGGCCAGATGCACGCTGGCCAGTCGCTGACCGGGCGTTAGGCCGACCCGAACCCAGCCGGCCAATTCTTCGCTGCCGTCGATCGCGCGGCTTCGGACCAACTGCTGCGTAACATCCCGGTTGGGTATCTCGGCCAAGACATCCGCAACATGCGGGAGGGGGACCTCGGCCGAATCGACGCGAATCTTGCGGCCGGTGGTGGGCCGAGGCAGTTTTGCAGCGGATGAAGCCCGCCAGATCGACGGTAGCCCCTTCAATGGTAGCCAGGCCCAACACTCCCCGGCAATCAACAGGCACCAGAACGCGACCAGCCCAACCGTCGACGAGCCCGGCAGGCTGAGGACGACACCAACGACCAGCACGGTCGCCGAGAGCCCGGCCGCCAGCAGCCTATTGAGTCGGGCGCTTCCTCGGCCCCAGCAGGCTCGAACCGTGGCGGCGCCCGCGATGGTCGCCACTCCCACGACCAGCAACGGCACGGGCTCCAACGGACTGTTAAGCGCCCCGGCCATGCTTCGCCAGCAGAGAACGCCCGTCGCCAGCAGCAGCAGCGATCCGGCCAGCGCGGCGGCCGAGCGGCGGACAAATTCCACTGCCGGTCGGCCAACCGTCAGGCCCCGGGCGTTGCGAATCTCCAGGTACGGTTGGGAGAGCATTATCGAGAATATCTCAGCCACGGATGAAACACGGATTGAACACGGATCAAATCGAAGTGATTCTGAGTAATCATTAGCGCGACGGGGAGGCATCCGACGCGTGAACGAGTTTTTCTTGAACAGAAGCTAACGAAGCAAACAAAGACAGACGTGCGGTGTTCAGTTTGTCATTGCCGGCAGAACTGGGAACACTAATCCTCGCTAATCGACACTAATCCGAGAACAATCAGCGAAGATTAGTGTTCCTCCAGCGTCTTTTTCCAATATCCAGCACTTCACTCACGCTCTGTATCCAACCGGCCCAAAACACCTATCCGTGTTTGATCCGTGGCTCGGTTTCGTTGTTTTCATGCACACGGTTCCCATGTATACAACGGATACGATCAACCGCCAATCAACGCGGATCAGCGCCAATAGCTTCTTCCGGTTCGCGACTTCGCGGGTGGCAGTGGCGAGCAGCCCAGCCCGCAAAGCCGCGTCAGTCGGCGCAGCAACTCAGGCCGGCTGCCTCGGCCAGGGCGGCGGCGCGGTCGGTATTTTCCCAGGTGAACTCCGGCTCGCTACGGCCGAAGTGCCCACCGGCGGCCGTCTTCTGGTAGATCGGCCGGCGGAGATCAAGGTACTCGATGATTCCGCTCGGCGTGAGCGAGAAGTTATCGCGAACCAACTGGCAGAGCTTCTCGTCGTCGATTTTTCCGGTGCCCTCGGTATCGACAAACACGCTGACCGGCTCGACAACGCCGATGGCGTAAGCCAACTGCACCTCGCAGCGGTCGGCCAGGCCGGCGGCCACGATGTTCTTGGCGATGTGTCGGGCCATGTAGGCGGCGCTGCGGTCGACCTTGGTCGGGTCCTTGCCGCTGAAGGCTCCGCCGCCGTGCCGGGCCCAGCCGCCGTAAGTGTCGACGATGATTTTCCGGCCAGTCAAACCGCAATCGCCGTGCGGACCACCGACCTCGAATCGTCCGGTCGGGTTGATGTGATAGGTGATCTCGCCGTTGACCAACTCCGGCGGCAGCAGCGGCTTGATGACCTTTTCGATCACGAACTGGCGGATCTCCTCCTGGCCGACGTCGGGGCCGTGCTGCGTGGATACGACGACCGTGTCGATCCGAACCGGCTTGTTCCCCTCGTACTCGACCGTCACCTGGCTCTTACTGTCGGGTCGTAGCCAACCCACCTCGTTAGTCTTCTGGGCGGCGGTCAAGCGGCTGAGAATGCCATGCGAGAGGGCGATCGGCAAGGGCATCAATTCGGATGTTTCGTTGCAGGCGTAGCCGAACATCAGGCCCTGGTCGCCGGCGCCTTCGCGGTTCACGCCCATGGCAATGTCGGGGCTCTGCCGGTCGAGCGACATGAGGACCGCACAAGTGTCGGCCGAGATACCCATCTCGTCGTCCGTATAGCCCACGTCGCGGATCACCTGCCGAACGACGGCCGGATAGTCGACCACTGCCTTGGTGGTTATTTCGCCGGCCACAATCGCCATGCCCGTGGTCACCATCGTTTCGCAAGCCACCCGGCTTAGCGGGTCCTGGGTGAGCAGCGCATCGAGAATGCCGTCCGATATCTGGTCGGCCAACTTATCCGGATGGCCCATACTGACCGCTTCGCTGGTAAACAAGAACTTGCCCTTTGCCACGGGAATCTCCTTATGCAATCTAACGTTTCTATCTATCAACTACCCACTATCAACTACCAACTACCCACTATCAACTACCAACTACCCACTATCAACTACTCTGTATTGGTAGACTCGACAATTATAGGGATCGAAGGCTCTGGCTGCAAACCGAGTAACGCAGCGTCACGCCGCGGCGCGGCGGTTGCCCGGCCCATCAACCAGATCGGCCAGTAGCCCGACTGTCCGTTCGGTTGCCCCCAGACCGTCGGCCACCAGGGCTTTGGCCCGAGCGCCGAGCGTGGCGGCGAATTTGGGCTCTTCCAGGCAGCGGCGGACGAATTGCGTCAACTCGGCCGGGTCGGCCACCACAATTGCGGCTTCTCGGCGGAGCATGGCGGCCACGATGTCGCGGAAGTTTCGGGTGTTTGGCCCGAAGGAGACGGCAGCCCCGTACGCGGCCGGCTCGATCATATTTTGTCCACCCCGTTTACCTAAACTACCGCCGACGAAGGCGATTTGCGCCGTACCCCACCAGGCCCCCAACTCACCGACGGCGTCGACCAGCAGCACGCGAGCCGCGTTGGCCGGGCTGTCCGGCTCCAATTCGCTCCGCCGTTGCCAGGCCACGCCCGAGGCGTCCAGCAGCCGAGCAACCGCCTCGAAGCGGTCGGGGTGCCTGGGAACCAGCACCAGCCGCAGCCGGGGCCAGGCGGCGGAAAGCTCGATATAGGTGTCCAACGCGGCGGCTTCTTCAGGGTCCTGCGTGCTGCCGGCCAGGAAGATCAGGTCGTCTTCGCTAAATCCGGCCAGGCGGCGGAGTCGGCAGGTGGTCGGATTACCCCGATCGGCTTGGGCACCGTCATATTTCATCGACCCGGTTACATGGACAGTTTCGCTCGACGCGCCCAAGGCAAGGAACCGCTGGGCACAGGTGTCGTCCTGGACGGCCAGCAGATCGATCCGCTTTAGCATTCGTGCCACGAACGGCCGGATGCGTCGATATCCGTCAAAACTGTGCCGGCTCAGACGGCCGTTGACGACCGCCACGGCCGCATTGGACTCTCCGACGGCGCGGATCAAGTTGGGCCAGAGTTCCAACTCGGCCAGGACCAAGATCGACGGGCAGATGCGTCGCACGGCGCGGCGGACGGCCCAACTGAAATCCAAGGGGCAATAGAAAACTGTCAGGTCGGGATACTTCTTCCTTGCCAGGGCCATGCCGGTCATGGTGGTGGTGGAAACGACGCACTCCCAGTCGGGTCTGGCGAGTCGGAGTTCGCGGATTAGCGTGTCGAGCAGATTGACTTCACCCACGCTGACCGCATGCAGCCAAACGCAGGTTCGCTTGCAGTCGCGTCGCGGCACTTGGCCGAGCAGCTTGGCGGCGAATCCCTCGCGGTATTTGCCCTTGCGAATCGCCTGCCAGACGAGCCATGGCATGGCCGCCAGAATCACCAGTAGATAGATTAGATTCAAAAGATATGGCACGTTGGGATTCCTTTCCCGGATATCGCTCTCTAGCGGCTAGTACCGTGTTGGGTTGGTCCTTCCCTCGGCGATATCCTTGCGCACGCGCTCAAGGCGTCTTCCCGGCCGCGAGTCACGAGCGATCTTCTTGTCCCAGTCGTCGGCATGCTCGATCTCGAAATCGACAAGCCACGGATCAATTTGTAGGATGCATTTCGTTGTTCGCCTCTTATGTGGTGAGAGCCAAAGCCTTAGCTCTCTGTTCGACGGATGCCACCAAGTCTTGAATGGCGTCGACCTCCATCTCCTCGAAGTACGATTCTCCACACTGGGAGCAAACCCAGGCAGGAACCGCATCGAGCAACAGGTGGCAACCTTTTCTGTCAACATGAAGCGGCGTTGTTCCTCGCCTCATCTCAGCCTGACAGTGAATACACTTCATTTCTTCACCCTCTTTCTGAAATCGGTTGTCCACTCGTGTTCGTCCGGCAAGTAGGTCGTTATGACTGCAAGGTAATCCTCCTTTGGAGCGCAAACCACGTGAATGGGACGCCCTTCGGTTCCGGTCCCAAGCAGGAGGCAACTGCGACCTCTGGCGTCAGTCGGGTAGTCTTCTATCACTTCGCCTTCCTCAACAACCTGCCTGACTTCACTTCGGCGGATCATCCTGTCGGGCCGCAGCATTTGCTGCAGTGCATGAGGAAGGAAAAGAATCCTCATGTAAGCGGCGCTACGGACTTGGTTCAAAATGTCCAATTCCTTTTCCATACGGAAATACTACCCCGATCGTAATCCATTTTCAATCTGTTCTTAGGGCGAACTTGGCGTTAGACTGATCCGTGTATTACCTATCGACCGCACATTTGCAGCCTGACTCGCCGCGGGCCCTTTCTGCAAGTTCGATCTCGATCATCCCACGCGTGTTGTAAGTCGGTCGGATGAGGAGGGCTCGCGGATTGCGTCCACGGGAACCGACGCCACGGCCAGAGTCTGCCCGGTGGCGGAAAATAACTCCACTTCATAACCAATGACATTGCCATCGGCATCGCGATACTCTTCAACGACCGTGGCAACGTCACCGGTACACAAATTCTCCTCGGGGAGTTCTCGCGTTATGACAACACGGCTGAACAATTCGAACGTCATTCGCTTGCCTCCGGAATAATCGTAATCAATCGGGGAAAGGACTCGCGGTGGCGCACGATCCCGGGCACTCAGCCTTTTCTCATACAGCAGTTTTTGAACTTCTTGCCGCTGCCGCAGGGGCAAGGATCGTTGCGGCCGACGCGCTCTTGCCGATGGCGGATCGGCTCCAACTTGCGGTCGCCCTGGCTGCCGTCGATCGCCGATTGCTGCTGGTCGGCAATCTCTCCGGTCGACGGTGCCTCCTCGTGTATCGCCTCGGCCTCCTTCCAGGTCGATCCCACGAAGCCTTCGTCGAGTTGCTCCATGCGAAAGACCAGATCGGTTACCCGTTCGCCGACGGAACTCCACATCAACTCGAAGGTTCTCATGCCCTCGCGTTTGTATTCCACCTTGGGATCGACCTGTGCGTAGCCGCGCAGGCCGATGCTGCTTCGCAGATGGTCCATGGCCAAGAGGTGATCTTTCCAGGCCGTGTCGAGAAGCTGCAAGACCAGGGCCCGTTCCATCCGCCGCATTTCCGGCCGGTATCGTTCCTCGACGAGCGTGGAGAGTCCGTACTGAAGTTCTTCGGGTTCGCGTTTGGCAATCTCCTCGGGCGAGAGGTCGTACCGCAACTCGCTTTTGAGCCAGTCGGATAGTGCCTGGAGTTTTTCGAGGCCGGGTTCTGCCCGCTGCAACTCGCCCAATTCGTTCTCTCCGCCGAAAAGCCCTTCGAGTTGGGCCCGAACTTCGGCCATCATCCGGTCGGACTGGCCGGCGCTATCGCGACTTTGCTCGACCAGCAAATCGTGAATCTGTTCGCGTTGCTTGTTACGGAGGTCTTCCAGACTGAACTCGACGTTGAAGCGGCTGCGAGCCCAATCGACCAGTTTCTCCCGATCGTAGCGCTTGTGGCCGCCCGAGTCGCGCGTGGTGAAGTGGTACAGCCCGGCCATCACCGGGTACTCGATTTCCTTCTCGTTATAGATCAGCCGGGCGCGGTCGCGAAGCTGTTGCTTGAAGGCTTCGGGCTCCAGTTGGCGAACTTGTTCGATGTCCAACTCGACGCCGAACTTGTGGCGGACCCAGGCGCCAGCGGTCTGCATGGGGAAATCGGCCTCCAGGAACCGGGCGCCTTGCGAGAGGTCGGTCTCCTGCACGGCATTGCGGGCTTTCTCGATCAACTCACCGCTCACTCCGTCGCGTCCCAACTTGCGTAAATCGCGATCGCGCAGGTTCATTCGCCATCGGGTATTGGCCATCTTGGCCAGCGCTTCCCAGTTCCACTCGCGAGGATCGACATCCTCGGGCATGTTCTCTTCGATGGCGTCGAGCACCTGCCCCTCGACCAACCGCTCGGCTTCATCCTTGGCATAGACTTCGGCCGACTGGAAATCCATGCCGCGGAAATCCCGGGCGTCCAACTCCACCGTCAGAACACCGCCCACCCACTCGGCAAACGATTCCGTCCCGTAGTCCTTGGCCAGGAACTGATCGATGTAGCGCTCGATCTGCTGGTCGATCATCTCCAGGATGAGTTCCTTGCAGTTGGCCCCGTCGAGTATCTTCTGCCGATAGCCGTAAACCCGCTTCCGCTGCTCGTCCATGACCTCGTCGTATTCGAGCAGGTTCTTGCGTATTTCGAAGTTGCGTTCCTCGACCTTCTTTTGGGCTCCTTCGATGCGTCGCGAGACCATCCGGCTCTCGATGGCCTCGCCTTCCTGCATTCCCAGTCGGGTGAGGATATTCTTGACCCACTCGCCGGCGAAGATGCGCATCAGGTCGTCTTCCAGCGAGAGGTAGAAGCGGCTGGAGCCCGGGTCGCCCTGCCGGCCGCAACGGCCGCGCAACTGGAGGTCGATCCGCCGCGCTTCGTGTCGCTCGGTGCCGATGATATGCAGGCCACCCAAGCCGGCAACTTCGCGGCCCTCGACCTTGGTTTGTTCGCGCTGTTCGATTTCGCCGATCAGCGCGTCCCACTCCTCGGGCGGGACGTCGAGCCGCGTGGCGTATTTCTCCTGAAGTTGCCCCCAGGCCATTGCCTCCGGGTTGCCGCCCAAAACGATGTCGGTACCTCGGCCCGCCATGTTGGTGGCGATTGTCACGGCCGACTTACGGCCGGCCTGGGCCACGATCTCGGCCTCGCGCTGGTGATGCTTGGCGTTGAGTACCTCGTGCTTGATGCCTCGCCGGTCGAGCATCGCGGAGATTAACTCGCTCCGTTCGATGGAAATCGTTCCCACCAGGATCGGCCGGCCGCGGTGGCGAATATTGGTGATCTTCTCGCGGGGGACGGTTTCTGGCCGCTTGCTGCCCTTGGGGCGCACTACAATGACATCGTCGGTTTCCCGCTCGATAGCGCCCCATAACTCGTCCTGGTTCTTGTCTTTGAGCTCGAGCACGTCCCACTTGTGCATCTCCTCGATCTCGTCGGTAATCGCCGTGTACTTCTCCTTCTCGGTGCGCAAGATGACGTCGGGACGGCTGAATCGGTGCAATACCCTGTTGGTTGGGATGGCAATCACGTCCAGCTTGTAAATCTTCCAGAACTCGGCCGCCTCGGTCATGGCCGTGCCCGTCATGCCGCAAATCTTGTCGTACAGCTTGAAGTAGTTCTGCAAGGTGATGGTGGCCAGCGTCTGGTTCTCTTCCTTGATCCGCACGCCCTCCTTGGCCTCGACGGCCTGATGCAAACCGTCGCTCCAGTTCCGGCCGGGCATCAAGCGGCCCGTGAACTCGTCGACAATCACCACCTCGCCGTCCTTGACCACGTAGTTGACGTCTCGCTTGTACAGGTGATGGGCCTTCAGTGAGTTGTCGATCAGGTGAGGCCACTCCATGTGACCGGCCGTGTAGAAGCTTTCGACGCCGGCCAACTGCTCCGCCACGCGGATTCCGTCGTCGCCCAGGTGGGCCGTGTGCTCCTTCTCGTTCACCTCGAAGTGAACGCCCTTCTTCAATTGCCGGGCGATACGGTCGGCGTTGGCGTAGCGGGTGACGTCGTCGTGGGCCGGGCCGGAAATGATCAGCGGAGTTCGGGCTTCGTCCACGAGGATATTGTCCACCTCGTCGACTATCG
>Ga0075120_10003183_pt1 | contig 11361 bp, 7 predicted proteins | sample AntAceMetag02UKL_FD_69792 | JGI IMG/M metagenome (GOLD analysis project Ga0075120, IMG submission 69792) | Saline lake microbial communities from Ace Lake, Antarctica - Antarctic Ace Lake Metagenome 02UKL | ecosystem: Environmental > Aquatic > Non-marine Saline and Alkaline > Saline | place... | reverse complement strand
GTGTTCAGCCTTGCCGTCCTTGACGTCGCGGCTGGTTGTAGACCACTGGAAGTTGGAGTTGAATTTGATGCCGTAGGGTGGGTCGAAATAGATGCACTGCACTTTGCCGCGCAGGCTTTCGCGCTCGGCCAATGAGGCCATGACTGCGAGGGAGTCCCCGAGGATCATGCGGTTCGACCAATTTTGATCGTGTTCATAAAACTCGGTTTTGTCGGCCCCTTCAGGGATGCCGTTGAAGTCGCTGAACATATTCATTTGATCAGCGGCGGGCTCTTTATCAGTGGTCATCTTTTTGAGGTCGTCGATGAGTACCTTGGGATGCACCTTTTCCTGAATGTAAAGCGGCGGAGCGTGGACAACGAGGTCGGACCAGTCCTGCATGTCTTTGCCGCGCCAGACGAGCTGCGGGTCGAGATCTTTGTTGCGGCGCTCGTAGGCTGCCATCATCGGATCGGCATGTTCCTTTTCGAGCATGGCCTGATATTCGGCGGTGGGGATGTTTTTGCGAGACGCATCGCCATGCGTGAGCGTTTCGATCTTCTTCTTGGCCTTGGTTTTTTTCTTGGCTGCCATAATCTTCTCCCTAAAAACGATTGCTCAACGCATTGATTTCCAAACGGTTCTGCTTTTGTGGCTCACGGATGCCACACAAAACCGATTGTGACTCATTTTTTGCAAATTTTGAGCCACAAATTTATTTGTTGTGCATCCGTGAGTCACAACGCTAACAAGCACTTCATGTAGTAGTTTTCCCCTTTAGTAGCCACTATATATCGAAGTCTCAAAACGCCGTGTATCCTTCCGCGACATTCAGCAACTCTACATAACCATAAACAGCGGGTCTGCTTCCCCGCCCTTCAGCCCATATCTGAAGAACTCCTTCGTCTTTCAATACACGCAGAATGCGGGTGGCGGTGGCTTTTGGAATCCCGGAGGCTTGTACAAAATCAGAACTGTTGAAAATCGGCTTTTCAAAAATCCACTCCAGCGCATGGATGGAAAACTGCGAGTGCGAAATTTCTGCGATCTTGAGCTTCATCCTGTTGTAGAGCCCCAAAACCGCGTTAGCCTTTTCCAGGTTTTGTTCCGCCTGCGTGCGCACCGCTTTCAAGAAGAAGGCGCACCAGCCGCTCCAGTCGTCGTCGCGGGAAACCGCAAGTAATCGATCATAATATTCGTCCCGGTTCGCTTCAAAATAAGCGCTGATATAAAACATGGGGCGCTGAATGAGGCCCGCCTGATGCATGAATAACGGGATACACATCCGGCCCAGGCGACCGTTGCCGTCGAGGAAAGGATGCAATGCCTCCAGCTCCGCATGCAGCACCGCCAATTGGATCAGGCGATCGGGAGCATCGGAATGAATGTAAAGATCCCATTTGCCCATCGCCTCGTCCAAATCACCGGCAGAAATGGGGATAAACCTGGCCCCTTCTATGGCGCATCCCTGCGGCCCGATCCAATTGGGAACCTTGCGATATTCTCCGGGGGATTTGCCATGACCGCGCACACCGTTCAGGAGAACCGCATGAACTTCTTTAACGACACGCTGACAAAGCGGCAATTCCTGCAAACGCTTCTCCGCATGGCGCATCGCTTTGCGGTAGTTCAAGATTTCATTGATGTCTTCCCGTTTTTCGTCTGGAACTTTTTTCCGTCCGCCCTCCGCTTCAAATTTCAGCACTTCGCCCATGGTGGCCTGCGTGCCCTCGATCTTTGACGAAAGCACCGCTTCCTGCGTAGTCAGCGGACTTAATAGAATGGATGCGTTCGGAATAGCGGACAGCACTCCGTCATACCGGGCAACCGCCGCGCTGGCCGGACCGATCAACGGCAGCAATCGCTCCAAATCCAGTTTTTTAGGAGGAAATTTTCCATTGTGGTATTTCACTGCACTCATTTTCCATTCCCTCCATTTTCTTCCATGCCAGGTAAAACCCCTCGGATCATCTTCCCGAATTCCTCTTCCACCTTGTCGGCGAAGTCGGTCTGCATTTCATAAACATCCGTAAACTCTGCGAAGGCCCAGCGGCCATATTGACCGAGGTTGTTCACTCCGGGAACCCAGTAGGTCTGCATGGTGAGTGCTTTATCTTTGGCATCTTCGCGGCGATAGCCTTTGATTTCGACAATCAGGTTGAGCAGATCATTCGGGCCGTTCCCATCATCCACCTGCACGATGAAGTCCGGTAGGTAGCGGCGGGTTTCGGAGCCGTATTTATAAGGGACTTCTAATCCGAGCCCGTGGTTTTTCACGTAAGCAATGACCTTGGGATGCGCTTCAGCCACGCGGCAGAACTCGGCTTCCCAGTCGCTGTCGAGTACGACCCAGTTGATGTGGCATTTACGGGAGTCGGTTTCCCAGCGGCTTTTTTTGGAGGTATTGAAATTCACATGAATCGTTGAGCCAACCGGATTGTAAGGATCGGGCATCGCCTTGATCGGGTTCTCTCCCATCATTTTGCTGGTGATGGCGGCGGTGATGCGATTGCAAGCCTCGTCGGCCATCTCCTGATACATGAGCTGCGCCGGATAGGTTCCGCCTTTACAGACTAGGCAGTTATCCAGCCATTCTTTGGCAATACGCTTGAGCTGACCAAACAGATGCAATTTGGGCTCTTCGCCGGGATCGCGCCATTTGGTCATAATCAGCCGCTGGGTCAGGTGGAACAAAAGAGTTGAGGTTCTCAAGTCGCCCGTATGGATCAACGTGAGGTCAACGCCTTCGCCGATGATCCCTTCAGCACGAGTTATCGTTGGGCCAATCAGATCAGGGGTCAGCTCCAGCACCGAGTCAGGAGTGAATTTAGCAGCCAACCGTTCTTCTGGCAGTTCAACCCGGTAGCCGGTTATGCGAGGGAATTGGATTTCGAGCGGATCTCGTTCCGGCTTGACCGCTTTAACTTGTACGGTTTCACGTGGCGGCTGTGGCGGGGCGATGACTGGTTTGGCTGTAAAGTCGAACGGAATGCCGAGTACATCGGCATATTCGACATTGAACAGACCTTCGTCGTTCAGCTCGTAAGACTGGCGACGCAACGCGCGGCCGATGACCTGTTCGCAAAGCAACTGAGTTCCAAATGCGCGAATGCCTAGAACATGCGTGACCGTATTGCAGTCCCATCCCTCCGTCAGCATGGAAACAGAGACCACACACCGGACGGACTCACCCAGCGTGTCTTTTTTCCCGACTGTATTCATGGCCTCACGAAGCAAATCCTGATCGGTAATATTTTCCCCGTCCTGATTATTGCCTGTGCGCTCGATTCGTTCGCGGCGGAAGCGTTCAATTTCAGCCCCCGCCATTTTGCGGAAGTTTTTGTCCAGCGCGTCGCCGGATTCTAGCTGTGCGCTGTCAATCAGAAGTGTGCGCGGCCGGGCTATTGGATCGCCGTGCTCATTGTAATTACGGAACAGTTCCAACCTACCGTTGATCACTTCGCTGGAACCATCTTCATTTTCCCGCTCGAAACCGGAGATGTAGTCATAAACCAGTTTGGAAATGGATGTGTTCTGACAAACGATAATGAAGCAGGGCGGAACCTTGATGCCGCCTTCTACCCACAGATCGAAGGTTTGCTTGTAGTGGCCATAAAGGGCATCCAGTGCAGTAGTGAGCTTCATCGGCAGAGCAAGTGGATCAAAACTAGAAACGCCGCGAGCGCTTTTCGGTAGATCTTTTCCAACATGCGCCCACAGTTCACGGAAGACCGGCATTTCTGTGCCGGGAGTGTTATCGGTGACAGGAACGCGGGGCAGCTTTACGATTCCACATTCGATCGCGTCCATTAGAGAGAAGTCGCTCATCGTCCACGGGAACAGAGTGCCTTCTGCATAGCCGGAACCACTCAGGAAAAACGGTGTCGCAGAAAGATCAACTACACGGGCAACGCCAAGGTTTCGAGTGGCAGCTTCCAGCCCCGAAATCCAGAGGCGAGCTGCCTCCTTGTTGGACTCTGCCTCCTTCTTGTCATCACCTTTAAGGTCGCCTTCTTCATCGACGGTTTGCTTTTCCCGATAACAGTGGTGTGCCTCATCATTGATCACCATGATGTTTTTCAGGCCCATCAGTTCCGGTAGTACCCGCTGGAGCATTTGCCCTTCGGATTCCTGCGTATTCAATTCCGCCCCGCGACGCCCCTTTAATAATGCGCGCCCCCCTGCGGACAAATCAATGCGCTCGCGTTTTTTGAATGCGTGATAGTTGGTGATGACAATCTTGGCCTTATCTATTTCGGTCAACAAATCCTGCGGAACAAGGTCTCGGCCCTTGTAGTAGCTGTCGGGGTCATGAGGCTGTAGAACACGCAAGCGCTCTTTAATGGTGATGCCAGGAGCGACTAGCAGAAACCCACGGGTGAATTTTTTACTATTCGGACGGCGGGCCGCATTGATGGTTTGCCACGCGATGATCATGGCCATGACAGTAGTTTTTCCTGCGCCGGTGGCCAACTTGAGGGCCAGCCGCATCAGCTCCGGGTTTGCCTCCGCATTCGCTGAACCCAAATGATCTAAGAATGTACTCCCCGTTTTTCCCATTTGCGGAGCGACCTCCGTCAGCCAGATCAATGTTTCCACAGCCTCTATCTGACAGAAGAAGGGTTTCAGTCCTGTAAAATTATAATGCCGCCAATGCTGGAGTAGGCGGGCTGTTTCTGGGGTTACCTTCCATTGAGTGGAATCCGGTATTTTTCGCCAATCGTCAACATGCTTGCGAAGCCGGTTGATCGTATCCGCCATCTGGTACTGTTGGTCTTTGGATGAAAGCCCTTTGCCTTCATCCATAACCAACTCGCCTTGGCCCGAGTTGCCCTTTCGCTTCTTCGCTTTAGGAATGGGAGTGATGAAGTCAACGGTGCGACGATTATCTAAGACCCTCTGTGTCGGCTGCCCGCTCTCATCCAATTCCCAATGCTGCGAAGGATACTCGTAGGGTGAATTTAAAATCGGATGCTTAAAAAACTGATCGGACATGGCGTAACGCTCCCTACTTTCCAATGATTGGAACTCATTTTTACCGGATTCTTCTAATGGTTGGAAGCGCATGCATTGATTTTTCCAAACCTTGGAAAAACAAAAAAGCGTTATTTTTTGTTGCTCCGTTTCGCGGGTTTGCTATCTTGTGCCCTCTCTTTTTTACAGAGGCCCCATCGTTCAGCGGTTAGGACTCCAGGTTTTCATCCTGGCAACACGGGTTCGATTCCCGTTGGGGTCACCATTTCAAAAGATCAAGCCGCTCCTTCCGGAGCGGCTTTTTTGTTTGTGGCAAACTCTTTACTTCAACCCCGACCCACGGCATCCTCCCTCCCTGTTCCGGGGTGCCTTCCAGTTGGAAGCGCTGAGATAATACCCGTAGAACCTGATCCGGCTAGTACCGGCGAAAGGGAGAGACGTTTAAACTCCTTTTCGTAATGACGAAAGGGAGTTTTTTGCATTCTGACGAATGCGGAATGATGGTGGAAGGAATAATAGATTGATGAGTACAGGAAACATGATTTTTCTTCCAATACTCCACCATTCCCATATTCCAGTATTCCATCCATAAAAATGGAGTTTTTATGAATTTAATGGTTAACGGCGAAAGCCTCGAACACAACGGCGATGGGTCCGTCGGCGTCCTGCTCGCCGAACTCGGAGCCGCCCCCGACCACAGCGCACTCACCGTGAACGGCGATCTCGTTTTTTCCAAGAATTGGAAAACACACACACTCAACGACGGCGACACCGTCGAAGTACTCACTTTTGTAGGAGGCGGTTGAGAGAAATATGAGGGATGAAATATGAAACTTGAAACTGGAAACTTGAAACTGGGAAGCCATGAATTTGGCTCGCGCCTGATTCTCGGAACGGGGAAATTCTCGAACACCGAAACCATGATCCGCGCCATCGAAGCCTCCGGCACCGAACTGGTGACCGTGGCTCTGCGCCGCTTTAACCGCGAAAAGCCGGATGACGATCTGTGCGCGCCGCTCGCTAAACTCAAAAACGTCACCTTGATGCCTAACACCTCTGGTGCGATGAATGCCAAAGAAGCGGTACGCGCCGCGCAGCTCGGTCGCGAACTCAGCGGAAGCCCGTTTGTGAAAGTGGAGATTCACCCCAACCCGCATCACCTCATGCCCGACGCCATCGAAACCTACATCGCGGCCAAAGAGCTGGCCGCCGACGGCTTCATCGTTCTTCCCTACATTCCGGCCGATCCCGTCCTCGCGAAAAAACTCGAAGACGTCGGTTGTGCGGCCGTTATGCCGCTCGGCGCCGCCATCGGCTCCGGCGGCGGACTCTCCACGGCCGACATGATCCAGCTGATCATCCGCGACAGCAATATTCCGGTGATTGTCGACGCAGGCCTGCGCGCACCCTCCGAAGCCGCCCGCGCCATGGAAATGGGCTGCGATGCCTGCCTCGTCAACTCCGCCATCGCGGCGGCCACCGATCCTGCCGCGATGGCAAAGGCTTTTGCCCTCGGTGTCGAAACCGGCTTCGCCGCCCGCAACGCGGGTCTAATGCCCAAATCGGAAGTCGCCGTGGCATCGAGTCCTTTAACCTCGTTCCTTGGTTAAAAAGTCGAACGTCAGAAGGTCAAAGGTCAGCATGAAATCCAAAATCGCCAATCGTCAATCGTCAATCGTCGATCTCCCCTCATGGCTCGACCCGTCCCCGTGGCTCGGCAAAAAATTCTCTGCCCGCGATGTCGAACAGGCGCTCGGCGCGGAGTCTCCAAACGAGGATACGCTCGCCGCATTGCTTTCCCCCGCGGCGGCGGACTTTCTCGAACCGATGGCCGCCCGCGCGCAGGCGCTCACGCGCCGCCACTTCGGACGCACCGTCCAACTCTATGTCCCACTCTACCTTTCGAGCTACTGCCCCGGCGGATGCGCCTACTGCGGATTCGCCTCCGACCGCGACACCGAGCGCCACAAGCTCTCCTTCGAACAGGTTGAAACCGAACTCGCCGCGCTCAAAAAAATGGGGCTCGAAGAAATCCTGTTGCTGACCGGCGAGCGCACCCCGCAGGCGGATTTTGAATACGTCCTCAAATGCGTCGAGCTCGCCGCAAAACATTTCCATAAAGTGACCATCGAGGTTTTTCCAATGTCTGGAAAAGAGTACGGGCAGCTCGCGGAAGCGGGTTGCACCGGAGTCACCCTTTATCAGGAAACCTATCATCCGGACGTCTACCCCGAGATGCACCGCTGGGGCCCCAAAAGCAACATGCTCGAACGGATCAAAGCTCCCGGCCGCGCACTGGCTGGCGGGCTGCGTATGGCCGGGCTCGGCACCCTGCTCGGGCTGAGCGACCCGCTCTTCGACCTGATCGCGCTCTACCGTCACGTACGCCATCTGCAAAAAACACGGTGGCAGGCCGGGCTCAGCGTATCCTTCCCGCGCATCCAAAACGAAGCCGGTGGGTTCCTGGCCCCGCATCCGGTCTCGGAAAAACAACTGGCGCAAATTGTCTTCGCATTCCGAATCTGCCTATCCGACGTGCCACTCGTTCTTTCCACCCGAGAATCCGCCGCCTTCCGTGATGGCATGGCCGGACTGGGTTGCAACAAGATGAGTGTCGCCAGCAAAACCACCGTCGGCGGCTATGGCGATGAAGGTTCAGAGGAAGGACAGTTCGACGTCAACGACAACCGAGGCGTCGACGAATTCTGCGCCATGCTCCGCGCTCGCGAACTCGAACCCGTCTTCAAAAATTGGGATGAGGTATATCGATAAGCCTCTTGCATAGGCGCGCACAGATTCTCAACAGGAAATAAAACCTCTCATGAAAAAAACATATGGCCTTTATGCGGTGATGACGAACCCGGTGGTGGGTTATGAGGAATGCGCACGGGCGGCGGTAAACTGCGGTACGTATCGCAGGCAGATGGCCAGCACACACCTAATATTGGCGTAATATTTATATTGTAATGTGAAATTTACGCCGTTATTTTTGCTTTATGAAAAATAGGTCGCTATTAAAGGCTGTTGAAAAGAAGGTTAAATCCCCTTTTGGGCGGGTTACAGTGCTTACTGGTGCACGGCAAACCGGAAAAACCACCCTGACTCAACGCGTTGCTCAAGGCTACACCTATGTATCCTTCGATGACCCGGTAACCCGGTCGCAATACGCCCGACTGTCTGCCCAGGAGTGGTATCACGCGTATCCCCGCGCCATCCTCGATGAAATTCAAAAGCTTCCGAAAATGACCGAAACCATCAAGGCGGTTCACGACACCTTTGAGGATGCGCGCTACATTCTAACGGGGTCGAGTCAGATTCTGCTGATGGAAAATATTCGGGAAAGTCTCGCGGGGCGAGCCAACCTTCTTGAACTCTACCCGCTGACTCTTCCGGAACAAATGACCTGCTCTTGGGATGCGCCCATCGGGACCTCCCGACTCATCCACTGGCTCCAGAACCCCAGATCCGGCAACGACCTTTTTACTGGAATTCCTCAGGCCTCATCCGATTATGCGGCGGCTATTACGGCATTTCAGGACTATTTGACCTTCGGCGGAATGCCCGCCCTCTCTCGGGCGGGAATCAGCGAGACCGACAAACGAGACTGGCTGAACGACTACATTCGCACCTACCTCGAAAAAGACGTCCGAGATCTGGGAAACATCCGTGAACTGGAACCCTTCACCCTTGCGCAACAAGCCGCCGCACAACACACCGGTTGCCTGATCAACTTTAGCGATCTGGGACGGCTAGCCGCAATAAATTCCGTTACGGCAAAACGATTTATGACTTATCTGGAAATCAGCTATCAGATTATTCTGCTCCGCCCCTGGTTCCGAAATTCGAACAAGCGTCTTTCCAAATCCCCGAAACTCCACTTCCTTGACCCCGGAATTCAGCGGGCACTCGTGCACCGTACCGGCGAGCTGACAGGGCGCGAATTTGAATCGGCGGTGGTTTCTGAAATCATCAAACAGATCAAAAACGCCCGGCTCGATATCCAATTCTATCACCTGCGAACCCCCGACGGACGGGAAGTGGATCTGCTTCTGGAAACCCCCGACGGATACATCCCGATCGAAATAAAACAATCCCGACACGCCAACCCGGTCGATGCCCGACACGTCCGAGGGTTGGAATCCATTCTGGATAAACCGATCATTGGGAACCTTGTCATCTCTCAAGACCCCGTCATTAACAAATTCGACAACCAAACCTTTGCCCTGCCCGCGGCCTGGCTCTTAAGTGGAGACGTTACATGAAAATTTCCTACGGGCTCTATGTGGTGATGACGAATCCGGTGGTTGGATACGAGGCCTGCGCGCAGGCGGCAGTGAACTGCGGCGTGCCGTTTATTCAGCTGCGGATGAAACATGCGACGCGTGAGGAGATCCTTTCCGAGGCTTGGAAAGTCCGCGAAGTAACGCGTGGCACCGACAGCCTGTTCATCGTGAACGACGATGTCACCATCGCCAAAGAAGTGGATGCCGATGGCGTACACCTTGGCCAAGGCGATATGCCGCTCGCCGAGGCGCGGAAGATCTGGGATGCGCCCGGGAAAATCTTTGGCCTTTCAACGCATAGCGAGGCGCAGGCCGCGGCGGCGGTTGCGCTGCAACCCGATTACATCGGCATTGGCCCCATCTTCCCGACCCCAACCAAAGCGATTGCCGACGCCGACCTCGGCATCGAGCGCGCGGGCGCGATTGCCAAAGCAACGCCCCTGCCCCATGTGGTGCTCGGCGGAATTGATGAAACCAATCTAGCGGAAATTCTCCGGGCGGGCGCAGTCAACTACTGTGCCGTGCGCGCCATCATGCAAAGCCCCGAGCCGGAGCAGATGATTGAACAGCTCCAAACGATCTGGAGAAAATCCATTTCGAGGTAGGGACGGATCGCCGAGCCGTCCGCACGCGGCGCGCCCGGCCCTTCGACCGGCTCAGGACAGACGGTCGCGCCCTCCCCTTTGCGGCAGCCATATATCACAGATTAATATGCACAAAATACTGCAAACTAACTGTTTACAATTTATTTAACCCCATACCTCTAGAGGTATGGAATAAATCGAGGCCCCCAACGCCATAAAATGTTGATGCTGAGTAGCCTGAGAACTCCAATCTCTGTGCGCTTTGCATGATATGAGATGAATGGAACCAACTTTTATCGGGGCCATCAATGGTTGGAAAAAATCGTCCTGTCTACCGAACGTTCCAATGCTTGATGAATCCGACAAAAGTCGATTTCATATCAAATCACACCTTTAAATGTGTGACATAAAAAGTCGCAATGTGTTTTAGACAAGATGGTTATGGAAGTTTTTATGGTCTTTCCCATACATTTGAATGTATGGAACATAAATAGTCGTAACCGATTGTGTATAAGGTGATTGAGGTTTTGAAATGCTGATAGAAATTTATGCTGGTAATTCTTGAGCCTGACTTTTGTCGGTGGCATCAATGGTTGGAAAATCCGGCCTACTTTTTTCCAAACATTGGAAGAAAAGTTTCCAATGTTTGGAAAATTTCGGATAGGCTCGCGAAGATTTTTTAGGAGGAACACCATGAAGCTTAAATTTGTTGTCATTCTATCTTTGTTGGTTGCGCTGGGCGGCAACGCGCGGGCGGCGGAGTCGTTCACGAATGCGTACGATGCGATTGCGCTATTCACCAAGGTGCTCGAAGAGGTGCACCGCAGCTACGTGGATACGGATGAGGCAGGATACGATGCACTCATCCGCCATGCGCTGGCCGGAATGCTGCAGGAGCTGGATCCCTACAGTCAATTCATGGATGAACGGTCCTATGAAGATCTGAAGGACGATACCTCCGGTCACTTCGGCGGCATCGGAATTGTCATCAGTATGAAGAGCGGGCTATTGACGGTGGTTTCTCCGATGGAAGATACGCCGGGTTTTCGAGCCGGAATCCTTTCCGGCGATATCATTGTAGAAGTCGCGGGGGAAGAAACGCGCGAGATGAGCCTTTCCGAAGCCGTGAAGCTGATGCGCGGCGAGCCCGGCACGGATGTCCTCATTAAAACGGTTCGCCCCTCGACGCATGAAACCCAAGAAATCACCATCACACGCGAAGAGATCAACGTCGCCAGTGTAAAAGAGGCGTCGCTACTCGAGAACAAAATCGGCTATGTCCGCATCACGCAGTTCAACGAACCGACCGGCAAAAAACTCAAAACAGAAATTCAGGCGTTGCTCGACAAGGAAATGGAGGCGCTGGTCCTCGATCTTCGCGGCAATCCCGGCGGACTGCTCACCGCCGCCGCTGAGGTGGCGGAGCTATTCCTGCCGAAGGGAGATTTGATTGTCTTCACCAAGGGGCGCGCGCACGAAAACCACAAACTGATTTTCAAGTCCAGCGGTCAAACACACTGGGTCGACTTCCCAATTGCGAT
>Ga0075120_10003179_pt1 | contig 11374 bp, 10 predicted proteins | sample AntAceMetag02UKL_FD_69792 | JGI IMG/M metagenome (GOLD analysis project Ga0075120, IMG submission 69792) | Saline lake microbial communities from Ace Lake, Antarctica - Antarctic Ace Lake Metagenome 02UKL | ecosystem: Environmental > Aquatic > Non-marine Saline and Alkaline > Saline | place... | reverse complement strand
TATCGCTTTTTATTTTATTTATTAATTCGGTTAACCGTGGTAAAATTTTATCTATAGTTAATAAAATAAATTTAGGATTTTCCGGATTATCATCTGCTTGCAAATATTCGGTAGCAGTATAAACAGTATAAATTTTATCATCTAATTTATCAGAAATATTTTTTATGTTAATCTTATAATAGTCTGAATTCTCAGAGAAATTATTTGATATAACAACCGGAACATTATCTCCACCGATATTTTCTATTTTGTATGATTTTCTCCGGGTATACTCAAAAGGATTTATGATTTGTGGTTTAAAATAATCAGTTACACCTAAATCAGCAGATGCCTTGAAAATAATATCATTACGATGATGATTTTTAAGAATTTCTTTTGCTACAGGCATTTCAAATTCAGGGTCTTCGGTTAAGGAAACACGAATGGTATCGCCAATTCCGTCTTCCAGCAAAGCACCTATACCGGCAGCAGATTTTATTCTTCCATCTTCACCATCGCCGGCTTCGGTAACACCAAGATGAATAGGATAATCCATCCCTTGTTCAATCATTTTATACACAAGCAAACGACATGCTTGCACCATAACCCTGATATTACTTGATTTCAGTGAAAGAACAATATCGTGGAAATTAAACCCCTGACAAATTCGAACAAACTCAAAAGCAGATTCAATCATGCCGTTAGGAGTATCACCGTATTTGCTCATTATTCTTTCAGAAAGAGAACCATGATTAGTGCCGATTCTTATTGCTGTTCTATGTTCTTTACAGATTTTGATTAGCGGATAAAGCCGTTCGCTTATATTTTCCAGTTCAAGTTTGTATTCTGAATCGGTGTATTTTATTTTTTCCGGTGTATTCCGGTCAACATAATTTCCCGGATTAATTCTTACTTTTTCAACAATTTTTGCGGCAACTTCAGCAGCTTTCGGGTTAAAATGAATATCGGCAATTAACGGAACATTATAACCATGTTTCTTTAATTCTTTTTTTATGTTTTTTAAATTTTCTGCTTCTTTGATTCCCTGAGCAGTAATTCTCACATACTCACAACCGGCATTGATCATTCTTATTGATTGTTCAACAGTGGCTTGCGTATCCATTGTATTTGTTGATGTCATTGACTGGATACGGATAGGATAATTTCCACCGAGAGGAACATCACCGATATTTACAACACGTGATTTGAATTTGTTGAATTCAATGGGGGTGTTATTGCCTGACATGTTTAAATTTTTTTGGGATTCAGGTATTTAAGATCCGGTATTTTATTAAAGTCTTTGTCGTTATCAGAAATTAAAACTAAATCATTCGTTATAGCCGTTGCTGCAATAATTGCGTCAGGTAGTTTAATACTATATTCTTTTCTGATGCGTATAGTGTTTATAATAATATCTTCTTCTAAATTAATGATACGTGAATGGAAAATAAACAAACTAACTATATCTTCTTCTTTTTCAGTATGGAATTTATATACCAACAATTCTATCTTGGTAATTACAGACAAAATAGACTCTCTGTCCACAACTGATTTTAGAAACGAAAGTCCTTCAAGTGGAAAAACACTATGCAAGAATTTGATTACAGCACAAGTATCTATTAAATATCCCTTTCCCATTCTTCTCTAATAGATTTGATTCTTTTGTTAATATCCTTTTCAGAAATTGTAGGTAAAGAGCCACATAAATCGGAAAGCTTTAATACACTTTTTTCTTCTTTTATTATTGGTTTCATCCGATGATACCGGTCTGCAAGATAATAGAACAGACTTTTATCAAACTGATCATCCAGTTGTTGGATGAAATCCGGAAGAAAATCATATTCTTTTTTTCTATATTTAATTTCTGGTTCTTTCATCAAATATTCCATAATTAATTCGTTTTAAAAGTATATTTAGATAATCGCAAAATAATGGATAGTAACACAATTAGTTGACTAATAGAATATTCATCAATTTCCAACAAACCGTGTGCAACTTCGTTTCTTAGATTAATGCCAATTTTTTCTGAAAGATAGTATTTTATAAAAATCCTATGTTCTTCAGAGAAATTAGTTTTTTGCTGTTTTTCACCTTCGGGAATATGCTTGAGATTTCCAAGTATTTCATCCAGTGTTTTCTCCATAACAATATCCGAATTTCGCACACGCTTAAATGTAGCTATTCCAATCTTTTCACACATATATCGAAGAACGGCTTCAATTTTCAATGTCAAACTATCAACCATCGGTAGAATATTAATCTGATACGTATTATCAGCTTTCCATTTTTCCAGCTCTTCAAAAAATAGCCTTATTGGAGGGAGAATAATTTTAATCGGAAAAACTGAATCCAATTTACCATTGAAATCTCTCTCAATAGGTTCGTTATACCAACTATCTTTTAAGTATTTTTCTATTGAACCATAACTTATTTTATTTGTCTTGTAAGCCTGTTTAAAAAAATCAGTTAAAATTTGTGTGCCAAGCTGAAAAAAATACGAATATGTCTGCCAAAAATTGGAATCATATCCATCTTCTATTTCTTCTGGATAATATTGAGCAACTTTATTACCGAATTTATCCAGTATGGTCAATGGAATTATAGAACTTAAAACAGCTACTTTATTCCCTTCTTTAACGGCACAATGAATATTCTCAAGACGTCCAAACATGGGGGCAGTAACTATAGTATCCAGAATTCCGCTTGAATCATTTTCTTCTATTGTTTTTTTTATCTGTTGCTGAATCCTTTCAACTTCTTCCTTCAGTAGTTCATGCTCAATCTGTCCTAAGTTCATATTACCCCTTTGTTCGGAATATTTTTTTTGTAAGCGTTGAATATTTTTCTCATCTTTCAGATTCTCATAGATATGTAAAGCATTATCAATAAAGCTGCTTACAACATTCAGATTATCTCGTTCAATTGCTTCATTTGCAAGTTTTTCATACAGTTTGGCTTTGTACTGAAGCCAGTTAAAATCGCTTTTTACAGTTGTTTTATTTTCCAGTTTAAGGCAGGAGTCAGCTATATATATACTGCCCCATAAATAACGATTTTCGATTTCTTTGGTAGCCTCAATACATTTCTTGTAGATATCGCTTACCTCAATAAACCCTTTTACATCTTTATAGTTTTCAGTGAAGAGATAAACGATATCCAAAATTAATCTCTGTGAACCCTGTGCTGTAATATCCCAGTAAATAAAGTTTTTATAAAGGTATTTGATGATAATATTTCGTAATTTTTCTAATTTGTTCTTTGAAGCGATATAAAAGGCGCTTTTAATTGTTCTGTAAAAATCCATCCCGTAATAATTCTTTTCGCTGTCTTTTTTTGCCTTATTAAAATAAATCTGAGCAAGTTCAAGAAGCTCATTGCATAAGGCAGTTTTGAAGTCATTATGCTTATGTTCGGGTAAAGGGGATTTAAAGTATAATATAAGACCATATTCTGTTTTAGCGTAAAGATTTTCGGTTTCATTATACCTTTTTGCAATAAAAGTGAACTCTTTCTCAGTATATTTTGAAATATCCGGCCAATGAATTTGAATTTCTGTTCCATCTTCTAAAGTTTGTGTACCTGACATTTGACAAGTTATACCCTTGATATCATTGGTATACGGATCTTTGTCAAAAGACTTGCGTAAAGCAAATACTTCTCGATCAACATTAGCCAGATCTGCGGTTTCTTGATCTCCAGCCTCCATTAACTCTTTAATAACTTCCTGAAATTCACTATTAATGGTGTGTTCATCCCTGCAGTCGTATCCACTTTCATCCAGTTTTTGATAATATTTTTCAAGAGTGCCCATTACGTTTTTAATAGATTTATTTCTTTAGCAAAGATAAAACAATTAGCTAATTTTGAGCCGCTAAATTACTGTTTTATTTTATGGAAAAACGGTTTAAAAGTATTTCTCAAAAAAGACGATTCTGGCAATTTCCATGGGAATATAAAGAAAGTTTTCTTATATCTTTTGGAATTTTAACCACTTGATACATATTAAGACTGGTTATAAATTATTCATACTTAAATTCCGGTTTAAATTCTATTTGCCTTTATTTTTTAATCTTAATTGGCTGATTTATTGGCTGTAATGAATGACCGGTTTGATTTGGTAATTAAAATTACAACAATAACTTGTTAACTGTCTAATCTTTGCAATAAAAGATTGCGTGGTACAAATGAAATTTTTGTTAATTTCGCTTCTCTAAAAAATTGACATGGAAGATTCAAATTGTTGTCCGAATTTTAATGTATGTAAACTGGTAGATACTTCCGGATTTACCGGCGATGAAGGCCAACGTAAGCAATATATCCAATCTTACTGCCGGGCAAACGAATTGAAATGGAATTCCTGCAAAAGGTTAATCACAAAATATGAGCTGCATTTTTGCCCTGATTTTGTCTTACCGGATACACCACTTTCTGTAGATGAGATCATGGATAAATTTGATGTGGGAGATATAAATAATTAACATATAAAAATTTAAAAATATGCCAATAATTGAAATAGACAATAGAGTTTTCGAAGTGGATGGTGACGGTTTTTTATCTAATCCCGACGAGTGGGACAAAAATGTTGCCAGTCAAATTGCCAGGTACGATGGAATTGAAGATATGAATGACAAGCATTGGGCCATTATCAATATTATTCGAAGTAATTATGAACAAAAAGGTATGGCTCCTATGATACGGACTATTTGTAAAGAAACGGGTCTTAGATTACGCGAAATTTATGAATTATTTCCATTGGGCCCAGCACGGGGAGCATGTCGGGTTGCCGGGTTACCCAAGCCTGATGGATGTGTATAAAATATTCTGAAAATGAACGGTTTAATGTGGTTCTCAGTTTGTTCACTCGCTATTTGTCTGATCAGCTGTTTTTATCATTTTATCAGGCTGGTACGATACGGAAAGCCCAAAGATTATTCACATAAGAGAGGAAATATTGGCGCAGCAACGATATATTCCTTCACAGGAGCTATGAGCCCCAAAAAAAAGGAATCGGCTTATTTGCACTTACCTACATATACTGCAGGCCTGTTATATCATTTGGGAACTTTTTTGTCAATTCTCCTTTTCATTTTGTTTTTATTCAAAATTGAACCTTACGGATATTTGAGAACAGTAACCTTTGGTTTTTTACTTATAACCGGAATAAGTGGCCTGGGAATTCTGATAAAAAGGATATCAAAAAAAGAACTTCGTTCCCTATCCAATCCCGATGATTACATTTCAAATTTTCTTGTCACGGTTTTTCAACTTATGACTGCTTTAACACTTTATAATGTCAGCTTATTCCCAATATATTTTATTGTGGTAAGCATATTATTATTGTATTTGCCGCTTGGTAAACTCAGGCATACAGTCTATTTTTTTGCAGCTCGTTACCATCTGGGATTTTTCTATGGTTGGAGGGGAGTGTGGCCAAACAAATAATCAAGAGGAATAAATATGGAAAATCTGACAAAGGAAAAAATTAAAAATGGGCTGGAGACATTTAACGACCGGATGGACGGTAAATTGCTTACACACCTCAATGCTTGTGTCCATTGTGGCTTATGTGCTGAAAGCTGCGTATATTACCAGGCTGATCCCCAGATAAAATACATACCGGCTACTAAAGTTGATCTTGTTTCCTCTATTTATAGAAGATACAATACATTTACTGGCAAATTTGCACCAGCCTTGGTAGGAGCAAGAAATCTTAATAAAAAAACCGTTGAGGAAATGGTTGATTTGTTATTTGGAGCCTGCACTATGTGTGGAAGGTGTGTTTCTCATTGCTCGATCGGAGTGGATATCAGTTATATTGTTAGAAAGGGCCGGGAAATGTTGGCCAATATGGGTTACGTGCCTGAAACATTGCAATCAACAGTAAATTCTGCTATTGAAACAGGTAACAATATGGCTATCCCAACTGAGGAATTTGTTGAAACACTTAACTGGCTTGAGGAAGATTTACAATTTGAAGTAAATGATGATAATGCACGTATACCTATGAATGAAAAGGGTAAAGATATTCTTTACACGTTGAATCCGAGAGAACCAAAATTTTTTCCTTTATCTATTTCTGCAATGGCCAAGGTGTTTTATGCAGCTAAAGAAAGCTGGACACTGTCAACCAAAATGTATGATGTTACAAACTATGCCTATTATTCCGGTAATCTTGGTGAGGCAGCTAAAATAGCTCAGCGTTTGTATGATGAAATAGAAAACCTGGATGCAAAGACCTGTGTGTTGGCCGAATGTGGACATGGTTCAAGAGCATTTCGATGGGAAGGCCCTAATTATATTAAAAAGGTGTATCCGTTTGAAGTTTTAACTTCAGTTGAGTTACTGGCAAAATATTTAAGAGAAGGACGGATAAAAGTTAATCCGGAAATAATTCAGGATACTGTAACTTTGCATGATCCATGTAATCTGGTAAGAAGTGGTGGAATATGGAAGGAGCAACGTTATATTCTTGAAAAATCCGTTAAAAATTTTGTGGAAATGATACCCAGCAAATTGGATAATCTGTGTTGCGGTGGCGGAGGAGGGCAACTGGCTATGAGTGAATACAATGATCGTCGGATAAAAATTGGTAAATTAAAAGCTGACCAAATCAGGAATACAGGAGCCGGAATAGTTGCCACACCATGCCATAACTGTGTTGACCAACTTATCCAACTCAATGTAACTTTTAAATTAGGAGTGCAAATTAAAACATTGGCAGAGATTGTGGCTGATGCATTAATTCTTGAATAAAATCTAAAAATCAATAGTTTAAATTTAATATAAATACAATGAGTAAATTAATATACTTAGATAATTCAGCAACAACTTACCCAAAACCTGAAGAAGTTTATTTATTTATGGATGAGTTTTATCGTAAGCATGGTGTAAATCCGGGACGTTCGGGATTTGATGCTGCAATCGAAACTGAGGAGATCATTCATTCAACACGTGCCATGTTAACGGAGTTGTTCAACGGGGATGACCCCAACAAGCTTACTTTTAGCTATAATGCAAGCGATTCCCTAAACATGATACTTTATGGCCTGGCGGAAAAAGGAGACCATATTGTTACAACATTCCTGGAGCATAACTCAGTGCTGCGTCCATTACATCACCTTGAACTTGATGGTATTGCTGAAGTAACGCATGTGCTTTTTGACAAAAATGGATACGTGCATCCTGATGACATTAAAAAGGCCATAAAAAAGAATACCAAAATGGTGGTGGTGAACCACAGTTCCAATGTAATAGGTACTATTCAATCCTTGGAAGAAATCGGAAAGATTTGTAAAGATAACGGGGTATATTTTATTGTTGATGCCAGCCAGAGTGCAGGAGCTGTCCTGATAGATATGAAGAAAATGGGAATCGATGTGGTTTGTTTCACTGGTCATAAATGCCTGATGGGACCTACAGGAATTGGCGGATCTTATGTAATGGGTGATCTTCCGGTGCGTTACACCCGTTTTGGTGGAACCGGAGTCCGTTCGGCTGTTAAAACACACCTTGAGGAATTTCCTTACCGCCTGGAATGTGGAACCCTGAATATCGTGGGAGTAGCCGGACTTAATGCAGGTGTGAGATGGATTAATGAACAAGGAATCGAAAACCTGCACAAAAAGGAAATGAAACTTTGGGAAAAATTAAAAAATAGTTTGCAGGATATTGAAGGTGTTAAAATCTATTGTGCTAATGGAACCGAAAACCAAAATCCCGTTTTAAGCTTTAATGTTAAAGGATTTGAAGCCGGGGATGTGGGTACTATGCTTGATGTGGATTACAACATTGCTTGCCGTACCGGTCTTCATTGCGCGCCCAAAGTGCACGAAGGCATTGGCACAATTGATGCTCATGGTTGTGTCCGGTTAAGTATAGGGCCATTTAATACTGAAAACCATATTGACGAAGCAATTGCAGCATTAAAGGATATTGCCGGAATAAAAAATTAATTTATTTAATCAATCCCAATCCTTCCAAAGCTGATTCATCATTGGGTTTTATTAATAATGCTTTGTTAAAGAGAACTTTAGCTTCCCTGAATTTACTCAATTTTAAGCTTGTCCATGCATACATAATGCATGTATCATAATCAAATGGATAAAGATTTAATACTTTTTCAAAACATTTTTCTGCTGTAGCATAATCTTCGTTTCCATAATAAATCAATCCCAACCTGTAATTTGCTAAAGTATTTTGAGGATCAATTTCTAAAATTTTTAAATAATGGTTTTTCACAAGATTCCAGTTGCCAAGTGCAGAAGCAGGATAAACATAACCGAAATGAGCTTCAATAGATAATGGCTTTAAACTAATCGCTCTTTCGTAATAGGTAGTGGATTCGGTAAATAATCCTGATAAATAGGTTAACCAGCCCAACCTGAGATTTATCTCATAAGAATCTTCATTATAGACCTTTTTCAAAATGTCAATTGCCTTAGTGTATTCGCCATCGTATTCGTAAGTATAGCTTTTGGTAAAGGCATCCTGTAAAGCTTTATCGTTCTGACTATAAACAATATTTGTAATAAATAACACAGTTAAAATTACCAAACCGATTATTCTTGTTATTTTTTTTAAAATTTCCATTTTATTCCTCCAATTATGCTTTGATTTTTATATTGTGTATAAACTGTTTTAAAATCCGTATTATTATTTTCTTCATCAAAATAATAGGTTATGTAATAACTCTCTTTAGATAAAAAATTATATCTTAAAGATAATTCAATATTTTTAAATACCGACAAAATCAGATTTGCCCCCCATTTATAATTAATTTTATCGGGTATATTGTAAAAGATAAACGCATTTTTTTCACTTGTATTACTTAAATCTCCGTAAGTAATAAACCCCTCAAACCAAACTTTTGGTAAAACTTTTAATCCAACTGTCTGGTTTAAAATTAACCTGTTGTTTTTTTTCTGCTTGCCCTTATTTTTATTATTTTTACTTTCCTCTTCATAAAATCCTTTGATTGTTGTAACTCCGTAAAAGTTTATATTACCAAAGGGATAATATGCTATAGAAAGTCCTATTTGTGTCTGCTTTTTATCATTTAAATTTGAGTATGTTCCAAACAGATCAAACGAAAAATAAGAGACGTTTTTTGTTATGGAAAGTGAAATAACATAATTATTTATTGATGTGGTTTCAGTATTAATTGTATAGATTTCATTGATAGAATCGAACAAATAATAAGTGTCGTCAAACAACGTATAATAAGCAGTATCCGTGAAATTTTGAGCTATATAATTTGCATAGGGACTTGAATATTTTACATTGATAAAGTGAAAGGCAGGCGTAATTTTAAATCCTTTGTTAAACTGAATGGAACTGTTAATATATAATTCGTTCTGATGTAGTTTATATTTATCGCTTATATATTTATAAATTGTGTCATTTGAATAATAATTTTCATAACCCCAATCAAATTTAACTGTTGAATCCCTGTTTAACATATTTTCCCTGTATTGTATTTGTTTTTCTTTATCAATGTTAAGATTACTGAACCCAAAATAAAGCGAAAATTTTTTTCCTATACTTTTTGATAAGCCGGCATGAGCATAAAAAATACTGCTATTTAAATCCTGTTCTCCATAAATGCTGTCATTTCCAAAAAGATTTATATTTCCATTTTTTGAGATGTTGTTGCTGAAGATGTATCCGGTTTCAAAATAAATATTGTTTAAACTCTTTTCTTTTGTAATATTCAATTTTGATTTAAGAGATTCGGGGAATTTGGTTGAAAGCAGTTTTGCATCCTGTTCTCTGTTAAGAAATAAATAACTGTAATAAAGATATTCAAGAGCAAAAACATCGGTTGAATTAAATTGTAATGCTTTTTCAAAATTTTTTACAGCTTTGATATAATTTTGTTTTTGGTAATATGCCATACCAAGTCTTGCTCTCAGATAAAAATAATCAAGATTGTTTTTTTGTGCTTCTTTCCCAATAGTTATCAATGAATCCCAATCTTGATTTTCGTAGAAATCATAAGTTTTTTTATCAACATTCTTAAAATCCAGATAAGCCTGGGCATTGGTTAATAATGAAAAGAAAATTATTGTCAGAGTAAAAAACAGCTTAAAAATATAATATTTACTTCTTTTAAACTTTATCATTTTATTTTAGCCTCAATTTTATTATTTTTATCAAAAACAACAAACTTTTCAATAGATTTATCTTTAATAGAAATCTCAAAACTTTGTTCTTTTGTTAATTTTTTACAGATTTTAATTTCTGTTTTTGATTTCAGGAAAACAGAACTCTCAGAAAAATTATCATCCATTTTAATGTATTCAAGTGTATAATCTGATTTTATGAATATATTAAACGGAGCTATAAAATCCTGAATTATAGTTGTCAAACTGTTTTTTACAGTGTTTGTCGGATAACGGTCATTAACAATTAATCCTTTATAAAATCCTGTAACAATTTTATAAACTCCAAGGTAAAAATAAAATAACAATGATTTTTTGTTTCCTTCAAAATGGGTGAAATAAAAAATATTTCCATCATTTTTGAAATACGCTTTTGACTTTGAATTTTCACAAAGGATGTATAAATTATTGTAAATATCTGCATCAATTTTCCAGTTGATGGTTTTATTTTTTTGCGAATCGGAGCTTGTAACAAAAAACTTTAATTTTTGCCCGGGGATAAAGCGAAAGGCTTTGTACAAAGAATCATTTTTTTCAATGTTTGAAACAATATCATTTTTTTGAGGTTTATCAAACGACTTCAATTCAAATTTTGAATTCTCATTAAGGATATAATTCCCTATAGGGTAATCAAGAGTTTTAGAGGCGATAAATGGTTCAGACTGGATTTGAAAATGAATATGAGGCTGCGGTGACCTCCCTGAATTTCCGCAATATGCAATGATTTCACCTTTTTTTATAAACTCACCTTTTTTAACTTTAAAACTTTCTTTTTTAATGTGGCTTACTTTTGAATAAAGCTTCTCGTCATGTTTTATAACAATTGTATTGCCCCAGTTGTCTTCCATGTTCATATAACCGATTTTATTATCCTTAATACCATCAAATATTTCTTCAACCCAGCCGTCGGCAGGGGCAATTATCGGCTTGTTATAACAATAATAATCTTCTCGTTTTGTTCCGCTTCCTTTATAAGTTAAATTTTCTTCATCAGTGATCTCAAAATCCCAGGCATGTCTCCAGTCATCTTTGTGAGTAATCTCATCATCCTGTCCTTGTGTAACTATCCACTCTCCCCAGAAAGGCAGGGATATTGAAATGTACTTTGAGTTTCTGAAACGTTCTTTATAATTTGTTTGTGAATAAAGGTTTTTTTCAGGTGAAAACTGCTGAACAGTAACAATTTCTGGTTTATTATAAAATCGTTCCCTGAACTTCAGTGTGTATAAAAACAT
>Ga0075120_10003170_pt1 | contig 11398 bp, 10 predicted proteins | sample AntAceMetag02UKL_FD_69792 | JGI IMG/M metagenome (GOLD analysis project Ga0075120, IMG submission 69792) | Saline lake microbial communities from Ace Lake, Antarctica - Antarctic Ace Lake Metagenome 02UKL | ecosystem: Environmental > Aquatic > Non-marine Saline and Alkaline > Saline | place... | reverse complement strand
ACCAATGAGCTATTCCTGTTTTTTAATTTTATGGATTTGAACACCGAAAAAGACATCTATTATCTAAAAGTGATATGCAGCCTCGACCATGGGAAAACATGGAGCACGCCCCTTGATATTACATCACAAATTACCAAAGCCGATTGGCAGACTGATTTTAAGTTTATCACTTCCGGAAGGGGAGTTCAAACAAGCTCGGGCAAATTGTTGCATACCCTTGTAAATCTCGAAAAAGGCTTACACGTATTCGGAAGCGATGATCACGGCGAAAGCTGGTTTTTGATTGACACGCCAATTATGCCAGCGGATGAATCGAAAATTGTGGAGCTGGCCGATGGCACCTGGATGATTAATAGCCGTGTGCAAGGAGCCGGACTACGCTATATACATTCTTCGAAAGATGAAGGCAAAACCTGGACTACCACAACGGATCCCTCCCTCGTTGACCCGGCGTGCAATGCAAGTATTCTCCGGTATTCTTCGGTAAATGATGGAGCTGATAAAAACCGTTTACTTTTTTCTAATGCCCATTCAAAAGATAGTAGAGAAAACCTGACCGTGAGTCTGAGTTACGATGAAGGGAATAGCTGGCCTGTACAAAAAACAATATATGCAGGCAGTGCTGCTTATTCCTCGTTGAGCGTGTTGCCAAACGGAGAGATTGTCTTGTTTTTTGAAGCCAACAATTACGAGGACAATCTTTTTGTTCGGTTTAGTTTGGAATGGTTAACGGATGGAAGGGATGAATAAATATACCCTTCGGGCGTAATTTGCTTCGCGTAATTTGGCTTCGCCGTAATTTGCTGCGCGTAATTTATCCTCGCTGCGCTTGGATGTAACTTGTTTCGCTTCGCTCAACGTAATTTGCCCTTCGGGCGTAATTTGTTGTAAATATGGATTGTAATAACAACTATCAATTACCATCAATTACCCAATTACTATCAATGCCGAAAAAACAGAAATCTACGATTTCATATTTTTTCGAGCATCCTCGAAAAGTTACGAAAATCAAAGATTTTCTACTTTTCGGGATTACAACAAATTACCATCAATTACCAAATTACCAAATTACTATCAATTACCATCAATTACCAAATCACAACAAATTATAACCAATTACCATCAATTGCAACGCACAGAGAAAGTACTTATGCCAGCCCTATAAAAGCGTTAATGTTAAAGATTCCTAAGTTTTTGGTAACCATTGGATACACTTAGCTTATTTTTACACCGATGTTTACTTTACCTACAAATTAAAAATGCAATCCACTCCAATAGAAAATAATATTCTTTCGGAAGACTCAAAAAAAAATATCCGTAATGAACTGGATCGAATACTTAATAGTGATTTGTTTTCTCGCTCATCCGTTCTGTCCAATTTTTTAAAGTTTATCGTAGAACAAACGCTGGAAGGTCAAACCGAGAGATTAAAAGAATACACCATCGCAGTGAGTGCATTGGGCAAGCCGTCAGATTTTAATCCACAAATAGATGCTATTGTACGGATACACGCCGGCAGGCTCAGACGACTTTTAAACGAATATTACACTGATGCCGGCAAAGAATATCCCGTAAGGATTGAATTGATTAAAGGCACTTATGTACCCGTATTCCGAGCCCAGTGGATTGAAGATTCCGGATTGATTGAAGCAGATAAAAGCGTTCAATATTCCCGTTCAAAACTTACGCTTGCGGTGCTTCCGTTTCGCAATTTATTATCTGATAATGAATACCAATTCTTTGTGGATGGGCTTGGAGAAGAACTCACCCGACTCCTCAGCAGGTTTCAGGAAATTGCAGTGGTTGCTCATTACTCTGCACGAAAATACGCCACCATTACTGACGATATCCGCGTTATAGGTTCTGATTTGGGGGTTCATTACCTTATAAGCGGTGCAGTAAAACGCTCACCGGATAGTATCAGGGTAAATGTTGGTTTGGTAAACGCCATGAATGGGATGCAAGTTTGGTCACAAACATACAACCACGCACTAAATATTGAAAGTCTGTTAAATATCCAGGATCAGATCGTCGAAAATATTTGTTCGGTCTTGGGTGGACACTACGGAATTATTATCCAGGAAAACGCTAAGTCCGATCGTCCAATCGCTTCTAATATCGACTCATTTGATGCTGCCTTTTGGAATTACTATTTCCACATGAACTACTCGGAAGAAACGTATTTGAAAACCCGGGAAGCCCTGGAAAATGCAATACGTCATGACCCGAATTATGCAACAGGGTTGGCTATGTTGGCAGAGTTATACCTTGACGCTTATTCGCTTGGTTACCCAAGCGTAGAAGACCCCGTAAAAGAAGCTTTTAAACTCACCAAAAGAGCGATACGTATAGATCCTCAGTGCCAACATGCATATCAGCAATATGGCTGGAGTAATGTTTATTTGCAAAACAAGGACGAAGCAGTTAAGGCGCTGGAGTATTGTTTAACGCTTAACCCTTCTTCGGTTTCTACAATGGGTGGTGTTGGATTTGGCTTAGCCTGTGCCGGGGAATTTGAACGCGCTGAAGTCTTGCTAAGCATATCTATAGATCTTAACCCCCATTGCCCCTGGTGGTTTTATTTAGGATTTTTTCTGGTCTGTTACCAAAAACAAGACTACGAAAAGGCACTTGAATACGCTAACAAAATAGAAACCGTAGATGTATTTCTCGATCCCTTTACAAAAGCTGCTGCCAAAGGCCAGATCGGCATGTACGAAGAGGCACAAGACGATGTAAGACTATTAAATGAAAAGTATTCAGAGATTATGGCTAAGATTTACGCAACCTTGAATGCATTTCTGCTCGACAAACCATTGATCGACAAAATCATTGAAGGATCAAAAAAAGCAGGGCTAGCCATTGCCTGATTTCTTTTTCATAAACATTAGTGTCCGGTAATCATAATTTCCTTTAAATAGATTCTTCACTCCATTGCGTTTCGTTACTAATGACAAGTTTTTGTAAGTGGCTGAATTATAGCAGGTTTCTTGCCGCACGTGCGGCATACCAATGACATGTTTTTTCAAGCGTCTGGATATGAGATTTCTCACTTCGTTACCAATGACATGTTTTCACAAGCATCTGGATATGAGATTTCTCCCTTCGGTCGAAATGACAGAGCCGGCGCAGGAAGAGTGGGAGGAAGGGTCGGGCGCGAAGCGCCCGACCCTTCCTCCCAAAATCAACCCGTGAACGCTGTCATTTCGACCAAAACACGCAGCGAAGCGTAGTGTTAACGGGAGAAATCTACTCCTTTGTCATCACACTTTGAGGCCTCTTTTTCAGGGGCTTGGTACTCGAAATGACACGGCTGGCACCTCCCCTAACCACACCGTATCGCTTGTCATTAGTACTGGAAAATTTGCGTAGCAAATTTGAAGGGAGAAATCTAAAAATCGCGACATGATGATTAAAGAGCCATTACAGAATCCTGCAACCTCGAATTAATTTACCCTCCCAAACCACCCTATCCAAGGGCATTGAGTAGGAGGAGCCGACCTTCATTTTACGGTTAAGTAACCGTGTAACACTTACCTGATCATCTTGCCTGATATATTTTTGCAGCATATTCTTATTATAAAAAATCACTATGGACGAGAATGTTGAATCTATTGTTCGAATGTTTCCGGATTTTGAAAAAAAAATTACTTTTCTGTTTAAAACCGATGAAAACTTCCGCGATCTCTGCGCAGATCACATATTGTGTGCTGCCATGGTACAGGAAATAAAACAGAATCAGAAAAAAGGTAGCGGAAATCTTGCGGAGTATGAAGATTTAAAACAATGTCTTGAACAGGAAATTTTGCAAATGATTGCCCAGGAAAAAAAGATAAAGTAGGTACCGTCAAATTTGTAGATTTTAAAAACTATCAACGATGAAAAAATTAACAACAATAGCTGTAATTTTACTTTTCTGCATTCAAATTGCGAATGCCCAGGAAAAACCAGATGCTGACGCACCCAAGCCTGCCGCAGGCGATGCTGCCGAAATGGCGAAAAAACTGGCGAATCCGGTTGCCGCAATGATCAGTGTTCCCTTCCAAACCAATTTAGATGTTGGAATTGGAGCTTTCGATGGATATAAAAGCACAACGAATGTGCAGCCCGTTATTCCAATAGGGCTGAACAAGGACTGGAATTTGATTTCACGTATCATCCTACCGGTCGTTAATCAACAAAACATTACTGGTGAAGGTGAGATTCAAACCGGCTTAGGTGATGCCGTTGTCAGCGCATTCTTTTCTCCGGCAGTACCCAAAAACGGATTGATCTGGGGCCTTGGTCCCGTGCTATTGATTCCAACCGCAACAGATGAGTTTCTGGGGGCAGAAAAACTTGGGGTGGGTCCAACAGTATTAATTTTGAAACAAACGCACGGGTGGACTATTGGTGCATTGGCAAATCAAATTTGGTCGCTTGCCGGCAATAGTGATAGGAGTGATGTGAATTCAGGTTTTCTTCAGCCGTTTCTTACCTACAGTTATAAAAGCGGGGCAGGCTTGGGGCTTGTAGGCGAAATAACACAAAACTGGAATGCATCAACCACAACTGTTTGGTTAACGCCAAATGTTTCAGGCATTACCAAAATAGGCAAACAGTTGGTTCAACTACAAGTGGGACCGCGGTTTCAGGTAGCATCGCCCGATGGAGGAAAAGCCAAATTCGGCATACGCGCTCAGGTAGTATTGGTATTTCCAAAATAATTCAATTAAAATGTGAAAAACATTTTTTGCCAACTTTTCGAATAAGAATAATCCTTTCAATTGCGTAATTTACTAAGTGTCGAAATCATTAATTTATTAAATAAATACAAGTATCATGAAGAAAAAATCATTGAATGCCATTACATTAACACTAATAGGTGTATTCGCACTGCTGGTAGGTTGTACACCAACTGAAAAGAAAACTACCGAAGTCGAACCAAACTTAGAGGCCATTGCCGAGCGTGCCTACCTCTATGGCTTGCAACAGGCCATTTATTACGGCCAACGCTGGACTTACACCCAGAATGATGTGAAGACCAATGGCGTATATTCAGGCCTGAACCAATTCGCCTGGGTGCGCAAACAGATAACTCCCGATTATCCGGTGGTTACGCCAAACGCGACCACGCTTTATGGTGCTGGCTTCCTCGATCTGCGCCAAGGTCCGGTAGTTGTGGAAGTTCCGGAGATCACCGACCGCTATTTCAGTTTCCAGGTTCAGGATCAGTACGGTATTTTCCGGGTAATCGTTGGATCACCTTTCAATGGAACAAAGGCACGCAAATACATCCTGGTGCCGCCAGACTTCACCGACAATATTCCTGCAGATTTCCCAACTACAGATATCATCCAGTGGCCGTTTATGACCGCTTTTGGTCTTGCGCGGATGGCTCTAATGAAAGGTACTGATGCCGAAATTAAGACGATCAACAAATATCAAGATCAGTTGACCATGACGCCTTTAGCAGACTGGCTGGACAATGGAAACAAAGGCATCCCTCAAGCCGATAGAAAAATTGTAAAAGGCGATTTCCCAATTCCCGATGGTTTACCGGAGTATCAATTTGGTCAGGTTGACAAACAGACAGCCCAGCAATACTTCACCTTGCTAAGTGTAATCTTGAACGATCCGACCATGCTAACCATCGAGGACTCGAAAATGGAGACGGAAATGCTCAAGCAACTTGAGGTTTTCAATATTGGCAAAGGCCTTTCGTTTGACTGGGCTAAGCTGACACCAGAGAAGCAAACCGCATTGGAAACCGGATTCAAAGCCGGATTCGAGAGTGTTCGTAAGACATTAAAAACAAACATGATTAACATGAACGGCTGGGGAGTTGTACGCAATGACGGTGGATTTGAAACCCGTTGGATGGATCGCGCGATCATCGCCGATGCAGCATGGGGTGCTCCAGACAAGAATGTTTCGCACGGTGGCGCATTTTTGTTCACCGATGCCGATGGTAAACCATTCAGCGGTGCTAACAAATACACTTTGACTTTCGACATGAAAGACCTGCCACCGGTTACTCAGTTCTGGTCAATCCCGATTTATGATGCCAATGGCTATTTCGTCGCCAACGAGATTAACCGATATACTGTAAACAGCTTTATGCTGAAAGCGGGTGAGATAGTGCCTAAAGACGGCAAGCTGGTGATTTATATCCAAAACGAAAAGCCAAGTGATCCGCAACAAGCGAAGAACTGGCTTCCGGCATCCGCCGAAGGGTTCCGCTTCACAGCACGCTTTTATGGCCCTTATGCACCACTTACCAGCGGCTCGTACAACATGCCTAAGGTAGTGAAGGTTAACTAAGTCGGAATAAGAGGAATTATAGTTTCAAAATCATTAATGATATAAATACAAGAATCATGAGAAAAGTAACATTAAACGCACTTGTTGTAATTGTTGTTTGCTTATTTGCAACGACGGCAGTTTATGCGCAAAATGAAGAGCCTGCCGTAGGCACTTACACGCAAACAACCGATATTCCAAAAGGTATTTTAACGCCAAATGAGGTAGAAACCTCCATAGGAACGCTAAAGTTTTTTGATGGCGCACCAACCCATGAAACAGCAGAATTAGTATATGACAATTTAGACAGGATGCGTGGTGTAGATGCCTTTTTAAAAGGAATACAAGGCGCATCTGTAAGAGAATTGATCGAGGGACCAAAATCCATTGGTGCCGACACTGAGTTTAATAAGATTCTAATATTTGAGGAGCTTATGGATTCTAAACAGGTCTTCCTTACCGGAAACACTTCAACATTATACATTATTCCTACGCTGGATTTAAAAACCAATGGACCTATGGTAGTAGAAGCTCCTCCCGGATTGTTAGGTGGTTTTAATAGTGCCTGGTTCGAGTACATGAGCGATATAGGTGTTTTTGGTCCTGATAAAGGAAAAGGTGGTAAGTTTTTAGTGCTGCCTCCGGGCTATAAAGGTAATGTTCCCTCAGGCTATTTCGTAGTAAAGTCGCCAACATACAAAGTATGGAACTTTATGCGAGCCTCAATTGCCGATGGTAGGGAAGCAGCCGTAAAAATGGTAAAGGAAACTTTAAAAGTTTATCCATTATCAATGGCGGCTAATCCACCTGCAATGGAATTTGTAAATGGATCAAACAAAGCATTCAATACGGTTCACCACAACGATTACTCTTTTTATGAAGAAGTCAATAAAATAATTCAGGAGGAACCCTTGGAAATGCTAAATCCCGAAACAAGAGGGCTTTTTGCATCTATTGGAATAGAAAAAGGAAAACCATTCGCGCCAGACGAGAGAATGAAACGAATTTTGACCGATGCAGTTGCCATTGGAAATGCTACTGCTCGATCTATTGTATGGTATCCACGAGTGAGTGGAAGTGTTGATAATATGGCGGGAGTTCAAATTTACCCGGATTCGAATAGTTCCTGGATGATGGGCTTTAAGGATAAAAACGTGTTCTTCAATGGAGCTGACAAACAGACGATGAACAGTGATGCACGCGTATTTTTCTACTATTGCTATACGGTTGTTACTCCGGCTATGGCAGTGTCATTTCCCGGCAAGGGATCAGATTACGCCGTAGGTTTTGTAGATGAAAACAAAAACCCAATGGATGGTTCTAAAACTTATAAAGTACATCTGCCCGCAAATGTTCCGGTAAATAACTTTTGGGCTTTTACCTTGTATGATAACCAAACAAGATCACAATTGCAAACCGATCAAAGACAACCCAGTGTAGGCAGCCAAACCGAAGGTTTTAAAGTTAATGCTGATGGCTCAATGGATGTGTATTTTGCACCTAAAGCTCCCGCAGGATTTGAGAACAACTGGTTACAAACCATTCCCGGGAAAAGTTGGTTTGTAGTATTAAGAATGTATGGCCCGTTAGAGCCATGGCTTAATAAAGAATGGAGACCAAGCGAAATTTTAGAAGTAAAATAGCAGCTTAAAAACAAAGTAAATGGTGCCCTAAAATGCGCCATTTACTAAACTTTTAAAAATAATTAATTATGAAAAAATATTTGCTCATCATCCTTGTTTTGTTCAGCACAATTCAAGTTGCACAAAGTCAAGTTCTTATCACGCTCCTACTCGGCGACAAGTTAAATTCGCCCAACCTTGAGTTTGGCCTCGAAGGTGGAATAAACTGGACACAAGTTACGGGATTGGAAACTAGCGATTACGCTAATAAATGGAACTTAGGCTTTTATTTTGATTTCCGACTTAAAAATCAATGGTGGCTCTACACCGGTGTTTTAGTAAAATCGGATATGGGGGCGGATAAACTCACAGCAGGAGACCTTGCTTTTTTAAAGGCACGTATTTATATGGATAGTGAAACTGGTGAGGCGATAGCAGGTGATTACAGTCAAAAGATGAAATATTTTTTAGTACCCCTGATGGTCAAGTACAAATTTAAAAATCGCATATATCTTGCAGCAGGTTCACAATTTGGCCTGATGCATAAATCGTGGGTGGAGTTTAACGCTAAGGTTGATGACATCGATGTTGTAAATAAAGAATACAACAAAGACTTGATAAACAAAATAGATGCTGGTATTATGCTTGGAGCAGGCTATACTTTTATGAATAGCCCTGGTATGAGTCTGGGCCTTAAATATTACGAGGGTCTTGCTAATGTATATAAAGGAGTTTCCGGCACCCGAAACCGATCATTTTTCATCAATCTTACCATTCCAATAGGAGCTGGTAAAAAAAGTAAAGACAAATAAAAAAGCTCAAATTAAATATTTATTTCGTAATTTTTATAAACTAATAAATCATGAAAAAACTAATCATAAAAACGGGTTTGGCAATATTCTTCCTTGGCCTTACGGTAAGCACATTTGGGCAAACAACCGGCGATGCTATCAACAAAAAGGTAGGTGTATATGTATTCCCTGCAAGCAACCAAACTCCTGGCCAACAAGAAAAGGATGAAGCTGAATGTTATTCATGGGCGGTTAAGCAATCGGGCTATGACCCAATTAACCCAACAACTGTACAGGCCAAACAGGTAGATCAGGGGCCGGATGGTTCGGCTGTTCGGGGTTCTGCCGGAGGTGCTGCCGTTGGAGCAGCTATAGGTGCTATTTCGGGCGATGCCGGAAAAGGTGCCGCCATAGGAGCAATAAGTGGTGCTGTTTTAGGACATAGAAGAGGCCGGATAGAAAAATCGATGGAACAGGGTCACGCTAACCAGCAGGCTGCAGAAACCAACAAAAACCTATTGGATGGCTTTGTAAAAGCTTATACCGCTTGCCTCGAAGGAAAAGGTTACACCGTTAAATAAACCATCATAAAAACTAAGGATCATGAGAATAATAAATTCAATAATATTGCTGCTCTTTATTTTGGGAGCTGAAGTAACGTATGCACAAATTTCGGATAAAAACTGGGAATATTTACTGGTGAGGGAAGATGTTGTGAAACCTTCGATGACCGTGTATTATGAAGCATCGCTAACTGATTTGGCTTTGTTCTTAACAGAGAATAAAGTAAAAAATATGAATTACATGACGCAGTTGCAGGACAATTATCACTATTCGCACATAACGGCACTTGATGATATGAACGACATCAACGGCGGTTTGAGGGCGTACATCAAGGGCGACGAAAAATCTGCGGAGTTTGATTTAATATGGGGCGATTTGAACCAAGCCATCGAAAGTTACAGCTATTACGTGGTAAAGTATGAAGCTGATTTATCATACATTCCTGACGGGAAAGTTTGGCTTGAAGAAGCTCCTTACCGCAGATGGAACTACTTTTATTTTGAGCCCGGAACAGAAAAGGAAGCTGAAAATATTCTTCTGGCCTGGAAAAATCTTTACCAAAATAAAGGGCTTGAAAATGGCTTCAGGGTATTTAAGGGTGTGGTTGGCCTTGAGCAACCGGTTTTACTTTTAACCACCTGGGCCGAAAGCCCGCTGGACTATCAGATAAATCTCCAGGAAAATATGGAGCTTTTGGGCGAAGAAGGAGCTATATTGTGGATGGCTATGATGGAACTTGTCAGGAAAGTCGAAACCATCGAAGGCTGGTATTTGCCCCAATATTCCTTTATTCCGGCATCCATCGAAAAATAACTTTTTTGGCGAAAATACGTGTCATTAATTTCAGAATATCTGGTTTTTCTTAAAATCAGGTATTCTGTTTTTATAGTCAAAAGTATGCGGTTCAAAATTCTATTTTATAAGTTTTTTGAAAAGAATAATTTTACATACCATCCTATTTGTCGTTGGATATTTCATTATTCAAAATAAAGGATATGCACAAGACTGTGGTGAGGTGGTACAAATCCAGGTCAAGTCCTTTTACTTTCCATGAACCTCCAACTCCAAACCAGTCATCCTGGTAACTGTTACTATAATTAAACAAAGCAAAATATCGATCTTCACCAATAATGTTAGTAAGAACATCTATTTCCTTGTCAACTGAACGAGCAAAGTACTGATGAAAATTTTCATTATTTAAAAAGGTAAACTCAAATCAGGCGTTTTTTTTTGGCTGAAGCATGTATGAGATTAGCCTGACCGTATGCCTAATTTATGACGAATGAAAAAGCTGACCATACAAAAAACAATATATGCAGGAAGTGCTGCCTATTCCTCGTTGAGCGTGTTGCCCAACGGAGAGATTATTTTGTTTTTTGAAGCCAATGATTATCAGGACAATCTTTTTGTTCGGTATAATATGGAATGGTTAAAGGATGGAAGGGACAGGTAAATTTGCCCTGCGGACGTAATTAGCGCTTCGCGCGTAATTTGCTTCGCGTAATTTGCTTCGCGTAATTTGGCTTGGCTGTCATTTAGCTTCGCTATCATTTTCTTTTTTACAATTGATGACCACTAATGCCCTTTCATTTAAAAATGACTTAATTTTGTCAAATCTATCAATCACCCATAATGAATAAAATACTTTCGATTATCCTGATTTTGTTGTTGATATCCTGCAATGCAGAAAAAAACAGAACAGAAAACAACAACCTTCAAAATAGTGCTGAAACAGAATCTACAAAAAGGCAATCGCAAGCTCCCATAATGGGTTGGGCAAGTTGGAATAATTACAGGATAAACATCAACGAGGATATTATAAAAACGCAGGCAGATGCAATGGTTTCTTCAGGGCTAAAAGATGTTGGGTATTCTTTCATCAACATTGATGATGGTTTTTTTGGCGGAAGGGACGGGAACGGGAATTTATTATCCCACAAAGAACGGTTTCCAAGCGGCATGAAATCCTTGGCCGCATACATTCATTCAAAGGGTTTAAAAGCAGGGATTTATTCTGATGCAGGACTTAATACCTGTGCTTCGTATTGGGATAAGGATACCATAGGATCGGGTGTTGGGCTATACGGACATGATGAACAAGATTTGACATTATTCCTAAATGATTGGAATTACGATTTT
>Ga0075120_10003167_pt1 | contig 11412 bp, 10 predicted proteins | sample AntAceMetag02UKL_FD_69792 | JGI IMG/M metagenome (GOLD analysis project Ga0075120, IMG submission 69792) | Saline lake microbial communities from Ace Lake, Antarctica - Antarctic Ace Lake Metagenome 02UKL | ecosystem: Environmental > Aquatic > Non-marine Saline and Alkaline > Saline | place... | reverse complement strand
TGTCAGTTTTATCTTTCAAAATCCTGAAAAAACTTTAACAGATAAAATTGTTGATAAGGTTATGAACAGGCTAATATCTGCTTTTGAAAAAAACTTTAATGCAAAGATAAGGTAGAAATATTTTTATTTTTGGATTAAATGTCATTATTTTGCCGACCATTAAAACATTGAAAATAAATACAATTTATAAATTATAAATAGATTAGCATGGAAAAAAACAGTGATGTAACTTATTCGGTTAGTCCAACAGGTGAAAAATTTGCAATTCCTCAAAAGGAAAATTATGCAAAAGAATTCAAGCAGCTTGAGAATCAGGTTAATAAGGCTCGTAAAGAAGGTAAAGAAATTGTTGTTGTAATGGGCGTTGGTTTTGTTGGTGCAGTTATGGCAGCAATTGTAGCTGACACAGAAGACAAAAACAGTAATCCAAGTAAGTTTGTAATCGGATGCCAAAGACCAAGCCTTAGAAGTTACTGGAAAATTCCAGTATTAAACAGGGGTGAATCGCCTGTAAAAGCTGAAGACCCTGAAGTAGATGAATTGATTAAGAGATGTGTTAATGATAAAAAAACGCTCCTTGCTACATATAACAGCGATTGTTTAAAACTTGCTGATTGTGTTGTTGTTGATGTTCAATGCGATTATGCAAAACAAGAGCTTGGAAACATGAAAACAGGCGAAGCCGATATGGCAGCTCTTGAAGCCACTTTAAAAACAATTGGTGGGAAAATTCCCAAAAATTGTTTAGTTCTGATTGAAACAACCGTTGCTCCCGGAACCACAGAATTTGTTGCATGGCCTATTCTTAAAAAAGAATTTAAAAAACGTGGACTAAATACTACTCCTTTGCTTTCACATAGTTTTGAAAGAGTTATGCCTGGAAAAGAATACGTATCAAGCATACGCGATTTCTGGCGGGTTTGTTCAGGATGCAATAAAGAAGCACGTGATAGAGTTGAAAAATTCCTACATGAAGTCTTGAATACAAAAGATTTCCCCTTAACTGTGATGGACAGACCTATTGAATCTGAAACTACAAAAATCGTTGAAAATTCATATCGTGCAACAATCTTAGCTTATCTGAACGAATGGAGTCTTTTTGCTGAACGTAACGGGGTTGATTTAATTAAAGTTATCAAGGCAATTAAAATGCGACCGACTCATAGTAATATGATTTTTCCGGGCCCTGGAATAGGCGGATATTGTTTACCTAAAGATGGCGGACTTGGTTACTGGGCATATAAACATATTCTTGGATTTGAAGATGGTAACGAAATATTCAAAATTACTCCAACAGCAATTGATATTAATGACACTCGTTCATTGCATGTTGCTCAGCTAACTCGTGATGCTTTACGTAACATGTCAAGGTATATTGCAGGAGCTGATGTTCTGATTGCAGGAGCGAGCTACAGGGAGGATGTGGGCGATACACGTTATAGCGGAAGCGAAATGGTTGTCCGTAAATTAAGCGAAATGGGTGCAGAAATGCGTGTTCATGATCCTTATGTTGAACATTGGTATGAACTGGAAACACAAGATACTTATCCTGCACCCGGACATTCATGGGGTCGCTTTTTCCGCAATCAGGAACATTTGGTTGATATTCGTGTTCAAAAAGATTTAAGTAAAGCTCTTAAAAGCGTTGAAGCATTTATTTTAGCAGTTCCTCATGAAGAATATCTTGATCTTTCACCTGATGATATTGTAAAATGGGCAGGTCAGCCAATTGCTGTGATTGATTGCTTCGGAATACTTACAGATGATAAAATTCGCCGATACTATGAACTTGGTTGCGAAGTCAAAGCTCTCGGACGTGGTCATCTTCAACGTATTAAAAAAGAAGTAAAAAATGGTATGGGAGGGGAATAAGAGTATAAAGGTATTTCCTTTATTTCCCATACAACCGAAGGGCATCCTTATGGATACCCCAATTCAATAATAATATTTATTAAGAAATTTTCGTTGTTAATTTAACACTGATTAATTACTAAATATTAACTTTACAGTTAATTTTATTTTAATAATGGATATACAACCAATAAAACAACGATTTGGAATAATCGGTAATTCACCTTTACTTAACAGGGCAATTGATATTGCACGGCAGGTTGCACCCACTGATTTAACTGTTTTGATAACCGGTGAAAGCGGAACAGGAAAAGAAGTATTTCCTAAAATCATTCATCATTTAAGTGCAAGAAAGCACGGACCATACATAGCGGTTAATTGCGGAGCAATTCCAGAAGGTACTATTGATTCTGAATTATTCGGACATGAGAAAGGTTCATTTACCGGAGCTCACGAGGCTCGCAAAGGATATTTTGAAGTTGTTAACGGTGGTACAATTTTTTTAGATGAGATTGCCGAACTTCCCTTATCAACACAGGTTAGATTGTTGCGGGTCCTTGAAACAGGTGAGTTTATTAAGGTTGGATCATCAAAAGTAATTAAAGTAGATGTAAGAGTAGTTGCTGCTTCAAATGTTGATGTAGCTGAAGCAATAAGAGAAGGGAAATTCAGACAGGACTTGTTTTATCGCTTAAATACCGTACCTATTTATGTTCCTACTTTAAGAGAAAGAAAAAATGATATAATCTTACTTTTCAGGAAATTTGCTTCAGATTTTGCTGAAAAATATCGTATGCCGTCATTGCAGTTAGACGAAGAAGCAAAAAAAGTTCTTATTAATTATCGCTGGCAGGGAAATATCAGACAATTAAAAAATGTTACTGAACAAATTTCAATTATTGAACAAAACAGGATAATAACTGCCGATATTCTATGGAAATATTTACCCTTAAACCAAACAAATAAATTACCCATACTTTATAAAAAAGAAAGTACTGAAAGCGAATTTTCTGAAAGAGACCTGCTTTATAAAGTGCTTTTTGATATGAAAAGAGATATAAATGATTTGAAAAAAATTGTTGTTGAAATTTTGCAAAGTGACGGAGATGATAAAGCTATTCAGAAAAACAAACACCATCTGATCAAGCAATTATATCAGGATATTGACTCGGCTGACAAGGAAGATAGCGAAAACATTGAAATTCAACAAAATATTGATGAAACAATACATGAGCCAATCCAACATTCTGAAGTTCTTGAAGAATCGCTTTCTCTTCAAAAAAAAGAAATTGATTTGATAAAAAAAGCACTTGAAAAATATAACGGAAAACGAAAAATTGCTGCAAAAGAATTAGGTATATCAGAAAGAACACTCTATAGAAAAATTAAAGAATATAATATTAAATAATCATTAATTGATGAAACGTTTAATAATAATTTTTGTAATACTTACCGGTTTGTTTCATATTTCCGGTTGTGGTGTTTACTCTTTCACAGGTGCATCAATACCAGCAGAAGCAAAAACAATTTCGATTCAGCATTTTCCAAACAATGCTTCTATGGTTGAACCCACATTAAGTCAGGCTTTTACCGATGCCTTGAGGGATAAGTTTGTTTCTCAAACTAATTTAATCCTGATACAAAAAGGAGGCGATTTGATGATAGATGGAGCAATTGTTGCTTATACTGTTAAACCTGTTGCAATTCAATCTGACCAAACTGCCGCACTGAACCGTTTAACTATTACTGTAGATGTGAGATTTGCAAATATTTATGATGAAGGCAAAGATTTTGAAACAAGCTTTACAAGATATGAAGATTATCCAAGCGATCAGGATCTTGCTAATGTGCAACAAGATTTAATTGCTCTGATAAATGAAATGCTTGTTGATGATATCTTTAACAAGGCTGTTGTTAACTGGTAAAGATTACTATAAAGATAAAAGACAAAAATTTAAAGGTAAAAGTAAATGAATTGTTTTTACTTTTATCTTGTTTTTAACAAACAGGATTTGACATAGAAACATATAATAAATGAACCGTCAGCAATTTGTAAATTTTATTAAATTTCCTAATGAAATTAATGCCAAAAGCATTAATTTGTTTGAGCAGGTGACAAAAGATTTTCCTTATTGCCAGTCAGCCGAAATTCTTTATGTTTTAAATTTATTTAAAGAAAAAAGTATAAAATATGATAATCAGTTAAAAATTGCCGCTGCATACGCTTCCAATAGGAAAATTCTTAAAAAATTGATCGATAATATTAATTTTACTGAAGAAAAAATTGAGCTGCCAGACGAATATATTCCAGAAACAACTGAACGGGAAAAAGAAAAAGTTGATAAAGCAGTATCTGAACTTAAGGATATAAAAACCGATTCGTTTAAAGAAAAAGAACAGAAATTAAGCAAAACGGATGAATTAAAAAAAATAATTGAGGAACGACTTAAAGAAATCAAAGACATAAAACAAAAAAACAAAGCAAAATCAGATGAGATACATCATATCGTTGAAACTATTTTAAACAAAAAATCAAGCGTTTCTGATAAAAACTTAAAAACCAAAAGCGAGTTAATAGACAAATTCATAAAGGACGAACCGAGCATCACACGTATTAAATCCGGTTTTTACAATCCTGTTGATTCAGCTCGCTTAAGTATAGTTGATGAAGAAAATATCGTTAGCGAAACTCTTGCAAAAATTTATTACGATCAGGGAATTTATCCCAAGGCAATAAAAATTTATGAAAAATTAAGTTTGAAATTTCCAGAAAAAATTAGTATATTTGCAGCCCGAATTAAAAAAATTCAGGAACTCAAATAAATAAAACAAAAAAATATCATTATTTAATTTAAAGACAAAAAAATGGGCACATATATTTTAATTTCAGTTTTAATACTTATAACTTGTATTCTTTTGATTTTAGTTGTTTTAGTGCAAAATTCCAAAGGCGGCGGACTTGCTTCAAATTTTGCCGGGTCAAATCAATACATGGGTGTAAGAAAGACCGCTGATTTTCTTGAAAAAACAACATGGACATTAGCAATTGCTTTACTGGTTCTTAGCTTGTTTTCAATATTTGTAATTCCAAGAAATACTGACGTTCAGTCTACATTTGATACCGAGTTGAGAGAGCAAATTGACAATTCGCAAGCCCAGCCTATTGAGGATTATCAGGCACCTCCCTCGCAGGAATAAACAAAGAAATTTGATAATCCTTGTTTGTAACTTTTTATTTGGTGATTCATTTCCTTATAAACATAGATTTAATTTACACATAAAACAAAATTTAAGCATTTCTCGAAAATCCAGTTGATAAAATGTCAGAATGTCATAAAACCCTGTCATTTTTCTGATTTTCCACTTTGGCACAAAATATGACAGTGCCCAATTGTATTTTATGAAATTACATATTGTCTAACAAAAAAAAATTAATTTATTATGGCAAAATTAAATATTAAACCCTTAGCAGACCGCGTGATTATTGAGCCTGCTGCTGCTGAAGAAATAACTGCCGGTGGAATTATTATTCCTGATACTGCTAAAGAAAAACCCCTGAAAGGAAAAATCGTAGCAATAGGAACCGGTAAAAAAGATGAACCGCTAACTGTAAAAGTTGGTGATAACGTTTTATACGGAAAATATGCCGGTACTGAAATTACTATTGATGGCAATGATTATCTGATCATGCACGAATCAGATGTTGTAGCTATTGTTTAAAAAAGATAATTTAAAATATTAATAACTTAAAATTAAAAAAAATGGCAAAAGATATCACATATGACATCAAAGCACGAGAAGCATTAAAACAAGGTGTTGATGCATTATCAAATGCAGTAAAAGTAACCTTAGGCCCTAAAGGCCGAAATGTAATTCTTGACAAATCTTTTGGTTCACCGGCTATATCCAAAGATGGTGTAACAGTTGCAAAAGAAATTGAATTACAAGACCCTATTGAAAATATGGGCGCCCAAATGGTAAAGGAAGTTGCTTCCAAAACTAGCGATATTGCCGGTGACGGAACTACTACTGCTACTGTTTTAGCTCAGGCAATTATTACAACCGGTTTGAAAAACGTTACTGCCGGTGCAAATCCTATGGATCTGAAAAGAGGAATTGATAAAGCTGTTGCAGAAGTTATCAAATCATTGAAAAAACAAACTAAACAAATTGGCGACAGCAATGAAAAAATTGAACAAGTTGCAACTGTTGCTGCCAATAATGACCAAACAATCGGAAGACGCATTGCTGAAGCAATGAGTAAAGTTAAAAAAGAAGGAGTAATTACAATTGAAGAAGCCAAAGGCATTGAAACAACAGTAAAAGTTGTTGAAGGTATGCAGTTTGACAGAGGTTATATTTCCCCTTACTTTGTTACGGACACTGAAAAAATGGAAGCTGTTTTTGAAACCCCTTACATTTTGATTTATGATAAGAAAGTCTCTGTAATGAAAGACCTGCTTCCCATTCTGGAAAAAGCAGCTCAATCAGGACGTGCATTAATTATCATTGCCGAAGATATGGAAGGTGAAGCATTAGCAACATTAGTAGTAAATAAAATCAGAGGTTCGTTGAAAGTTGCTGCTGTGAAAGCTCCGGGTTTCGGCGACAGAAGAAAAGAAATGCTGGAAGATATAGCTATCTTAACCGGGGGAACTGTAATCTCAGAAGAAAAAGGATACAAATTAGAAGATGCCGATCTTTCTTACTTAGGTGAAGCAGAAAAAATTACAATTGACAAAGACGACACTACTATTGTTAGCGGCAAAGGTAATAAAACCGATATTGAAGCAAGAATAAAACAGATTAAAGCTCAGATTGAAACCACAACTTCTGACTATGATAAAGAAAAATTACAGGAAAGATTAGCAAAATTATCAGGCGGAGTAGCTGTTATTTACGTTGGTGCAGCAAGTGAACTTGAAATGAAAGAAAAGAAAGACCGTTTTGATGATGCTTTAAATGCAACAAAAGCTGCTATTGAAGAAGGTATAGTTCCTGGCGGCGGAGTTGCTTATATCAGAGCTATTAAAGCCATTGAAAACCTTAAAGGTGAAAACGAAGACGAAAATACCGGTATAGCTATCATAAGAAGATCCCTTGAAGAACCATTACGACAGATTGTTGAAAATGCCGGAATGGAAGGTTCTGTTGTTGTTCAAAAAGTTATTGAAGGTAAAGAAGATTTCGGCTTTAATGCCAGAATTGACAAATATGAAAATCTTTCAGAATCTGGGGTAGTTGATCCTACAAAAGTTACACGTGTTGCTCTTGAAAACGCAGCTTCAATTGCAGGTATGTTATTAACTACCGAATGTGTTGTGTCTGAACATAAAGAAGATTCTCCGGCAGCACCACAAATGCCCCCAATGGGCGGTGGTATGCCAGGTGGTATGGGCGGTATGTATTAAAATACAAAAATTTCGCATATCATAATTGAGCATGTTAGGTATTTTTTAATTTAATGTCAGATGTTAAGAGATTATGGTTATGTAAAAATAACAAATTACAAGCACCAAAACACAAATAAATCTCAATTACCAAAATTTCAATATTCAAAGCTGTTTTGGTCATTTGATCATTGATATTTCGAATTTATTTATTTTTTGTTATTTGTTATTTGGTGCTTTAATTCAGAAGTTGTTTGACTTTATAGACATGCACTAATTAAATATTAGCCCCTCAAAATTTGTGGGGCTTTTTTTATGTCGTATATTTGCAATATATATAATAAATTTTAGTTTAATTCTTTATAAAATCAATAAAAACTACTAACTGATGAAAAAGCAAATATTATCAATATTAGTAATTTTATTTATTTTTAATAATGTCTTTTGTCAGGAAGATATAAAATCAAAATATCCAATTGATGAAGAAACACAATTAATTACCTATCAGGAAGTTGTTCAGGAAGAGGGTACGAAAAATGAGTTGTTTAATCGTTGTATTAACTGGCTTAATAATTCTTATAATAATCCTGTTAGCGTTACTAAAGTTCGCGATAATAAAACAGGTAAAATTAAAGGTAATCACCGCTTCAGGCTTAATTATTTTGATAAAGACGGGAATAAATTGGATGGAGCTATGGTTTTATATTCATTTGTAATTGAGCTTAAAGACGGACGATACAGGTATACAATTACTGATTTTGTACTAAAAAAAGCTTCACGCTATCCTGTGGAAAAGTGGCTTGATAAATCCGATCCTGCATATAATCCACAATGGAATAATTACCTTAAACAGCTTGCAGATTTTGTTGCCGAATGGTCGGAAAATTTAAAAATGAAAATGAAACCGGCACCTGAGAAAGTGGAAGAAGAATGGTAATACAGACATCATCTTCAAAAAAAGACATCAGAGCTATCTCTATTGAGGAGATTAAAGAATTCATGACAAATAATAACGAAAAACCTTTTCATGCGAAACAGGTTTATGAATGGCTTTGGAAAAATTCAGCCTTCTCGTTTGAAGAAATGACCAACCTGTCTAAAAAAATCCGTGAACTTCTTAATTCCAATTTTGTAATAAATTCAATAAAAATTAATTCACAGCAGAAAAGCAAAGACGGAACAATAAAAATTGCTTTCGGGCTTTTTGATGGAAATGTTGTTGAGGGTGTACTTATTCCAAGTTCCGACAGGATGACAGCTTGTATTTCTTCGCAGGTGGGATGTGCTTTAGCCTGTGAATTTTGTGCAACCGGGCAATTCGGATTTATAAGAAATTTGAATTTTGATGAGATTTATGATCAGGTTGTAATTATCGCAAAAACAGCACTTGATAATTATAAAATTCCATTGTCAAATATTGTTTATATGGGCATGGGCGAACCTATGTTGAATTATCAAAATGTAATGAAATCGATTGAAATAATTACTTCCGCAGACGGACTTGCAATGTCTTCCCAAAGAATAACCGTTTCAACGGTCGGCATTGCAACAAAAATCAAACAACTTGGCGATGATAACATAAAATTCAATCTGGCACTTTCGCTTCATACGGCTAATGATAATAAACGCAGCAGCATTATACCCGTTAATAAACAAAATTCAATAAAAAAACTTATTGAAGCTTTAAAATATTTTCATTCCAAAACAAATAAAAGAATTACAATTGAATATATTTTATTTAAAAATTTTAACGATTCATTATCCGATGCCAAAGAATTAGCGGGTTTTTGTAAAAACTTCCCGGTGAAAATAAATATTATTGAATACAATACAGTTGAAGGAAATGGTTTTAGCAAAGCTGACAATGAAAAAATGAATGAATTTGCGGATTTTATGAAAAGTAAAAATTTGATAGTAAATATCAGGAAAAGCCGTGGAAAGGATATTGACGCAGCTTGCGGACAACTGGCAAACCGTTAAATAACTTGTAACTATTCAGTTTATTAATCAATTCCTATTCCCTGGCTTCGAGGATAGATTTTAAAAATGATTAATTGCAAAAATTATTTGTACTTTAGTGTTAAATTTTAAAAATTAATATCATGGAAAATACTTATTCAATATCAGGAAACATAGTTGATGTCGTAAACCGGAAAATTTTTCAAGGGACAATTACTGTTAAAAACGATAAAATATCTTCAATATTAAAAGAAAAAACTAATAACACAAATTACATCGTTCCCGGGCTGATTGATGCCCATATCCATATTGAAAGTTCAATGCTTATTCCTTCTGAATTTGCACGTTTGGCGGTTGTTCACGGTACGGTTGCAACTGTTTCCGACCCACACGAAATTGCAAATGTGCTGGGAATGGACGGAGTTAAATATATAATAGAAAACGGGAAAAAAGTTCCACTTAAATTTTATTTCGGTGCTTCGTCATGTGTTCCTGCAACAACTTTTGAAACATCAGGAGCTACTTTCGGCGTTGATAAAATTGAAGAACTGTTAAAAACGGATGAGATAAAATATCTTTCAGAAATGATGAACTGGCCCGGAGTATTGTCACACGATAAAGAAGTAATGGCAAAAATAGCAGTTGCAAAAAAATATCATAAACAAGTAGATGGGCATGCTCCCGGACTGAGAGGCGAGGAAGCAAAAAAATATATTGAAGCCGGTATTTCAACCGACCACGAATGCTTTACAATTGAGGAAGCGCTGGACAAAATCAAATACGGAATGAAAATAATAATAAGAGAAGGAAGTGCAGCTAAAAATTTTGAAGCATTAATTGGACTTATGGGCAAATACCCTGAAAAATTAATGTTTTGCTCTGATGACAGGCATCCTAATGACCTTGAAAAATGTCATATTAACGATTTGGTAAAAAGAGCAATAAAAAAAGGATATGACCCGGTTACAGTATTACGAAGTTGTGTTTATAATCCTGTTAAGCATTATGGTCTTGAAGTTGGATTATTACAGGAAGGTGACCCTGCTGATTTTATAATTATTGATGATTTTGATAATTTTAATGTTTTGGCAACATATATTGACGGAACTAAAGTTGCTGAAAACGGAAAAACCTTAATTAATCCAATTACAGATTCTACTCCCAACAATTTTAGAACAAAACAAATAGAATTACAGGATTTGCAGATAACACCACAATCCGATACTGTTAAAGTTATTCATGCGATTGACGGGCAATTGATTACAAAAAAAATATCAGCTAAGATAGATGTTGAAAAAAATAATGCTGAAAGTAATACAAAAAATGATGTTTTAAAATTGGTTGTGACTAACCGTTATGAACAAGTCAAACCTGCAATTGCTTTTATTAATAATTTTGGATTAAAGAAAGGAGCAATTGCTTCGTCAGTAGCACACGATAGTCATAATATTATTGCTGTTGGTGTTGATGATGAAGACATTATGAATGCCATTAACATGCTGATTAAAGTAAAAGGTGGGGTTTCACTGGCAAATGCAGATGAAAAAATAGTTCTTCCGCTACATGTTGCCGGTTTGATGTCAAATAAAGATTGTTATCTTATTGCTTCTGAATATGACAGTATTGACAAGAAAGCAAAAAAATTGGGTTCAAAGCTCAATGCTCCTTATATGACTTTATCGTTTATGGCATTATTGGTAATTCCTGAATTGAAGTTAAGCGATAAGGGTTTGTTTGATGGTAATAGATTTGAATTTACACAGTTATTTGAAGAATAGGTTCTAATTATTTTCAACATGAGTAGAAAATAAACCGATTACAATTACGGAACAGGTCCATCAATACGGATTTCTATAGCAAAGCAAGCGACACGAAGTTAGCCCGCATGGGCCCATATGGGCTTCGGTCACATGGATAAATTTGATAAACTTTTTCGACTAAATACAAAATATATCTTAATTTACACATACATAGATTTGAATATACTAAATTTTTATATATATTTGCAAAAAATTACTAATTAAACATTAAAACTTTTCGTTATGAAAAAATCAGTATTAGATGTAGCTAAATTAGAAGCAGCTGCAAGCAAACTAAGAGCGATTGCGCATCCTATGCGGATTGCAATAATTGACATGTTAAATGATGAATCTCAAATGAACGTTACAAAAATTTACACAAAGCTAGGTATTGAACAAGCTTCTGCTTCTCA
>Ga0075120_10003165_pt1 | contig 11413 bp, 6 predicted proteins | sample AntAceMetag02UKL_FD_69792 | JGI IMG/M metagenome (GOLD analysis project Ga0075120, IMG submission 69792) | Saline lake microbial communities from Ace Lake, Antarctica - Antarctic Ace Lake Metagenome 02UKL | ecosystem: Environmental > Aquatic > Non-marine Saline and Alkaline > Saline | place... | reverse complement strand
TGCTTTATCAAAGAGCTCATTTTCGTCAATTTCAACAAGTTTTCTGTCCTGCATGAGCACTTTGCCGTTCACAATTACATCTTTTACAGACTCACTGTGCATTGTATACACAAGATGGGAATACACATTATACATAGGCATATTCTCAAGTTTATTGCGCTCAAGTAGAATTATATCTGCCTTCTTCCCCACTTCGAGGGACCCGATCTCAGCTTCTTTGTTGAATATCTTTGCTGCCTCTATTGTGACCATACGCACGACCTCTTCGGCGCGCAGGAATGTAGGATCGTTATTGATGGCTTTGTGTACTTTTGCAGTCATGTCCATCTCATCAAGAATGCTGAGATTATTATTGCTCGCCACACCATCAGTAGCTAATGAGATCGTAACTCCATTCTTCTTATAGCCCTTGATTGGAGCGAATCCGGATGAGAGTTTCAGGTTGCATTCCGTGCAGATATTTACCCCGACACCTTTCTGAGCGAGTATTTTTTGTTCATCATCATCGATCCATACTCCGTGAGCAAGTGACACATCATGACCAAGAAAACCGATAGAATCCAAATACTGTACAGGGCGGACTCCGTATTGCTTCACACAATCATCGACCTCTTTTTGAGCCTCTGAAAGATGTGTATGAATAAGCATGTTATGAGCACGAGCTGTTTCTGCGGCGGTAATGAGATTTTCTTTTGAACAAGTATAGATAGAATGAGGCATCATTGAGAAATCTATCAACTCACTTTCCTTGTATTCTTCATAACCTTCAAGAGCATAATTGATCATACTTTCAGGCGTTTTATGAAAAGCCATTGGAAAATCGAGGATGCCTTCTCCGAGGATCGCACGCATGCCTGCTTTGGTCGCTGCACGGGCTGTTTCTTTGGAGTAAAAATACATGTCATTTATCATTGTGATGCCGTTTTTGATGAGCTCGGCACATGCATAAAATGAAGAATCATAGACAAATTGGGCTTTCACGAACTTTTCTTCTGCAGGCCATATGTGGTCTTCCAGCCATGATTGCAGCAAAAGATCATCTGCATATCCTCGGAAGAATGACATTGCTATGTGACTGTGCCCGTTTATAAAACCCGGCATTACTATTTTTGATGACGCATCAATAACCTTATCGCCATCATAATTCTTCTCTATATCCTCGTTGGCTCCGATCGCCAGTATTTTCCCTTTTTCAATTGCTATTGCACCATGTTCAATAATTTCCATTTCGGGATTGATAGTGACGATGTAGCCGTTTTTAATGATAATATCAATGTGTTGCATATATGTTCCCTAACTAGAATTTCTTTAAATATTCTTTATAATATGATAGAGCTTATCGCCCATAATGTGAACTTTTTTATTTTTATCAGAACGCCAGTCTTTGATAGTGTTTTTGGTGAGAAGCACAAAGTCGTCATTCTTCTCTTTGGCATTTGTACTTTTCAGACTGTTTGCCAGCTTCTTCATAGATACCCAGATTGTTTTCACTCTCCGGTCATCAGCATCTTTGAGGAGTTCCTGCACATAAGGATACACCTCAGCAGGTCTGGATCGGGCAATTTGGATAAGTGTATGAGTGATCTTCTTTTGCACTTCAAGACTTTCATCATCAATGATCTTTATAATGAACTCCATCACAAAATGAGGATCTTTTATTGATAAATTTTCCAAACCATGGAAGGATAATGAGCGTTTTCTTTCATCGGTGCTCTCTATCCATTTGAGCATATTCTGCTTCATGAGCTGGGGATAATCTTTCCAGAATTGATCCATTATATTCTCTGCTTCCCATTTGATGGAATCGTAATATTCACTCACGATTTGAATCATTTCTTCCGGCTGTTTTTTATAATAATAGAGAAAGAAGAAAAGTGCAGTCGCGCGTTTTGTATAAATTTTAGAATCAAGCAGTCCCCGCATCAGTTCAGCAAGCTTGTCCTTCTCTTCTGATTCTGCAGCGGTTTTACCAACGATTTCTCTGCCGAAATAATTCTTACACGCAGCAAGTTCTTCGATTTTCTTCGTTCCCTTTTTCTCATTCGATGTATATATCTCAAGAGCAGCAATAGTCTCTTGTTGAAGTTCTTTTTCTTCTCTGTCTGTTAAGCGTCCGATTTTATTTACCATGGTAATCCTTTCGTGAAATTGAATACATTGTGTCTAATTAAACTGATGTATAGTATACAAGAAATCCTGTAAATAACAAATTACTTATCCAATCTCCTCTTGGGGTATATGCGATTGCAACTTGTTTTGGTTATGAAAAAAGAAGCATTGTTTTTGTTGTCAAGAATTAAAAGATTATCTTGTGCTGGTTTATTACGATAAGATAGATTATTAAAAACTTAAAATGTAGGGACTGAATATGTTCAGCCCCTTTTGTTATATAAGGATACGGTGAATCGATCATCGTCTCACATTCTATTTTTTGATAGTGCCTTCTTTGTAAAACGGCGGTTTTATAACTCTCGCAGGAAACATTTTTCCACGGACATCAACATCTATCTCATTACCGGCTTTCATATAATTTCTATGCACATAACCGGTGCCTATGCCCACACCCAAACTCGGTGACATTGTACCGCTGCGTACTTCGCCAATCTCTTTGCCATCTTTATATATCTTATAATGCGGTCGCGGAATTCCTTTCCCGTCCATTACAAATGGAATAAGCTTTCTCTGTATCTTTTGCTGTTTGACTTCTTCCAAGACTTCTTTTCCAATAAAATCACCTTTTTCAAACTTCACAGCCCAGCGGAGTCCGGCTTCCAGCGGATTAGTTCCTTTATCAATATCATTTCCATACAAAGGATATTTCATTTCAAGACGTAGTGTGTCACGCGCACCAAGTCCTATCGGTTCTATCTCAAATTCTTTTCCCGCTTCTTCGACCTTGCGCCATAAGTCTTCTGCTCTATCAAGTGCAGTAAAATATATCTCAAATCCATCTTCCCCGGTATAACCTGTTCGTGATATCAATGCAGGCACACCCTCAATTTCCGAATGTATAAAATGATAGTACTCAAGTGTGGACAGGTCATCCTTCACAAGCTTCTGCACAACTGCTTCTGCCTGTGTTCCCTGCACACCTATAAGCGCTGTCTCGTCACTCATATTGATAAGCTCAACACCATCTATAAGATTGCTCTTAAGCCATTCAAAATCCTTCTCAAGATTTGAAGCATTTACCACAAGATAGTAAAAATCCACATCTCTATAGACCAGAAGATCATCGACAATTCCCCCATCAGGATAACACATATTACTATACTGCACCTGCCCGACAACAAGAGCGGCAACGTCATTAATAGTTGTGTTCTGCAAAAATTCCAAAGCTTTAGGTCCCTTTACTATAAATTCTCCCATATGGCTCAGATCGAACATGCCGACAGATTCACGGACTTTTTTATGTTCATGAACAATACCGTTCTTGTACTGAATAGGCATTTCATATCCGGCAAATGGCAATATCTTCGCTCCTTTTTCTTTATGAATAGTATAAAAAGGTGTCTCCTTGATCATCACTGCTCCTTAAAATTATATTTATATTTATTTCTTATAAATCTCATACTATTGTGAATTGTCAAATTTGTTGAATTCTCACTTCGAACTTTTGGTTTTCCCTTTTCTTTCTTCCTTTCGTACATACAAAGAAATATCAGCTTTTTTGATAAGTTCATCCACTGTCTGCTCTGTATTATATTCTGAAAAACCGAAAGTAATTCCCATTTTAAATTTTTGATGATGATCTCCAAATAATGTCTGAGAAATGGTGTTTTCTATCTTATATGCTATTGTTTGTGCACCTTCATCATCTGTTTCCGGCAGAATAAGCATGAATTCATCTCCGCCCCAGCGTCCGACAAAATCCTGCTTGCGAACAGTCTCTTTAATGGTTTCTGCAAGTTGTTCGAGTGCCCTGTCACCAAGATTGTGCCCATATGTATCATTCACTCCTTTGAAATTATCAAGATCTCCCATAAGGACAGAAAATGATATTTTATTTCTTTCAAATTGGCATTTCAGATATTCAATTTTTGCCACAAGAAATCTACGGTTATAAAGCTCTGTAAGCGGATCTGTTTCTATGAGATCATGTAATTGTTTATTTATTTCATCGAGTTTTTTATGAAGTTTTATGTTCAGTCGATAACGATTCAAAAACACAATTACCAATGTGACAATCAGCACGAGAATGAGGATGACGAAGTTTCGCTCATTTCTGGACTTTGCTATCTCGAGTTCATGAAGCTTGTTTTCCTTTCTCAGAAGCTCCAATTCCTTCTCTTTTTGTGAAGCAGCATAGCGCACCTCAAGTTCACAGATTTTATCAGTTCTTTCCTGCGAGAAGATTAGCTCATGCAGCGCAAGATATTTTTGAAAATAGGATGCTGCACTCTTATAATCACCCTTATCAGAATAGTAGTCAGATATCTGCTTGTATGCCTCCGACAAACCCTTATTATCTTCGTTTTGCTGAGCTAAGGTTATTGCCTGCAACAGACTGTCAACTCTCGCATCTGCCTGTGCGTGCAGAGAGAAGCATACAATGAAAAACAAAACTGTGAAAATTCTCACAAAAACGACCATTCTTTTAGCCTCTATCCAGCTTTATCATATTGACCTCTGTGCTGGTTTGCAATGGGATACCGGTAACAAAGACCATTATATCATCTTTTTTTATAAGCTGTTGTTCAAGTGCAAATTTTTTTACCTTTTGAAGCGTGACATCCGTTTCTTCGAGGTTTTCTAAAAAATAGCAGCTCACACCCCAGACCAGTTGGAGAAAATTCATTGTGCGTTCATTTTCTGTGAAAGCATAAATTGGAGTGTTCACTCGGAATTTTGAGAGATGCCGTGCTGTTCTTCCGGTTTTTGTAATAGCAAAGATCGCAGATGCATTTGTATCCTGCGCAATTGCACATGCTGCCCTGGATAGGTCAATGACAAATTGATCTGTGTGAAAGGATGTGCTGAAGAGTTCAGGGCTTGGAGTACACTCGCGCTCGGATCGGGTGATGATCTTTTTCATCATTGCCACTGCAATATCCGGATGATTCCCAATTGAGGTCTCAGCACTCAGCATAACTGCATCTGTGCCGTCAAATACTGCATTTGCCACATCGCTGGCTTCTGCGCGGGTCGGAAGTGAATTCTCCACCATTGATTCAAGCATCTGCGTTGCGGTTATTACTGGAGTACTCGCATTTTTGCACTTCGTTATGATCTTCTTCTGAAGAAGCGGCACTTCTTCTGTGGGCATCTCGACTCCAAGGTCTCCGCGAGCGATCATAACCGCATCAGAATGCGAAATGATCTCATCAATATCTTCTATGGCTTCTGGTTTTTCGATTTTTGCTATGATCGGATTGTGGGCACCCTTTTCCAGAAGAATTTCTCTAAGCATATCTATATCATGACTAGAGCGCACAAAGGAGAGTGCAAAGAAATCAATGTCATGCTCAAGAGCAAAATCAATATCATCTATGTCCTTTTTGGTTATTGTTGGCGTGTTGATACGAACACCCGGCAAATTGATTCCTTTCCGGGATTTGATCATACCACCATCGGTCACGATGCAATGAACCTCTCTCCCGACTACGTCTTTCACTACAAGTGATATATAGCCGTCATCGATGAGAATAGCATCACCTTTTTTGACGTCTTGCGGAAGGTTAGAATATGACGTGCTGATCTTTTGGCGTGTGCCTATAATATTCTCAGTTGTTATGATGAGTAGGTCACCAGGTTTTACTTTGAACTGCTTTTCGATATTCCCTAAACGCAATTTGGGACCGCTAAGATCAGCAAAAATTGGGATATGATATCCAAGCTTCTCTGATACACTATTTATATTAGCGATATGTGTGCTGTGTTCTTCGTGGGTGCCGTGAGAAAAATTCAAGCGTGCGATATTCATTCCGGCTTGTGCGAGCTTCAGCACGTTTTTGGCGGAGGAAGTTGCAGGTCCGATTGTGCATATTATCTTTGTTTTGGTTCTCATATTATAATTCATTGACCTCTACCCCGAAATTCATGACGCAATTTTTCCCGAGTTTTTTTCCTTTATAAAGTGCCTGATCTGCTTTCTTGACCAGATCAATACTACCCATATCATACCTATACTCTGCAACACCGATCGTAAGAGAAGTGTTCAAAGTGTGGTGATTAAAGTAAAAAGACTTTTTATCAACTTTTGTGCGTATTTTCTCTCCAAGGATCATGCCCCCTTTTTCAGGAGTGTCCGGGAGAAGCAGTATTAATTCATCTCCCCCCCAGCGCCCGATAAAATCCTGTTTACGTATATTATCTTTCATGAGCTTTCCAAGCGAAATCAGAATATGATCACCTGCATCATGCCCATAGGTATCGTTTATATTTTTAAAATCATCAATATCTGCGATCATGATGGTAAAAGGACGACCATTGCGCTCATATGCAATCTGCTGATATTCGATTTTTTCTATGATATTCCGACGATTGCTCAATGAAGTGACAGGGTCTATTTTTGACAGTGCATCGAGTTGCTGGTTGTGCTGCTTCAATTCAGTATTGGTATGGCGTTTGTATTGTGAACGATTTCGAATCGCAAATGCTAGAAGAATGATATTTATGATCACAGCGATCAACAGCACACTCAACGTTTTGTATTTCTTGATCTTCAGCTTTCTGATGTCATGTTCTTTCACCAAAAGTCTGAGCTCTCTCTCTCTTTTCTCAATGTTATATTTGGTTTGCAGACCATGGATTCTCTTTTCATTTTCCTGATCGTAGATGTTATCCCACAGATCTGCATATTGCACCATAAATGAATAAGAATTTTTGTATGACCCTAGTCTCTGATAAACGACGAAAAGTGCTTTATAGGAATCCAGTACAAGCGATTTGTTATTGATTGATTGAGCTAATGCAAGAGCATCTGTATACTTCTTTTTTGCTTGCTCAAACTCCCCTTTTTCAAGATTCACATCCCCGATATGTAATATAGACCGAACCTGTCCTGACGTGTCAGCGATTTCTAAAGAAAGGGCAAGGGATTTATCATGGTATGAGAGTGCCGTTTCGGGATCTCCAGTCTTAAGATACAGTGCACCAATATGATCCATCGTTTCTGTAAGCCGTTCTTCGTCGCCTGATTTCTGTTCAATTTCGTAAGCTTTCAAGTAATACTCAAGGGCATTCTCATGATTTCCCAATTGAAAGTGTGTGTTGGCTATATTATAAAGCACCTGATCAAGTTCATTCAGGGTGCCGATCTTCTCGAGAAATCTGAGACTACGTTGATAGTAGACAAGCGCTTTTTTATCATCACCGGTTTGATCGCTCACCAAAGCAAGAGTGCTGAGCGCCTTTGCTGTTTCCTTACCGTTATTCGATTCCTGATGCAACGAGAGTGCTTCCAGATGATGGTCGAGAGCTTTTTGATAATTACCCAAAAAGTAGTACACATTCCCAAGATTGTAAATTATCCATGCAGAGAAATTTTTATCCTGGATTTCCTCGGCATATTCTCTTGCCTGCAAATAGTATTGTATTGCTTCGGCGTATTCACCGAAAAGTTCTTTAGTTATTGCGCTATTGTTCAAGATATGAGCTCGCCCACTTATACCATCGGAATCCTGCAATAACTCCAATCCTTTTTCATAATTTGCCAATGCCTCTTCGTGCTCGCCAATATAAAGATAGCAGTTGCCGATCGCATAATATATCCAAACTTTCAGGTCGTTATCCTTGTCACTCTTCTCAAGCGCTCTAGTAAGATACTGGATTGCATGCCCGTAATCTTCCTTGATGAAATAGTTAAGTGCAGCTTCGTACAAACTCAGGGCATCAATATTTTCTGTTTGAAGTGATCGAGGTGTCTGAAAGACCTTTCGCGCATGTGCAAGATTCTGCGCTGTGGTCAGTTCGATATCCTCCCCTAAAACAAGATCGTAAATCCTGTAATGCATTTCTGGCAGTTGGTACGTGTAGTTTTCCTCTACATCATCATTAACATCTGCCTGAAGAAATATGCTCTGCATCAGGAGCAGCAGTAAAATGGGAAATGCTCTCAGTTGAGGAAATTTCATTAATAAATATCGTTCACTTTAATCAGCATAAAGGTATACAGCACCATTATTATCTTCGAAATTTATAGTTGTGTAAAAGCTTTCATCCATGATCTCTTCAAAAGTGAGCGGATCAAGATAACGAGCAATAATGCGGACCTTTTCGTCATCTGTAATTTTCACTTTTACATAATTATACACGTATCCCTCGCTGACAGGATTCTCTATGAGTTTGCTTACGGAAAATACGACAAATGCATTCTGGTTTCCAAAAATGCCGGCAGGAAAATATTCATATACATCAATATTCATACCCCCGATCGCATTCGGTAAATAGGTTTTTTCCTCGTTGTTACTGATAAGTTTGCAGTCTCCATAATGAATAATAACGCGGACTTCTTCTCCGGCATTCAACTCGGACATCAAGTCAGTAAAATGGAATATTTGAGTAGTTTCAGCATAAATGATGGTTGTTGAGAATATCACGAGCAGAAAAATATTAACCAGTATTTTCTTCATAGACACAGCTCCGCAAATAGTATTGATTATTTGGTGTATGAACGCGGGAGCTTTGTCAATATTTATGAAAATAGTGTGTTACAAATACCAATAAAATAGCTTTCTCTCACAAATAAAAGAAAGCCCCTAAAAAGGGGCTATTCTTATGTCTATCTCTGAGTTTATTTCATCAAAATCGTCTTCTTCAAGAATGTCTCATTGCCAGTCTCAAATTTGTAGAAATAGATACCATTTGTAAGCTTCTTGTCGTTGCTTGTTCCATCCCATTTTACCTGATAATCTGCACCGGCTACCATATCTTCATCAATCAGTCTATTAACTAACTGACCCCGAATATTATATACAGAAAGCTTAACATGAGCGGCTTCCTTCAAACTGAACCTTATTGTTGTAAATAAACTAAATGGATTCGGGAAGTTATCATAAAGTCCCGTTACAAGAATCTCAGGTTCACCCGTAACATCAATATCATCAACCGTAAGAGTTACAGGAATAATTGGGTTGCCAACATTAGGGATAGAGAAGAAGTGAATATCAGCAGTTAAGATTGTGCCAGGTAACTGATCTATAGCATCAAAATATACGGCAACTAATGAATCACCACCAGGTGCAACTGTGCCAGAAGATGGGTCAACCGTTATCCATCGAGGTCCACCGAAACCTGGAATAGCCATCCAACCTAATTGACAATGTTCATGAGAAGTTGCGCCTAATACGCCCACCATTACAGTATTACCAGTTTCTCTATCAACAATACGCAACTCAGCCTGGAATGGAGCGTTATTAAATGCAGACATGTAAAGCTGATCAGTCTCAACATCCCAGGTCATACCCTGGCCATAGTTGGCATCAAAACCTATTGAGCCAACTAAAGTGCCCAGACCAGTCTCTTTGTCAATTGAAAAGAACTCATCTTGCACAAGGCAATAACCCCACATATCTCCATTACCATCCACTGCAATACCAACGACACTTGGAAAACCGATTGAACCAATAAGTGTGGATGTAGCAGTTTCAGGATCAATCGTGAACAGCGATGAGTTATACATATCAGTTGTAGAAGCATATATAGTGCCAGTTGTTGGATCAGTTGACATACCACTCCAGGTCTCAGCGCCAGTTGGTAATGGATTACCAATAACCGTTGCCACACCAGTATCTAAATCTATCGTCCTTAAGTTACTAGCATTGTCCAATTCATAGACAAAGGATTGGTCGCCTACGCCAAAATCGCCAGCGTTAGAAAAAGCAGGGCCTGTATAGGCGGCGATATTGTTCAGGACTTCAGGTTCATCAGTATCAAAGGAGCAGAAAAATTCATAGCCTGCTACAATGCCATAAGCAGTTGCTCCTCTCATAAAATCGATTATCGGAGCAGAAGATTGAACTGTTGCTACACCATCTTCAGGAGGCATACCAATTGAAGTTTTATAATTACCCATTGGGAAATCACCTGAACTGGGTGGAATGTCAATTATTAAAGCTTCTGGAAACTCTATGTTCGCATACCATTCTAATGGGGTATTACCATCATTGCTTATAGTAAGGAATTCCGTGCCCTGAGTATTTGGATTAAGTGTTATTGTCACAAATTCTGGAGTAACATCAATAGTAGGATTAACCATTATTATATCGTGTATCAGAATTTCATCAAGAAGAACTTCAATCTCTGCCGTGTATGTATCGAAGCCTGCTGCGACACAAGTAAGATCATATTCTTGAGCAATGATTGGGTTAATTTCATAATAACCAACATTATTGGTTGTAGCATAGTAGGGTCCTGAAGGAGGTAAATCACCCTGAGCCGTAATAGTGGCACCTTCTATTGGTTCACCATATCCATCTGTGACAGTTCCTTGCAGTGCACCAAGCAAGCAGTTCAATTCGAAATCAATATTAGGTGTATTTGCAGCTTCTTCCACCTCTACATCTACTATGGTTGAATCTTCATAATCATATAATAAGGAAGCAATTATATCATAAGTACCGGGATAAATACCCTGTATTGTATATTCTCCAGTAGAATTCGGATAGGCAGTAAAATAATAAATATTTGGAAATACCTGACTAACAGCGGTAATAAGAACATCTTCCACATTACCCGAACTGTATGGGGTACTCTCTAATGTAACCAATCCTGAGATTGAACCAGGTATATCTGGTCCAAAAGTAGCTGTGACATTAACAGTTTGTTCGCCACAATCCGGATCAGATGTAAAGACAATATCTGCATATTTTACCTGTCCCGGTAATAACGCCTCTAACCAGTAAACTGTAGCCTGAACTATCTCATCACCGCCCGGTTCAATTGTGCCAGAGATTGGCTCAACTATTATCCATGGCACACCTATGAAACCTAAGGCACATATATCACCATTATTAGGTAAGGGACCAACATAGGCGCAATAACCAGTCTCTCTATCAAGAACACGGAATTCACCTGAGGTGCCATAAGCAGTAAGGTAAACCTGATCAGTTTCAGGATCCCAGGACATTCCCTGAGCATAGTTTGCATCAAAGCCTATTGGTCCAATTAGAGTCGAAGCACCGGTAGCCGTGTCAATAGTGTACATCATATCACCAACAATGCAATAACCCCAAAGTAAACCTTCACCATCTACGGCAATATCTATGACGCCTGGAATTCCAGTTGCACCAATAAGTGTAGGTGTTCCTGTTGCTAAATCAATCGTGTATAAATTGGTGAAATTAATATCAGTTTCAACAGCATACATAATGCCGGTTGATTTATCACAAGATATACCTGTCCACATATAACTTCCACCAGAACCTATTATAGGACCAATATCGGTAGCAATACCTGTTTCTATGTCAACCCA
>Ga0075120_10003164_pt1 | contig 11421 bp, 11 predicted proteins | sample AntAceMetag02UKL_FD_69792 | JGI IMG/M metagenome (GOLD analysis project Ga0075120, IMG submission 69792) | Saline lake microbial communities from Ace Lake, Antarctica - Antarctic Ace Lake Metagenome 02UKL | ecosystem: Environmental > Aquatic > Non-marine Saline and Alkaline > Saline | place... | reverse complement strand
CGGGTTTTTTCATTTATTTTGCTTTCAAAATCATTATAATCCAGCGTACCATCAGGAAGTACTATGACTTCTCGAACTACAATTCCATTTTCGCGTAAAGCTAACCAGGGGCCCCGGTTTGCTTCATGATCCAGTTGTGTAATCAATATTTCATCCCCTGGGTTTAAATAATTCCCAAAAGCACGACTTAAGGAGAAGTTCAGACTGGTCATATTATGACCATAGGAGATATTTTTAAATCCATCTGCGCCCAAAAATGTTGCTATTTTTCCCCGGGTACCATCCAATACTTCATCTGTGCGTTGGGAAGTGATGAAGTTCCCATGGCAATTGGCGTTGCTGGTATAATAATAGTTTGAAACTGCATCAATCACAGATTGCGGAACCTGGGTACCACCAGGACCATCCAGGTAAGCCAGAGGATATCCATTAATCTCTTGTTTCAATGATGGAAAATCATCTCTGCGACTGATAATCTTTTCAAACACTATATTCATTTTCATTATTATTCTCCAATTTTAGATTTTTTAGAAATTAACCAAATTTATACCATAACAATAATTTAAAAGCCATAAACAGAAAAACCGCCATCAACTGCAATGCATTGACCTGTAATATAAGACGATGCCTCCATACACAAAAATGCTGCAGCAGATGCTATTTCATGCGGTTCTGCGATTCTTCCCATGGGTGTTCTGCTTAAAACGGATTTCAAATATTCTTTATCACTTAATACCTGTTCTGCCAGAGGTGTTCTTGTGTACCAGGGTGCAATGGCATTGACCCTGATATTATCCCCCGCCCATTCGCAAGCCAGATTACGAGTCATCTGATTTAAAGCAGCTTTGGTCATTCCATAGGGAACACCTGTTCTTAAATGGGTAATACCGGCAACGGATATAATATTAACAACCGAAGCATTATTTGATTTTTTTAGAAGTTCATAAAAAAGTCGACACAAATGGAAGGATGAATTCATATTTGTAGATAGAATTGAATTATATTCTTCTGCGGAGTATTCATGAATTTTTTTTCTGATATTTGTTCCTGCATTATTGATCAAAATATCAAGCGACGTCCATTTTTTTCTAACTTTTTCCAGGAGCTCTTCCATATCGTTTAAGCTGGTTACATCGCATACACTTCCGTCTGCATCAAAACCATTTATTCCCCAGTTTTTTAACCGTTCCTGAATTAAAGTACTGTCTCTTGCAATAATATATACAGATCCACCCAGTTTAAGAATCTCATCTGCTATTGAAAAACCAATACCCTTTGTTCCTCCGGAGATTAAAGCAGTTTTTCCTTTTAATTGCCATTTGTTCATTTTTTCTCCTTTGTCTGACGTCTGAATTGACTGATTAAAAGTCCTTTATATCCTTTATATCCTTTATATGAAACACCACACCCCAAAAAAAACGCACTTCACCTTTGCCATTGCTTTTTCTGCGACATGTTCAGCTATCTACATACCATACTTCTATTGACAAAAAGCGTCTTCCTCTCTACTATTTCTAAATCCATCGGGGTATTGTATGATATTCCCCATGGTGTGGCAAATTCAATTTTTTTGCCCTATGTATTGGCATACAAACGGCCAGAGTGTTTTAAAAAGATTGCTGATATGGTGTTTGAAAATGCCCTTGAATAGAAAACAAAAGTATGGAGTATTGCTTTGGATTTTAATCCCTGTATGAAACACCAGTTGATTCGAAAAACCGTAAGGGAGTTTGTGGAAAGTGAAATCAAACCCCATGTAGCTCCCATGGATAAAGAATCAAGATTTCCCTGGGAAATTATTGAGAAAATGAAGCCCTTGAATTTTTTTGGGCTCCAGGTCCCAAGAATTTATGGCGGAGCAGATCTTGATACCATAAGCTATGCCATCACCATTGAAGAATTGAGTCGGGTGTCTGCAGCCCTGGGTCTTTGTGTTACTGTACACAACAGCGTGGGTATATTTCCGATCTTAAAGTTTGGTACAACAGAGCAGAAAAAGAGATTTGTACCGGAAATGGCCAAAGGAGAAAGTATCGGTGCCTTCTGCCTTACAGAAGCCAATGCCGGATCAGATGCCGGCGGGGTGGAAACCAATGCTGTGGAAACCCAGGATTCTTTTATATTGAATGGAACCAAAATTTTTGTCACCAATGGCGGTGTCTGCGGTACCATACTGGTGTTTGCAGTTTCTGAGGGCCAGGACAAGAAAAATCATGCCAGTGTTTTTATCGTTGAAAAAGATCGGCCGGGCTTTTCAGTGGGTGAAATTGAAGATCTTTGTGGGATGCGTGCAAATCCTGTGTCATCTCTTTTTTTTGAGGATTGTAAAGTACCAAAAACAAATCTTTTAGGCAGAATGGGGCAGGGGATGAAAATCGGGTTGACAGCCCTTGATACAGGTCGGATCGGGATTGCTGCCCAGGCCCTTGGTATTGCCCAGGCTGCCTTTGAAAGCTCGGTTTCCTATGCCAAGGAGCGACAGCAGTTTAATAAGCCCTTGTCAAAATTTCAGACCATTCAGAACTATCTGGCTGATATGGCCACAAAAATTGATGCATCAAGACTTTTACTTTACCGGGCTGCTGCCTGCAAGGATAAAGGCAAAGCTTTTTCTGCAGAAGCATCCATGGCAAAGCTTTATTGCAGTTCCACTGCCATGGAAGTGACGGACCTGGCAGTTCAGATCCATGGTGGATATGGCTATAGTAAAGAATATGACGTGGAAAGATATTTCAGGGATGCCAAAGTTACTCAGATTTATGAGGGTACAAGCGAAGTCCAAAAAATGGTGATTGCAAGATCCATCCTGTCCAAACCCAGTTAATAAGGTAAGCATATGTTAAATATTATTGTATGTATCAAACAGGTTCCCATGGTATCGGAATTGCCCTGGAATTCAAAAACAGGAACCTTGAAGCGGGAGCTGGCCGAAGGCATGATGGACCCTGCAAGTCGAAGAGCTCTGGAAGCGGCATTACAGATCAAAGAAAATCAGGACGTCCATATTTGTGCTGTTACCATGGGACCTGCCATGGCCCAGGAAATTCTGCATCAGGCCAAAGCCCTTGGCGCGGATGTTGGGGTTTTGTTAACAGACAAAAGGATGGCAGGGGCAGACACATTCTTAACAAGCCATATCCTTGCAAGATTTATTCAAAGAGAATATGAAAATTTTGATCTGGTGCTCTGCGGTTCCCAGACCAGTGACTCTGAGACGGCCCAGGTTGGGCCTCAGTTGGCTGAAGAGCTGAATATCCCGGCCATTGGTTATGTCAGTCAGATCAGGGTGAAAGAAAACATTGTTGAAGCCCAGCGCCATGTGGATGATTTCTTTGAAACCCTCAACATGGATCTGCCAGGACTTATTACCATTGACCTTTCTGCCTATAAACCCAGATACCTTGCTCTTGAAGGGGTGGAAAAGGCCTTTGAAAACCCTGATATCAGAATAATTGATGCCAAAAAATTAGGCCTTGATGACTCCTTCAATGCATTAAAGGATTCTCCAACACGGATTATTGATGTCTTTTCCCCCACTACCCAAAATGAGAACAGGGTACTCAAAGGTGCCGTGAAAAAAGTTGTTGACCAGCTTTTTGATGAATATGGCAAAGTGATCAGCTCTGCCATGGGAAAAGACCTTAAAACACATGAACATGATGAGGTATGATGAAAAGCTCTAAAGATATATGGGTGTTTGGTGATTACAGGAATTATTTTCAAAACAGGGTTACCCTTCAGATCCTTGCAAGAGCTGTTGATTTAGCAACTAGCACAGGCGGAAAAGTCTGTGCAATTGTGTTTGGCCATAAAGTAAATGAATATATGGCTGAATATATTGCCCATGGTGCACAAAAAGTCTATGTCATGGATGATCCAAGGCTTTTATTATATTCTCTTGAAACCTATTCCAAGCTTTTGACAAGGCTTGCCAAAAAATATCAGCCGGAAACAATTCTTGTGGGTGCCACAAGATTTGGCCAGGAAATGGCCCCCAGAGTAGCAAAACAACTTAAGACAGGCCTGACAGCCGATTGTATTGATCTTGAAATTAATGAAAAAGGACTTTTAGTCCAGATCGCCCCATCCTTTGGCGGCAATCTGATTGCCAAAATTATAACTCCTGTTCAACGACCTCAGATGGCAACGGTTCGTCCTGGAACCTTCCAGGAGCTGCCCCATGATTATAATGCCAATGGCGAAACCATCATCGAGCCTTTGCCAGATGATTTGCCAGAGGACAGGATACGACTTATAACCTCGGAACACAGGCTTTCTAAAAAACAAAAAATTGAAGATGCCGACATTGTAATCTGCGGCGGCCGAGGCATGGGAAGCAAAGGAAAATTTAAAAAACTATTTGATCTGGCAGACCTCATGAATGCAGAAGTAGGGGCCACAAGACCGGTTGTTTATTCCGAATGGATATCCCACCATGCCTTAGTAGGCCAGGCAGGCAAAAATATAAAACCTAAAATACTCATGTCCTTTGGTATCAGCGGCGCCATTCAGCATACAGCCGCTCTCACAGATGCGGATTTTATCATTGCTATCAACAAAAATCCAAATGCCATCATGATGAAGATGGCAGATGTCGCCATTGTCGCAGATGCTAATCAGGTCTGTCTCGGTATCATTAAAGCCTTAAAAGAAAAAATTAGAGATTGATTCATTTATACAATTAAAGTATTACTCCGGCGTTACAATTCTTACGGAGACAGACTGACCATCGCCCCATGGCCACCAAGCTGCTACAATTTGATTGCTGCTTTCCGGGTCAGTTGTAAAAATAAGCTGACCCTTCCTCAGGGCTCCAAAATATTGGCTGTTTGTCTTGATAATGCCGGGTGCTTTTTTAATACTTTTTTTGTCCCATTTCATTTTAAGATGTTTTCCCAGAATAGAGACCACTTCGTCCTGGGATTCTAGCGTGAATTCAGCCACGAGTGATTCAAACCGATCGTCCCATGTCCAGTCCAGCACACCATCAAAATCTTTGACCAATTCGCTGCAGACTTTTTTTATGGTTGTTTGTTTATCTTCCAAGTTTGCCTCCTTCTTCATGTGTAATATGGTTATCACTTTACATCTGTAATATGTCGATATCGGCTTATCATGCTTAAATCATTACGGCTTACCATTACCGTAGTATATCATTTAAAGCACAAATTCATACTAAATTCCATAAAATTTCTAAAATTTAATTGGAAGATCAAAAGTCGCTAACCCATTCAACAATGGTTTGTCATTGCCCACGTCACTAACCAGAATCTGATTTATGGGAAATGCTTTCCTTTTTTTACGACGACTATTGCGGGTATTAAAAATAGTCAACGGATTATTTATCCAGCACTTCCCGTATCTTTTGCGCAAGGACCTTCATAACAATCGGCTTCAATAGAAAACCATTAATGCCCAGAGATGCCGCTTTTTCTTCAGACATGGTTTCACTGAATCCTGTGCAAAGCAACACGGGAATATCAGGGCGTATTTTAGTCAGTTCAGCTGATAGCTTGATCCCAGGCATATTAGGCATTGCCAGATCAGTAATAACCATGTCAAATCTATCAGGATTTGTGCGGAAAGACCCAAGAGCTTCAAGGCTGCTGGTACGTGAAGTAACCTGATACCCCAAACGCTCCAGCATCAGCCTTTCCATTTGAAGGATCGCTTCTTCGTCGTCTACAAGAAGGATCTGTTCAGTGCCACCCTGAATTTTTTCTGTTGAATGGGTGACCTGTTTTTCAAAAGAATTCTTTTCTATTGGAAAATAGATTTTAAATTCCGTTCCTTTTCCAGGCTCGCTGTAAACATGGATACTTCCATTCATTCTTTTAACAATGCCGTGAACAACCGACAAGCCCATTCCAGTGCCTTTGCCTATTGCTTTGGTGGTGAAAAATGGATCAAATATTTTATCTGACACGTTTTTATCCATGCCCACCCCTGTATCAGCCACTGTCAGACAAGCATAAACTCCAGGTGTCATATCCGGAGTGATTATGTCGGACTCACCTAATTCCGCTTCTTTGAGGCTTACTCTCATTTCGCCGCCTGTTTCTTCCATGGCATGATAAGCATTGGTTGCAAGGTTCATTACAACCTGATGGATTTGTGATGCATCAGACATAGGTCACTCTTTTGCAGAAAAGATTTCACGAAGGGTTGATTCAACCTCCTTTTATTTATATTAAATGTATAGAAAAATATCTCATAAAATTAGCAATATAGATATTCCCCGGGCTTGTAATTAACAGGCGAATACCATATTTAAAATAAGTATGAACACAAATCAGCAAACATACTGGGATAAAGCAGCATCCAAAAAAGAATTTACTACACCCTTTCGAATGGATAGGTTTAAACCCTATGTATCAGAAGAATCCCTCATCCTGGATGTGGGCTGTGGGTATGGCCGTACCTTGGATGAACTTCATCAGGAAGGGTTTAAAAAAATTTGCGGAATTGATTTTTCACAAAAAATGATTGAAAGAGGGAAATGTCTTTATCCCCATTTTGATTTTAAAAAATGCACCACCACATTTCCTTTTGAGGACAATACTTTTGATGCTGTGGTGTTGATTGCGGTTTTAACATGTATTGTGAAAGATGAATATCAGGGGCAGCTTTTGGATGAAATAGAGCGGGTGTTAAAACCCCATGGGATTTTATATATCAATGATTTTTTGATCAACAAGGACCAGCGCAATATAGACCGCTATGAAGCCTGTCAAAAAACCTATGGAACATATGGGGTGTTTGAGCTTGATGAAGGGGCAAAGCTTCGGCATCACACAACAGATCATTTGTTTCACCTGACACGCAACTTTGAAAAAAAGGAATTTCAAGCCCTGGTGTATACCACCATGAACAAGCATACATCCAATGGATTTTATTATCTGGGAAAGTTAAAAAGCAAAAGAGATGATTCAGATTGAATGGGAAATAAAATTATTTAAAAGAATTTTATGAATCCCATGGATTTGAAACCGTCTCCAAAAGCTATCTTGAAGACGGAATTCCGCACATTGACATGGCCAGGAACAGGAAGTGAAAATTATTCTTTTGGAAGCCTGATGACAAGCACTGGTATCTCGCTGTGCCTGACGACTTTCCTGGCTGTACTGCCGATGAGGACGTTTTCCAGTATATTGTGCCCATAACTGCCCATAACAATCATATCTGCATTGATATTTTTGGACGTGGAAAGGATTTTTTCTGGCGGAATTCCTCTTGTTACCAGGATATCTTCAACCAGATGTCGGGGGGGATCCTCTTCCTGGCAAAACTTTTTCAGACTTGATTCTATTTTTTGGGTTACATAATCTAGTTTTTCTGATGTAAGCCTGTCCCATTGTTTTTGTCCCAGCGTCTCTTTGACCTGGGCTTCCACAATATAACTCATGTTTTCCATGACATACAGAACTGTCATCATGGCATCGTAGCGCTGTGCAAGATCTGCGGCATAGCCAAAAGCATGCCCGGCACTATCGGAAAGATCTGTTGCATAGAGTATTTTTTTTATCTTGGGGACCATTTTATTCTCCTTATGGTTGGGGATAAATTCTTTGGAACTATGATAGTAAAAAGATCATGTTATTATCAATACGCATCTCTTATAATTTTTTCAAGGGCCAAGTTTCATTTGTTCTCATCTACTTTTACACAATCCCGTCCTCAAAAATAGGTTTTTTGAGCAACACCCTTTCAGGACTGAAAATTGATAGATCCAGCACAGGCTTCTTTTTCAGGATCAGCTCTGTCATGTATCGTCCCACGGCAGGACCCTGCTGCAATCCATGACCGGAAAAACCATTGGCAAGATAAAAGCCTTTCAGTTCTGGCCATTCCCCTAAAATGGCATTGGCATCCAGAGTGTTGACAGCATAGAGTCCGGCCCATCCTTTGATCAGCTTAAGTGATTCAAACACTGGTGCCAAATCATATAGTTCTCCCCATAATAATTCAAACCGATCCTCTTCCCATGTAAAATCAAACCCTATGGGATCTTCTTCCATTGATTTGCCCAGCAGAAGAAGACCGCCGGTTTCCGTTCTGAAATAGAATCCCGATGGCAGAACAGTCAGGGGCAGAGGACCGTCGGGTTTAAACTTGGGTGTCACAGCAAATACCTGACGTTTTACAGGGTTGACAGGAAGTTCAATGCCGATAGTTTTAACCAGTCGGGCTGCCCAAGCCCCGCTACAATTAACTATATGGGAAGAAAAAAATGTTTCTCCCAAAATTGTTTTTACACCCTCAATGGCATCCATGGTCTGATCTTTTTTCCCATTGGTGAGCAGTTCAACCACCTCATCCTGTAAAAATTGAGCACCCATGGATTTTGCGCAAGCCTTATATCCCATTAATACGGCATAGGCATCAAAATGGCCATCTTCCGATCCAAAGGTGCCGCCCACAATACCGTCTAAATTTTCATAAATGGGATATTTTTGTCTTATTTTTTCCAAAGACCACCATTCAATGGCACACCCCAGATCTTTCTGCATTTGAAAGGCCTTTTGGGCAGCAGGTTCCATTTTTTTATCATACAAAAACAGATTGCCTTCCCTTCGATAAAAAATAGCTGGTTTTACCCCTTCAACAGCCATCTCATCTTCAAAATTTTCAAGGATTTTAAAGGCATATTGGGAGATCTGGACATTTTCCTTCAGACTGAACTGGATCCGGGCATTTACCATGGACAGGGCCGTGGATGCTTTTTCATAGCCCAGGTCTTTTTCAATAACAATCACTTTTAAAGACGGATCCGCCATCATCAGATGATATGCTGTGGATGAGCCCATAATGCCTCCGCCGATAATAATAACATCAAATTTTTTGGGTTTCATAATCTCCCTGCTATCTATTGTATTTTTTTTGTTTTTTTCAATTTATCGGACTGGAACAATTTCCAGCCAGTAACCGTCCGGTTCATTGATGAAATAAATCCCCATGTCTTTCCTCCATATCCACCCACAACAAAGATTGAAAATCCCTACTCTCCTGGTTTTCGTCAGATTTTCTTATATACCTGGCTTCACCTTCCCCTATCCAAAGAGCAGATTGGGAAGCCACAGGACGATCCCGGGGAAAACGAGAATAAAGATGACCACAGCCAGCTGTATCAGGACAAAGGGTAAAATGGAGCGGTAGATATCCCCCATACTCACCTCGGGAGGAGCCACTCCCTTCATATAAAACAGGCAGAACCCGAAGGGCGGGGTCAGATAATCCATCTGAACCTGGGTCATGAAAAGAACACCGAACCAGACCGGATCATAGCCCAGATGAATAATGATGGGCAGGAATACCGGAACAGTTATCATCACCTGGGTGATCTCATCCAGGAAAAAACCCAGAACGATCAGGACGGCCAGGATGAAGCCGAAGATCAAGACCGGATTTTCTAAACCCAGCAGGAAATCGGCGATAAAGGCTTGGCCGCCGGTCCGAAAAAAAATACTGGTGAAGCAGGCTGCGCCGAAAAGGATCCACATAATCATTCCACTGATGCTCATGGTTCGTATGGCGGCATCGCTGAGCATGGCCCAGTTGAGCCTGCGGTTAACCAATGCGCTTAACAAAGCCCCGACAACCCCGACGGCAGCGGCTTCAGTGGGGGAAGCGATCCCTGAAAAAATGGTCCCCAAAACCGCAGCTACCACCCCGATGGGCAGGATTAAACCCTTGGAGAGAAATAACAGTTCCTTTAATGGGACTCTTTCTTCCTTGGGCAGGGCCGGGCCATAGCTGGGGTGAAAATAGCACCGAACGGCTATGTAAACTAAAAACGAAGCGACAAGGATGAAACCGGGGACGATCCCTCCTGCAAACAGCTTACCGATGGATACCCGGGCCACCATCCCGTAGACGACCAGGGAAATACTAGGAGGGATAAGAAGCCCCAGGGCCCCTCCTGCCAGAATGGGCCCGATGGCGAGACTTTTGTGGTAGCCCTGTTTAAGCATAATGGGCAGGGCGACAAGGCCCATAGTGACCACCGCGGTGGTGCTGACCCCGGACATGGCAGCAATAATGGCGCAAATCAACACCGTGCCCATGGCTAATCCGCCACGGACCGGTCCCAGGGCCTGGTACATAAACGCATAAAGGTCTTCAGCAACACCGGATTTCTCCAGTATGCAGGCCATTAAAATAAAAAGGGGCATGGCAATAAGAACCATGCTGGACATCATGCCGAAAACATTGGTGGCAACAAACGGTAGCGTCTGGGCTCCGAAGAAGAAAAAGGCAGTGACGATGGCGCTGCTGGAAAGGGTAAAGGCCATGGGGAAGCCGGTGATCAGACCTAATAACAGGCCGCCAACAAGAGTCAGAACAGGCAGTAATTCCGTCATGATAACTCCTTCCCTGTAAAAGCAAGAGTAATGGTTCGGATATATTGGGCCAGGCCCTGTAAAAGCATCAGAAAAGCAGCCAATGGAACGGCCAGCTTGACCGGCCACAAGGGAGAGGCAAAGGGGGAGGGAGATACTGTCTGTTTTAACTCAAAGGCACGCATACCGATTTGAAGCCCATACCAAAAAAGCAGACCAATGAACATAAAAAAAAATGGATAGGTAAAGCAGTCAATAATGGCCCGCCCCCTTTTTGAGAAGAGGTTGTAAATAAGATCTATTTTGACATGCTCATTGTGCAGGAGTACATAGGCCCCTGAGATCACGGAATAGGCACCGAAAAAATGGAGTGCCATCTCGTGGCACCAGATGGTCGGCGCGTTGAACACAAACCTAGCGATGACATCGTACAGCAGAAAAAAGGTAAGAAAGAAGACAAAAACACTAATCAGTTTTCCGCTCCATTTGCTAACAGAATCTATTATGGTCAAAATACGTCTCATTGTACCCCCTTTTAACTAGGCAATCAAAATCAAGCCTTGGTAAATATACTGACCGAACCTGGTCGGCTGAAATTTTATACAAACCGCAATTGATATCTGTAAACGTTGCTGAAATTAAGACTACAGATAAGAAAGAATAGCAACGAAGCGGGGATTATAGATACGCCGACCGCACCGCCAATGGGTGCAGACGGCATCTCTATAAGAAGAGGGAACTACTTCTTTTCCCAATACCCTTTCTCAGTGGCCCACTTTTCTGTAATGTCAAAAATTTCTTTAAAGGCTTTGTCCTTGAAGTATTTTTCCGGCACAGCTTCACGGGCAGTCCCTGCCAATATACGAGCGTCTTCATCTGACCACTCAATGACTTCAACCTTTTTCTCCGCGACCTTCCAAGCTTCTTTGATTGTTAATTCAGCTTCGAATTTGTTTCTGGCAGACCCTATTTCACAGGCGGCCTCCAGGATAGCTTTGAGGTCATCGGGAAGGGATTTCCAGGTTTTCAGGTTGACGATCAAGGCGTCAGCAGCTGGGCCGACCGCTGTGGGGGATTTAAC
>Ga0075120_10003162_pt1 | contig 11423 bp, 14 predicted proteins | sample AntAceMetag02UKL_FD_69792 | JGI IMG/M metagenome (GOLD analysis project Ga0075120, IMG submission 69792) | Saline lake microbial communities from Ace Lake, Antarctica - Antarctic Ace Lake Metagenome 02UKL | ecosystem: Environmental > Aquatic > Non-marine Saline and Alkaline > Saline | place... | reverse complement strand
AGTACTATGCCGTGAATACGAACCGCTCCGGTCCGTACTATCTGGCCGCCGGAGGAGAACGCGGACCCCGCAGCACCCGTTACATTCTGAAACTGTCACCGGACGGCTCCCTGCTGCAGGCCACCTGGGAAACGCAGCCCCAGTACTATGAACCCATTTCCTTAACGGTCGCCGATTGGGCTGCACGCCGCCTGCTGGTCGGGGAGAACGTGAGTCTCACCACCTCCGAACGCATCAACCTGCCCGGCGCGTCCGATTTCCACCCGGTCTGGAATCTGGAATACAACGTGGATGGTACAACCGTGGTCTCCATGGTGCGTCAGAACGTCGATTTAACTGGCGATTCAGATGGCGATGGCGCCGCTGACGGCGATGAATGGTACGCTGGCACGGACCCGGACGACAGCCTGTCGGTCTTTTCCGTCACCGGCGGCGGCGTACAGGCACTTTCGCCGGAACAGTTGGTGCTGACCTGGCCGAGCATCGCCGGAAAAACCTACGCCATCCATCGGGCTGAACGAATGGATATGCCCTTCGTGCGCATTGCTTTTGGTTTGGCAGCGACGCCTTCAAATAACATGTATACCGACACCGTGTCTGGGGTGAGTGCTTTCTACCGGATCGAAGTGGAATAAGACGTGTTATGCAACACGCAGGAAAGCGAGAGGTGGGATCATGAATCGAAGGCACTGGTTGATCGGGATACTTGGACTGTGGTCCCTGCTGGCAGTCCTCCCTGCCAGAGGAAGCGTAGTGTACGTGGCCAATGCCGGATTCGAAACGGCAGGCACCGATTCGGAATATTCCGCTGACTGGAACTATATTGAATCAGGAGTGCACATAGGCATCGGTCGGAAAGGTTGGGCTGTCCGGACCGGTGATTTCGGCCTTGTGCTGTACGGTTGGAACGCCGGAAGTTTTGGCACGGCTTGGCATAACGACATCGCCGTGGACAAGGCCAATGGGAATCGCTACACCTTCTCGATTTGGGCCTTGGCCGAAGCCAACTTCGCGACAGCCGACAGCTTCGTGAACATTAAAATCGAGCTGAAAAACAGCAGCGGAACCATTCTTGAAGAGCAAACCGTCAACATCTACAATGCCGCCAGAGCCGATCCGGGCAACTGGAATCAACACAGCGTATCCATCGTTAGCGACAACCCGGACGTCGCCTATGTGACACCGGTCATTTGGAGTCAGAACTACGCATCAGGTGCCACCGATCCGCGGGGGTTCTTCTTTGACGATGCCGAAGTAACACAGGAATGGGCCGCCCCGTAAGCGGGCGCGGAGAGGCACTCACACAAAGCTGTGAAGTCACAAAGGCGTATATCTTTGTGGAAGCGCGGGCTGCCATAAAAACGAAGAAAGAACGGTTGTGATGTGGCAGTTGGTGTGACCCAAGGTTTCTTGAGCGAAAGGGATGTTCAATCCACGCGCCCCGTGCGGGGCGCGACGGGTTAGATATAACCCATTTATGTTTATGCGGTAAGGATAAAGTTTGCGCGAACGTCGATTTGGTGCATGGGTATTTATTCAGATTTCAAAGAGCGATGGCATAACCAACAGGTGGGGTGCTGGTTACGTTTTGCGCGAACGTTTCTAGGGAAAAGGTGTGGGCTTGGGGTTCGCGCATCAAATAATGAGGGTGTCTTTTTCCAGGTTGAGGGTTTCTTTTGTTCCATGGTGTTCTACTCGGCGAGTCCAGTTGGAGCCCATGAAGTAGAAGCGAAGGCTGTCCTGCTTTGGATTAAAGAGGGCCAGGAGTTTATCTCGGAGGCGTACCCATTGGGCAGGATCGACGAGGCATTCGAAGACGGAGTTCTGGACGCGGAGTCCGAAGTCTTCACAGGTTTTGGCGACGCGCCGGAGGCGACGCTGTCCCGCTCGATCAATGGTTGAGACATCGTAGCTGACGAGGACCATCATGGGTTGGTCTCCTTTCGGTTATTTCCAGATAAAGGGTGGATAGGCTTCGAGGTCGCCTCGGATGTGGCGTGCGAGCAGGAGGGCCTGCATGTGAAAGAGGATGCCGATGGGCATTTTGTCGCCGGTGAAGGGGTGGGTGATTTCTTCTTGTTTTCGTTTTTGCCAGGCGATGAGGATGGTTTTTCGGGCTTCGTCGCGCATGGTTACGGCACCATCGGCGGCAGTTTGGAAGTCACGGGCGGAGATTTGTTTTCGATTGATTAGGGAGAGGGTAAGCCGGTCGGCGAGAACGGGGCGGAATTCTTCCATCATATCGAGGGCGAGGCTGGGGCGTCCGGGGCGATCGGTGTGGAGGAAGCCGACACAGGGATCGAGTCCGACGGATTCGAGGGCGGATCGGCAGTCGTGTACGAGGAGGGTGTAGAGAAAGGAGAGAAGGGCGTTGATTGGATCGAGGGGCGGTGGAGGCATTGTCCGGCGGATGCGCGGCGGATGAACATCTGTTCGAACTTGGTGACGGAATCCTCCGGCCCGGCTTTTTCGGTTAGGTGGAACTCGGCGTGTAGGATGTATTCCACGTCGCGCAGGAAGAGCCCGGCACGTTGCTGGCGTTGGTCTTCGATATAGATGCCGAGATCACCCGACCCTTTTTTCATGGCGGACTTGACGGCACCGGCGGGAATCACGGCGCCCACTTCGTTGCGTCGGACGGATTCCCTGCGGATGGGATTGAGGACATCGATCTGCAGGATGCGCCAGACGATGGCGGGCTTCCAGAGAATGGCCTCGAAGATGCCGCGTGCGGCGGATGGGGTGATGACGTCATACGAGACGCGTTCCTCCTTTTGATTTGTTGTCGAATTCTGCTTGTAGATATTGATCAGGCGTCACGATGGGGATGCCGTGAAAGGCCTTGAGCGGAAGGAGGTGGCGTTTATCGCCGGAGACGATGAAGTCGGCTTTTGCGGTGAGGGCGATTGCCAATATGGCATCGTCGGTGGGATCATTAGGGATGATAATTTCGTTCAGCGGTTTGGGAGTGATCAGTACGGCTTGTTGGACAAGCCAGACAACCAAGTCGCGCGGGATCATGTTTCGCTTTTGCAGTGCCTTAATGACTTTGGGGTATGATGTGATTCGTGTAAATTCTTCGAGTTGCCTGCGAGAGGTAAACAGGGATGCGTGGCCGGATTCAATCTGCTCAAGAATCTGTGCGGGTTTTCCACCCCAGATCAAGCCGGAAAGAATTACGTTGGAATCCAGAACCAGTGTGTTCTTGGCAGTCATCTCACTCGCGGGTTTGTTGTCATTTCTTTGTGTATTTCATGAATGATGTCATCCAGGTCGTCTGGGGATAGTTCGTTAGCCGATACAGGATCGGCATCAAAGCGGGATCGAATCTCATGCAGGGTTAGCGCGGGGCGGCTTTCCGCTTGCTCATAGGTCCTTTTTTCAAGCGGGATGATGCGGAAGGCCGGTTTGGAATTTTTTATAACGGTGAAAGATTCTCCCCGCTCTGCCCGCTTCACGATTGCTCCCAATGTCGTTCGTATATCTTGGACTGATATAATGGAATCCATGATCTACCTCCTTTTCGCATGGTAAAACATATGTAAATACGTATGAAATATCAAGTGATATATTCCTCCGGGTTGGCAGCGCCGATCTCACCCGGGGGGGATAAAACCGTATTTTTCGTCGTAATATAGGGGGTTTAAGGCGAAGTCGGAGGCGAGCTGTGCGACGTTGCGCAGGTGGGTTTCCAGCTCCTGCCAGTCATTTACGTTGTTGCCGAGGCTGTGCGCGTAGAATTTTCTCATCTCTTTTTCTGCCACCCATCGTTAGGCAAAGGCTAAGCAATATATAGGTGCTGCGCAATACCTATAATAGTCTGTTTCCTGGCCGATGAGATATTACACGGTATTGTGCCTAGTATTCGCAGGGGCTGCTTGAGTATAGTACGGACGATTTACATATAATAGGAGGTTGCCATGAAATCTAAGCTGAAACGGGGATTTGTTTTTTCTCAGCTTCTCGTCTTTGCGTTATTGCTTGGAGTGATTGACCTGAGAACAGGATATGAACTCAGTTTCTTTGCCTTTTATTTTCTGCCAATCGGTTTTTCGGCCTGGTATCTGGGGCGAGGCGCGTCCGTCATCATTGCCGTCTGGTCGGCTCTGGTCTGGTCTTTGGCGGATAATCTGTCCGGGCATATTTATTCAACGTATTACGCTGCCGTTTGGAATACCCTTGTCCGGCTGGGTTCTTTTCTCGCTATCAGTTGGTCGGTTTCCGCCATTGCGCAATTGCTGAGTGCAGAGCAAAAAACAACCGAAACGCTTCGAAGAAGTCTTGCAGAGATCAAGGTTCTTCACGGATTACTTCCTATTTGCTGTCAGTGTAAAAAAATTCGAACGGATCAGGGCTCCTGGCAACAAATGGAGATGTATATCAGCGCACATTCAGACACGCAATTTTCTCATGGCTACTGCCCGGAATGTTATAAAAAGGCCTTGGCTGATGCCGGATTGACCGACGAATCAGAAATCCCGGATTTAGAGGCGACCTTAATCCAGTCTCTGGAACAAAGAAAAACAAATAAGCCCGCGTGATTTATTAATGAATAGGGACGGCTCGGTGTAGGCGCACGGTCCGCGACTGTTGGCATCAAGGCTTGAGCCGAAGGAGGTTCTCGCGTGAAAAAGTTCTGTTTTTGACTTGCAGATGGATTCTCTGCGGATCATATTCCGCGCCCTTCCAACCCGGGGACTTTTTTTATTTAATCATAGGCCGTCGTTTTTTAGGCGGTGTTCAAGACAAGGTGGAGCATTATGGCAGCAACAAGGGATCTCTCGAAAGTCAGAAACATCGGCATCATGGCGCATATCGATGCCGGGAAGACGACGGTATCGGAGCGCATCCTTTTTTATTCGGGCAAGACGCACAAGGTGGGCGAGGTGCATGACGGCGCGGCGGTGATGGATTGGATGGAGCAGGAACAGGAACGCGGCATTACCATCACGTCGGCAGCGACTTCCACGACGTGGAAGGGGCATCAGATTACGCTGATCGACACACCGGGGCATGTGGATTTCACGGTGGAAGTGGAGCGGAGTCTGCGTGTGCTGGATGGAGCGATTGCGTTGTTCTGTGCGGTGGGCGGAGTGCAGCCGCAGTCGGAAAAGGTCTGGTATCAGAGCGAGAAGTACAATGTGCCGAAGCTGGCTTTTGTGAATAAGATGGACCGGGTGGGCGCCGACTTTTTCAGCGTGGTGGAGCAGATTCAGAAGGAGTTGGGGGCGAATGCGGTGCCGGTGGTGGTGCCGATCGGCAAGGAAGATAATTTCCGGGGTGTGATCGATTTGGTCACGATGAAGGCCATTTATTATGATGAGGACGACGGCGGGCAGACCTTCCGCGAGGAAGCTATTCCGGCGGAGAAGATGGAAAAGGCCCGTAAGTGGCGTGCGAATTTGGTGGAGAAGTGTGCGGAGCAATGCGATGCGCTGCTGGAAAAATTCCTGGAGGAGGGGGATCTGAGCGTGGATGAAATCCGGGGCATTCTGCGTCGTGCGACGATTGCCCGTCGGGTGGTTCCGGTGTATTGCGGTTCGGCGTTTAAGAACAAGGGCATTCAGCGTCTGTTGGATGCCGTGGTGTATTGTCTGCCCGCACCGAATGAGCTTCCGGCGGTGATTTGCGAGCGGGGGGGCGGACAGCTTGATCCGGATCCGGATGCTCCTTTTGCGGCGCTGGCGTTCAAGATCGTGGCGGACAAGCATATGGGCAAGCTGACCTATATGCGGGTGTATTCGGGCACCATTGCGGCGGGTACGAATGTGTACAACAGCAATCTGGAGAAGCGGCAGCGCATTGGGCGGCTTCTGCGGATGCACGCGAACCGTCAGGAGAATATTGACGAGGCGAGTGCGGGCGATATCGTGGCGGTGGTGGGGCTGGCGGATACCAAGACGGGGGACACGCTGTGCATGGAGGATAAACCAATTTATCTGGAGGCGATTGAGTTTCCGGCGCCGGTGATTTCGATCAGCATTGCGCCGGAGTCGCGCAATGACAACGAGAAGCTCGGAGAAGGGCTGCGTCGGTTGGCGGATGAGGACCCCACATTTACGGTGTCGTTCGACGAGGAAACGAGCGAGACCATTATCTCGGGCATGGGCGAGCTGCATTTGGAAATCATTGTGGACCGCCTGCGGCGCGAGTTCGGGGTGGTGGCGACGGTGGGCCGTCCGGAAGTGGCGTATCGCGAGACGGCGACGACCTCGATTGAAGGGCCCTACAAGCATGTGAAGCAGAGCGGAGGGCGCGGTCAGTTTGCGCATATCTATCTGCGGCTTGAGCCGTTGAATCCGGGTGAAGGATTTGATTTTGTGAATGAGATCAAGGGCGGGCACGTTCCGTCGGAATACATCCCGTCGGTGGAAAAGGGTGTGGTGAAGGGGATGTTGAGCGGGCCGTATGCGGGGTATCCGGTGGTGGATATGCGCGTGGCGCTTTATGATGGTTCATATCACGACGTGGATTCGAGCGATTTCGCGTTTCAGACGGCTGGTCGTGCCGGGTTCAAGGAACTCTTCGGCAAGGCGCGTCCGCAGTTGCTTGAGCCATGGATGTCGCTGGAGGTAACGACGCCCGAGGACTACATGGGGCCGGCCACGAGTTCGATTTGTCAGCGGCGTGGGCGCATAGAGTCGATGAGCGACCAGCATGGCTACAAGATCGTGCGAGGCATGGTTCCGCTGAGCGAAATGTTCGGCTATTCGAATGCGCTGCGCACGATGTCGCAGGGACGTGCGACGTTTTCGATGCACTTCGAGCATTACGAAGCCGTACCTTTTGCGCTGGCCGAAGAGATTGCCAAGAAACGACGCGAAGCGAAAAAAGTGCACTGATTCGGGGCCTTTTCAATAATCTTCCAATGATTGGAAAAATCCTGCGCGGTTTTTCCAATCGTTGGAACTTTTTTTGCTCATTTTTCCAATCATTCATGAACCATCTTTTTGTGTTTTTTGGCTTACGTGTTTCGGGGTGCGCGGTGTATAGAAAGAATAGTGAGCGAAGAGGAGACGGACTACGAATATGCCGCTGAAGGGATGGGCCTGTGCAGGAAGAAAACAAGGAACGCGAGCCGTTGAATATTTTGTTGCTTTGCCCGCATCAGGAATTGGGTGAGCAATTCATGCGGAACACCTGTCCGGGTGCGGCGGAATCATCCGGGGGGTTCTTGCTGGGCGATCTGCCTTTGCGGCTGGATTTGCTGGCGGGCGACCCGAAGGTCAATCCCTATTGGCATCAGCATGCTTCGGATGCGGATGCTTTGGTGATTCTAGCGCGTTTTCTGGATGCGCTTTCGATGGATTCTATGAAGGGCATTTACCGCGCCCTTCCGCTGGACACCTCCCTTCCGCCGCTGGCCTTTCTGCTGGTGCGCGATGCGGGGGAAAAGGATTTCAAGATGAGCTGTCTGGAGTGCGGCCAGAAGCTGTGGGTGCGGGATTATGACATTGGCAAGACGGGGCGCTGCCCGAGCTGCCAGGAGGCTTTTCAGATTTCGGCACAAAGTGATTACCTGCGTCGCCAGCTTGCTCTTCCCGATAATCTCCCGGTGGACCTCGTGGAGCTGGGAGATAATCACACGGTGCAGGATGCGTTGCAGCGCCTGGTGTTTCGCATTGATGACAGCCGGGTGCATGAGGAGGCGGAGGAGGTGGACGAGATGGCTCTGAAGCGGTCCACCATACGCATTCAGATTCAGGATCAACTTCAGCGGGTGCTGTCCATTCATCCGAATATGCTCTGAAGGGCCTGCATTCCTTCCACTAGTTCGGTCATGGGTAGACCGACCACGTTGGTGTAGGAGCCGTGTATTTCGCGGATTAGGTGGGCGGCTCCGCTTTGTATGCCGTAGGCACCCGCTTTGTCCATGGGGTCACCCGTTCGGACGTAGGCATCCACCTCGGACGGGGTGAGCGTTTTAAAAATGACATCGGTGGAGACGGAGAAGAGTCGTTCGGCTTCGAGGCGTTCGTTCCGTCGCAGGAGGAGGCAGACGCCGGTGATGACCTGATGGGTTTTCCCGCTGAGTTGGAGGAGCATGGTGGCGGCGTCGGCGGCGGAGGTGGGTTTTCCGAGAATGGCACCTTCGAGTGTGACGGTGGTATCGGCGGCGATGAGGAGGTGATCGGCGGGATCATCGTGCAGGGAGTTCAACACGGCGCGTGCTTTGTCGTCGGCAATGCGGCGGACGTAGGCTTCGGGGGCTTCGCGTGGGAGAGGTTCTTCGGAGACGCTTGGTGCGATGCACCGGAAGGAGAGGCCGAGTTGTTGGAGCATCTCTTTGCGCCGGGGCGAGGCGCTGGCGAGCAGGATGAATTCGGAGTCGGAAGGATTCATGGTTGAATATACCGGTTTAAAACGATTGATTTACGTTTGAAAGAACCTAAGATCGAACGCAGTTTATTAAGGCGCAATCTGTAACAGGAAGTGGTTATGTTTCATAGAATAATTGCCGGATTTATCGCAGGGGTTTTGTGGTGGAGTGTTCAGGTGGGTGCGCAGGGAATCCCGGTGGATGGGTATGCGGCAATTGTGCATGACAAGATTATTACGATTGGCGAGGTGATGGCCTATATGCGCCCGGTGGACGCGCAGTTGCGGCAGGCCTATGAAGGGGAGGAGCTGCAGCAGAAGCTGATGGAGGCGTTTGTTAAAAGCCGAGAGACGTTGATTGAGGAAAAACTGGTGATTCAGGATTTTGAGGCACGCGGGTTGGTGATCCCAGAGCAGTTGATTGATGAACGGATCAATTCGATTATTCATGACCGGTTTGATGATGATCGTGCGGCTTTTCTGGAGGCACTGGCCTCGCAGCGGATGACCCGGGAAGAGATGCGCAATCAGGTGCGCGAGGGGTTGATTTTAATGATTTCGCGTCGGCAGGAGGTGAGCGACCGGGTGGACATTTCGCCGATGGCCCTGCAGGAGGCTTACGAGGCAGATTTGGAGCGTTATCGCGAACCGGGTAAGATCAAGCTGCGGATGATTGTGATCAATCCGGTCAAGACGCCGGCGGAGCTGGAGGTCAAGCAGCGGGAGATGGATGAAATTCTCCAGCAGTTGGCGGATGGGCGTGATTTTGGGGAGCTGGCCAAGGAAGTGTCCGAGGATAACAAGGCGCAATATGGGGGCGACTGGGGCTGGATTGAAGCGGGCAGTCTGCGTGCGGAATTGGCGGCCGTGGCGATGGAATTGACGCCGGGTAAGGTGAGCGATGTGGTTGAGCTGGAAGGCGCCAACTATCTGTTGCTGGTGGAGGAGCGCAAGGATCCCTCGGTGACGCCGCTGGATGAGGTGCGCAGTCAGATCGAGCGCGAAATCAGTATGAAAGAGGAAGAGCGTCTTTACAATCAGTGGATCAACCGGCTTCGGGAAAAGTACTACATTCAGATTGTGAATTGAATGGCATGATCCGCCTGGCCATAACCTTTGGAGATCTGAACGGTATCGGGCCGGAAATTGCCTTGAAGGCGGTGTATGGATGCCGATGGCCGGCGGCCCTTCGTTTTGTTTTTGTTGGGGACGAGCGTCTTCTTTACGCTTTGTCCGAATCCCTTGGTTTTCCCAAGCCGCCGCGCTGGGCACCCGGAGAGGATTGGCCGGCGAGGCGTCGGGCGGTGGTGTGGGCGCCGGCGAACGGGGTGCCGGACTGCACGCCGGGGCGCGTTACGTCGGCGGCTTCGCGGGTGGCGGTGGAGTGGATACGCCATGCCGTGCTCGCGGCGCAGGCGGGTGAGGTGGATGGGGTGGTCACAGCGCCAATCTGTAAGGAAGGTCTCAAAAAGGCGGGTCTGGACCTGCCGGGCCACACGGAATTTTTGGCGGAGCTTACGGGAACCAAGCGCTATGCGATGATGCTGATGGGCGGTCCGTTGCGCGTGATTCTGGCGACGCGGCATGTGCCGCTGAGTGAGGTGCCGGGGCGGTTGACGGCGGCGTGCATTCGGGAGGCGGCGACGCTGGCCGACGAGGGGTTGCGCTGGCTGGGTGTGGCGTCGCCACGCATTGGGGTGTGCGGGTTGAATCCGCACGCGGGCGACGGGGGGGCGTTGGGTGGCGAGGAAAAAAGTTTTATTGCGCCGGCGGTGCGTGCGCTGCGTCGTTTGGGGTTGGATGTGAGCGGTCCGGTGCCTTCGGATGTCATTTTTTATCAGGCGTTGCGTGGGGATTACGATGCGGTGGTGGCGATGTATCATGATCAGGGGCTGGGGCCGCTGAAGATGATTGCGTTCGAGGAGGGCGTGAATCTGACACTCGGGCTACCGATGGTGCGCACCAGTCCCGATCACGGTACGGCGTTTGACATTGCCGGAAAGAATCAGGCCAATCCGGCCAGCATGGCGGCGGCGATTCGGGTGGCGGCATCGCTGGCGGCGAAGCCGAATCCATGGGCGGCAAAGGGGCGCGGATGAATCTGAACAGTCCGGTGCAGGTGAGGCGCTATCTGAAGGAATGCGGGTTCACGCCCAGTAAAAGCATGGGGCAGAATTTTCTGGTGGATGGGAATATCCGCGACCAGATTTTGAAATCGGCGGGTTTGGATGGTGGTGAGCGGGTGGTGGAGATTGGTCCGGGGCTTGGTATGCTGACGCAGGGCCTGCTGGAGCGCACGAGCGATTTGTTGGCCATTGAGAAGGATACGGCGTTGTGCGGGCATTTGCAAAAGCGGTTTGAGGGGGCGTTGGCTTCGGGGCAGATGCAGTTGATGGAGGCGGATGCGCTGGATGTGGATTGGTCGGCGATGGTGGAGTCGGGCCGTACGCACATGATCTCGAATCTGCCGTATGGGGTGGGGAATCGGATTCTGGTGGATGCGGCACTTGGGGCGATGGTCCCGGAGCGTATCACGGTGATGGTGCAGCGCGACGTGGCCGAACGCATGATGGCCGGGCCGGGCGGTAAGGAATTCGGCGTGCTCTCGCTGTTTCTTCAATTGCGTTATGATGTGAGCCTGATTCGGCACGTCAGCCCAACGTGTTTTGTTCCCGAGCCTCGCGTGTGGTCGAGCGTGGTGAGTTTGCGGCGGAATTTGGGTAACGATGCGGGCTTGCGCAGCATCTCGGAGTATCGGCTTCTTGTTCGCGACTGTTTTTCGTGTCGGCGCAAGCAGATGCAGGTCATCCTGCACAAACATGCGCACACGGGATGGAGCGCAGAGGAGGGGCGTGCCGCGCTCGAAGGCGCGGGAGTGCCGCCAGCGGCGCGGCCGGAAACGGTGCCGCGTGAGGCGTGGATTGCGCTTGCAAATGCCTTGTATGACCGGCGCAAAGAGAATGCAGGGTGAAGGCACATAAAGGAGTAATGCGATGAAAAAGGCGATGCGGTGGTCTGTTTTGTTTGCTGGAATACTTGTGGGATGGGCTTCGGCTGCGGAGCCGGTGACGGATGTGGCGGCGGATTATTTTCAGGCGGGTGCG
>Ga0075120_10003161_pt1 | contig 11426 bp, 8 predicted proteins | sample AntAceMetag02UKL_FD_69792 | JGI IMG/M metagenome (GOLD analysis project Ga0075120, IMG submission 69792) | Saline lake microbial communities from Ace Lake, Antarctica - Antarctic Ace Lake Metagenome 02UKL | ecosystem: Environmental > Aquatic > Non-marine Saline and Alkaline > Saline | place... | reverse complement strand
CATCAATCGTGAGAGTCGTTCTCATTTAAGCATCATGATGCCTACGATATTTGATGTCAAAATGCTTACGGTCTCTTTTCCTCTCACTCCACCCCCAACTCCTTCTCCCACCATTCGAGATACTCTCGTTCCCTTGCCTCGCCGGTCAGTCCGCGGCTCCGCATCCGCTTCTCGTAGCTCGCCCACTTTTCGGCCATGACGGCATCGAGATCGACGGCGGGAGACTCGAAAAAAGAAAGGCAAGCGACATGTTTCAACTTTTTTATTCCCCCCCCCTACGCCACGAAGAGTTCGTCGATCACCCCGGTGGAATCGCCGAACGAATCCTCGCTGATACCACTCCCCTGAAGCTGCGAAAGCCAGAGGTTGCAGAGTGGGGTCTTGGGATCGCTCATGACGAGGCTGCGGCCATGAGTGAAGCCTGCGCCTCCGCCTGTGACCAGCGTCGGGCAATTGCGCAGCGTGTGAACGGAAAACAGATTCGTTCCCAAAGTCATGCTCAGGTTGTCGTAGAGGCTCGATCCGTCGGACTCTTTCGAGGCTTTCAGCTTATCGAGAAAACTCGACATGAACTTCGCGACATGAAGGTCACGCATTTCCGAGACGTCGCGACGTTCTCCGTGCGAGTAGTGACTCATGGTGTGGGCGCTGATTCCGGCACCAAGGCTTGAGATGAGCGTATCCACCGGCATCCGGTAGGTGAAGACGCGCGAGGCATCGACTTGCATCGCGGCAATCATCAGGTCTGCCATGACGAAGAGTTCATCATACCCGAGGAGCGATTCGCCGGGTTCCGCAACAGGATCATGGGGACGCTTTTTCTCCACTCCAAGCCACTGCTCCTCTTTGGAAAGGCGGACTTCAATTTCACGAACTGATTGAAAGTATTCGTCAATCTTTTCGCTATCGTTCTTGCTCAGCTTTCGCTGCACCGACTTGGCGTCCGACATGACGGTGTCAAGGACGCTGCGCTGTTCGAGGAGTCGGGCCTGACGTTCCTCAAGCGGCGTGTTTTCATCGGAAAAGAGCCGGTGATACGCGGCCACGGGGGTGTCCAACCCGGCGACGGGTTTCCCGCGTCGGTTCCAGGCGAGCGAGAGTCCGGGACCGTGCCCGTCTCCGCCGGAGTTTGAGTTCCCCTTTGCGCAAAGTTGGATCGAGGTGAAGCGAGTGTCCTTCCCCAGGGTTTCGGCAGCGAGTTGATCGACCGAAATCGTGTTGTGAAAGCTCTGGCCGGGGACGCCATAGCGGTTCGCTCCCGTGAGCCAGAAGGTGCTGCCCCAATGCGCTTCGTTATTATATTGGTTCGCGAGGTTCTGGACGATCGTCATGTCGTCGCGATGCCTCGCGAGCGGAGCGAGACCTTCCGGAAGCGTGTAATCAGCGCCGACATCTTTCTGATCCGGATACCAGGATTCTTTGGTCACGCCGAATCCCATCCCGAGAAAGACAAAGCGCTTTGGTGGCGTTGCCACCAAAGCCGCCGAGGCAAAGCGTCGAAACCCGAGCGACTCGAGCGCGGGAAGGGCGATCAGAGCCGAGCTGCTGCGGAGAAATCCGCGGCGCGAGGGAGGGGAGAGGGGAGACGTCATTTCTTCAGTTGGAAAGGTTTCGATTCGACGAAGGCGAGGACAAGTTCGCGCATGGAGCCGTCCTTTGCATTAGCGCGTTTCAGCAATCGTTCGCGGAGGCTTTCGTCGGAAAATCCATAAGGACGACCGAGGCCATACTCGATTAGTGCCTCGAGGAATCCCTTTGTGAAAGCGGTCTCGTGCTCTGCAACGCGGTCACGGAGTCCGAAGTAGTCGTCAAAGGTGGCACCGTCGGGGAGCGCCCCGCTGGCATCAATCGGCAGCTCTTTTTTCGCGACGATCCGCTTGTTTTTTCGGGTCTCAAGATAAAGAACCTCACGCCATTGACCGGTGGGATCAAAGTTTTCCATCCCGTAGCCAATGGGGTCGATGCGCTGGTGGCATTGGGCGCACTGTGCCTCCTCCATGTGGGCGGCGAGTTCTTCGCGGGGCGAGAGGAGCTTGCCCTGGACCCGGCTGAGCTGCGGAACATTCGGCGGTGCGGGGGGAGGGGAATCATTGAGGAGGTAGCGGGCAATCCAGACGCCGCGCTCGACGAGTGAGGCGTGGTTGCCGTCGGACCCCATCGCATGAATCGCCGCCATCCCTAACAAACCACCACGCGGCGATTTTTCATCGACGGGAACGGCGCGGAAATGACCGCCCTCGACGGGAGTGAGACCGTAGTAGTCGGCAAGAAGGTCGTTCACGACGACGTAATCGGCTTTGAGCAAATCGGCGGGCGGTCGCTTTTCGGTGATGACGTGTCGCAGCGTTTCAAACACCTCGGAGCGGGATGACTCTTTGACGCTGTCATCGAATTCGGGGAACGCGTTGGCGTCGAACTGGAAAAAATCGAGGCGGTCCATGTGAAGCCACTGATGGGCGAGCGAGGAGATGAAAGCATCGGACTGACGATCCGCGAGGAGACGATCCGCATGACTTCGCAACACTCCCGGCTTGCGTAACTCTCCTGCTTTAACCGCCGCGAGCAGTTTCTGATCGGGCGGGGCCGACCAGAGAAAGTAGCTCAATCGGATCGCCAGCTCCATCTCTGAGAGCGGCTCGCTTTTGCCCTCGTTCTCCGGCTTCACCGGCTCGGCCAAATAGAGGAAACCGGGGGAGGCGAGGACGATTGCGAGCGGTTCCCGGATTGCTTCGCTAAACTTTTTCCCCGCCGCCGTTTCCGCTTCGTAGAGCGCATGGAGTCGATCCAGAAAGGCCGTGCCCGGCTTGCGGGTGCGAAAGGCGCGGCTCGCGAAGCGCTCGATCACCTCCCTGGCGTAAACTGATTCGTCCGCCTGCTTCCACCACATCCCTTTGAAGGAAATTTCAGAAACTGCCCGTGGGGGCCAGGTTTCGTGATGCGGTCCCGTGATTTCGACCCGCTCGATCATGAGTTTCGGAAGAGGACCGAATCCCTCCTTCGTCTGACTGCGGATGAAAGCCGCCCGCGCCGCATCGCGGCTGTTGTGCTGACGATGCCGGATCACGATTTCGCGCCTCCCTGATTTCGCGACGGGCAGGGTCAGGGTCACCGGTGTCTCCGCGTCTTGCTTTGCCGCGACCCTGACATAACCCAGTCGCTCGATCTCTCCGGAACGCGCGCCGGGGTAGCCGTATTCGAGATAGGTGTCGCCGCGTTTCGCCCCTTTGAGCGGCTTCGCATAAACTGCGATCTCATAATCTCCCGGGGGCGCTTTCGGAGGGATCGTGACTTTCACAAAACTCGTTCCGTTGAAGAGCGGTTGTAAAAGGACACCCTCCTCAGAGCGGGGATCATCGAGATAGCGGCGGTAGGTTGCGTATTGCTGATTATAGATTCGCTCGACGAAGCGGACCTCGAACTCGTCAAGAATCCCAAAGGCGCTCGGCGGCTGACTGCCGTCAGAGTTCCGCCATTCCTGAGCTTTATCGAAATCGACTTTCAGTTTCGTGGACACTTTGTCGTAGAAAGCATTGATCGACTTTTCCGGCTCCAACACCTGTGTAGTTGGTCCCGGTTTTTCGGGGCCGAGAAGAAGGGCCTCGTCGAGCGCGGTGCGGGCCACTTTGAGATATTGCTCGAACTGATCTGCCGAGAAAAAGAGGGCCGAACCATTCGTGTCGAAGCCGCCGGAGTTCGTGTCGTCGGGGAGATCCCCGGCCTCGATGCTGACCCCGAGAAGCGATTCGATTGTGTTTTCGTATTCCCGCTTGTTGAGTCGGCGCATCGTCGTCACCCCACCGGTGTCGCTGAGGAGCTCCCGCGCGACGACGAGCTGGTCGGAAAGGTCGCGAAGAAAGGCGATCTTCTCATCGCTTGTCAGCTGGGGTTCATCCTCCGGCGGCATCTCACCGGAGTTGAGAACATTGAGCACCTTTTGCCACGTCTCTGCCGATTCGACCGAGTTGAGTTCGTAGGAAAGCGCCTCCAAATCGATTCCCCCTTTTTCACTGAGCGAGTCATGACATTCGAAGCAATGGTCTGCGAAAATTTGACCATGGATTTCAGGCACACTCGCGAACTCAATCGCGGCGAGACGATTACTTGAAACGAAGGCAGCACAAAGGCCTGCTAAAAATAGGAGAGATCGGGACACGCGGGAAAGATGCGCGGAAGAGCGGGGGTGAAAAGACGCCTGATCGCGCTGGACAAGCATTTAAAAGAGCCCTGGCCTTCAATCTATTCCTTGAGTGAGGCATCGGTAGAGATCTTGAGACTCTAGCAACCCCTATCCGAATCCATGAAATCTCTGTTCCACCCGTTAAAATCCATGCATGGATTTTTTGGATTTCATGGATTAGCGAATCTAGCTGAGCTTTTGCTGCGCTCTCATCTCTTGTTTCGCCATTATTGAGCTAAACCAAACCAGACAATGAACCCCATCCCCAAAGAACAATCGATCCGGGGCGCCTTTTTCGGTGCCATCGTCGCCGACGCCCTCTGCCTCGGGAGTCATTACGAATATGACGCCGTCAAAATTCACGAAGCCTACGGAAGCCGCCCGATTGAGAAATTCATGTCCCCTGGAGAACTCATGGGCGGTCAGACTCACGGGATCGGATGGGGCGAGCGAAATTATCATCCCGGCAAAAAGGCGGGCGGGACCACTGACTACGGCGATTACAACATCCTCATCCTCGAACATCTGGCCGCGACCGCAGATCCAGCGAGACCCTTCAGCGTGGCCGACCTGATCCCGCATTGGATGAACCGTCTCGAAAACGATTGGGGCTCCTGGATTTGCACGATGACCAAGGAGACTTACGCTCAGATCAAACATGGGTTCCCTGTCGAACAACTCGGCGGCATTTCCAATGCGATGGCGATTCGCCACGTCGCCGCCCATGCCTATTACGAAAGCGAAGAGGAACTCGTCGAGGTCGCGAGGAAAGCGATGTTTACTCATCAGAATGCCGAAGCTCTCGGCGGCGGTGAGTTTTTCGCCCGCGTTACCAGCCGGGTCATCAATGGGGTGAAACCGGCCGTCGCGATCCAAGACGTCGCCACAGAGATGGGTGGCTTTTTTGAAGCCAAGACTGCGCAAGCCATCGCCAAGGTCGAGGAGGAAGCGGATCCCAATTCCGCTCTTTCAAAAGAGGCCTTCAGCGATGACCTCGCCCTCACGAGCATGGCGAGACTCTGGGACGTTGGACGCTCTGAACCGATCAAAGTCGGAAAAGCGAGTCCGACAGAAGGAACCTTGCCGGGAGCAATCTACTTCATTCTGAAATACGCCGATCAGGAAGACGGCCTCAAAAAAGCGTTTCAGGCCAACACGATGGTGGGAGGAGACAACGCCTCCCGCGCGATAGCGATCGGCATGGTTCTGGGAGCCTATCACGGCGTCGATGCGATCCCGCAGGCGTGGCGCGAGACACTGGATCAATGGGAGTATTGTGAGGGATTGTTGAGTCAGCTTCCGTTGTTGAGGACTTAGGCCGTTTTCAGTTTTCAGTGGGAGAGCGAAACCCGAAACTGGAGGGGCAAGTTCCACCTTGTCCGCTGTGCCTGAGCCCGATCATGATGCCCCTGTTTCCGCGTCTTCAGTGTTTTCCGTGGTTGATCAAATCGCGGTGCTTCTGAATTTTGAACCTCGGAATACGAAGAACACACAGAAGGCTCGTGGCATGGTGGCGGAGTCTCTGATGATCCAATAGGCGCGGGATCCATTCCGCTTTTGGTTGGCTTCTCGTATTGGCGATTAATTCGAACGCAAAAGGCGTGAAGGGTCACAGATGATGTCAAATGCGGAGCATATGCTTCTGCCGCTTTTTGGGTAGCGCCTAAAACCGGAGTGTCACGGCTTCGATTGTTGTTTGATGAGTTTCTCCAGCAATTGAGTGACCTTCTCAGGATGATCGGCGGCGATGTTGTTGGTTTCGCCGATGTCTTCCCGCAAGTTAAAGAGAAGGGGAGGGTCGTGTTGCTTGCGCGGTGTGTTTTTCCTCGTCTCCGGGTTCGTCGGAAAGTGGGTTGTCGTGACGAGTTTAAAATCACCGGAGCGAATTGCTCCGCCTCCATAGAACCACTCTGTTCGCGGGCTGGGTTGATCGTCAAAGAGTGCGGGAGTCAGGTCCGTCGACATCCAGCCCGGCTTGTCGGTTGGGAGGTCCTTCGCTCCGGTGAGAGCAGCGAAGGTTGCATAGAGATCGAGATTCACGCCGATGCCCTCGACGACGCCGGGAGCAATCCGATCGGGCCAATGAAAAATACCGGGAACTCGTGAGCCGCCTTCCCAGGAAGTCGATTTCTCACCACGCAGGGGAGCGGCGGTTCCCCCATGAGGTCCGAAGACGCTCCAGGGACCGTTGTCGCTCGTGAAAATGACGAGCGTGTCTTTTTCGAGTTCATGGGCTTCGAGTGCTTTCATGACTTCTCCGACCGACCAGTCGATTTCTTCAACGACGTCACCATAAGTTCCGCCCGCGCTCTTGCCTGTAAATTCCTCTGAGGGGAAAATCGGCACGTGGGGCATGTTGTGTGCGAGGTAGAGAAAGAATGGGTCGTCCTTCTTTTCGCCAATCCACTTTACCGCCTCTTCTGTGTATCGCTTCGTGTAGAGATCCTGGCGCGAAGGACTTTCCACCAGTTCGCGCCCGCGAATGAGCGGGATCGTCCAGGTCGCGAAGGTTGCGTTGTCGAAGGCTTCGCGGGTCTGGACCGGCGGCCCCGGCGCGTCATTACTGCCGGGCGTGCCGAAGTGATAGTCGAATCCACATTCGAGCGGATGCATCGGAGCGGTCGTGAAGTCATCAGGGTAACCGGCGAGGTGCCATTTCCCGAGGATCGCCGTCGCGTAGCCCTGACGTTGCAACATCGCGGCCATGAGCGCTTCGCGGTCGCTTTTGAGCGGCTCCTTACCCAGCAGTGCGGGATGGCGTCCGCTCATGAGTCCTTTGCGGCTCGGAACACAGGTTGTCCCGGCCGCATAGAAACTCGTCCAGCGTTGCCCTTCGGCGGCGAGCTTGTCGATGTTTGGTGTTTTGATGACCTCATTGCCGTAGCAGCCAAGATCGCCGTAGCCAAGGTCATCGACGAAGATGAGAATGATGTTAGGAGGATCCGCCGACGAAGCAGGTCCCGCTGCCAGGAAAAGAGCGACGGTGAGGAAGAGGGGGGAGAAAAATGGGCGCATGATCTAAAACTCGGTTATCTTTTCAATCTCAGCTTCGGGTCTTAGAGGGGATTCTGGAAAGTAGATTCCGGCACGTGATTCAGGACCGTAGTCTGAATTCGAGTTCATTGCCTGCGATGCGACTCGCTTACGCCGAATGAAAGGAGACATGCCGAGGTGATGGGCGCGGTTTAGAGCCTTCATCGCTTCCCCTGTGTTTTCAAAGTCGGCGCAGTAGATGAGGGCTCCCTTCTCCGCGGCTACGATTTCGTCAGCGAGATCTTCATTGGTGAATTCTCGAGCGAAGTCCTCCTCCCTTTGGTTTCTCGAATTTCAAATTCCAAGAAACAGACCATAGAAAGTCACTGTCGGGCCCTAATCAGATTTCCCGGGCAGTTTTTATTTATTGTCCGCGGGGAAATTCGTCGTCGAACTCGCCTGTCTTGCCGAGCGGGCGTGGAGCGGGGTCCTCCTTTTTCTGAAGGGCGCGACGCAGCTTCTTGAGTGCGATGTTCTGGAGCTGGCGGATACGCTCGCGAGTGACGCCAAATTCCTGGCCCACTTCTTCGAGCGTTTTAGGCTTTTCACCAGCAAGGCCGAATCTGGCATCGACGATTTTCCGCTCACGCTCGTCGAGAACCTCAAGGAGGTCGTCGAGTTGCATGTGCATATTCTTGTGGCTCAGGAGTTCGAGAGGAGTCTGCGCCTTCTCGTCGCCGATGATCTCGCCGAATTGGGTGCTGTCGTCGTCCCCGATAGGGGCATCAAGAGATGCCGGGCGCTGAGCAGCAGCCTTAAGATGTGAAAGCTTGGCGCGGTCGATTCCGATCTCTTCAGAAAGTTCTTCATCGGTCGGTTCGCGGCCCAGCTCTTCGCTCAGCACCATCGCAACACGGCGCATCTTCGAAATTTTGTCCACCATGTGGACGGGGAGACGGATTGTTTTGCTCTGATTCGCCAACGCTCGCTTGATGGACTGCTTGATCCACCACGCGGCATAGGTGGAGAGTTTCCCCCCCTTGTTGGGGTCGAAGCGCTCAACCGCTTTCATCAGGCCGATATTGCCCTCAGAAATGAGGTCTAGTAAAGGTAGCCCGTAGTTCGCGTAGTCCTGTGCGATCTTCACGACGAGGCGAAGGTTTGCCTTAATCATATGAGCACGGGCTTCCATATCGCCATTTTTTATGCGATCAGCAAGCTCCACCTCTTCTTCGCGAGTGAGTAGTGCGGTTTTCCCGATCTCCCGAAGGTAGATCTTGATCCCGCCGTCCATTTCAAAATTTGCCATATTTGTCGAATGTGTTCCCAGCGGCAATTTTGCGATCGCGCTTGCTCTTTCTTGGCCCAAACGCGAAAATAGTGCCCTTATCGGGGGGGTCTGGGGACAGAAGGAGGATGTTAGCTTTGGTCCACCTCTTGATCAATCCCGATAATTCATCTTTAGCGCTTAAAAAGGGGCGATTGACTGTTCCAAGTCACGGCACAAATTGGTCATTTCCCCTGCGACGCCCGGGAAAACCGCCGCATAGCAAAGAGATGAAAAATGTCGCAGCAGGGATCATAGAACCTGATGAACGGTTCGTTCTTTCTTTTTGACGCCAGATCACGATACCTCGAAATTCGAGAAATTCAAGGGACAGAGAAATTCGAGGGACAGGTAAATTATTTGGGTAAATTATTTGACGGTGACAAATAGTCAAAATCGATAAGCTGTCCGTACTAAGCGCGGTCGAGCTATTACCGCGGCTGACGAAACCCTCACCGACGTGATGCATACAGCCCGCGTCTGGGAGAAAGTGAACCATGCGCCCGTCAATGAACGTCGGCGCAAGATGATCAACAAGCTCTTCGACGGCTTCGAAAGAAAGCTCACTTCGTCAAAACATGCCAAAATCGCCAAGTGTTCCGAAGATACCGCCTCGCGTGATATTCGCGCCTTGATCAAGCAAGAGTTTCGCGTTGGCGGGAAGAGGTCCCTACAAAACCTCTGCGTAGGATGGACTGCCTAGTCCGTCTCTTCTCAACCCCACTCAGACGGCCCGCCGTCGCACCTTCCCCGTAGCAGCGAGTGTGAACGAGCAGTCCCCGAACCCACGCGCTAACCATCAACCACCCTCAGCCCAAATACCTTTTCGCCTCAGCGATCACTTCATCGAGACAGCCTTTACTGAAAGGTGAATTCAAGCCCGCTGATTTCAACAAGCCGGTGTAGTCGAGGCTGCCGCCCAGTTCACAGAGCTCCTCGTAGGCCGTCATCGTGCCGTCGAAATCCGTGCGCGACTTGGACCAGTATTGGAGCGCTCCGGTCAGGGCTAAACAGTAATCAATGTAATAAAAGGGACTGTTGTAAACGTGCTGCTTCTGCTGCCAACGGCGCCCACTCGCTTGGTGCGAAAGATCCCCATAGTGATGCCACGGAAGATAAGTCGCCTCGACCTCCTGCCACATTTCATTCCGCTCCGCCGGTGTCGCCTCCGGTCTTTCATAAACGAGATGTTGGAAATGATCGATCGCGACGCCGTAGGGTAGAAATTGAAGGCTGTTCGTGAGATGAATCCGGCGAAGCTCCCCGGCGGCGTCTTCTCCATAGAACTTGTCCATCTGCGGCCAGCTCAGGAATTCGAGCGCCATCGAATGAATCTCGCAGGCCTCGGTCGTTGGCCAGATTAAATCACTCATGACCTGATTCCGGCTGCGGTAACTTTGAAAGGCATGACCCATCTCGTGGGTGAAGACATCGACATCTCCCCGCGTTCCGTTGAAGTTCGCAAAGATAAAAGGGAATCCGAATTTAGGCAGGTATTCGCAAAAGCCGCCGCCCGCTTTCCCTTCCCGGGATTTCAAATCCATCGCGCCCCGTGCTTTCATTTCTTCGAAAAAGCCGTCGAGGCCATGGCCCATTTCGGCAAACATCTCCGTGGCGCGGTCCACCATCCAGTCATGGTCTCCGCGGGGAGCCGGATTTCCCGCGAGGGAATAGACGCTCGTGTCCCAGAACATGAGCTCCTCAACGCCGATGTCCTTCGGTTGCTGCGCGGCGAGCTCCATCGCGAGCGGCACGACCTGGTCGCGGACTTCGTCGCGAAAGGTCGCCACTTCCTCCGGACCATAGCCGATCCGGGTCATGCGTTGGTAACCCAGCTCGGTAAACCTTTCGTAGCCCAGCTTCCCGGCCATTGCGTGCCGGACTTTGACCTGCTCATTGTAAATCCGGTCCAACTCCGGGGCGTTATCGGCAAACCAGTTCGAATGAGCGAGGTAAGAAGCCTTTCGAATCTCGCGGTCGGCATCGTCGAAAAATTGGTTCATCTCCGGGATCGAGAATTCCCCGCCCTGAAACGAGATTTTCGCTCCGGCAGTCAGGGAGGTGTATTCCGATTCGAGAGCGGACTCTCTGATCAGATCCTCTTCAATCGCGGATGAAAAACTCCGCGTGTGACACTGCCACTTTTCGAACAACTGCGATCCCGTCGCAGCCTCGATTTCGCCCCGGAAGGGAGAGTCGAGAAAGGCTTTTTTCAAGGTGGTCTCCAAGTCAGTGAACTTCGGCGAAATCCCATCGAGCCGGTCTTTGGCCGCCTTGTATTCGACGTTCCTCGTGTCCTGATGAAACCGGATTTCCGTGAGGTTGCCCCACTCTTTGAATTCGCAAAGCACTCCGTCCCAGTCGGCAATCAGCGCAAGGCAATCGTCAGCACTTTCGGCGGCGGCAAGACGGCGGTGGAACTCAGCGTACTGTTTTTCGGTGAGCTCCAGATTGGGTTCGGGGAAGGAGTAGTCGGGAAAGCGGGTCGGCATGGTTTATGGTGGCGGGCTTTCCGGGGGATTCAAGGTTTGGGGCTGGGGTTTTGAGAGAGGGGAGCGGGAGTTGGGCAGTTTTTAGAAATTTTCATCAGCCGGTCCTATCCCGATACAAGTGCTCTTGAAAACCGATGAAGGTCTCCCGGATCTGCTGAATCGCTCCCAGTTCCGTCTTAGCGTCGTCGATCGCTCCGTAGTTCAATTTGAGAAGATCTCCCAGCTTGGCTTCATCGAGTTCGGTGACGCCTTCTTTGACATATTGAGAGAGCACGAAGTTGAGGAAGGCCTGCTGCTTCGGATCGTAGTCTTGGATCTGGATCTTCGCCTGACCTGCCCGGTCGAGGCGGGGCACGAGATCCTTCTGGTAGGCGACGTAGTTGAGGACGTCGAAGAGGTCGCTGTCTTCACCGTGGACGAGGCGGCGCAAGTCTTCGAGTTGTGGCTCGGTGTAGCC
>Ga0075120_10003157_pt1 | contig 11432 bp, 6 predicted proteins | sample AntAceMetag02UKL_FD_69792 | JGI IMG/M metagenome (GOLD analysis project Ga0075120, IMG submission 69792) | Saline lake microbial communities from Ace Lake, Antarctica - Antarctic Ace Lake Metagenome 02UKL | ecosystem: Environmental > Aquatic > Non-marine Saline and Alkaline > Saline | place... | reverse complement strand
CTATATTATGGGTAATGCTGCCGGCCGGCCTCTTATCAATGCCGTAGGAAAGCCGCGAGTCGTTATCAACGGTACGGCCCTTGACTATCTTGCGGAATCTTTCATGGCGGGCGATCCGCTCAACGGCGGCGGGTTTGTGGTGCTGAACGGTATCGGTTTTAGTGATAACGATGGCAGCATTTTGGAATATGATTCTCCGTATCCGGGCTCAAATATTTTTTCGCTTGCATCCGGAGGGGCGATCTATATCAGGGATCCGCACAGAAAACTTGTGGACGAGCAACTCAATGGCGGTGAATACACCGAAATGACTGATGCCGATTGGAGCTTGATTGTGCCGTATCTTCAGGAGAATGAAAAGCTTTTCGGCATTAGCGTCGATAGGCTTCTGACCGTGGACGGCGCTAAAAAAAGGCCGGCAGACGTGTACCGAAAGATCAGGCCGAAAAAGGCGCTGATGCCTGTTAAAACTGACGACGCCGGTCTGGGAGAAACCTGCACGTGTAGCTAACGGCCTTCATCTATAGTGAGGCCGATTCCGTGGCTTACCTTTCAACGCAGGCAATGCTGCGCACAAGGAAAGACGGCAGCAGCTCTAACTGTACTGCATGCTTTACCGGTAACGATCCTGCGCCTGTTCCGTCCAGATCCCCAAAAATCGGTTTTTGATTCAATAAAATATCGGCATGTTGATTTTGCAACAAAAATGAACCACTGGTCATTTTTTAAACATTTTTGTTCTTTTTTTTGCACGATTTATTCTTTAACCACTGTGGATTACAGGCCTAAACTCTGTTTACTCCTGCTCAATGAAAGCAAACAATACTTGAAAACCGGCCTGTAATATGCCATATTTCTACGTATAATTAACCTTGGCGCAAGCAACTCCAGGGGGCATCATAGGCCCGAAAGCCTGTGATTGCTGGGAGTATTAAGATAGTATGTGTTTTTCCGGAGAGCCTAGATGTGACGCGGTCTCCGCCGCATAGCGCGGCGCTGACCGGGGATGTGGGCAATGCGGAATAATTTTTGGCAGATGATGGCACGGGGTTTGCAAATACTAAGTCTGCAAACCATCGGCACAGCCCGGGAGGCAATGACCGGAATGCAGCGCAATGATGTGCAGTAAGGATAATGCTATGGCTTCAATTGGCGAGGAATTATTTCATTTTCAGGCAGGGCTTACTCAGTCCGGCAGTTCACTTGAGGAATTTATCCGCCAGAATTATGTGAACAACTGGATGGATGACAGGCTTCCTGCGGCAATGGCCGTGCGAACAAGCATGGTGACTGCGATTCATAATTTTCTCGTTGATGAAGGCCTTATGAATCTTGAGCGGGTGCAGATGAGTCCCGTGACCGATCCGCTGGCCCATGACGTTGAGCATGTTCCCACGATTCACTACAAGGGCATGCCGTATGTATCAACGCATTCAATGATCTATTCAAAATTCCTTGCGTGTTTCAATCCTAAGGTCAAGGGAGTTTTTGTTGATTCTCCCAATATAAGGCTTGAGCTTGAAAGCCCGACCAGACAGCAGCGCGGAAAGTACCTGATTGACTTTTCACAAATTGATATTGAAATCAGGCGTAACCGCGGGGTTGATCTTGAGACCTATCTGCATTCGCCTGACAAGGTTAAAGCGTTTGTTCAGGAGGATTATGAAAAGATCATTGATTTTTTTGAGCGTATGATCATCGCGGCCTGCACGCGGATTGTTGAAAAAAATGAAACTGAGTTGAAGGCTCTTGGTATCGCGATAGAGGTTCCCAAACAGCCGTTTCCGCGGCTGACGAATGATGCCAGTCTTAAAAAATACGGCAAAGTAAATACTGAGGCAAAGGCCGGAGAGGATGTTGACGGGCAGTTTTTTTGGATAACCGGTCTGATGCGCGAAAACTACGACTTGATATATCCGTATCTTCTGCCTGACGGGAGCAGGGCGCCTTTGAAATCTTTTAGCTCCGGCATGATATTCAATTACGACATTTGCGCGAAATCGTTGTTGCGGGATACGAATACGTATACGCCCGCCCTGGAGATATTGTCCGGGGCAATCCGCGAATGGCTGTATGAGCCGATTGTGCATCGCTTGATTGATAATCGCATTATCCCCGAGGCTCCAGTCTTCAATGATGGTGTTTTGGAGAACATTGAAAACATGCGGGGATATGGTCCGTTTTTGACGGCTGTGGCTATGAAAGATGCTGAGGGCAGGCCTTATTTTCCGGAAACCATGGGCGGCGGCCTTGGGGTGGAGCGAACGCTCTATGCTCTTTTGAAAGGCGATAAGGTGCAAAAAATAGACGATGTCGTCTGCTTTGGGAAAAATCCGGATACGTTCCCGATTTTCCTGTTTTAGTTAAAATGATTGTACCGGCGCAGTTCGCGCAGGGCATGTGCGCATACGTATGAATATGCAAGAGCCGGCGGGGACAGGCGAACAACCAACTCGCTGGCCCATAACTGATATTTTATTAAATTCAACAGCAAAGGAGAGTAACTATGTCATTAATCACAGAAGTTATTGAGCGGATCAAGCAGAGAGATCCCAATGAGCCTGAGTTTCACCAGGCCGCCGAAGAGGTGATGGAAAGTCTTGAGCCAACCGTCAGCAAGCATCCGGAATTTGTCAAAGCGGGTATTTACGATCGCATCGTTGAGCCTGAGCGGACCATCGTTTTTCGTGTTCCCTGGGTCGATGATAAGGGTGAAGTGCAGGTTAACCGCGGCTTCCGCATTGAATTTAATAATGCTATCGGTCCTTTCAAGGGCGGGTTGCGGTTCCATCCGTCGGCTAATCTCAGCATTTTGAAATTTCTAGGTTTTGAACAGATATTCAAGAATTCACTCACCACGCTTCCCATGGGCGGTGGTAAGGGCGGAGCGAATTTTGACCCCAAGGGCAAATCAGACATGGAAGTCATGCGGTTTTGTCAGAGCTTTATGCGTGAGCTCTATCGCCATATCGGCCCGAATACCGATGTTCCCGCCGGAGATATTGGTGTTGGCGGTCGCGAAATCGGTTTTATGAACGGCTATTACAAAAAGATCCGCAATGAGCATACCTGCGTGTTGACCGGTAAGGGCCTTGAGTACGGTGGAAGTCTCATCCGTCCCGAAGCAACCGGCTATGGTTGTGTATACTTTGCGGCAGAAATGCTTGCGACCCGCGGTCTTGATTTTAAAGGTAAAAGAGTAGTTGTCAGCGGCGCGGGTAATGTTGCTCAGTACACGATTGAGAAGGTTAACCAGCTTGGTGGTACGTGTATTTCGGTGTGCGATTCCAGCGCCACCATTATTGATGAAGCTGGCATTGATGCTGAAAAGCTTGCCTACATTATGGAGCTGAAAAATGTCCGTCGCGGCAGGATCAGCGAATATGCAGATAAGTATTCTGACGCCACATGTTTCAAAGGTCAGAGTGTTTGGGATGTGGTTGCATCGCAGGGCATTAAGGTTGACGTTGGGCTGCCCTCAGCAACTCAGAATGAAATCGACGGCAACCATGCAGCTGCACTGGTGAAAAATGGCTGTTACTGCGTGGCCGAAGGTGCCAATATGCCCTCGACCCCTGAAGCCGTTAAAATCTACAAAGATGCAAATGTGCTGTTTGGACCTGGTAAAGCGGCAAATGCGGGTGGTGTTGCAACCTCGGGCCTTGAAATGTCGCAGAACAGCCTGCGTCTTTCCTGGACTCGTGAAGAAGTTGAAACCCGGCTGCACGGTATCATGAAAAGCATTCATAAATCATGTATCGATGCATCAGAGGCTTATGCCACGAAGGGCGATTATATCGCCGGTGCAAATATTGCCGGTTTTATCAAGATTGCCAATGCCATGCTTGCAAACGGTGTCGTGTAACTTTGTCGTATTTGAGCCAGGCTGCATTTAACGCTCAGCTGCTTTTCTCTAATTCAGACTGAACAACACTGAATTGATACGAAAGCAGCCTACTCCTGTGTCCTTTTTTTCCGAGTGAAAATCATCATGGAACTTAAACCAAGAGCTTATGATAAAATAATACAGCTGACCAACAAGGGGGTAACCATACCCAATCCGCTCACCCTTGACATCGGCGACGAAGTCAATATTGATCGAATTTCCGGCAAAGGGGTTACACTATACCCCGGATGCCGCATATACGGCGCCAAAACGGTGATATCATCAGGTGCACAACTTGGATACGAAGGTCCGGCAACAATTGATGATTGCCAGATAGGTCCCAAGGTTGAACTCAAGGGAGGGTATTTCACCAAATCTGTTTTTCTTGAAAAATCAAATATGAGTATGGGAGCCCATGTTCGAGAGGGATGCATACTTGAGGAGGAGGCAGGCGGCGCACACTGTGTCGGGCTAAAGCAAACAATACTGTTTCCGTTTGTCACCCTGGGAAGTCTCATAAACTTCTGCGATTGTCTTATGGCTGGCGGCACAAGCCGGAAAAACCACAGCGAAGTCGGCAGTTCATATATCCACTTTAATTTTACACCGGATGGCAACAAAACCACGGCTTCCCTTTTCGGCGATGTACCGCGCGGGGTCATGCTCAATCAGCCGCCAATTTTTCTCGGCGGGCAGGGGGGGGTTGTCGGTCCGGTGCGGCTTGGCTTCGGTACGGTTGTGGCCGCAGGGTCAGTTCTGCGCAGCGATATGACGCAGGACAATAAGCTGATCATCGCTAAGGTTCATCGTGGTAAAATACTTGATGCTACCCCCCATGCCTACATAAATCTTCCCCGTATTATCGGCAATAATATTATATATCTTGCAAATCTTGTTGCACTCGATCAGTGGTACAGGCATGTCCGGCAGCCGTTTTTCAACAGGCAGGAATTCGGAGCGTTTATCTATGCCGGCGCGCTTGAAAAGATTGCGCTGGCAAAAAAAGAACGCATCAACAGGCTCAAAACACTGGCTGAAAAAGTTCCCGGGCATAACAACGCAAAACGCGAGTTGCTTGAAAATATTGACAGCATATGCGGGCTGTTCGACATGGAACTGACAGACAGCATGATAAGTAGCAGCCTCGATAAATTTCTTGCCGCAGCAAACAAAAATATACAGAACGATGCAACGGACTATACAGCGGCAATCCAGGCATTGACGCCTGCGGTTACACAGCAGGGCGTGATCTGGCTGCAACAGATCATTGACAGCCTGTGCGGCAGGGCCGCATTAATGCTAAAGTCGCTCAACTTGTTTATAACTAAAAATGAATAACTCTAATCAGGAGAAAGAGGTATGGGAAAATTATTCGGAACCGACGGAATCAGGGGTGAGGCAAACCGCTATCCGATGGATGCTCCAATGGCGTTCGCCGTTGGCCAGGCCATCACGCATCTATTGAAAAAAAAGAACCACACGACCCGTGTGATAATCGGCAAGGATACACGTATTTCCGGGTACATGCTGGAAAGCTCGCTTGAGTCCGGTATTACGTCAATGGGTGGCGTTCCCTATCTGGTCGGCGTCCTTCCCACGCCCGGCATTGCGTTCATAACGGAAAGCATGCGTGCCGATGCGGGAATTGTCATTTCAGCTTCCCACAATCCATTCCAGGATAACGGCATCAAAATATTTTCAGGCAGCGGGTTCAAACTTTCCGACGAGCAGGAAGACGTTATTGAAAAACTTATCCTTGATGGGAAACTGCCCGAGATGGTTCCGCCTGCCCGGGAAATGGGACGTGCCTATCGCCTGAGCGATGTGCACGGAAGATATATCGTCTTCATTAAAAACTGCTTTCCCCGCAACTTGTCCATGGAAGGAATGAAAATCTCCATGGATATGGCCAACGGCGCCACGTACACGGTTGCCCCTGAGGCATTTACCGAAATGGGTGCTAATCTCAAGCTTATTCACAATAACCCCGATGGGATCAATATCAACGACAAGTGCGGCTCGCAGCATACAGAAGACCTTAGCAAATCAGTTATCGAAAACGGTTCCGCCATCGGTCTTGCTTTTGACGGCGATGGCGACCGCCTGATTGCCGTTGACGAAAAAGGCAAGGAGATTACCGGTGATCAGATACTGCTCATCTGCGCGCGGATGCTCAAAGAGCAGGGCAAGCTCAAAAATGATCTGCTGGTCAGCACTATCATGAGCAACCTCGGCCTTACCATCGCCTGCAAAAAGTACGGCTTCAAGCACCATGCCGCCAAGGTCGGCGACCGCTATGTGCTTGAGGACATGCAGCGCATGGGCTCGGTAATCGGCGGCGAGGAGTCAGGCCACATGATTTTTCTCGATCACCACACGACCGGAGACGGAATCTTAACGGCAATGCAGCTGATAGCTGCAATGATAACAGCTGGCAAGCCGCTCTCTGAACTTGCGAAGATGATGGATGTTTTTCCGCAGAAGCTCATTAACGTTGATGTTAATCGCAAGCCGGAGATTTCCACAGTGCCGCAGATTGTGTCGGCAATCAAGCAGGTGGAAGCGGAACTCAAGGACGAAGGACGTGTTTTAATCCGTTATTCCGGCACGCAAAACATGTGCCGTGTTATGGTCGAGGGTCCGACAACAGCGGTAACTGAAAAGTACTGTAATCAGCTTGCTGATGTGGTGAAAACCGCGCTGAGCTAAAGATACTGCGCTGTGGCGGAGTACCACGTTATGAGCCCGTGATACTAATCTTTGCATAAGGAGAATTATATAATGGCATTTAAAATTTATGTAACAAAGGATTTTAATCAGATGAGCTCTGTTGCCGCCGGATTGGTTGAGGCAGACATACGCGAAAAACAGACAACTAAAAAAGAATATGTGCTCGGACTTGCAACAGGCAATTCGCCCACCGGTTTATATAAACACTTGGCGAAAGCTTGTAATGCTGGCAAGGTTGACTCCAGTCGTATCCGCAGCTTTAACCTTGATGAATACGTCGGCCTGCCGGGCGAAAACGCGCAACAACGCGCGCTCCACTGTGAATCATACAGCTATTTCATGATATCAGAGCTTTTCGGTCTCCTGCAGAAAAAGTTCCTTGAAACCAACGTGCCTTGGGGCACGCTGATTGATCAGGATGCGTTGGTAAACGCGCTGGAAAAGAACAAAAATCAGTATGAAATGCAGGGAACCGATAAGGGCAAGGCGGTGGTTATTAACGCCGCCGCTGACGGCATTCTGAAAATGATCAAAGAGGAGGTGCTTGACGGCTACGAAAAAAAGATCGCCTCCCTTGGAGGCATTGACCTGCACGTTATTGGCGTCGGTGGACGCGGCCATGTTGCATTTCATGAAAGCGGTATACCGTTTGAGGGCAACAAGGTTTTGCTTGTAAAGTTGGACGACAATACGGTAGAAAATGCAGTCGGGGACAACCATTTTACGTCAAAAGAGGTGAGTCCGTGGTACGCGATTTCTATGGGGGCAGAGCTGGTTTACAAGGCACGAACCGTTGTGCTGGTTGCAAACGGCAAGCGCAAGACTGGCCCTGTGGTAGAATCCATACTCGGCGATGTGACCTGTGAGATTCCCATAAGTTACGGACAAAAGTATGCTGCAACAGGCGGCAACATGATCTACGTTCTTGATGAAGCTGCTGCGGCGGACGTGCTTGCAAAACAAAGCGCGATAAACGCCAAAGGCTATGAAATCATTGACATGCGCGGCAACCCGTATGAAAAAGTTGAGCAGCTTGCATTTACGCGCAATTCTGATACAGGCCTCATGGGCTAAACAAGCTACTGTTTAATTCTTTTTTCACGGGCGGCTGTCAAGCCGCCCTTTTTTTATGTGCGCCCAGCATGGGCGCATTTTTGCGGGTGTAAGTCCCGCCGTAAGTTGATCACAGCTAACGAAGTGAAGCGCTGCGCCTGTTGCAATCGGGCAGGGTAAATTCAGGGGCAGGGGTGTTAGGTTCGACTCTGGGCATGATCGGCTCCTCGTGGTCAAGAGCTCACTACAATAAAGCCATCCCTTTTTATTGTAGTTTTTTTATAGAGTTTAATTATCTTAGCGTGTCCATTTCAGAAACAAAAAAATATTTTAAAAGCTTTTGTTGATACTTTCTTTGCGCGCTCCAAAGCAAGTATCCAAAGAAAAGGCGCCCAGCAGCTTGGCCTTCGGCTCTCCTCGCGAAAACCATAAACACGGCGTCGTCACAAACTCGTACCCGCCTGCCGGCCTCAGACAGGTGACTCCTTTTTCCCGTGTTTATGAACTTCGCTCGGCTACGCTGCAACGGGTTTTTAAAACATAGAACCTTAAACACACACAAAACCAGCTGGCAGATCACCGTCCAGAATTACAATGCATGATTAGATTTTCAGGTTTAGGATTTTGACTTTCATCCCCATCGTTTGGCAGCCGAGGCGGGTGCATTATCAAGGATACGGTCGTTATGCTGTCTGAGCGCCCGAATGTGCGAGTTCATAACGACCCCTTGAGAATGTGCCCGGCGAGGGAATCCGCCGCAGGCGGACGCGAAACGCCGGGGCGGCTTTTCTTTGGTTCGTTTCTTTGTGCCGCACAAAGAAATGAACGTAAAAAGCTTCTAAAAAACTTTATTTGTTGATTATAAAGGATGGTTCTAATTTAATTTGTACTTAAGTACAACCGTCCTCATTTATTTTATGATTTCATTGACAAGGCGATGCGCTTGCGTTTGATATCGACCTCTGTAACGGTCACTTCAACCTTTTGATTAACTTTTACAATCTCATTTGGATCACGGATGTATTTATCTGCAAGCTGGCTGATATGCACCAACCCGTCTTGATGTGCTCCAACATCGACAAAAGCACCGAACTTTGTTACGTTTGTGACAATCCCCGGCAGTTTCATTCCTTCTTTCAGGTCGCCTATACCGTGTACAGCTGAAGAGAACGAAAATACTTCGAACTCTGGACGTGGGTCACGACCGGGTTTATCGAGCTCTGCGACAATATCGTTAAGCGTTGGCAGTCCGACTGTTTCTGTAATATATTTTGACAGATCAATCGCGTCACGCGTTCGCTTGTCTGCGATCAGATCTTTTACTGAACAGCCTTGATCTTTTGCCATATCTTTCACAATTGAATATGTCTCGGGGTGAACCGCACTGGCATCCAGTAGATTCTTTGCACCACCAATTCTTAGAAAACCTGCAGCCTGCTCAAATGCTTTTGCGCCCAGACGTGGAACTTTCTTGAGCTCTGCTCTCGATGAGAATGCTCCATTATCATCGCGGTACTTAACAATATTTCCTGCAAGTTGTGGTCCGAGACCAGCGACATACGTCAACAACTGAAGGCTGGCTGAATTGACTTCAACCCCAACGGCATTCACACAACTCTCAACTACATCATCAAGGCTCTTCTTTAACTGAGTCTGATCAACATCGTGTTGATACTGTCCGACTCCAATGGATTTTGGATCGAGTTTCACCAATTCCGCAAGCGGATCTTGAAGTCGTCGTCCGATTGACACCGACCCACGAACCGTTAGGTCGTGGTCAGGAAATTCATCTCGAGCAACTTTACTGGCCGAATAGATTGACGCCCCGCTTTCATTTACTGATATCACAGGGATTCCAAGACCGAGGCCATTTAAAAATTCCTCTGTCTCACGTCCTCCAGTTCCATTACCAACCGCAATAGCTTCAATCTTTTTCGATGTGCAGGCTTTTGTTATCTTCTCAACAGCCTCGCGTGCATTGCCGGCGCCTTGTGTGGGGAATATTGTGAAGTTCTGCAACAGTTTACCCTGTTTGTCTAATTCAACAACTTTACAACCGGTTCTGAATCCAGGATCCACTGCCAGCATGTGTTTTTGTCCAAGAGGTGAAGACAATAGTAATTCGCGAAGGTTTGTTACAAAGACATTGATTGCTTCCAGATCTGCTTTCACTTTTGCTTCATTGAGAAACTCTGTTTCCAGTGATGGCATAAGTAAACGTTTGTAGGCATCTTCAAAAGCAGCATTGAGCCGTGGCTTCTCTGCTGCATTCTGGTTCTTTAAAAGGTAGTGCTGTAATTGTTTGACTGTTTCATCAGTCTCAGGACGTGCTTTGAATGAGAGAAAACCTTTTGACTGACCACGGAGAATAGCAAGTACACGGTGTGAAGGCGCTTTTGACAGTGGTTCCTTCCAGTCAAAGTAATCCTTGAACTTTTCAGCTTCTTCTATCTTCTTTTTTACTACTTTCGATTCAAGCTGTGCATTTTTGTTGAAGACATTTCGCAGCATTGAACGGACATTTAGATCTTCTGTGACCCACTCAGCTATGATATCTTGTGCACCTGCCCACGCATCCTCAACGGTGTTAACCTCTTTCTCTTTACTCACAAAAGGTAAAGCATCAATAAATGAACCCTGCTGTGCATACAACAGGCTGGCTAGTGGCTCAAGTCCTTTCTCGCGCGCAATAGTTGCTCGTGTGCGGCGTTTTGGTTTGTATGGCAAATAGATGTCTTCAAGTTCAGTGAGTGTCTCGGCTTTAGTTATTTTTGACGTTAGTTCATCGTTAAGCATTTCTCGCTCTTCCAATGAAGCTAAAATAGAATCGCGTCTCTTATCAAGCTGGATCAATCCTTCGCGTTGGTCTCGTATCTCCTGAATAGCAACTTCGTCAAGACTTCCGGTGGCTTCCTTACGGTACCGGCTTATGAACGGTACTGTCGAGCCTTCCTCAAGAAGTTTAATTACTGATGAAACCTGCTTCACCGCTATAGTAAGTTTGCGGGCAATTTTTTGTGGATGATCACTGCTCATAGTTATTCCTTATCTATTAATAAGTAAAATTCGTGCGGTAATGTTCATTCTGCAGGCGAAGCTCGTCAATATTACCTTTATCCCACCCATCGCTCAAGATTATTTTGCCTTCTTTGCGTGCTAAAAGAAGGGGTACGGAAACAATCTTTTCAAACCTTTTACGTTCATTTCTTTGCTCACTCCAAAGCAACGAACCAAAGAAAGGGTGCCCAGCAGCTTGGCCTTCGGCTCTCCTCGCGAAAACCATAAACACGGCGTCGTCACAAACTCGTACCCGCCTGCCGGCCTCAGACAGTGACTCCTTGTTGATTGCTTAACACCTTGCGCTCTGCGCAAGGATACATAAGGAAACCATCCACTGTCGTGGAGCTGGCCTTTCAGCCTCTGGCCGAAACTCCATACCGGGCTCTTTGAGCCGGTTGTTTGCTCCCGTGTTTATGAACTTCGCTCGGCTACGCTGCAACGGGTTTTAGAACCTTTAAGGCTAAACATTCTAAGTTCAATGTTTCACGTTCGATGTTCAAAGTTCATGTTTTTAATGTTTGTTTTTTAATCCCCATCGGAGCGCAGCCGCGGCGGGTGCATGAGAGCGGGGCTGGGTCGTTATGCTGTCTGAGTATAGTGGACCCTGTAAATGAGACAATGTATTAAGGTGTGTTTCCAACAAAAAGGAGGCACCAAGTGGCAAGAAAAAAACATAGTAAGGAATTGAAGGCAAGAATTGCAC
>Ga0075120_10003156_pt1 | contig 11433 bp, 7 predicted proteins | sample AntAceMetag02UKL_FD_69792 | JGI IMG/M metagenome (GOLD analysis project Ga0075120, IMG submission 69792) | Saline lake microbial communities from Ace Lake, Antarctica - Antarctic Ace Lake Metagenome 02UKL | ecosystem: Environmental > Aquatic > Non-marine Saline and Alkaline > Saline | place... | reverse complement strand
TGGTTTAACAGGTTGATATCGATAAAAGCTAGGTGTTCCATAATATTTGACTTTTTACAAAAATAGCACTATTTAAATAAACGGATTCACAATCCTAAGCTTATTTTCAACCAAATGATTATGTTGCAAATCTTCGGCATATAGAATTTCACAATCTGCTTCCGTGGCAGAGGCGATGATGAGGGAGTCGTAAATTGTCAATCCTAACGAATGACTGCAAATAGAATGAACATCCACTAAATAATAAGCCCCTGGTTTTAGCGTTAAATAGACTGTTTCAAAAAAATTTACCAAACTTGAATATTTACACCAGAAAAAGACAGTGGAAACTGTTGCTCTTTGCCGCCGCCATTGCCATCGTTGCAGTATCGATGTGGTACACCAATATTATTGTCAATAAGGTTTCGCAGGATGAGAAGAAAAATGTCAAGATCTGGGCCGATGCCATCCATCGCAAAACGGCACTTGTAAAGTATATCGAAAATTTCTTCAATGAGATCAGAGAACAAGATCAGCTTCGTGTTGAGTTGTTGGCTGAAGCTTATAAGCAACTTATAAAAACGGATGATCCTGATATTGACCTCACTTTTTATGTTGATATCATCAGGTCGAACAGTACTATTCCGGTTATCCTAACTGATGAAGACGGCAAAATTATCAATGCAAATAATGTAGATTTTGATATCGATACATTGATATTCCTTTCGGGAAGTGTGCTCGAAGAATTTTCGATTTATCCGCCTATCGAAGCCCGTTATTTCCAAAATCGGAAGAACTATCTCTATTACAAAGATAGCCGGACAATGACCGAACTGCGTGATGTGCTCGATGATTTGGTGCGTTCTTTTTTCTCTGAAGTTGTTATAAACGCTGCCTCGGTGCCTGTAATTGTAACCGATAGCACCAAGAAAAATATGATTGACTTTGGGAATATTGATCCCGGTAAAATCATGGATCCGGCCTTTGTTGAACAGACCATCGCTGAAATGGCATCCGACAATAACCCTATCGAAATTAATCTTGTTAACCAGGGCAAGAGCTTTATTTTCTATCGAGGTTCGTACCTGGTCACACAACTCACCTACTACCCGATAATTCAATTGGGCATTGTGGCTTTGTTCCTTTTTATAGGCTATTTTATGTTCAGTACGGCTCGTCGTTCGGAGCAAAATCAGGTGTGGGTTGGGCTGGCAAAAGAAACAGCACATCAACTTGGTACACCATTATCATCGATGATAGCCTGGATGGAGTTGCTGAAAATGGAAGAAGTGAAAAACCCTGTAATTGAAGAGTTGGGCAAAGATGTGGACAGGCTGGAAAAGATCACCGAAAGGTTTTCAAAAATAGGTTCTGTTCCAAAACTCGAATACATGAACATCGTTGAGGTGGTGTATAAATCGATAGAATACCTCAAAACCCGGACTTCGCGAAAGGTGATTTATGAGATTAATCCCAACGCTGATGTCAGTATTATGGTGCCCATTAATTTGCACCTGTTCGAATGGGTGATCGAAAATATAGCTAAGAATGCAGTTGATGCCATGGCCAATAAGGGTAAATTTACCATCGATATTACGGATGAAAACGACCATATTAACATCGATCTCGCCGACACCGGAAAAGGGATCCCTAAATCGCAGCATAAAAGTATTTTCAATCCCGGAATTACCAGCAAGCGAAGAGGGTGGGGGCTTGGGCTTTCGTTAGCCGAAAGGATTGTGAAAAACTATCACAGGGGAAAGATTTTTGTGAAGTCTTCTGCTATCGATAAGGGGACAACCTTTCGCATTGTGCTGAACAAGAAGATCAAAAAGGGAAACAGGTAAATGGCCGGCCTTTATGTCCACATCCCATTTTGCAGGCAGAAATGCCATTATTGCAACTTTTATTCTCTCGCTACACAAAAATACCACGATCAGATTATTGATGCTATTATCCGGGAATTGGAGATCAGGAAGGATTATCTCAGTGGCGAAAAATTAGATACAATTTACTTTGGAGGTGGTACGCCCTCCTTATTTCATCCACAAATTCTTCATTCAATTATCGAAAAAGCCCATCAGGTTTTTGGGATTAATGAAAATGCTGAAATCACTGTTGAAGCCAATCCCGATGATATTAACATAAATTGGTTGAAAGCACTTCAAAGGACCTCCATCAATCGTTTAAGTATTGGCGTGCAATCGTTTGATGACAATGATTTGCATTATCTCAATCGAAGGCACAGCGCTGCTAAAGCTGAAGGTTCCATAAAACTTGCGCAGGATCATGGTTTTGATAGTTTGAGTATCGACTTGATTTATGGTTCCCCAAATTTGTCGGATAAGGTTTGGCAGGAAAATATCTCGAAAACCCTCCATCTTGGTGTACCACATATTTCGGCCTATGCCCTGACGGTAGAGCCGGGGACTGCCCTCGATCACTTTATCCGTAAGGGAAAATACAAGTCAATGGATGATGCGAAAGCTGGACATCATTTTGATATACTTGTGGAGGCTTTAAAGAAAATCGGATTCGAGCATTATGAAATTTCAAACTTCTCTCTGCCTGGCATGAATTCAAAACATAACACTGCTTATTGGTTTGGTGAGAAATATATTGGAGTTGGCCCTTCAGCTCATTCGTATGATGGAGGATCGAGGCAGTGGAATGTTTCCAATTTAAAATCCTACATCTCGGCAATCGAAAATAATCAGATTGATTTTGAAAAGGAAATCCTAAGTCCTGAGCAAAAGTACAATGAGTATGTGATGACGGCACTTAGGACGATGTGGGGAATTGATTTGGGAAAGGTTAAGATTGAATTTGGTGAGGGTTTTCATGCTCATTTATTAAAAGAAGCTAAGCCATTTATTGAGAATCATCAAATCCAATTATCGCTCAATAAAATAGTATTGACTGAGAAGGGAAAGTTTTTTGCAGATGGAATTGCGGCGGGATTGTTTGTGTAAAGGAAGTAAGTCCAGCATTCAAATAGATTTCATTGGGGGCAATTTCCGTTTCTGCTTTTCCGGTAACTTCAGTGTAATTCTGGTCGATAAAATTTTTGCTCCCTGTCTGAGAAAATTAAGTCAACGAAAAAACTGTTAGAACTACAAAAATTAATTTCTTCATAATATTTCTGTTTAATATTTTGTGAAACTTTGTGTTTCCTCCGTGAATCTCTGTGCAACAATCTTTTAAGCTTATTATTTCTTACGCATATCTAACTTGTCTTGTACAAAGAATGTGGCTCCTGCACCAAGGATCATAAATACACCTGCCATCAATAGGGAGTACATGGGCTTGTCATTAAACACATATTGAAGAATAAGCCCACCAAAGATGCCATTCACAATTTGCGGGAGGGTGATTGACATGTTGAAAAGCCCCATAAACATTCCCATTTGTTTTGGAGGAATTGAATTGGCAAGCATGGCATAAGGCATGGCAAGGATACTACCCCAGGCAATTCCGATTCCTATCATTGGAATGATTAGCAGCGTTGCGGAAGGAATAATTGCAAATGAAAGAAACGATAAACCTCCGATAGCAAGCGCAATAGCATGTGTGGCCCGGCGTCCGATCCGTCGGGCAATTTTTGGGAGAGACAAAGCGATTATTGCTGATATTCCATTGTAAATCCCAAACAAAATCCCAACCCAGTTTCCAGCCTCCTGGTAACCGCTTGAGTGGGGATCAGTAGCGTTATAGAAGTGTTCAGCAACAGCTGGTGTTGTAAAGACCCACATCGAGAAAAGTGCAAACCATGAAAAGAATTGCACTAACAGCAGCTGCCACATGGTTTTTGGTATTCGGAATTTCGGTTTATCTTCCTTGTTGCTTTCTTCTTCTTCATAAAATGATGGCGGGTATTCTTTGGTTGACACTACCGTCCATATTATTGCAGACAGCAATACGAAAGCACCAAAATAAAAGGAGTAGGTAACGTTTGGGGGAACCAAACCTTCGGCTGCCGGTTCTTTTGATATTCCAAACCAATTGCCCAAAATATAGGGTAACCATGAACCCACTACTGCACCAATACCTATTAAAAGCGTTTGCATCGAAAAGCCCAGGGTATGTTGTTCTTCCGGTAGTTTGTCTGCGACAAGTGCCCTGAAGGGTTCCATCGAGATATTAATTGATGCATCCATGATCATGAGCAAGCCACCGCCAATAAACATGGGAGCGATTACATTGGCCAGGTGAGGTGCATTTGGCATCAGGATCAGCGCTATACTTGTTAAGATTGCCCCAACAAGAAAATATGGCCTTCGCCTTCCAAAGCGGTTCCAGGTTTTATCGCTCATGTAACCAATGATAGGCTGCACGATCATTCCGGTAATTGGTGCTACCAGCCAAAACCAACTCAGATGGTGCACATCGGCACCGAAGGTTTGAAGGATCCGGGAGGCATTGGCATTTTGAAGGGCAAATCCAAATTGGATACCCAGAAATCCAAAACTCATGTTCCAGATTTGCCAAAAAGAAAGGCGAGGTTGTTTAGCCATGATGTGATTATTTTAATGCCGGCAAATATAGTAGAATTGGATGAGAAAGAAGGGGAGAGTGGGAGAAAAAGCGAAGGGGAGAAGGGGCGATAGAGAAATTAACTTGTCCCATTCGTTTCGTTCACTATTCCCGTAATCATACATTCTCTCATTTAAAAATTCAAAGATTCAAAGATTCAAGAAATCAAAGATTCAAAGATTCAAGGATTCAAAGATTCAACAATTCAACAATACAACAATTTAACAATTTAACCATTCACTCATTTCATCATTTCATCATTCTCTCATTCTCTCATTGCTTCACTTTCAGCGTACTAACATTTGTTCAAATGGGTGTACGACAAATTGCATTCTTACTCGAAATAACTAGGAATTAAGTTTTGGCTCCAGAGGAGCCGAATATTGGTGGAAGATATTGCTATTATAGAAAAGGGCGCCACGTAGTGGTGCGATATATTTTCTCCTTGATTATAAAACATTCTCCCAAAGGGACAGGCTGCACCTCTGGCGCGGTTATGCATGATTGTCTGGGATATTTACCAACATTTGGCCCCGCTGGGGCCGGACAATTAGCTTTGATCTATTATGAGTTGAATTGTAGGGTGTTGAGTACAATTAATCCGCGCAGAAACCTTACTGTACGATTTGTCGTGCATCCTGCCAAATCTCTAACTTATTGTGTATTAATTTTTTTTATACTTTCGCGGCGCAAAATATTCAATAAATTAAATACAAATGAGAAAAACTACACTTTTAGTTGTTGTTATGTGCCTTTTTGGAGCTTCGGTGTATGCCGGTGGTTACCAGGTGAGGTTACAAGGACACAGACAAACAGGAATGGGCCTTATTGGGGTTTCGCTTTTTGGCGATGCCAGTAACCTGTTTTACAATCCTGCCGGATTGTCGAAAATGAATACCAAATGGAGCATCATGGCCGGGGCAAGTGGTATATTCAGTACTACTGCTTTTAACCTGAAAAATTCAGTTTACCAAACTACAACTGATAATCCTACTGGAACTCCCTTTTATATTTATGCTGCCGGAATGGTTACTGACAGGCTGGGCGTTGGCGTTGGTGTTTATACGCCCTTTGGAAGCTCGGCAAAGTGGGACGACGATTGGGCAGGTTCTCACCTGATCCAGAATATCTCGATGAAAGTATTCTTCATTCAGCCCACAGTATCATACAAAATTAGCGATATGTTTAGCGTAGGAGCTGGTTTTGTTGTTGCAAGCGGAAGTGTTGAATTGAATAAAACTACATCTTACGGCACACCAACAGCAGTTGGGGCAGCAGGGCTTTCTGGAAATACCATCAGTTACGGATATAATGTTGGTGTTACAATTACACCAAACGAGGAGTGGAGCATCGGTGTTGATTACCGTTCAAGAGTTAATATGACAATGGAAGATGGTGATGCTACTTTTACACTTCCTACTTCAGTTGAATCCATTATCCCTGCAAAGAATTATTTTAATGCTGAACTACCTTTGCCTGCAAACCTTGATATTGGTGTGGCATACAAACCCAGCGATAAATTGACACTTGCCCTTGAGTTAAATTATGTTTTCTGGGGAGTTTACGATAGCCTCAAATTTGAATTTAAGGAAAAGCCGGAATTGCTCAATTCAAGCAATCCAAGGGAATACAGCAATACTATGATCTTCCGTGTTGGTGGTGAATATGTTATTAATGACCTGCTAACAGTTAGGGCTGGTTTCTATTACGACCCAACGCCTACCGATTCTGAGTATTTCACACCCGAAACGCCAAGTTTAAATACGTATGGGTTCAGTGCAGGTATATCCATCAAGCCAACAAAAAATCTGGCCATCGATATCTCTTATCTACATTTAGAAACACAAGAGAGTGTACGTTCGTATGCGCCTGAATATTTTACAGGTACCTACAATGGCAGAACAATGATTCCTGGAATTGGAGTAAGTTATAACTTTTAAAGCTAAGAGGAGATATAAGATATGAAACTAAAAAATATAATACTGCTTTTAGCATTAGGAATGCTATTCGCTTGTGAGCCGAAGATTGATGATTTTACAACAACTTCCGGTGGGGCCGATTTTTCGAAATATGTTGCCATTGGTAACTCACTTACTGCCGGATATGCCGATAAAGATTTGTATTTGTCTGGACAGGAAAACTCTTATCCTGCAATTCTTGCTTATCAATTTGAAGCCGCTGGTGGTGGTGAATTTAAGCAACCATTGATGTTTGATGAGTATGGTTTTGGAAACCGGTTATTATTGGAAGCAAGTATTCCTGCCCCGGTTCCTGCTGGTATTGCACCTGATCAAAGGAATTTTACCTCGATTGCAGCTAATGGCCCTTTTAATAATATGGGTGTGCCGGGGGCCAAGTCTTTTCACCTCGTGCCTGGTGCTGAAGCTTACAGTGCATTAAATCCATATTATGCAAGGTTTGCTGCTATACCGGGAACCTCAACAGTTTTAGAAGAAGCTGCTTCTCAAAATCCAACTTTCTTTACTTGTTGGATTGGAAACAATGATGTTTTGGGCTATGCCTTGTCTGGTGGAGTTTCGGATAGCATTACCCCAACGGCCTTATTCCAAATGGCAGTAGGTGGCGTTCTACAGGGGATGACAGCCAATGGTGCCAAAGGTGCTATTGCCAATATTCCTAACGTTACTGATATTCCTTTTGCTCAGTTTATGAATACTCAGGTCCCATATAATGCATTAGTTTTGGATGATGAACAGGCAGCAGGCTTAAACTTTGCCTATGGGCAATTTGAACTTTTTCTTGCTTCTCAAGGAATAACCTGGGATTATCCTACATTTTCGGCTGGCCCCAATGCATTTATGGTTTCTGATGAAACATTGCCGTTGCCCCATCCTTTTAATGTAAGGCAAATGACACCAGGAGAATTATTCCTGTTAACCCTACCAACCGACTCGTTGCCGATGGGAATGGGTTCGGTAAATCCTGCAGCTGATCCAATAGTTCCATGGGGTATCCCCAGCCAATATGTTCTTCTCTCGAATGAAATTGCAGAGATTAACCAAGCCGTTGGGGCATACAATGAAATTATTGCGGGCTATGCCACTCAGTTCGATCTTGCATTGGTTGATATGAATGCAGAGTTTAATACAGTTGCCACCAAAGGTATGGAAGTAGATGGAATAATGTTTACAACTGCTTTTATTTCTGGAAATACATTCTCTTTGGATGGTGTACACATGACTGCACAAGGATATTCGATGGCTGCAAATTTCTTTATTGAAGCCATTAATGATAAGTATGGATCAGGGATTACCACGGTAAGCCCGCGCTTGTATCCCGGGATTTATTATTATCAATAAGATTTAAGAAATTATTGTTTTTATATAACCCTGACATGGTTTCAAATCCTGTCAGGGTTTTTTTAATTTTGTGAGATGAAAAGAAAACTAGTGTTTGCCACCAATAACCTCAATAAGTTAAAGGAGGTTAGGAATGTTGAGGGTTTGAATTGCCGAAGCTATGCTTCGAGTCCCGGATTCTCGAATCCGGGGATTCGGAACATGCCCGACCAAAGGTCGGCATTTGAAATCCTCAGCTTGAAAGATATTGGATTTTCGGGTGAAATACCCGAAGATTTTGATACCCTGAAAGAAAATGCTTTGCAAAAGGCCAGGGTTATCCATTCCTTTTCGGGATTAGATTGTTTTGCGGATGATACAGGTTTAGAGATTGATGCCCTTGATGGAAAGCCGGGAGTATTGTCAGCACGTTATGCCGGGCCGGCTTGTAATTCTGAAGACAATATTGATAAAGTGTTGGAAGAACTTAAAGGTAAAACAATTCGAACTGCACGTTTCAGGACGGTTATTGCCCTGATAATGGATGGCGAAGAACATTTTTTCGAAAGCACAGTTGAAGGTGAGATTTTAGCTGAACGGCAGGGTGAAGATGGTTTTGGCTACGATCCGATTTTTCTTCCATCCTGTTACACACAGTCCTTTGCCGAAATGGACCTGTCATTTAAAAACAAAATCAGTCACCGGGCCAAAGCCGTACGAAAACTGATTAAATATTTGGTGAATAAGTAAGAAAAGCTTCTGGTGCCGAAGCGAAGCTTCGAGCATGCACGACCGAAGGTCGGCATTGCTGGAGGCTGGTTTCTAATTGCTGAAGACTAATAACCGATTTTAGTGCCGACTAATTGGAGGTTCTCAAGCCAGGGTTTCCATCCCTTTCCTTCGGTCAGGGTTTTAAACCCATCCAATTACTAAATCACTGCTGTCCGGTTAAAAAAAACAGAAATGTTTAAAAGCCATTACCTGTGCAACCCTGCCTCGCGGCAAGGCGGGCTCTACGAGGTATTGAAGGTTTGGGGGTTACTTTTTTCTCTACAATACTAGATCGCCTACGGCGAACCCACTTCGCAGCGAGGCGAGTTCCGCGTAGCGGATAAAGTACTGTAGAAAAAGATGTTAAATTTTTTAAAATATTCCCCGTAGGGGATGAACAGTTTTTATCGGAAACCAATGTTACTAAATACCGATTTCCGATAACAAATCACTTTCACTATTCACCAATCACCAATCACCAATCACCAATCACTGTTCACCTCTCACTAAAACTCCAGTTCCGCCCCATGTCCCTTCAATCCAAAATATTTTCGCATCCACCAAACGATTACATAAATAATTGGTGTATCAGCCGCAGCAAAAAGCACTTTGAATAAAAATCCATTGAGCAATAATCCATAGAAATATTGCCATTCAATTACATTGAAAGTACAAAGCAAGAAAAGGACAGTAAACGTATCGACAAATTGAGAAAGAAATGTAGAGGCGTTATTCCGTAGCCAGAGGTGCTTGCCCTTGGTCAATCGCTTCCAGAAATGGAAAATTTGAACATCCAGGAATTGAGCAAGTAAATAAGCTGCCAGCGATGCTGCAACAGCAATAAAAGTAAACCCGAAAACATTTTTGAACTCCACATCACCCACAGGTGACCAATCCGTTGCCGGGGCCCAGGTAGAAATAACAATTATTACTAGCATAAATAAACTTGCAAACAGACCGGCAAGTACAACCCTGTTTGCTCGCTTCCGTCCGTAAACTTCCGAGATGATGTCAGTTACCAAAAAGGTAATCGGGTAGGGGATGATACCGACAGAAAGCTGGAACTCGAAAATACCAAACGGATCCCAGGTGAAAAATTTTTGAAAAATCAAGTTTCCTGTCACTAACGCAGCCACAAATAGCGCAGCAAGAATAAGATAGACGTTTTCGGCAACAGCCTTTTTCTTCGCATCCATTTGCCAAAAGTAAGGAAATAGGGGAAATAGGGGAATAAGGTATTTTTTTCCAACACTCCACTATTCCACCTTACCATCTTTCTTTTTTCCTATCTTTTTATTTTATCATTGCATCATTTAATCATTTCATCATTGCCACCCCGCAGTGGCGGGATTTCGCTTCGCTCAACATTCCCACATTCTCGCATTCCCACATTCCCACATTCTCGCATTGCCTCACTGCTCAAATACTATTTCTTGTTAATTAATGTTATCTCATTCACAAAATACTGCAACCTTTCGTTATCTCTCTTGTCATTGTTTCCAGTTATACCAATTTAACATCAAAATGATCCCGTAAGCACGGGAGAAATTTTGATGCATAAATGGTAAATGCCGATGTATATTTAAAGCGGCATTAAAAACGAAGTGAATTAATGGCGCATTTCAAATAACAATCGGTATTAGTATCATCTATGTCTTCAAAATAAAAACTTCACAAAAATGACCATCAAAAATCTTACGGTTATTACTATGCTCTTTTTCCTGATTTTAGTCGCTTCAGGGGCCAGGGCGGATGGAGAACCGGAATCAAAAAAGAACACCGTTAGTGGCCACATTGAAGATAGCAGCACAGGTGAAAATCTGATCGGTGCCACCGTTTATATCGAAGAACTTCAAACAGGGACTGTTTCAAATATTTATGGATTTTACGCACTTAGCTTACAACCGGGAACTTACACGCTCACCTTTTCCTATATTGGATATCAATCGTTGACCCAAACTATTCTATTCGACAAAGACCAGACTTTTAATGTCTCATTGTCGCCCACTGAGAATGTTTTGGAGACAGTAGTAATTACCGGGGAAGCACAGGATAGAAATATTAGGGCACCCGAAATGAGTGTTACTAAAATAGAGGCGCAAACGATCCGTCAAATTCCGGCACTTTTTGGCGAGGTGGATATCATACGGGCGATTCAGCTGCTCCCGGGAGTAAATACCCTGGCTGAAGGTTCAACTGGGTTTAGTGTTCGCGGTGGTAGCCCTGACCAAAATCTTGTTTTACTGGACGAAGCAACCGTTTACAATTCGGGGCACTTAATGGGATTTTTCTCAGTGTTTAATAACGATGCAGTTAAAGATGTTACTTTGTACAAAGGTGATATTCCCGCAGCTTATGGCGGAAGGCTTTCGTCGCTGCTCGATGTACACATGAAAGATGGGAATTCAAAGAAGTTTTCGGGTACCGGTGGAATTGGGTTGATATCAAGCAGGCTTACGCTCGAAGGCCCTATAATTAAGGACAGGACATCTTTCATTGTTTCAGGCCGTCGTACCTATGCCGATTTATTTATCCCTTTATTTGTTGATGATGAAGCACAGGACAGTAAACTGTTTTTCTGGGATTTGAATGCCAAGTTGAATCATAAAATCAATGATAACAACAGGATTTATGCTTCAGCATATTTTGGGCGTGATGTATTTAAAAATGAACTTGCCGGGATGAACATGGGTAACAACACTATCACGGTAAGATGGAACCATCTATTTTCGAAGAAACTATTTTCAAATTTTACTTTTCTCAGGTCAAGATATGAGTATGAGTTAGGCACTCCTGAGGGTGAACCCTCTTCGTTTGAATGGAAATCGAAACTGGTTGATTATTCAGGAAA
>Ga0075120_10003155_pt1 | contig 11433 bp, 8 predicted proteins | sample AntAceMetag02UKL_FD_69792 | JGI IMG/M metagenome (GOLD analysis project Ga0075120, IMG submission 69792) | Saline lake microbial communities from Ace Lake, Antarctica - Antarctic Ace Lake Metagenome 02UKL | ecosystem: Environmental > Aquatic > Non-marine Saline and Alkaline > Saline | place... | reverse complement strand
ATTTAAGCTTGATGCAAAACCTATCTCAGTGGCGATGAAGAATCAAAAAAAAGAAATGCTTCAACTCGCTTATAATTTTAATATTAGTCTTACCCAAGACAATGATCAAACTACAATCAAATTAAATTTGCTGGAAACAAAGCGATTACGTCATCCTTTGGATGTGATAATTGAAGAAGATGATGAAGGGTTTATTGCAAGAACTGTTGATTTTTCTTTATTTGGTTGTGGAGATGATAGAATTGAGGCTGTGGATGCTCTTAAATTTGAAATTGAATCTCTATATTTTGACCTGCTAGAAGATGATAATTTTACCGAAGAGTGGCTAAATATAAAAATTTTTCTTAAAGAACTGATTATCGATTCCTAATTATGAAAAATGCTCAATTTAATGTAAAAGATGTTAAAAAAATAGGGGAAAAAAAACTTCACATTGAGTTCAAAAGCGGGAAAGAATTTAACGGCTGGTTCAAGCTAAATGGGGTAAAAGCAAAACGAATAACAGTTCCTAAAGGCCGTAAGGGGATTCCGAGAAAGATATATTCATCGATGGCCAGACAACTAGGTTTGTCAGTTTCCGACTTTGACCTATTGTTGGAATGTCCTCTGACAAAAGAAGAATATGTAGAAATTATATCCAAATAAATCACTCCCTCAAATTTAGACTTTTTATATTAGAAATATATACCAAAAGCAATCATTCCATATTCAATTTTATAAAGTTCAATAAAAGCCCGTTTCTGACGTTATTTTTTATATAAAAAATTGAAGCGAACCAGGAGGGGATTTCTTGCTATATTGTTCAGGACGACAGCTCAAGTATTATCCAATCTTTAATTTTTGCCGGGTTTGTAATCATCAAGGACTCTATCTTGCCAGTGCATGGTCCCGGATACACACCAGTGATGATGGCAGGACGGGAAACAGCCAAGCTTGTTTTGAAAGATTTTATCAGCTGATTTTTTTACCATACTATACCTTTATTTATGATTATTGTAGCATCCTGCTCAAATCTGGTTTTTGGATATGTGACGAATTTTGACACTGAATTTAATAATATCCCTTGAAATCAAGTCTAATGGTCATATATTCCTGCAATAATTTTATATAAACACAAGGCATATTTATGAAAACCAAGTCTGATCCCGCAAAAACACTTGGAAGAAAAATTTTAAGGCTTATCTGGAAAAGCATCCCCTTTGCCGTGGTCCTGCTGGTAATCGGTCTGATCATACTGCCTTTAGATAAAAAGATTTCAGCAAAAAAAGCAGATCTGGCAGAAAAACAATCCAGAGAAAAGGCTATTACAAAGGCATTAACCAATGTGATTACCATGGAGCTTGTACCCGCCATGGTCATGGAAAAGTTAAGTCTTCCAGGGGTTGCAAAACCATGGGTATCCCTGGAAGTGGTCTCTGAAATAAGAGGGAAAGTGGTCAACAAAAAGGTAACCCAGGGCCGTCATGTGAACATTGGCGATGCCCTGGTCATAATTGATCAAAGTGATTACCAGAATTCCTATGATTCGGCACTGGCATCCTATGAAATCGCTTCGTCAACCCAAAAAAGATTAAATGCCCTGGTAAAAAATAATTTTGTCACCCAGTCCCAGATAGATGATGCTGTTGCCCGGGTAAAAACCAGTATGGCTGATCTTGAAAATGCCAAACTAAACTTAAGCCGATGCACGATTGTGTCTCCCATGGAGGGGATTGTTGACCGCATCCATATTGAAACCGGCAGTTTTCTAAGTTCCGGTGATCCCGTTGCCCGGATTCTTCAAATTGACAAACTAAAAGTTGAAGTGGGTATCCCTGAATCTGATGTTGATGCCGTTCGAAAACTTAAAACCTTTGATATGACCATTGATGCCCTGGATGGAAAAACTTATACCGGTGTTTACCATTATCTATATAAAACCGCTGACTCCATGGCCCGGTTGTATAAACTTGAAATAAAGGTGGATAATACAGATGGCCAGATCTTGCCTGATATGTTTGTCAGGGTGAAAATTGTCAAAAAGCAGGACCCTAAGGGACTTGCTGTCCCCATGTATTCCCTTGTAAACCACAACAAAGATATTGGCGTGTATGTTGAAAAAGACGGCATTGTCAGATTCAGGCCCGTAAAAATTGGATTTCAGGATGGTTGGAAGACTCAAATTCCTGAAGGGCTTGATCCCGGGGAAAAAGTGGTGGTTGTGGGTCACCGCATTATTGAAGATGGAGAAAGGGTCACTGTAACAAAAACCATCCGGGATATGGAAGAAATCCTGCAATGATTGTCTCTGATATTGCCATAAAAAACAGAACCAGTGTTATAGTACTGGCCCTTATCATTCTGGGTATTGGTGTTTATACCTATAAAGCCATGCCCCGGGAAAGTGAGCCCGATGTCACCATACCCTATGTATTTGTACAGACGGAATATCGAGGGGTATCTGCTTCAGATATTGAAACGGGTATTACCATAAAGATTGAAAAAAAACTCAAAGGCCTGGACAAGGTAAAAAATATAAGCTCTGTAAGCTCCCAGGGATTATCCCAGATCAATATTGAATTTTTGCCGGGTACAGATATTGATGAAGTTTTAACCAAGGTCAAGGACAAGGTGGATGAAGCAAAAAATGACCTGCCCTCTGACCTTGAAAATGATCCTTCAGTATTTGAAATGAATATCTCGGAAATGCCAATTGTTATTTACTCTCTGGCTGGAACATGCGGCCCGAAAATGTTAAAAGCCATTGCCGATGATCTTAAGGATGATATAGAGGCAGTACCAGGGGTTCTGGAAGCTGAAGTCGCTGGTGGCCAGGAAAGGGAAATCAGGATAGAAGTTGACCCGGATAAGCTTGCCTATTACAGGATTCCCATTACATCGTTGCAGCAGGCTGTTGTCAGTGAAAATCAGAACACGTCAGGCGGTGCCATCACCCTTGGGCACGGCAGATATCAGCTTAAAGTCCCCGGAGAATTTGAAACCCCGGAAGAAATACTCTCCCTTGTTGTTGCCACCCATAGCGGCAACCCCATTTATTTGAAGGATGTGGCAACCGTTGTGGACGGCATTAAGGAAGAAGCCTCACGATCCCGCCTGAATGGTGTGGATTCTGTTAATATATCTGTAAAGAAAAGAGTTGGCGAAAATATTATTTTTATTTCAGATAAAATTGACATCATCATAAAAGATGCAGAAAAGAATTTTCCGAAAAATACCGCCATTACCAAACTGATGAACAAATCAAAAGATATACGGCTCATGGTGGCTGACCTTGAAAACAATATTCTTTCAGGACTTATTTTGGTCGTGGCCATCCTGTTTATCGCCCTGGGATTCAGGAATGCCTTATTGGTAGGGCTTGCCATACCCTTTTCCATGTTTCTGTCTTTTTCCATACTCCACGCCATGGGATATACCCTGAACATGATTGTTCTGTTCTCTTTAACTCTGGCACTGGGGATGCTGGTGGACAATGCCATTGTTATCATTGAAAACATCTATCGCTATATGCAGCAGGGTGTTCCAAGAGTGGAAGCCGCCATGAAAGCCACAGGAGAAGTGGCCTGGCCCGTGATCGGCTCCACCCTTACGACGCTGGCCGCGTTTTTCCCCTTGATTTTCTGGCCGGGTATCATGGGTGAGTTCATGAAATATCTTCCCATTACCCTTATCGTAACGCTTTCTTCCTCCCTGTTTGTGGCCCTTGTTATCAACCCTGCCATGTGTGCTTTTTTTATGAAGGCAAAAACAAAAATTAATGACAAAACCCTTTCAGCCAGAGAAATAGAGGCCCATGGTGAAAAACCCATTGAAATCAAGGGACTCGTATTATTGCTTTATTCAAAAGTATTAAACAAAGTCCTTGACCATAAATTCACCGTATTGATCGGGTCTTTTGCTGTGTTGGTTATTCTTATCCAGATCTGGTTTTTAAAAATCGGTATTGAAAAACCAGTTGAATTTTTTCCGCCCATTGATCCGATATCAGCCTATATTAATATTGATCCCCCCGAAGGCGCAGATCTTGATTATATTGACAGAATCGTTAAAAGAGTCGAAATGGCCATTACAGGAAACAAAACCTCTGATTATGCGGATGCCATGAAATTTCAGGAGCATGAAAATTCGGATGGCACAAAATTCATGGCGCCGGGCAATATCAATAATATTGAACACATTTATACAAAAGTGGTTCAAAATGCCAGTGGATCTATTTTTGACAACAACCTTCCCAACCATATCGGTATCCAGTTTATTGAGTTTGAACACAGGAAATCCCCAACCAAAGATGACCTTGAAGAATTAAGAAACCGTGTCAAGCATATTGCCGGGGCAAAGATAACCGTTGATCAGCAGCAGGAAGGCCCTCCCACAGGTCCTCCCATCAATATTGAGATTTCAGGGGATAATTTTGAAATTTTGATCAAAATCGCTGAAAAGATAATAAAAGTGGTTGAGAATATTCCCCATGTAAAAGATGTCCGGGATGATTACCAGGGAGGAGTTCCCAGTGTGCAGGTTAAAATTGATCGCCAGAAAACAGCGCTCTTTGGCCTGACCACCAGCGCCATTGGTAATGCATTAAAAACAGCCTATAACGGGCTTGATGTTTCAACCTATTATGAAGGAGATGAAGATTATGACATCGTGGTAAAGCTTGCTGAATCTGACCGGCAGGTGGCAGATGTCCTTCATAAACTCATGATTCCTACGGCCATGGGACAAATTGTTCCCCTGACCACTCTCGCCAGTATTGAATATGAGGGAACCATTGGGGATATAGTCAGGAAGAACCATGAACGCGTTATCACGGTCAAGGCAAATGTGGATCAAGCCAAAACCACTGGGACTATTGCCAGAATGCAGGCCCAGGAAATACTCAAGGATATTGAGCTGCCGGCCGGCTATAAATACAAATTTACAGGTGAAGACGAAAGCCAGAAAGAATCTGAAGAATTTTTATCAAAAGCATTTATAATCGCCCTGTTTTTAATTTTTCTCATCCTGGTGACCTTGTTCAACTCTGTCATCCAGCCAGTCATCATCCTCACATCCGTTGTTCTGTCTTTAGGAGGAGCTTTCTGGGGGCTTGCAGTGATTAACTCTCCCTTTGGTATCATCATGACCGGGGTGGGTATCATCTCCCTTGCCGGTGTTGTTGTAAACAATGCCATTGTTCTCATCGATTATACCAATAAGCTTCGGGACAGTGGAATGAGCATCCGGGATGCCGTTGTTTCAGCCGGTGCCACCCGGTTGAGACCCGTTATTTTAACGGCCGTCACAACCATCCTGGGTCTTTTGCCCATGGTCACGGGTATCAGTTATGATTTTCATGTCATGGCATTTTCAACGGCCAGTGAATCCAGCCAATGGTGGAGATCCATGGCAATTGTGGTAATTTTCGGGCTGATGATTGCAACGATATTGACCCTGGTTGTTGTTCCAACACTCTATGCGTTGATTGAAAATACCAAGCTTAAGATGGCATCTGGTTACAGCAAAACCAGGACATTCTTTCTGGGGTCAGACCATGCTTAAACTATCTATTTGGGGGAAATGCCAACCTTAGCAAAATCCCCAAATAGGGAATTTTGGTGGAATTCCAAAATTCTTATTTAAAAATAAGGATTACAAGATATTTCTAATACAGATTAACCTTTCTTTTTTAAAATATATATTTTAGTATAACCTTGTATTTTTAAATTATCATTTAAAGAAAGGAAAGGTTTTGGAAAGATTTATTGACGTACAATTAATCAAATGGAAAGAGAGCAATCGCAGAAAACCTTTAATGATAAGAGGTGCAAGGCAGGTTGGCAAAACATGGTCTGTAAAATATTTTGGAGAAAAGTATTTTAATTCTTTTATCCTTGTTGATTTGGAACGAAACCAGGACTGGCACAGAATTTTTGAAAAAAACCTGCATGCAAAACGAATCAGTGTGGAATTGGAAATTCTCACAGGGAAAAAAATTGAGCCTGGCAAAACACTCCTTTTTTTCGATGAGATACAATCCTGCCCAAGAGCTATCATGGCCCTGCGTTATTTTTACGAAGAGATGCCGGATTTACACATTATTGCAGCCGGATCACTATTAGAATTTACCATGCAGGATATATCTTTTCCTGTCGGGAGGATACAATCCATATGGCAGCATCCTTTGTGCTTTGCAGAATTTCTTCAGGCAACCGGGAATGATAAAGCTGCCAATATAATCCTTTCAAAACCTGAAAACCTGTCTGAGGCTATCCACGAATTTCTATGTGATCAGTTGAAATTATATTTTTTTATTGGCGGAATGCCGGAGAGCATAAAAGCATATATTGACAGTGGCTCAATACAGGAAGCTTTTGAGGTTCAGTCTGAAATTTGTGATACTTACAGAATGGATTTTGCTAAATACAAACCCGGAATTGATAAATTTTGTCTCAACACTGTACTGACAAGCATATCGCAAAATGTAGGAAGGCAAATAAAGTATTCAAGACTTGGTGAAGATTATTCAAATCCCACCTTGAAAAAAGCATTTGAACTTTTATGTCTTGCCGGAATAATAAACAAGGTGCCTTCTGTAGATCCTTCCGGTCTTCCATTAGGTGTCACAGCATCTGCTAAAATATTTAAAGCATTAATGCTTGATATCGGACTCATGAGGTATCTTAGCGGCATGCCCACTGATGTAGAATATGGCAAAGCAAATCTTTTGAATATTTTTCAAGGAGCTATGGCAGAGCAATTTGTTGGACAGGAGATGCTTGTTGCTCAAAGCCAGGAGCTGTATTATTGGTCAAGAAGAGCAAAAAGCAGCTCAGCAGAGGTGGATTTTATATCTGTTTACCAGGGCAAGATATATCCGGTTGAGGTTAAGAGCGGATCATCAGGAAGGCTGAGAAGCATGATAATGTTTTTAAAAAAATATCAAGCATCCCCTTTTGGGATTGTTTTTTCAACACACCCTTACTCAAAACTGCCGAAACAGAAGCTGATTTTTATACCGCTTTATTATGCATATGCTGCTACAGGTGGGGCAAGGCCATTATCCAGAGTCGATTAAAATCGGCGGCAAGCGTAGGTTTTAAATTGATCAGATTAAAAAAATTCTGAAAATCACTTCAGAATTGCTCCAGAAATACATATTAATATCATAAGTCCTTACCCTATATCCAAATCTTCATCGCTCTCCTTTATACAAATTCCACAAATTATTTGATATTTTACCAAAATTAATATTAAATATATACGGTAGTCAAGAATACCAAGAGGATGTTTGAATATGATCGAAATTAACAATAGTTGCAAGTATTTGTAACTTTTGACTTGCCGGAATTTATAAAGGATCGAATTAAATGGGACGAATGGTTTTATCTCCAATTATGTAGCGAGTTTTACCCCGCCTGATCCCACAGATCCCGCACATTTTTTTCAACGACTTTAAAAATAATGTCTAAATTCTTAAATATCTGATCACACCAAAGAATAGATAAACGGAAAACAATACCAGGAAACCGGCACAGCACCCGATAATCCCTCTATAAACCTTGTCACTGAAAAATGAACGACCTTTTCCCACGGCTGTTGAGATTATGGTATACCAGGTCAGGTCAGCCAGAATATGGCCGCTGAAAAAACTTAAGATCCCCACAAGGCCGTATTCACTTGACTGAAGGATATAACCAAGACCAATGGTCGCCCACCAGATAATAAAGTAGGGATTGGCTGCGCTCATGAGTATGCCGGTCAAAATAATATTGCCGCTTTTTTCATCGCCCGGTTCAAGGGACAGGGTCAAGAAAGGTAGGGATCGAAACATCCCTGCTGCCATCCACAGCAATATGCTGCCACCAGCTATTGAAATGAAGATAAAAAACCATTCTTCTTTGAATAAAGGTGCCATACCCATGAAGAGTGCCGCCAGCAATACCACCTCAAGGATACCATGACCCAGAATCAGTAAAGGGCCAGCCAAAACTCCCCTTTTACTGCTCTCGCTGATGGCGACGGTGAGAAGCGTGCCCGGCATCATGGCCCCGGAAAGTGCAATAACAAAAGATGAGGCAAAGATAGTTATCAAAATTATTATAATATCAAGTTCCTTCTTCTAAAATCCTTGAAACGGACCAAAGTATATGTCTGCTGGGTGTATTTAGTCGCTAAACCCTATTATTGTCAATACCTTCTACTATAATATCCGGGTTAGAACTTGAGCCCCCCCCCGATATTTTAGACACCCAGTTAAGCTCTTTTTATATCATATGGAAGTATTTTTGAGGTCAAGGATAATTATCCAATCCTTTACCTTCACTGGACTTTCAAGTATCAAGAATATCAATTGTAACCTTGAGCATTCCCGGGAAAAATATTTTTGTTTTTCGACTGAAAAATTTCTTTAGCAAGGGGGAACACTTTGCCTATACGTCCTATGTTTTTTGGGGGAATTTTTTGATCCTGATTATAGCAAGTGAGATCTTTTTAAATAATTTCAACCTGAAAAAATTAGGCTTTTAGATCCGCGGTTCCAATGATCAAGGTTCTTCTGACAACATCCAGGGTTCTTTTTTCTGAGCTTTGTTCAAGTTATGTTTTACAGAGGCGTTTTGAACATCCAAGGGAATGTCGGTTAATAAAACCAGGTCATGCATCAGGAAAGACTGCCACTTCAAGGGTTTTGCCAGGTTTTTGAAAATTGACTCCACCTGTTTAACAAATTTGTTAAACAGCAACTCGGCTTCCTTGGAAACCATGGATCCTTTACCCTGACTAACCCTTATAGAATGGAGCTTTGACAGCAATTTGTGTACCCTTTCAAGGGGGGTTTTACCTACCGTCAGATACCAGGGATCGTTGCCCATCTCCACATCAATGATTTCAATGGTTGCTTCAATGGATTCCAGGGCGGATAAACCCTGTCGTAAAATGTTTTCAGCAGCGCTGATCCTTCTTGCCTGAAGATCATCTACATTGACGATCTTTGCCTGGATCATCTCCATATCCGTGTACGTTTTAACTGCTCTTAATCTTCGTTCTCCTGCAATCAGTTGAAACCGGCCTTTTTGCTGCGGGCGAAGGATAATGGGTTCTATCAATCCATCCTGGACAATACTTGCGCCCAGTTCTCTTAAACTGTCTTCATCTCCATATAATTTGTCACTGCATTCCGGACACATGCCGTGGCTAAATTCAGCATCTGAATGATCAAGGTTCTTTGGCAAAGATCGGGGTGAAAGAGCAACATAAAGGGTTATTTTATTGAAATAAGATCAAAGATAACGCTCCCGATAAAAACTTTTACCTTTATTCTTACGGGGATCTTTCTATCATCTGCCGTGATCCAGAGTTTTACCGTGGGATTTTCACTCTTTTTAAACACCCCGGAAAAATGATTGATCTGAGGGACGAGCACATATGTGTCAAAGTCTCCCGATGGTAAGGTGATTTTTTCCTTACCCAACACTTTACCTTTCTGCATGAAATATTTTTTCCCATCCGTCACGGGGAAGGACAGATTTTTATCGATTTCAAAATCTATGACCCGCATTTTATAAAAGGCTGAAACCGGGTCAAATGTCTTTAAAGGGATCTCAATGGGGTCTCTTTTTCTGCCAAAGTTGGAATATGTTGCTGTCTTTTTTTTCCAATCAAATTGAACCATCACTTCTCTTTTATCTTTGCCTGATTGTGTCTTTTTGTATAAAAGAGATTGAGTAAATTCAATATCTGTAAATCCTTCCAGCTGATCCCTGACCTTGTAAAGCATGTCTATATAATTGTTTGACTTCACCTCAAGCAAAAAATGATATGCTTTTTTCCCATTGAGCGTTGTAAGAGGAAGCACCTTGAAATTTACTTTTCCAGCCCTGACCATTTCCCAGCGGACAGAATATTGAATTTCTTCACCAATGGAAAATGGCAAAATTTTCTCTCCTGCATTGCTAATAGGTGTTGAAAAAAACAATACACCCAAAAGGACAACAACAATAAAATGTGTGGGTGACAATCTAGTGCATGGCTTCTGCAATGGATACGATCCTGTCACCCAGCATATTGACATAACTTGCCATTTCATTGTCATACCAGCCATAAATCACGGCCTGGGTAACCTGGATGCTGGTGACCTGATTTTTGATCATATCCAATATATTTTTGTCAATTCCGCGTACATGCTCAAGATTGATGTTAATGGCCCCCGTACGGGTATGGGTTTCATGACCTTCAATAACAGCGGCAGCACTTGGTGTTCCGATAATATCAGAGGAGACATTCTGTTTATCCGAATAAATCAGATATCCGTTTGTATTGGTTTTTGTGGCATTTTCATAAATTGAGTTGATCATACCTCTTCGAATGGGTTTTTTATTGAGTTCTTCCTGAAAATTCATCACCAGAATAATCAAAGAGCCCGTGGCTGTGGGGATGCGGACGGACTCTGCAATAAATCCAATGGTTGACATTTCCGGGATAACCAGCTGTAATGCTTTTGCAGCTCCTGTTGTGGTCAGAATAATGTTATTCATGATGGATCTGCTTTTTCTTAAGTCTTTGGCACCTTTTTTCGGCAGCCGGTCCAATACCTGCTGTGATCCTGTGGCAGCATGTATTGTTGCCATGGAAGCAGAAAGGATTTTTTTGATACCAAAAAAATCGATTAAGGGTTTGATCATATGGGACAGGCATGTGGTTGTGCAGGAGGCATTGGAAATAATATTATGCTTTACGGGATCATAGTCTCCATCATTGATCCCCATGACGGTTGTCACTGCATCATCGGGCATTGCCGCGCTTTCTTTGAGCTTAAAAGGAGCTGAAGCAATCACTTTTTGGGCACCTGCTTCAATATGGCCTCTGATAGCGCCTTTTGGTGCATCAGCCCCAAGGGAAGGATCCAGAAACTGGCCCGTTGTATCCACTACAATTCTGGCATTATGCTGTGCCCATTCAATATCTTTTGGATTTCTGTTGTTTCTTAATATCTTTACTTTTACACCATTCACATTTAACAAACCCGCGGCTTCATCCACATCGCTGATAACGGACTTTGCCTGATATCCGTTAAGAAACGCTTCCAGTCGTCCATAAGTTGTATCTCTTTCTATATAATGGATAATGTCTTGAAATGACGTTCCTACTTCCCGGCCTACATTGATCACAATTGTATCAAAATATTTTCTGCCGGCATGATGCCACAAAGACAGCTTTCCTATTCTCCCAAGTCCGTTAATTCCAAGTGTTATAGAATTTTTTGTGTTCATCTATTCCCTCTTTTTACTATTTTTTTAACTGATTTTTATTGCACCTTTGTACACTGATCCTTTTTGGCCGTTAATGCTTATATAATCACCCGTGACCATTTTAACCCCATTGAGCATACACTCTTTTTTGTGTTCATTGCAAACAAGATTTTCACATCCCACAAGACAGGTTTTATTAAGATTG
>Ga0075120_10003150_pt1 | contig 11449 bp, 5 predicted proteins | sample AntAceMetag02UKL_FD_69792 | JGI IMG/M metagenome (GOLD analysis project Ga0075120, IMG submission 69792) | Saline lake microbial communities from Ace Lake, Antarctica - Antarctic Ace Lake Metagenome 02UKL | ecosystem: Environmental > Aquatic > Non-marine Saline and Alkaline > Saline | place... | reverse complement strand
ATATAGCTGCAGATCAAAATGTTGATCCGTTATTTGAGTTTTCAACTTAACTTCTATATATAGTTATCAATATATACCTGCGATATTTATTAGGCGATAGCCTTGGTCGGGCTATCGCCAAACACTGTTTAAACCTAGACCTTCCCTGATCTAAACGGAAAGCGTCCATGCAACCCTTGCGTTACGGTTACTTGGTTTATCCTGCATGTATATCGTCAGAGTAACAATCAACGCATACATAGCCATAAACAAAGAAGATATCAATAATGACAGTAGATCAATACGAACTAAACCGCTTTATACGCGCTCAAGAAGATATTTATGGCCAGGTTATTTCTGAGTTAAAAAATGGCCATAAGAAGAGCCATTGGATATGGTTTATATTTCCGCAAATTAAAGGCTTAGGGCATAGCTCTAGCGCACAGAAATATGCAATTGAGAATTTAGACGAAGCCACTCAATACTTAAACCACCCTATTCTTGGTTCCAGATTAATCGAGTGCTGTGAGCTTTTACTGGCTATTAATGATCATTCAATAGCAGAAATTCTGGGTTACCCAGATGATTTAAAGCTCAGATCATCAATGACTTTGTTTGCGGCTGTAAAAGGAGCTAATCCAGTATTCAAACAAGTGTTAAATCAGTATTTTAATGGCATTAACGACGGTAGAACGATTGAAATTTTGCATGCTGTAACTGCTTAGGCTACCCGCCAAGCAGTATTTAGACTCAGACTATCCCCGGTTTAAACAAAAAGCATCAAAACTATCCTTGCTTTTGTGAAGAATACGCAGGTTTTTATCGAGTTGCTAATTTGCTTGAAAAAATGGCAATTGGAATTGCTGCAGCATCCAAAAAAAATCTGTTATCCCCGCAGGCTGTTAGCGGTGGCTTTCATAATCTCAGTTTGCTCTAGATCCCACGCTCCGCGTCACTGCCATTAAGTTAAGAGATAAATAATGCAAAACAATGCCTTACCGTAGGTTGGGTTAGCTTATCTAAGCGCAGCGCAGATAACGTAACCCAACATTTTTGATATTGCCTAAGATGTTGGGTTACGTTTTTTTTGGCTACGCAAAAAAAACCTAATCCAACCTACGCTAGTGCTTTGTTATTTAATGGAACATTCCTTAACTTATTGGCAGTGACGCTGAGCGTCCTTGATAGTCCCTGGCAGTCAGGCTGACAAAGTGAATGATTTAGAAATCAACTACTCCGCCCGCTTTACATGCTGTGTGTATAAAAAGCCATGATCCATACAAAGTGCCTGGCAGGTTATTTACGCTGGAGTGATAATACAGTTATTCCACTAGCCATGATGAAAATGGCGAGGAGTAAGAGTCCAATGCGTGAAATAGCAGGAATGCTCGTGGGATTGCTTGTGGGATTGCTGGGCGTAGTTTGCCCAACAATTTCGGCGCTGATGTCATCAATGTAATAATAAGAGCCTGGAAAAGATCCGCTAAGCTGCTGGACATTCGTCGCTGAATTGTCGTGAAAATTACCAATCACGATGTGATCTTCCCCGCCTGCGGCAGTGAAGGTTCCACTGATTTGAATCCATGAGGTCTTGTCGGTAAGAAAAATATTCCCGGGACTCTCTACTTGTGGCGTAAATGGTAACGCCAGAGAATTAGTTACAGGCCCTACAGATCCATTCGAAAAATAGGCCCCGATTCGGTCAATGGCATCACGCGAGTCATCAGATAAAGACACCCAGAACTGGACCTGTATGATTTGTCCAGTTAAGAGTGGTTGAACGAGTGAAATTTCGCTGTATTCACGGGTCTCATTGATGGGACGAACTAAAAATCCTGCATATGCAACTCCAGTTCTCGCTGCTTGTGAGCCGAATGTATTGCTTGGTACGCTCACACCGGAACTGCTGGTCGCACAGGCGTTGTAGTAGTCAGGGGAACCTGTAGTTGGCGTATCCCAGGGGACGGCACGATTGATCTGGCTCAATGAAACGGGACAGAGTGAGAAGGTCTCAAAACTAGGGTTGGGTACCAAGTTCATTGCTTCTGAGATTGAAGATGTCATGCTCACTAATACAATAGTGATTCTTACAATTGTATTTACTGTCATATTTATATTCCCATCTTTGGAGCTAAATAATAGCTCTTGAAAATAATTTGAGTCGTTGTAAAAATAATGAAACCTTTTTATTAAAAAAGTGTGAATACCTTTTGGATTATTCTCTTTGTCAATTTGGAGAAGACAGAATCCCTTGTAGTATGTTTTATTGGGTGCTCAGTTAAAGATTATATCAATTCAAGGAATTAAAATGGTGAGCAAGTTAAACTTTATATTTTAGCTCCACTTGCTATATGACTTTAATCAAACGGATACGGATAGGAAATCCAACCGTCTCAGATATTGTGCCTAGTGTTAGCCCATCTTTCGAAAAGTAGTGCCATACATTTGTAAGGCAATGATTAATAACAATTAAAAATCATGCCAAATCACTCACTGTAGTGCCATAATATTTATTTATTGTTATTTATCAAGTGGTTATAATTTTTATCACTAAGCTTGGGTTAGGCTTCGCAAGCTCAGCGCCAACCTATATTAAGTTTATCAGGGGGCACGTTATTTTCCGCGAGATCAGGTTGTCTGACCTTAGGCTTAAAGATTTAATAAAACCCGTCATCCCCGCAGTTTTTTTAGCGGGGATCTAGTCTATAAATATCAAGATTCCTGCTAAAAGCATACAGGAATGACGGTCTTTCTAATTATTTAAAAGTACGAATTTATTCGGATATTATTAAAACCTGGATCCTTAGCTACATAACCGATGCTTGTTTTTTTCTATTCTAGCGTAGGCAGCATCTAAAATTGCTACTCTGAATCTAACGGGATCTTTTCCTTAAGATCACTTATTTTTTTTCTACGCATAAAGTAATCAAATTGAGAGCCAGCAAAAATCAAAAGGATCACAAACGAAAGCAAACCAAGACGGTCAGGCTCGATCGAAAATTGTTTGTCGCTGTGCGCCCGTTTAGGGCAGAGACCAACTATTCAAAAAATTATACGATTTGATCATGATCTATTATAAATAACTGGTGTCACAAATAACTCTCCGCCCCCTTTACCTTTGATATTCCCTGTCAGTCAGGCTGAAAAAGTGAATGATTTATAAATCAACTACTCCGACCCCTTTTTTTCCTGCTATCGCGGTTTGTGTTAACCCTGCATGCGTCATCGCTTGTGTTGCTTTTTCAGTATTGAGTCTTTTTTGCATGACGATAATTATAATTCATCGTCAAGTTTCGTCAAGTTATGAAATATGTCTAGTTCCCACGCTCCGCGTGGGAATTCATACTTGAACGCTCCAGCGTTCCGTACTCGTGACGCTCAGCGTCCTTGATATTCCCTGTCAGTCAGGTTGAAAAAAGTATATGATTTAGAGATCGAAAACTCTGCCCCTTGACCTTTTAACTCAGACATGCTTTATACTGACGCTACACAACTCAACTCTCCTAAATCTCAGCTATCTTGGAAAAAAATCAAAATATTTACGAACTAAAGTTTGAACAGGCTATCACCTTTGGCTTATCAGCATCTAATGCTGCAATTAGCGTTACTGAAATGTATCTTGCTGGAAAACCAGCACGGCGAGGTAACAATAAGATTAAAGCATCTGAGCGAAACGCAGACTACTGGTCATGTGATTTTTTGACCACTTTATCCACTGAATTTTATGAATCAGAGCCCTTCACACTTGCCCTAGCTCGCTACATGGAGCAAGAGAAGACAGCTTGTTTTGATTTAGTGCATCATATAGCTAATGTCTCACCTGAAGCAGTTCGCCGTGCGGCTCGATATTCAAAGCTCGTTCTGCAGCAACACTCCGAGCGTTGGAAAGAAATTGAAAAAATAGCAGCCATTGAAACCGAAGAATTCAGCGAGTTTGTCAAAGTCTGCCATACCTTTGACCAAGCCAATCGCGTGCGCATTTCAGAGACTGAAAGATATAGAGAGCCTCTCATCAAACTATCAACACTTGAGCTATTAACATACGCCAGTTTGTATGCCTTTGAGTATTTAATACCTAAAGAATTTTCTCAAGATAAAAACGCTGATACCAATAATGAAGTACAGGCAACTTGGGATGCCATTAATGATACTTTAATCTGGAAGCTTACGACCACTGAAGATACCTTTCACATTTCCCAAGAGATTCTTGGTCAATCACTACGCGAGCATTTATCGCCCTTTCTATTTCCTTCACCTGACTTACCAAAGCCAAGAGATGATATTTACCAAGCCTTAGTCTTATTAATTGATGCACAGATAGAACTAAACAGTTTTCTATCTCAATCTGTTGATGCATTCTGCTATGACGATAGCATCCGTTTTGAATTTTCTGGATCAGAATTAATTATTGTAAGCCTTAACCCTGATAAAGACAGGGCCTGGCATCGTAATGGTGAAAAACTCTCTCGCCTGCATAATTATTGGCATTACCGCGCTCTTGAGTCTTTTTCATCACCTGATCTAGACACATTTCTTATTGAACTACTTGGAGATAATGAAATGAATTTCTATGCCTACATGAAAGCGACGACTACCTATCTACAACTCACCGAAGTCTATGGCTTAGATAAATCCATCTTAGTAAAAACAGGACTACAGGTAGATTTATTTCGAGCATTATTATCATTAGAGCTAATGACAGCTTTTTATAATATCGATTGCATCCTTCCATACCAAAACTATTTAACTGAAACGGGAAACTCTCGACAAGCATTAAGTCGTCTTACAATGGAGGGGCTATCTCAAGGGCTACAAAATCGATTTCCCATCACTTGGTCTGATAGACAAACTAAAATCAAAACTATTCAGCCATGGACAGTTAACGCAGATTTCCCACATGGTCATCCCTTAGCAACTGAAGCCATTCTTGATTTTTGGACTAATGACCTAAAGGCATTATCGTCTCGGTTGAGAAATAATGAACCAACACAAAAACCTGAACTTTTTGAATTACCTATTTTAAAAATGGGACGTTATCTTTTTCAATTGCCTTGGATGGCTGCACTACAGAACAATAGCAGCGCAGCAATTAATAATCTTCGCAGACTTGGCGCTCGTCGAGCGAGTGTACGCAAAGAAACAGAGCAAATTGAGCACCGGTTAGCCAAATGTTTTGAAGAAAGAGAATTTATTGTCTGCCTAAACTATCAACCAACAAAAGCTGAATTCGAAGACCCTGGGGAAGTTGATCTAATATGTATTAGGGATGGCCACTTATTAATACTAGAAGTTAAATCTACATTTTTACGAAAATCTACCCAAGACGCTTGGCTACATAAAACCAATACTATCCGTAAAGCAGGTTTACAGTTGCGTCGCAAGGTCAAAGCCGTTCAAACAGCTCTTGTGTCGGACGCTGAATTAGCACTTACTCTTAATCCTAATAAAAACAAAATAGCCTCAGTAAATGGCTGGATTATCGATACATCCATCGAACATGATCACGAATTATTTTCTGGTTTTTTAAAGGTATCAATTGAGGAAGTATTGATTGCCCTGCGTGATGACAGTCATTTTTTAAATGACCCAAATAGTTTATTTACTGGTAAACCTATTAATATAGATGAAAGCTTATCACTCGAAAAACAAAATCCATCAACACTTTATCCCAATGGATTTTCTGGTGGTTGTTTTATTGATGCAATTGAGCGGGAAATAGTGTGGGCACGTTAGATAATAAATAAAAAGAATATCATCCCCGCCCTCCAGAATTACTCAGTTAAAATGTCAGAGCCGATCCTGAATAGTTAAAGCCAAAGGCTCTTGACGTTCCACCAAAATTCGAAGTAATCGGAAAAAAACGTTGCGAGTATCATTGTCACTTTTCACCAAATCCTTACAATTATCCAATAATTCCGCTAATTGCGTATCAATTCGCTTAGGCCTTTCGTGCCAGAAACCATGTTTTTCAATGGCTTTATCAAGCCATTCTAGCCCTAAAGCCTTTAATGAATGGGCGGCGGGGGTTAATAAAAAGATGATAAATGATCGGGCACAGTCAACATCTGACAAGTGCTTTTCACACCAAATCCTAAATTCATCTTCTAATGATTGAACAAGATTATCTTTAGTTTCATCCCAAAAATCGATTGTAAGCGTAATTTCACCTAACCCTATTAATGCGCAATCGATTTTACTCATATGCCAAGATCCCTTAGATTGACTTTCTCCCCATTTAGAACTTGCTACTGTATATTTCCACATTTGTTTCCAGATAGAAATAAAGCTCAACTGCTTGTCTGGATCATTAGGAAACCCATAGCACCACAAATCATTAAGAAAATTATCTAGCCAATAATGGGCAGGTGCGCCTAGTTCTAAAATTGGCCGCCAAAGCTTTTCTGCTTCCTCTGATGTTCGAGTCGAAACCAAGATTAGTGGTAGCTGTTTAAATAACCAACTTTCGAACTCATATGGTGTTCCATCTATCTCTTCGATTTCTGAATTTGCTTCCCCAAGCATCCAACAGACTGTATCGACTGCTTGTTCCCAGAATTCCAACCAATGGCTTCTTTCTGTTTCATTAGCAGCATTACCCAAATCGGTGATCCATCCGTAGGATAAACGAATTAATTGTAAATCAATCCCTGGTGACCTTGGATAATATATTTTTCTTCCAAAATGGTCGGTTGCGCACAAAGAAGGTCGATTATCTACGAACGTATGATCTAGCTTTTTCCACCTTGGAACAGATGCTGGTAACGACTTGTCGATAAACTGTTGCATAAGCTCATCAACTTCCGCTAGCAATTCTTCTCGGCTGGCAGACTCCTCGCCGAACAACTGTCCATTTAAAACATCAAAACGATAACGTATAACCGACCAACGCAGCAATAGGTGTAGTAATCTAGGGTAATCATCGCCCAACTGAACGTGTATCAAAGTAACTTGTTTGAATAACCGACTGACCGTTTCATAATGAAGATTGAATACCAATGAAAAAATCGCTTGTCGTATTTCAGATGATTTTTGATTTTCACCCCAGAATATCGGCAAAGCATCAGCACAAAAACTATCCCAACCATTATTTTTAACAGAATTTGCAACATCAAACTCTTGCCTTGATGGAGGGTTATTAATAACCTGAATCAGGGTATTCAGGCAATCAGGTTCCTGATTCTCTCTAGATTTTAGCCAACTCCTAAATTTACAAGTCGCAACAGCAATAATTCCACATGCTAAATCTTCCTTGCTGACAAGCGGTTGCTTATCAAAAATTTCAGTGAAGTCTAAACCGAATAGGTACTCTCCTTTCTCCCAAAGTTTTTCGAATTCACTTTCCGTTATTACTTTTTCCCCATCAATTACTTCTCGACACCTAAACGGAAAATACAGAATGGCTTGCCTATCTTCATATAACTGGGTGTTTTTATCTCTCTGCCCCAGCATTTCGGTAGGTTCTTCGAAGTAAATTACAATATTATTGTCTTCATTCCGTTCATGCCGCCAATTTTCTAAATTAAATTGATGGTAAAGCCTGAGAAGTAAGTCGTGCTGTGGGTTAGCTTCTTTGTTCAGATCTAATCGTTTCCTCCATTCTAACCTAACTTTATTAAAGTACTCCTGCAAAGATTCTGTTGTCAGTAGCATTTTAAAAACAACATGCTCAAGCTGCTCCTTTCGATGTTCAATTCTGTGCCATTCAGCAGCAGTTTCTACTTGTTCCTGTGTATGCCTTATACCCCATCCAATCATCTGATGCATTTCATCCTTAATAATATGCGTCAAATCAAAGTCATAGATTTCAATTACTGCCAGAAAAGGGAGCAGTGGCCCAATCAAAAGCTTAGTTTCTTTTTTGCCAACTCCAATTAACAGTCCAGCCAAAGCTAGGGAACGCGTCCTAGTGAGTACGTCAGTTATGATATATTCAACATCCTGATTAGTATCAAGAAGATCATAAAGCCATTTCTCCAATGCCATTAGTGCTGAAACCAGAATATCAGGGGCGTCGGTTGAATCTCGGAAACTAAAGAACCAACGCCTATTTCCAATCCAAATTTGCTCCTCATTCTCGAATGGAACTCTAATATCAAAAATCATTTGTTCATCAGGAAATAATTCACTACCCTTTTCATTTTTGGCTCTCCATTTCTGTAATTCCAACCAACGTTCCGTAGAAAAATTGACCAATTTGATAATAATATCCAAACCTATTTCTGGGTGCGTATTAAGGAAATAATGAAATGGTCCTTTGTCGTAAAATGGAGGAAACCAACTGAAACTCTTTTTTAATTCATAGTGATATTCGGAATGTGCCAAATCATTTTCTGGCAACCTCGTTCCACCCTCTCTAATTATTAATGCCAGAATAATTTCCGCAGCCTTATCAGGTTTCTGATTAATTAGTCTGGTTAAGCCAAACTCTTGAAGGCAAATTTTTCTAAAAATATCATCCACTGACCATCTAGGACCCTCTGACCAAGCGGGGATTTCAATTTCATATTTCTGCCAAGGTGATTCGTAGTTTACTAGCTCCTCTAATTCAGGGGTTAGAGAACGGCTTTGAATATCCAGTTCATTCAATTGTGGTTCCAACCTAAGCGGGGCTGTTGGTTCACTACGTCCACAAGCACACAAAGCAAAGTCAACAACCTCTTCTGGCCTTTCTTGAATAGCTTGCAGGGCTGCGGAATAAGCTTTCTTAACGATAGTTTCTGAATCCCCTCGATTATTTCGTCGATTCGAATAATCAGAAAATCGTCGATGCTGTTGATAGCGTAACGACTGCCAAGCTACAGCCATAGCTAAATCAGCAGCTTCATTCCTTAAAGCCATACTCGCTTCAGTCCAGCATAGCCACCTTTCAGATATTTCAGATATTTGCAATGGAGCAAGATCCACACACTCCTGTTGATAAGTATTCAAAAATTGAAGCATTGGTTTCCAGAATGCTGGTTGAGGTAATCGATTTACGCTGGATGCCCAAGTTTCGCTTAAACCTTTTTTTGATTTCGCATATCTGAGCATCACAGAATTTGGTGAGGTTGCAATATGTAAAAATCGAACCAATAAGCGACGAAGCCACTTACCATCATCAGCACTGAGTTGTGACCAAGCTCGATTAAAAGCATCGGTTGTTTGAGCTGCATGAATAAGTGATTCAAGAAGTAAATCACAGATAAGATTACCTTTGTTTTGAAGTATTTCACTACGATTCATCAAGACTAACCAACTATCTGTATGATTTTGACGCTCCAAAATATCCAAACCGAATAAAACAATAGCTCTGTGCCAAGTTGGGTTATCGAGTTTTGCTATCAAATATGTGGGCAACTCTGTTTCATGCGCTAACAATAGACGTTGACGAGCCCAATCAGCCCAGAGGTCATGACTAAACGAAACACGCCCTTCAATACATAAGCATATTTGATCAGATATTAGGCTATCAAGTGCAATATCTACCACATTATTAAGATCATCTAATGGAACATCTACAGAAAATCGTTCAGCCTGTCTTTCTGCCAGTTCCCACATCAAACGTTGTCGAGCTGTTGCTTGTTGCTTACCAATAATTTCAACTTTCCAAACCCAATCGATAACATCTGATTCACCAGCCCAATTTCGAACATCTGGTAACTTGTTTATTCTGCTACTTCTTGTAATGCAATCAAGGATCTTTGGTTTACGTAAAATAGTTTTAAGACGATCATGAGCAGATAAGGCATATAACGATGGAAAATCAGTAACTAAGGTTGACAACTCTTCTGAGTTAACTGGTTCAATCAACACTTGAGTCCATGAAATAGCATCAATGTCCGCCTGAAGTAACGCGAACTGAACCTCTCCCCAAGCCTGTTCTTGACATGTTAGCAATATATTAAAAGAGCTTTCTATTCCACTGGTTACCAATAAAGAATGTAATATCTGACCGACTGTAACCATCGATTCGGAGCGCAGCAATAAACGTTCCAGACCATCTAAAACAACAGTCATTTGTTTTTGTGCAAAGCTAGGTATAAGATCAGACCACGAATGTTCTAACTTTAGACGTTCTCTCAATTCGGGTAAATCACTAATTTCAAGCGTTTTAGGACTGAGCCATAAAATTGGTTCACTTTGTGGGCGAGCCTCTACCCAACGCCTTGCAACCACAGATTTCCCTACACCCTGCTCTCCCAGTAAAACTATTACCTGATGATCTGCAAACTTTGTTTTGATTATTTGCAAGATATTTTCACGTGGAAAACGAGTTTTTCCGCCAATATTATCAATAACTGACTGCCAACGAACTTTAGAATCCAGCCATAAACGCTGCCAGTCGGAAGTAAAATCGGGGTGATCCTTTAGTTGAAAACGATGTCGTAGTGCCTGAAGAACAACAAAAAGATCAATATGCCCGCGATCGACGCGATGACGGTTTACCAATACAAGTAGAGACTCCCAAAAATCTTTTGCGATTTGCAATTCCTCTGTTTTCAAAACATGTCTACACAGGCTAATGGCATAGGTTTTATCGCGGGAGTTGAGATTTTCCAAATCCAGCGGCAATACTCTTACACACCGCAATAATTCAGGAATTTTTTCTATTTCAATTTTGTGTTGTTTTGCCAATTCTGCGGGGCAAGTGAAGCTATGGAACATTGCACGGGCATTTTTCGAAAGATCACCGTTAGCGAGCTGTTTTACCATTTCTTCAGAGTTTCTAACGCTGGCTGCATTTAGTAACGAAGACACACTATCTTTAGTAGTAGATGGTAGTTCTGCTGTAATGTTAACAAGCTGGTCGGTTTCGGGAGAAAATGAATTGTGACTATTAATTCTGAGAAATTGTTGCCAACAACGCTCCACAAAGTCTTTTGGGGCTTTTGATGCTGAAAATTGGCGATTGCTTTTGATTGAAATGGCATAACGATATAGAGTATTTCCATCCTTACAGGTCAAAAGTAGATCATCAAGCACCCAACCATCTGGCTCAGTTTGAAACGCTAACTGCTGCAATGTACCTGGTTTGTCAGTAAAGGGAGTTACACCCGCTAACAAGTGGATTACAAACCATGCTCCGACTTTGTCTTCGAAGGTAAAACCCTTGCCTCCAGTAAGATTAGCCGACTGGACTGTTTTAGCTACGCTTTTACCCTGATCCTTAGTAAACTGTTGATTATGTTCTATTGTCATTTCCAGTTAGCCTTTAAAATGATTTATGCCAAGCAAATATGATTTTTCATAAAGAGCTATAACCACGATCATTATTATCTCAAGTTAGCAATCAACCAAACCATCAATAAGCCTGCACCCCAAACTTCAACAACATCCTCGGCAAAATATCATCCAGATTTAAAACTTCCTCCGCTGTCAGCCCTGGATGGGATGATAGTCTCCAGAAGGCGCAGGGAAATTTGCCAATCCGAAGTGCGCGTTAGCGCGCGAGGGAGGCTAAAATTTTATCCCGAATAGCCGTAGAGCCATT
>Ga0075120_10003149_pt1 | contig 11451 bp, 10 predicted proteins | sample AntAceMetag02UKL_FD_69792 | JGI IMG/M metagenome (GOLD analysis project Ga0075120, IMG submission 69792) | Saline lake microbial communities from Ace Lake, Antarctica - Antarctic Ace Lake Metagenome 02UKL | ecosystem: Environmental > Aquatic > Non-marine Saline and Alkaline > Saline | place... | reverse complement strand
GCCCGGTGAAGGACCTCGTGGTGGGCCACCGCTGGATCATGTACAGTTTGTTCATCGGGTTGACGTTCGGCGGCGTGCCGATTGTCTGGAAGATGGCGCGTCCGGTGAATCCGAAGGTGTGGATCGGCGCGGCGGGTGGCTTTGTGGTGATGGCGGCGGTGGCGCTGCTGCAGGCGGCCAAAGTGGGCGCGTCGTCCGGTTCAGAAGGATCGAATGCGGTGATGATGTTTGTGGCGGGGCTGGCGGGCGCGAGTGCCATGATTCTTCCTGGGATCAGCGGGGGCTATCTGCTGCTGGTGCTGGGGCAGTATGTGAAAATTCTGGCGGGCATCGAGCAGTTCAAGGATGCGCTGAAGGCGATGGCGATTCCGGAGATGATGCACGTGGGCCTGACGGTTATTCTGCCGGTCGGGCTCGGCGTGGTGATCGGCGTGGTCGTGGTGAGCAATGTACTGAAATTTTTGTTGAAGAAATATGAGAAGGCTACGCTGGGGGTCTTGCTTGGGTTGCTGCTGGGCGCGGTGGTTGGTCTGTGGCCTTTCCAGGAAGGGGTGGCCCCCCAGGTGGGTGACGTGATGAAAGGGCAGGTGTTGACCGAGGAAGCGCTGGCCGAGGTGGACCCTGATGATTATGACACGCGCCCCTTCACGCCGACGGCCGGACAGATGGGTGGTTGTGCGGCGCTGATTCTGGCGGGGTTTGCCTGTACGTGCCTCGTGGCACGCATTGGCGGCGGGGACGTTTAACCGGACGGTGCCGCGTGAAGCACGCGTCACGAGTGGGTTTCGGGGAATCCGCTTTGGATGAAGGCGCTTGACTAATCAACCCCCTCTGCTAGCATAACCGCTTCTTTTTCCTCTGAATAAAATGAATCAGGGAAAGAGCTTATTAACTGAAGAAAGGTAAGGAAATGGCTGCACCTGTTAAGCAATATGTCTACTTTTACGGCTTTGGAAAATCGAACACCGAAGGCGATGCCACGATGAAGGCGATTCTCGGCGGCAAAGGCGCCAATCTGGCCGAAATGGCCAATGCCGATTTGCCGGTCCCCGCCGGCTTCACCATCTCCACGGAAGCCTGCGCGTATTACTCCAAGCACAACAGCCAGTATCCGCCTGCCATGCAGAACCAGCTCAAGTCGCAACTGGGAAAGCTTGAAAAGTTGATGGGTAAGAAACTGGGCGATCCGAACGATCCTCTGCTGGTTTCTGTGCGCTCCGGTGCCGCTGTTTCCATGCCCGGCATGATGGATACGGTGCTGAATCTGGGGCTGACCGATAAGTCCGTGCAGGGCTTCATTAAGCAGACCGGAAACGAACGTACGGCCTGGGATTGCTATCGTCGTTTCATCGACATGTTCGGCGATGTGGTCATGGGGCCAAGCACCGGGCTCACGCATCATGATTTTGAAGTGGAACTCCACGCGCTGAAGAAAAAATACAAGGCGAAAGAGGATACGGACCTCACGGCTGAGCAGCTCAAGGAACTGGTCGAAATTTATAAAAAGATATACCAGAAAAAAGTGAAATCTCCCTTCCCGCAGAATCCGGTTGAGCAGTTGGATTGCTCGATACGCGCCGTCTTCGGTTCGTGGGATTCTGAGCGTGCGGCAAAGTACCGCGAGATCAATAAAATCTCGGGTCTGCTGGGTACGGCGGTGAATGTGTGCAGCATGGTTTTTGGCAACATGGGTGCCGATTCCGGCACGGGCGTGGCTTTCACGCGTGACGGTGCTACGGGCGACTCCGAGCCGATGGGCGAGTACCTGATCAATGCGCAGGGAGAGGATGTGGTGGCTGGCATTCGTACGCCGAAAGACCTCAAGGACATGGCGACCGAGAGCGATCCGATGTGGCGTCGCATTCAAAAGGAATTGTATAAGATCATGTCGCGCCTGGAACGCCACTACAAGCATCCGCAGGATGTGGAATTCACCGTGCAGCAGGGAAAACTCTACATGCTGCAAACCCGCAATGCCAAGCGTACCGGCTTGGCGGGCGTCCGTTGGGCGGTGGAAATGGCCACAGGTAAGGACGTCTTCACAGGTGCGCCGCAGCAGAAATTGCTCTCGCCTAAAAAGGCACTTAACATGCTGAGCGGTTCCGATCTGGAACAGTTGCTTTTCCCGATCTTCGACATCCAGGCGGAAAAGAAGGTTGTTCCGCTGGTTACTGGCTTGCCTGCCGGTCCGGGTGCCGCCGTGGGTAAAATCGTGTTCGATGCGGCCAAGGCCGAAACGATGATCAAGGCGAACAAGGCCGAAAAGCTGATCTTGGTTCGTCATGAAACGAGCCCAGAAGATGTGGGCGGCATGTGGGCCGCGCAGGGTATTCTGACGAGTACCGGTGGCATGACCTCGCATGCGGCAGTGGTTGCCCGAGGCTGGGGCAAGTGCTGCATCTGCGGTGTTAGTTCGCTGGAGATCGACTACAAAAAGAAAACGGTAACGGCGGGCAAGACGGTGTTGAAGGAAGGCGACTGGATCAGCCTGAACGGTTCGACCGGCAACATGTATGCGGGGCAATTGCCCACGCAGTCGAGCCCGGTAATCGCGGCGGTGGTTGAGAATAACAAAGAAGCCATAAAGCATCCGATCTACAAGATGTACAAGCAGGTCTCGGACTGGGCAGATGAATTTCGCAAGATCAACGTGCGGACCAATGCGGACCGACCGGAAGATGCGCAGGCCGCCCGGTCCTTCGGTGCCGAGGGCATTGGCCTTTGTCGCACGGAACATATGTTCTTCGAAGGCGATCGCATTTGGGCTATCCGCGAATTCATTCTGGCGGAAGACCTCAAGTCGCGCGAAAAGGCACTGGCTAAGCTGCTGCCGTATCAGCGCAAGGACTTTGAAGGTATCTTCAAGGCCATGAAGAATCTGCCGGTGACCATTCGTCTGCTGGACCCCCCGCTGCATGAATTCGTTCCGCACGAGAAGAAGGAGCAGGACGAAGTGGCCAAGCGTTTGGGGATCACACAGGGGAAGGTGGCCGATCGCGTTCGCTCGCTGAAGGAATTCAATCCGATGTTGGGACATCGCGGATGCCGACTCTCAGTCACGTACCCTGAATTATGCGTCATGCAGACGCGCGCCATTATTGAGGCGGCCTGCAACGTGGAAAAACAGGGGCGCATCAAGGTGCATCCGGAAATCATGGTGCCGTTGATCGGAACGGTGGCGGAATTCGAGTTCCTTGAAAAGATCATCCGCAAAACGGCGGATGAAATCATCGAAAAGCGCAAAGCGAAATTCACGTATCTGGTGGGAACCATGATCGAAATTCCGCGCGCGGCGCTGACGGCCGATGAAATTGCCGAAAAGGCGGAATTCTTCAGCTTCGGCACCAATGACCTGACTCAGATGGCGTTCGGATTCAGCCGAGATGATATTGCTTCGTTCCTCGGGGATTATCTGAAAGAAAAGATTCTTCCGGTGGATCCTTTCCAGCATCTGGATGTTTCGGGCGTCGGCCAGTTGGTGGAAATGGGCGTTCGCAAAGGTCGCTCCTCGCGTCCGCAGCTTAAGTGCGGCATTTGCGGGGAGCACGGTGGCGATCCGGCCAGCGTGAAGTTCTGCTGCAAAGTGGGGCTGGACTATGTGAGCTGTTCACCGTACCGCGTTCCGATTGCGCGGTTGGCCGCCGCACAGGCCGCCATCAATAGTTGATCGACGCAACAGCGTCGTTTTATTCAAAAGCCGCCGGATTGTCCGGCGGCTTTTTTTAAAACTCAAAACGCAGCGAGAAGAGGGGTAGGGCGGGCGTGTCCATCTCGTAGCGGATGTGGGGCGGGGTGATGGCCTCGGCACAGGTTTCTATTCTCCGTTTGTTGTACCGGTGGGCGGCGTCCACGCCGCCGTAGATGCTGCCGGAGTACCAGGTGATTTCGAAAAAAGTAATCACCGCAAAGCCGCCCCATTGGTCCTCTTCAGCGGTGGCTACCATGCCGAAAATGAAAAGGCTGTTCAGAATGATCGAGCGGAATCCATTGGCATATTCGCCGGAATAGAAATAGCCCAGTCCGGGGATGAGCCCCAGTGCGCCGCCGAGAATCGGGTGTTTGTCGCGTCCCTGTCGATAGGCATTCAGGGCCTCGAGCCCAGATTCCGGAGGTGGCTCGGAGCGAAGGAGAAAGGCCCGTGCCTGTTCGGTGTTTTTTGCGTGCAGCTCGATGACGGCTAGTTGGCGCGCGGCCCAGTTCCGGTATTCGACAGGGGTCTCAGGCTCATCCAGAAGCAGTTGATAGTAGAACGAGGCTTCATCGGGCTTCTTCGCAAGGCGCGCCTGTTCGGCGCGATAGAAGAGGGCGACGATGCGGACCTGGGAATCGGCTGACTGCTCGACTTGGTCGAGAAGGAGCGGGACGGGGCGCGTTTCTTCGCTCTGCAGATATTCATGCACGGAGGCCAAGCCGTATCCAGCGGCCTGTTCAGGCTCCTGCATGGCCAGACGCCGAAACTCAATGGCGGCGGCGTGATGATCCCCTTCTTCGGCCAGCAGAAGAGCCAGCGTCCGGTCGGTGTTTTCCGTTTGCGCGTCGACCATGATGACAGGGAATACTATAAAGGAAATTAACAACCACATTCTATTCATAACACACCATTCACTCTTTCTAACAAGGGCATAGGCGTTGCTGCGAAAAATCATTTTAGACAGGATTAACAGGATGAAACATGATTCTTTATCTTGTTAATCAGGCAACAAAGATCGCACCTTTCGCTTAACTTCGACTTTGTTTTCTCCAAAATTTACGATCAACCCAACGTCTGTTTTTGTAGCGGTCAAATAATTCACTAATTGCACTTCATGTGCTTTGACTATGCAAGAGACAGACTTCAACTCGATAATAACCTCATTTTCAACAATGAGGTCAGCAATAAAGTCCCCGACAATTTCTCCCTCGTAGTAAACGGAAATTTTCTTTTGAGCTTCTGCCAGTAGACCAAGCTTCTGAAGCTCAATGAATAGGCACTTCTCATAAACAGATTCAAGAAAGCCATAACCCATTCTATTGTAAATGCGATAAGCGCAACCAATGATCTTCTGCGTTAGTTCTTCATGCTGCATCTGCGTGGTCTTTCTTAACTATTCTGGCAGTATGTATTATCATGTTTATCCCGGTAATCCTGTCAAAATATTGTATGTTGGGTGCAATGCTCATCGTTTATGGGTTAGTGTGGCGCATCGGTGTCAGGGGTTTCTTTGTCTGCTTGGGTTCTAGCCAGAAATCATGATCGGAGAGCGGGTCAGCGATGTGTGTTTTTCCATTGACGGTGACGGGTTTTTCGGCGGCGGAGATTACGGAGGGCTCGCGTATGAAGCGGTCGGACTGGATGGGAATACCTAGAAGTCCGTGTTTCGCCGAGGCCTGCTTGAAATATTCCGAGCAACTCGGGTCGAGGGAGCAGCGTGCGCCGAGGGCCGGGGAGACGGCGAAGCGATAAAAGGCCACCACGGCGCGTCCCGGGATGGAAAGAAGGCCCGGCGAAGAGGCCTGGTTGGGCTGGATCGTGCATTCGCGGCGCAGCTCGGGTGTCCAGAATTCACGGGCAGTCAGGAGTGGTACTTTCAAGTCGGGATAATCGGGAAGGAGTTTGCGATGGGTATTGAAGGTCATCCCGAGATAACAGCCCGCCATCAGAAAGCATTCATAGGAGTCGGCCTGTTCAAAAGCGAATCGAAAGTGATCAATGGCTGCGCGTGTATCGTCGCAGAGCAAGGCCTGGCGCCCCAACTCGATGGCGGCCGCATTGCGCAGGGGTTGCGGGAAGGTTGCATCCTGTTCCAGCGTGTTCAGTTTCTCCAGAGCCTGGGCGGTTCCGTTGGGGCGATGCAATTGGATGAGTGCCTGGTTCAGACGGAGTTCCGGATTGTCCGGTTCATGAATTAGGGCCCTGTTGCATTCGACCCAGGCGTCCGTCCATTGTTCCTCCCGCATCAGTTCGTCGATCAGGACGGACGTGCCGGAAGCAGCGAAAGAGGAGGACAGCAGGAGAAGTAAAAAAAGCGTTCCGACCGCGAGGGTCGGAACGCTTAGACCATTCTTTCGAGATGAATAATTCACCTTTCGAGCAGTCTTGTCTTAGAAGTACATGGAGCCGTATTGCTCGGCATAGTCGGCTTCGGTTATGCCTTGTGCGCCATCAACACCATCCCAAATGGCGATGACATAGCCCGCGACCGGAATAAGCCTGCACCATTCACGCCAATGAATGTCTTTGCCTTCATTGTACTGACCACCGGCCCGCATGCCGAAGCAGCAGCCAGCAATAAAGCCCATGAACCCGCCACGTCCTTCGACCGCCTGAACCGCCTGACCCATTCCGAGCAGCATGATCGCAACCATCATCACAGCAAACATTTTCTTCATCTTCATTCGACCTCCTAATGCTTTTCCTGTCCTGCCTTCTCATGCAGGCTGATGTGGGGACGATAACTAAAAGGGAGGGGGTGATGCAATACTATTTTCCGGTTGCAATATTCCGGACTGAAGAAGCAATTGAGTAAAAACAAATCCAGAAACGGCGCGCGGGACCAGACTTCGCACAAGGCTACGTTCTGGCAAGCTGCTCGCCCTCCAGCGGGCAGATTTTAGGGAGTTGCGGGAGCGGCATCGGCCCGATGCCATTTTCCTGAGAATGCTCTGCAGCCTCGCAGGATGGCAAGGCCAAAGCCCGTCCTGCCCGGCGGGGGGAGTGGCGGGTCAAACGGCAACCCAACCGTGGCGCTCGGAGAGCACCACGCTACCAAGTGAACCCCTGCGTAGAAGGTGGTGGGCAGTATCGTAAGATGGATGACGCAAAAGAAAAGAGGCATTGCAAAGACCCAAAGGTCTAGTGCAATGCCTCGGTTGTTTCAACATTCAGCATTCAATCGGATGTCGTCACACATTGGCGGCGATTATCTGATCGAACCTTCCAAAACACGCGGCGTTGAACGCCGTAAATTCATAATTTGGAACGGTGCTGTTTGTGGCCGGTTATTTACCAGCGTTTACGACCGCCTCCGCCGCCGCCGCCATTACGATCATCCGTTCTCGGGCGCGGCTGTGACTCGTTCACCCGCAACGGGCGACCCATGAAGTCTTGGCCGTTGGTGGCTTCGATAGCCTTGTCGGCTTCCGCCTTTTCAGACATGGCCACAAAGCCGAAGCCTTTGGAGCGACCCGACATTTTGTCAATTACCACACGCGCCGAAGTAACCTTGCCGTACTGTTCAAACAGTTCCTGCAAATCACCATCCATCGCATCATACGGCAGGTTTCCTACATAGATATCCATACTACTCATCCTCATTCATGTCATACTTTATACTGGACCAAGTTCTTCACGATGACACCAATGAAGCAAGGTCGGGTCCTTTGGACTTGGGCGGGAGAATGGCAGATGAGAGTGAAAAAGAAAAGCGCTAAATCAAGAAAAAATACAGGGTGATTTTTTTCTTATTCGACGAGAGACATGGCGTCTGCGGCGCGTTGTGCGCGGCCAAGTTGGCGTTGATAGCCCTGTATCTGGGCGGGTGTTGCCTTGCCGAGTTGTGCCTGGCGGAGGGCGGTTTCCGCTGCACGCAGGCTGCGTTCGTAGTTTCCCGCCATAAAGTAGGCTTCGGCGAGCGTGCTCCAAACATTGTAGCTGTCGGGTGAAAGTAGGAGGGCGTCCTGAGCGAAAGATATGGCTTTTTTGGCGTCACGGATGGTTACGTCTTCGGCTGTGGCGTACACCCAAGCAATGTTGTTTTTAATGGCGAACTCATTGGGGTATTCCCGGGCGAGTTGCTCCAGCATGTCAAGGCCCTTGCGATATTGCTTTAGAAACAGGTAGATGCCGGCTTCGCCGAAACGCGCTCCGCGGCTGTTCGGGTTGTAGCTTCGGGCGATACCGAAGGCTGCCAATGCTTCACGTGGGTGTTCGTTTTTCAGTTCATATTGACCGGCCTTGGTCCAGAACTCTTCCTGTTCTCGGTTCTGCTTGGCCAGGGCTTCGGTAACGCTGGGTGCCACGGCTTCGGCCAATTGGCGATTGGCACGGAGTTGTTTCTGCAGGTCTTCAATTTCTTCGGAGGGTGCTTCGTCTGCCTGTGCGAGTTCGAGTGTTCGTTCGGCAGCATAGGCGGCGAAGGTATAATCCCCTTTGGCATGGTAGGCGGCCGTCAGCGTGTTCCAGACTTGGCGACTTAACGGAAGTATCTGCAAGGCTTCCCGTGCAAGCACCACGGCTTTTTCCGGGTTGCGGATTTTCGGATCAGACTCGGTGGCATACACCCAGGCGAGATTGTTTTTGATTGAGGGATCACTGCTGTTTTTGATTTGGAGGTCTTCCAAAATGGGGACGGCTTTATCGGGGTTTCCCGCGTGCAGGAAGGCGGTGGCGAGTTCCGAGCGAAGGGTGAAGTTGTCTGGATATTCGACAAGAGCCTGCTTCAGGACTTCCAGAGCCACCGAGGGGTCGCTTTCGGCCACGGCAGCGCGCGACTGTTCGATCCATTCCTTCAGTGGGCGGACGCTGGCGATGTCATCCTGCGATTCTTCGGCTCCTGCGGGTTGAAGAAGGAGGAGGCCGCTCAGAGCGAGGAAGGCGATGTGCTTTAGAAAATCAGCAACGGTCACGAGATTCCTTTCATTTTACGCGGTAAGCCACGGAGACTACGGCGGGGTCCACGTTATCGAGCGTGATTCCTTCGGGCAGTTGCACTTTCACAGGCATGTCATATTGGCTTCCGGGAACCATTTGGCGGCAGTCCACGTAAGGGATGATGTCCGCTTTTTTCAAGTCCTGCACGCGCGCGGTTCCGCCCTGTATGTTGACGGTCACGGAGACGGGTGTTAGGACCACGGATGCGCCGTCGATCTGCGGATTGAGCAGGGCCTGAACATTCATGGTCTTGAACTGGCGGCCCTCGGAGCGTTCGCGTATGCTGACGCGGGCGTTGACGCGGGGCGGGTCCATGCGGGCCACCCAGGTTTCGCCGGGCTGGACCATTTCCACGCGTTCGCGGAAGGACTGGCGTCGGGCATCAAGCGGCACCGGCACGGTGCGTATCCAGTTCACGGTTTCGATCATTTTTTTGGGTCCGGATATTTGTACGGTGGCTGGGTCGGCTTGGGCTATTTCCATTTCGAAGCCATCGGGCGGTTCACCTTGCACATCCACCTTGACGGGTACGAGTCGGGTGGCCTGGCGGTCGAGCTGGATCACGACGTTGACCGGCTCGATTCCGACGGGGCGTGCGTTTCCCGGGTAGAGGACCATGTCGGGCTTCAGGCGTACTTCGGAGGAGCCCGCAAACTCTCTGCCGCGCAAATCAAGGAGCAACTCGATGTTTCCGCGTTCGAGTCGCAGGAGGTCGTCGCGTGATCCTTGGAAGACGACATCCACCAGGTCGGTTGATCGTTCGAGTACGGCCCATCCGTCATCCAGCCGCATGACCAGCGGCACATCATTCACCAGGGTTTCAAAGCTGATGGCACCGCGTATGGCGTACCAACTGATGATGGCCAAGATCAGCGCCAGCAGCTTCAGGCTGATGTTGTGCAGGGGGGAGCGGAAGAGGGATTTCAACTTATCCTTCATGTTCGCCCTCCTTCATCCATTCCTCTTCATCAAAGACATCCTGCGTGCTGAGTTTGAGCTGTTCCCTCACCCGCTTGATGCGGGAGCGGGATTGTTTGCCGCGCACGAGTATGCGTTGAAGCAGGCGGCGGAGGCGCTCTTCGTCAAAACTGCGGCTGAGACGTCCGCGATAGGCAATGGAGATGGTGCCCGTTTCTTCCGAGACGACGAGGACGAGCGCGTCGGTTTCCTCCGTGAGCCCGATGGCGGCACGATGGCGTGTGCCAAGGGCTTTGCTGACTTCTTCGCGCGAGGTCAGTGGGAAGAAGCATCCGGCGGCCATGATGCGATCATTTTGTATGACGACGCCGCCGTCGTGCAGAGGGGTATGCGGGAAAAAAATGGAGGCGAGGAGCTCGGGGGAGAGGCGGGCATCCAGACGCGTACCGCTTTCTTGGATGGTGCGTGTGCCGATTTCACCTTCGACGGCGATCAGGGCTCCGATTTTTCTTTCCGCGAGCAGGAGCGTGGCCTGGACCAGCTTGTCGACCAGAGAGCGCTCACTGCGCGAGGCGCTGAATACCGGCTGCCTGCCTAGCTCGGCGAGGGCGCGTCGGATTTCAGGCTGGAAGATGATGATGAATGCGATGGAGAGGTACACCGAGACCTGCTTGAGAATCCAATTGAGGGCATCGAGACGGAAAAACTGGGTGATGAACATGAGGAGGACCATCGCCAGCACGAAGCCGGTGAGCACTTGTGCGCCGCGTGTGCCTCGGAAGAAGAGCATGATGTAATAAAACAAAATGCCCAGAACCAAGATTTCCAGGTAGCCCAAGCCTCCGGGCCATTGTATGCCGCTGAACATCGTCATGAATACGTGCCGTCCGACCGTCTGTTTTTATTTTCGAGCCGTTTAATCACACTGGGGTGTGAACAGAGTGTATTGTAGCCACAACGTGGGCTGCATCGCAAGTTTCCTTTACGTCGTGGACCCGTAAAAGTTGCGCACCGCGCTCGATGGCACAGACATTGGCGGCCAGACTGCCTGCGAGCCGCTCCGAAACGGGGCGTCCGGTTATGTGGCCGATGACGGACTTGCGGGAGACGCCGATGAGCAGTGGGCGTCCCAGGTGGAGCAGTTCAGGTATACCAGCGAGCAACTGTATGTTGTGCTCGGGGGTTTTCCCGAATCCGATGCCGGGGTCCAGGACCAGTTGGCGCTCGTCTATGCCGTTTTCGCGGCAAACGTCTATTCGCGCTTGCAGGTAGGTCGCCACTTCTGTAACGACGTGGTCATAGCGGGGTGCCTGCTGCATGGTACACGGGGTGCCAACCATGTGCATCAGGATGAGGCCCGCGCCGGTATCTCGGGCCACGTCCATCATGACGGGGTCCAGGGTGCAGGCGGATATATCGTTGATGATGTCGGCTCCCGCTTCGATGGCGCGCTGCGCCACCTCGGCCTTGCAAGTGTCCACCGAGATGAAGACCTCGGAGCGGTCACGCAATGCCTGGATGACGGGGATGACTCGCTCGATTTCGCTGGCCTCCTCCACGGGATCGGCACCGGGCCGGGTGGATTCTCCACCCACATCGATGATGTCGGCCCCTTCATTCACCATGTTCAATGCGCGAGTAACGGCTTGTGCCGGGTCGATCCAAGCGCCGCCATCGGAAAAAGAATCGGGCGTGACATTCAGGATGCCCATGATCCAAGTACGAGTGTTTAGTCGGATCACCCGTTCCCGACAGAGCCATTCGCAGGGATCAGCTTTTCTCTTCTTCGCTGTGGTGCTCATTATTCTGTTCGGTGGTTTCCGACGGGTTGGGCGAGGGGGGTTCCTCGGTTGCGGGTACGGATGGTGCTTCGGGCTTTGGCTCGGGCGTTGGCTTATCGAGCG
>Ga0075120_10003143_pt1 | contig 11472 bp, 21 predicted proteins | sample AntAceMetag02UKL_FD_69792 | JGI IMG/M metagenome (GOLD analysis project Ga0075120, IMG submission 69792) | Saline lake microbial communities from Ace Lake, Antarctica - Antarctic Ace Lake Metagenome 02UKL | ecosystem: Environmental > Aquatic > Non-marine Saline and Alkaline > Saline | place... | reverse complement strand
GTATTTAACATAATTTTAAAAGGAATGATAAATACAAGACAATATACTTTGAATTTAGGCAAGGATATTTTTTATAAATTATGTGGAGTATATGTATATGGCTTAAGATACAAGAAAGAACTTTTGGAAAATCTCAAAGATTCTATTAATAAAAAAAGATATTTAAGTGTTTTAATTTTTAAAACTATATCAAACACAGAGAAAAAAAGTGAGTTTATAAAACCTCCTCATATCAAATTAGCCATTCCAATGAAATCTTCTAAAGTCAATTATAATTATTTATCAATAGGAATAGTTACTGGAATTTGTCTAAGTTTTATTTTTTTTCTTTCAAAAGATATTTTTAAGCCTACTGTTATGTTTAATTCAATAACAATTTCTAAGAATAAAAGCATAGTAACACCAACATTAATTCCAGCTCCAATTAAAAAGCTTCCAAACATTCTAGTTGTTAATAATACAGTAATAAAAAAAGAGCTTAAAAATAATAATTGGAAAAATAAGCTTGAGGTTTATTATAAGGAAGATAATAATATATATTATCAGGATATTATGTATTACAAAAAGGAATATAAAAAGCTTGCTGAGAAGGTTTTAAGGGATTTAGATAAAAATATTATATTAAGTGAAAATAGAAATAAAGATAGTCAGTACGATTTAAAGCTGATTTCAAAATGATTTGACCATAAACCTAACGTGTTATATAATTATGTCCAATGTTATATTTCCTTTTTTGGAAGAATAGCAAATAGTATTATTTAAAACGTCCGGATTGGAAAAATTATAAGCCTCAATCTGGGGCTATTTTTTTTATTATACATATGTCAGGATATATATTAGGCTCAAAATCAGCACAGTCTCAAATGTTTAACGAAGCGGGAGTTCGTATACCCGTAACATTTATTAAAACTACTTCTTGTTGCCTTATAGGAATTAAAACTATAAAAAAGCACGGATATACATCCATGAAATTAGGATTTCTTCAGGCAAAAAATATTAAAAAGCCAATACTTGGAGAATTAAAAAAAGCGGGGATAAAAACCCCGCTTCGTTTTTTAAGAGAATTTCGATTTAATCCTGATGTAATTTCTATTATTGAAGAAAATGGAAAAAAAGGCATTGAAATAGGAGATAAAAAATTATTTATCGGGAATGAAATTAAGCCGGAATTCTTCTTTAAAAAAGGAGATATGGTTACTGTTTCAGGTATTTCAAAAGGAAAAGGTTTTCAAGGAGTTGTTAAAAGACATGGATTTGCTGGAGGCCCAAGAACTCATGGACAATCAGATAGAGAGAGAGCTCCTGGTTCAATAGGCGCTGGTACTACGCCCGGAAGAGTATATAAGGGCAAAAAAATGGCTGGTCGTATGGGAGGAGATAGAATAAGCATAAGCAATCTTAAAGTAATTGAAATAAGAGAGGATGGGATTCTTGTTAAAGGCTTAATTCCAGGCGCAGTAAAAGGTTTAGTTGAAGTTAGAAGTAGGTAAAAAAGGAGAGAATATATGCAAGAAAATAAAACAAAGAAAATAAAAAAAGCAGTTGTAAAAAAACAAGCAGTTGTAAAAAAACAAGCAATAAATTTGTTTTCTATTCCTGTATATGATATTAATGGAGAAGAGATAAAAAAAATTACCCTTAATAAGGAAATTTTTGGAGTTGAAGATAATAAAAAACTTTTAGCCCATTATATTAGAGTATATTTAGCAAATCAAAGACAAGGAACAGCTTCAACAAAAACACGAGGTCAAATAAGAGCTTCAACAAAGAAGATTTATAAACAAAAAGGAACTGGAAGAGCAAGGCATGGATCAAAAAAAGCTCCAATTTTTGTTGGAGGAGGAATTACTTTTGGACCAAGTCCAAGAGATTTTTCTTTAAAGATTAATAAAAAGCAGAAAAGAAAGGCCTTATTTACAGCTCTTACATTAAAGTTGAAAGAAAAAGCCATACATGGATTAAGCAATGATTTTTTGAAAATTAAACCAAAAACAAAAGAATTTGGTGCTTTTTTGAAAAAACACTCATTTGAAAAGCAAAGTTTATTAATTGTATTACCAAAGCTGGAAACAAACAATTTAATTTTATCAGGAAGAAATATACCTATGATTAAATTTTGTCATGCTAAGTCTATTAATCCATATATTGTTTTAAAATTTAAAAACATTTTCTTTTTAGAAGAATCATTGAAAATTGTAAATGAGCATTTTTTAAATAAAGATATATGAAAATAAATGAAATATTAAAAAAACCAGTATTAACTGAGAAAGCAACCAATCTTACACAAAGCCAGGTATATACTTTTGACGTATCTTTAAAAGCAAATAAATTTCAAATTAAACAAGCAATTGAAGAAATATATAAAGTAAAGGTTGCTGACATTAAGATAGTTGTAAGAAAAGGAAAAAGAAAGAAAGTTGGAAAAAAAATGGTGTTAAAAAAGATGTCTGATAGGAAAATTGCATATATTAAATTAAGTGAGGGAAAGATTAATTTATTCCCACAGACCTAAAAAATAATGTTATGAAGATATCAACAACAAATAAACCGGAAAAAAAACTAACTCAAATTTTAAAAAAGCATTCTGGAAGAGATGCTTTTGGAAGGATTAGTGTTCGGCACCAGGGAAATAGACATAAGAGGCTATATAGAATTATAGATTTTAAAAGGGATAAAAAAGATATTGAAGCTACGGTATTAACAATAGAATATGATCCAAACAGGAATGCAGATATTGCCCTTGTAGAGTATAAGGATAAAGAAAGAAGATATATTCTTCATCCTAAAGACTTAAATATAGGGGATAAGATAATTTCAGGCAATATTGCTGAATTTAAACCAGGCAATGCAATGCCATTAAAAAATATTCCATTAGGAGCTCAAATACACAATCTTGAGCTTTATCCTGGAAAAGGCGGACAGATAATAAGAGGAGCTGGGTCAAATGGAGTTGTGAACGCAAAAGAAGGAAAATATGTGCATATTAAAATGCCCTCTGGTGAAATTAGAAAGTTTTTAGGGAATTGTTATGCAACGCTTGGACAGGTTGGCAATATTAAACACAAATATGAAATTATTGGAAGCGCAGGTAGAAAAAGAAGAATGGGTATAAGACCAACTGTACGTGGAACTGCCCAAAATCCAAGAAGCCATCCTCATGGAGGTGGAGAGGGAAGATCAGGAGAAGGAATGCATCCGAAAACACCATGGGGTAAAAAAGCAAAAGGAAAAAGAACTAGAAAAAAGAAAAAATCAAGCAGTTCATTAATTATTAAAAGAAGGAAGAAATAATTATGGAATCTAAAAGTATTTTTAAAAATTTAAGAATATCTCCAAAAAAGCTAAGGTTTCTTTTACCTCAAGTAAAAGACATGAAGCCTAAGGAAGTTTTAGATTATTTATTTTATAGTCCAAGCAAAGCATCAAAAATATTACACAATGCAATACAATCGGCTATTAGTAATGCTGTACAGACTTTAAAAGCAGATGAGAATTTGTTAGAATTTAAGGTTCTATGTATAGAAGAAGGTCATAAGCTTAAAAGATTTAGGTCTGGATCAAAAGGAAATGTTAGGCCAATTTTAAAAAGGTTTTCGCATATTAGAATTATTCTTGAAAGCGTTAAAGAAAACAAAGCAGAAAATAAATCTGAAAGTAAAGATAAGCCTTCATTTTCTAAAGAAAATAAGAAATTAGAAGTTAAGTTAAAAGACAAATAATAATTATGGGTCAAAAAGTTAATCCCAAAGGATTAAGATTAGGAATATCATACGATTGGAGTTCGCGATGGTTTTTTTCACAGAAAAGAAAATATAAGCAGGCTTTGCTTACGGATATTTTAATAAGAGATAGTTTAATGAAAAAGCTCAGCTTTGCATCTATTACTCAAGTTGATATTGAGCGCGCTATTAATAAAATTGTAGTAATTATTCATTCTGTAAAGCCTGGAATGATAATAGGAAGAGGTGGAAAGGGTCTAGAAGATATTAAGAAATTAATACTAAAATCCATAAAAAAAGTAATGCCTGATGCAAAAGAAGCTAAAATAGATTTGAAGATTGAACCAGTAAAAAAGCCATATTTAAATGCTCATTATGTAGCACAAACTATTTCAGAAAAGCTTGTTAAAGGATTCCCTCATCGTTCTGTTATTCATAGGACTCAAAGTAGAGTGATGGAAGCTGGAGCAAAAGGAGTAAAGGTACAGGTTGGAGGAAGAATTGGAGGATCTGAGATAGCAAGAAGAGAGAAATATCGTCTGGGAAAGGTTCCAACTTCAACTATTAGAGAGGAAATTGATTTTGCAAATTATCCTGCGTTGACAAGGAATGGATACGTTGGGGTAAAAGTTTGGATTTGTAAATAATATGTTATCACCAAAAAGACAAAAATATAGAAAACAATTTAGAGGATCATGGAGAAGAATTGCAGTAAAAGGAGACAAATTGATTTTTGGAGCTTATGGTATAAAATCCACTGATAAAGGAATGATAAAAGATAGACAAATAGAGGCTTGTAGGGTTGTAATGGCAAGATCTACAAGAAAAATGGGAAAGTTCTGGATAAGAATTTTTCCTGACAAGCCATATACAAAAAAGCCCCCTGAAGTAACTATGGGAGCAGGAAAAGGTGATGTTGCATATTATGTAGCGCCTGTATCACCAGGAAGAGTATTATTTGAAATTGATGGATTAAAAGATGAGGATACAAAAAAGGTATTACATACTGTTGCCTCAAAATTATCTGTAAGAACAAAAATTGTTAATAGAAATATATGAAAAAAACCGCTAATGAATTTAAGGATAAAACAATTGGAGATTTAGAAAAAGAAACTATTGTACTAAGACAAGAGATGGTAAAATTACAGCTTGAGGGTAAGGTAAATCCTCAAAAGGACACAAACATTCTTTTTAAAAAGAGAAAAAGATTAGCTGTGTTATTAACAATAAAAAGCGAGAAAAAAAGATTAGAAGAGTTACAAAATTTAAAAAAATAATTATGTCAAAAATAATAAGAGGAAGAGTTGTATCAACCAAAATGCAAAATACAGTTGTTGTTCGCGTTGAAACAAAATACAGACACCCTGTTTATAAAAAGGTAGTAGTGAGACATAAGAATTTCAAAGCGCACAATGAAGACAAAAGTGTAAAGACAGGAGATAAGGTTGATATGGAAGAAACAAGGCCAATCTCTAAAGAAAAGCATTTTAAAGTTATAAAAATAATTAAGAGTTAAAAAAATCTATGTTGCAACTTAGGTCAATACTTAAAACAGCTGATAATACAGGTGCAAAAAGAGTCGAAATGATTGGTATGTCAAAAAAGGGGAATCGAAAACTTGCATATATTGGCGATGTTATCACTATAGTCGTAAAAGAAGCAACACCATATTCTTTGGCCAAAAAAAGTGAAATATTACAAGCGGTTATTGTTCGTACAAGAAAAGAAAAAAGAAGAGATGATGGAAGTTATATACGCTTTGATGACAATGCCTGTGTTGTTTTAGTGAGTAAAGATGTAAAAGATCCAAAAGGGACGAGAATATTTGGACCTATTGCAAAAGAGATTAAAGATTTAGGATATTCAAAAATTGCAAGTTTAGCCCCTGAAATATATTAAAACACATGAAGATTAAAAAAGGAGATAAAGTAAAAATCATGTATGGAAAAGATAAGGGAAGAGAAGGAAGTGTAGAAAAGGTCTATAAAAAAGCGAGTAAGGTTGTTATTCAAGGTATAAATATCTATAAAAAACACGTAAAAAAGAATGAAAAAATGCCTCAAGGAGGCATAGTTGAAGTTCCAAGACCAATTGATATTTCAAAATTCATGGTTATTTGTCCAAAATGCAAGAAAACAACAAGAATTGGTTTTTTAATTGATGGAAATAAGAAATTTAGAGTATGCAGAAAATGTAATTCTAAGTTGTAAATTTGTTATAAATATGAGTTTTAAAGATTATTACAATAAAGAGATTAAGACAAAGCTGATAAGCGAGCTTAAATTAAAAAATGTAATGGAATGTCCTAAAGTAACAAAAATAGTTATTAATGTTGGTGCTGGTGAAGCTGCAACAAATAAAGGAGTATTGGATAAAATAAGCCAACAGATAGTAACAATAACAGGACAAAAGCCTATTATTACAAAAGCAAGAAAGTCAATATCAGCATATAGAGTTAGAAAAGGCCTTCCTATTGGAGTTAAAGTAACACTAAGAGGAAATATAATGTATAATTTTTTGGATAAATTAGTAAAAATAATTATTCCTCGTTTAAAAGACTTTAAAGGAATATCAGAAAATAGTATTGACAATAGTGGGAATCTAAGTATTGGCTTTCCAGAACAAATTATTTTTCACGAAATAGAATTTGATAAAATTGATAAAATTAGAGGTTTGGAAGTTACATTAGTAACTAGTACAAAAGATAGAAAACAGGGAAAAAAGCTGTTTGAGTTGTTAGGGATACCATTTAAAGGTAAGGAATTAAAAATAAAAAGCAAAAAATAATGGCAAAGAAATCAAATATTGCAAAATTATATAAAAAGGCAAAGTTTAAAGTACGGGAAAGAAATAGATGCCCAATTTGTGGAAGGGCGCGTGCATATATGAGAAGATTTGGGATGTGTAGAATTTGCTTTAGAGAAAAAGCATTATCTGGAGAAATTCCAGGAGTTAAAAAAATTTCTTGGTAAAATTATATGTCAAGATCATCAAAAAAAGGACCATATGTTGACGAAAAGCTTTTGAAGAAAGTTCAAAGGCAAAAAGAAATAGGAGAGCGAGTAGCTATTAAAACATGGGCAAGAGCTTCTCAGATTCCTCCTGAATTCGTAGGTCACAGGATAGCTATCCATAATGGTAGAAAATTTATTGAAGTTTTAATTTCAGAAAGTATGGTAGGCCATAGGCTTGGAGAATTTTCTCCAACAAGAACATTTAGAAGCCATGGTAAAGTTACAAAGAAAATTACACAAGCAACATAAAAATATGGAAAATTCTATTATTGATTTAATAATTAGGATAAAAAATGGATATATGGCAAAGAGAGATATTATAGTATCTCCTTATTCAAATTATAAAGGTGAGGTATTAAAAAAGTTGTTAGCTTTAAAATATATTAAAGGCTATAAGGTTGAAGAGAAAAACAATAAGAAACATGTAGTTATTGAGCTTTTATATAAAGATGAGGTTCCTGTACTTACTGATATTAAGCTTTTTTCAAAGCCAGGACAGCGAATATATGTATCATATAGTGAGCTTAAAAATGTTATGGGAGGATTTGGAGTTTCTATATTATCAACATCAAAGGGAATATTAACAAATAGGCAAGCAAGAAAACAAATGGTTGGGGGAGAATTATTATTTAATATTTGGTAATTATGTCAAGAATTGGACAAAAATCAATATTAGTTCCAGATAATGTAGTAGTTAATCTTGAAGGTAAGACAGTTATTATTAAAGGGTTAAAAGGAGAATTAAAAATTGTTTTACCAAGAGAGATTAATATTGAAAAAAATGAAAAGACATTGATTTTAAAAACAAAAAAAATCACAAAAAAAACAAAATCCCTTCATGGATTATATAGACAGCTTGTATATAATGCTGTTTGCGGTGTTGAAAAACCTTGGGAAAAAACACTAGAAATAGTAGGAACAGGCTTTAATGTTAAGTCTCAAGAAGAAGACCTTGTTTTTAAATTAGGATATTCTCACAACATTGTCTTTAAAAAGAAAGAAAATATAGTATTTAAAGTTGAGGGAAGTAGAAAAGTTATAATTTCAGGCATAGATAAGCAATTAGTAGGAGAAATAGCGTATCAGATAAGAATACTTAAGAAACCTGATGTGTATAAAGGAAAAGGAATTCGCTATCTGGGAGAGCAGTTAAGAATTAAGCCGGGTAAAAAAGCAAAAACCGCAGGTGAGACAGGAGAATCTTAATATGAAATTAATAAAAAGAGAGAGAAAAATACGAAGAAAAAAGAAAATAAGTTTAAATATTATAGGAACAAAAGAAAAACCAAGAATATCTATATTTCGGTCAAATAAATATATATATGCTCAGGCCATAGATGATGAAGAAAGAAAAACACTTGTTTCTTATTGTAGTCTTAATCTTGAAAAAAAAGAAAATAATAAGATTAAAAAAATAGAGCAAGCAAAACAGATAGGTATTGAATTAGCAAAAAAGATGAATATGAAAAAGATAAAAAAAGCAGTATTTGACCGTGGATGTTATGCATATCATGGAAGAGTTGCAGCACTAGCTGAAGGCTTGAGAGAAGAAGGAATAATTATATAATTATTAAAATAAATAAAATATGAATAGAGAAAATAGAGAACAAAATAAAGGAAAACCCAAAGAGCCAGAAAAAGAAATTCAAGAAAAGGTTATGTATATTCGCAGAGTTTCCAAAAAAACAACAGGAGGAAATTATGTAACATTTTCAGCTTTGGTTGCTGTTGGAGATAGAAAAGGAAAAGTAGGAGTAGGTTTAGGAAGAGGTCTTGAAGTTCCTCCAGCAATACAAAAAGCAATAAAATATGCAAAAAAGCATATGATAACTGTGCCTATATATAACAATACTATTCCGCATGAAATAAGAATAAAATATAAAGCAGCTCGTATTTTATTAAAACCTGCCCCAAAAGGAACAGGTTTAATTGTTGGAAGCGTTGCAAGAGCAATTTTAGATTTAGCAGGTATAGAAAACGCTTCAGGAAAAATTATTGGCTCAAGAAATAAAATTGTAAATAGCTATGCAATAATAAAAGGATTAGAAACGTTAAAAGTCAAGACTAAAAATGAGTAATTTACTTTCTAACTTATCAAAAACAGTTAGTAGAAAAAATAAAAGATTAGGCAGAGGGACAGGAAGTAGAAAAGGAGCAAAGTCAGGGAGAGGTACAACCCGCCATCAAAAGGCAAGAGAAAATATTCCTTTGCATTTTGAGGGAGGTCAAGGGAAAATAACAAAAAAATATCCCCTATTAAGAGGAAAAGGAAAAAATAAGCCCGTAAGTCCAAAGCCATATATAATTACTCTTTCAGACTTAAACATATATGATAATGGCGAAACTGTTACAACTGAGACTTTATTAGAAAAAGGAATTGTTGATAAAAAAGTATATCTATATGGAGTAAAATTATTAAATATGGGTAAGTTAGAAAAAAAATTAATTATTAAAATTCCACATTCAAAATCAGTAAAAGTTCATAGTAATCTAATTATATGAAAGATATATTAAGTAAAATAAAGCTTCTTGTTAAAGATCCTCAGCTAAAAAGAAAAGCTTTGTTTACATTGTTTATTTTTTTTGTATTTAGAGTTTTTGCTTTTTTGCCAGTTCCTGCAATTGATCTTAATAGGATGCAGGCTCTTTTTGCACAAAGCCAGTTTTTATCATTATTAGATATGTTTTCAGGAGGAACATTAATTAATTTCTCTGTTATGGCCTTGGGTTTGGGACCGTATATTAGCGCGTCAATAATTATTCAACTTATGACAGCTGTTGTTCCTCAATTAGAACGGCTTTCAAAAGAAGGAGAATATGGAAGACATAAGATAAATCAATATACACGTTTTTTAACAGTACCCTTGACAATAGTGCAAACTATAGGAATTTCTGCCTTATTAAAAAATCAAAAAATTATTACACATCTTTCTCCTATTGAATTTGTTTCATTTGTAGTAACAATGGTTGCAGGTACATTTATTTTAATGTGGTTTGGTGAGTTAATATCTGAATTTGGTCTTGGAAACGGAATATCAATATTGATTTTTGCAGGAATAGTTGGAAGAGCTCCTGCTGTTTTAGCCAAAACATTAACAACCTTTACACCTGATATGGTTTTTAATCTTGTTATTTTTCTTGTTTTAGCTATTGCCGTTATTGCAGCAATTGTTTTTATAAACCAAGCAGTAAGAAAGATTCCAGTATATTATGCAAAGCGCATAAGGGGAAATAGAGTATATCAAGGAGCAACAAACTATCTTCCTTTAAAACTAAATCAAGCTGGAGTAATCCCAATAATATTTGCGGTTTCATTTGTGCTTTTTCCTCAATTACTGGGTAATTTTTTTATGTATGTTAATAATCCAACTATTGCAAATATCGCAAAATTTCTTGTTAAATTATTTGCTCCATCAGGTTTTTTCTATAACTTCTTTTACTTTATACTTGTCATAGGATTTACATATTTTTATACTGTAGTAGTATTTAGCCCTCAAAAGATTTCAGAAGAGATTCAAAAACATGGTGGATTTATTCCGGGGATTAGGCCTGGAGGTGCAACAAAACAGTATCTTGAAAAGATATTGTATAGAATTACAAGCGTAGGAGCTTTATTTTTAGGAATAATTGCTATATTGCCTGCTATTGCTTCTACTGTAACTGGAGTTACCAATTTAGTAATTGGAGGAACAGGTATTTTAATTGTAGTTTCTGTAGTTCTTGAAACATTTAAAACAATAGAGTCTCAATTAATTATGAAAAATTATGATAAATTTGTATAATTAGGGAAAATTACATCATATGGCAAAAAAAGGTTCACGAACTCAAGTAGGATTGGTTTGCATTATCTGTAATAAGCAGAATTATGTTACGGAAAAAAGTAAAGTAAATACAACAGAAGCTTTAAAATTAAAAAAATACTGTAATAAGTGTAAAAAGCGTACAATTCACAAAGAGAAAAAAAAGTTGAAGTAGAGTAAAACAAGTGTTAAGCTTCAAACATTGACTAAAAATTTTGTATTATGAAAATTGTATTAATTGGCATACAGGCAGCAGGAAAATCAACGCAGGGAAACTTGCTTTCTAAAAGTCTGCATATTCCATATCTTTCAACAGGTCATATTTTTAGGATTATTGCTAAAGAGAAAACTGCGTTGGGCCGCTATATTAAAGAAACAATTAATGCAGGGATATTGATTCCTGATAAAAAGACAATTAGTATTGTAAATAATTATTTATCAAGACCTGGTTATAAACTCGGATATATATTAGATGGTTTTCCAAGAACAATAGAGCAAGCTAAGCAATTCAAAAATAATGTAGATAATGTAATTTATCTAAAAATTCCTGAAAAAGAAGCATTATGGAGAATTTGTCATCGTAATGACAAATTAAGAGAGGATGAAACACTGCCTGCTCTTAAAAAAAGAATTGAGCTTTTTCATAAATTCATAGATCCTGTTCTTAAGTTTTATGAAAGACAAAAGAAACTTACCATAATTGATGGTATGCAGTCAATAAAAGATATTCACAAAGAGATTCTTATGTCTTTGGGAAAACAGGTAGTTAAGAATCAAGTAAAATCATGGAAGAAAAAGCAAAAATCAATTATTGCCATTGTAGGACTTCCTGGATCAGGAAAAACAGAAGCAGCAGGTTATTATAGGAAAAAAGATCTTCCAATAATATCTTTTTCAAATATCATAAATGATTATATAGACAAGAATAAGCTTGAACAT
>Ga0075120_10003140_pt1 | contig 11487 bp, 4 predicted proteins | sample AntAceMetag02UKL_FD_69792 | JGI IMG/M metagenome (GOLD analysis project Ga0075120, IMG submission 69792) | Saline lake microbial communities from Ace Lake, Antarctica - Antarctic Ace Lake Metagenome 02UKL | ecosystem: Environmental > Aquatic > Non-marine Saline and Alkaline > Saline | place... | reverse complement strand
TTAACAGGTAATAACAACGCTGTTAGTGTTGGAGATGTAACATTTGATGCACAGGGAGCGAATATCATGACCTGGTTTGGATTTCCTGAAAGTGTAATAACAGTGCCGGCGTATGAATCTGCTCAAGCAGTTTTGCAATTCAATCCAATCGGCTATCCGGAGGAAACCTACACTTCTTCCTTTTCAATTTTGAGTAATTCAGCGTATAATAATGAAATAACAATTCCTGTAAGTTTGGAATATCTGACTTCCTTTGAAAATAACACTGTTGTTAACAATGATTTTGCTTTGCAAAACTACCCCAATCCGTTTAATCCGAGTACAACTTTCTCATTTTCAATACCTGATGACAGCAGAGTGGAACTCACAATTTATAATGTCAAAGGGCAAGAAGTGAAACAGCTTCTCAGCAATTCAGCAGGTCAGCTCTCAGCAGGTCAACACTCTGTAACTTGGAATGGAAAAGATGCTTCCGGAAATTTGGTGGGAACAGGAATCTATTTCTCAAAATTAAGCGTAAATGGTAAAAATAGAGCAATGAAAAAGGTGCTGCTGCTGAAGTAAATTGAATATTGAATATTGAAGATTGAAGATTGAAGATTGAATATTGAATATTGAATATTGAAGATTGAATATTGAAGATTGAAGATTAATAATAATGAAAATGAATAACCCTTAAGCAAACTTCATCTTGTCTTCGTAAATCGTAAATCAATGTTCCTTGTTCATTATTCTAAACTTTATCTTATCTTCGTAAATCGTAAATCAATGTTCCTTGTTCATTATTCTAAACTTTATCTTATCTTCGTAAATCATAAATCAATGTTCCTTGTTCATTATTCTAAACTTCATCTTGTCTTCGTAAATCGTAAATCTGCGTTCCTTGTTCGTTATTTTTTTGTTCCTTGTCAGAAATTCAACTATTATTTTAATTTTATTGAATTATTTTTGCTTTTTTTTGGCATTTTTACAATTCTTGCGTTAACATAAAAATTCATAAAATGATGTAATTAAAGGAATTAGAAAAAATAGCAGGAAATTTCACTCGCTTCGTAACTTATTATTATCAAATAAATTAACCCGGATTTAGTCCCCTCTATGGAATTTTTGTCGTCTACTATAATAGGGAGCATTGTATCTATGATCAGGGTTAAACACATAAAATTAATAGACAATTTTTTTTATAAAAAAGAGATTAAAATTAAAAATAGAAAATAGAAAATAGAAAACGGAAAATGTAAAATTTTAAAAGGAAGTAACCATGCACGAACCATAAAAAAGGATAAAGGAAAAAGACAATCCACCTACGCAAAGAAAAGCAGGAAGAATGTTGCTTCCTTTTCGCTTAAGCTACTCCGAGACAAGACGACGTGACAAGAAGGGAAAAGACAAAATACTAAAGATGAAAATTATTCTCCTCCGCTTTTTGAAAAGAGCTTTGGAGAGCAGGAAAAGAAACAAATTAATTTCGATAATCAAAATAAGTTCGATTTTATTTACGGACTGAAAACCATTAATTCTTCTTGTTAGTTGAGAAAATTCTTGCTGTAATAAGTCATTTTTATCTAATGGGAAGTATAAAAACAAATTTATCTTGGTGGAAAGATGAGAAAAAATAATTGACATTAATTTCAATTTTTTACTAAATGCCTTTGTGATTAACACAAAAAGGAAGAACCAAAAATGAAGAAATTAATAATTTTATCCTTTATACTTTTTACTTTATATTTCCTCCCTGCAGACACCCATATCCCTTCCGGAGATGTAAGCGGCACCTGGACAATAGACGGTAGCCCATATATTATTGATGGATATATTACTGTTCCTATTGATAGCACATTGATAATTGAACCAAGTGTGTTTGTCATTTTTTCGACCAATAATGGGATGCAAATAGAAGGAAGGTTACTATCAGAGGGTACTGAGAACGATTCAATAATATTTACAGTTCAAGATTCTTCTAATAATACAGGTTTAGGTTTTTATCATACAGATATAACCAATCAAGATAGTTCGAAAATAACATATTCTATATTTGAACATGTTTCTGTATGTTTTGATAAATCATCAAATATATTATTTAGAAAAAGTAGTGTTTCTAATTGTGTTGGTTGGAGTGGTGTTTTTTTTGATGAAAATTCCAGTCCTACACTTAAAGATATTATCATTAGCAATAATACCACAGACTATTATGGCGGAGGTATATACTGCACCAACTCCTCTAACCCGAGTATAACTAATGTCATTGTTAGTGAAAATTCTGCAACTTGGGGAGGAGGGATAAGTTGTAGATTTAATTCTAATCCAACTCTAGAAAACGTGAATATCATAAATAACGGTGCTATAGGTGCTGGAGGGGGAATTTTCTGCGAAGAGTCCAGTCCAAGTATAAATAATGTTATTATTGATGGAAATGAAGGTAGTGGTATTTGTTGTACTGATGAATCGAGTCCTACTCTAAACAATGTGACAATTAGTAATAATAATAATGGCATTGGTTGCTTTAATTCCAGTCCGATACTTAATAATGTGATTATTAGTGGGAATAGTGGTGGAGGAATTTATTCTGAAGGAACAGGAAACATTCTTTTACAAGATTTTATTATAACGGGAAACAATTCTTTGAGTATGGGAGGCGGAGTGGCAGTATTAGGAGCAGACATGATTATGGTGAATGGGAGAGTTGCTTATAATCATGCTGATGATGCTGGCGGTATTTACTGTCATAATGGTGTAAATTTAAGTTTAACAAATGTAACTGTCAGTGAAAATAGCGTTGATGCTGGAGGAATTGTAGGTGGAATTGGATGTGAATTTGATTGTAACCTGAATATAACAAATAGTATTGTGTGGAATAATGCTCCTATGGATATATTTTTGTATGGATATGGTTGTGAATCAGACATAACTTATTCTGATATAGGAGGCGAAGGCTGGCAGGGAGAAGGCAATATAAATACAGACCCCTTATTTGCTGATGATGAATTTCATCTATTGGAAGGTTCTCCCTGTATAGATGCCGGCAATCCTGATAGTCTTTATTATGACATCGAAGACCCATATAATCCCGGTTATGCTTTATATCCTGCAATGGGAACCATTTTAAACGATATGGGAACTTACGGTGGTCACGGCTATTATGAACCTCCTGTTTCAATAGATAATTATGAATTACATCCGGCAACTGCCGGATACGAATTATACAATTATCCTAATCCTTTCAATCCTAGAACCACGATTCAATTCAGCAACGAACAAAACCAACAAAACGAACAAATGAAAATTGAAATTTATAACATCAAAGGACAGAAGATTGATGAGATAGCAATTAGCAATCAGCAATCAACAGTTAGCTGGAATGCGGAAGGTTTCGCGTCCGGCATTTATCTATACAAATTAAATATTAAAGACTCACCAATAAAAAAAATGATTCTTTTAAAATAATCTAAGGAGGATTGAAAGATGAAAAGAAACATTATCACGATCGTAGTTCTATTATGCACGAGTGTATTGGTATTTGCCGATTATAGCGGCAGTGTAGTTACCAATGAGACAGAGTTATCATTCAGCCAAAAAGATGGCTATGATGTAATCCGTTTGGAAAAGAGCAATTTCACAGAAGAAATTGGAGCTCCTAAGTTACCTGTTAAAATCTTAGAATATGTGATACCTGTTGATATGAATGTGAAGGATATTATTATCAGCAGCAGTGAACAAGTTCAAATAGACGGAACTTATTTTGTTTATCCTGCTCAACCACCTTATCGAACAGATGGTAGTGATCCACCCCCTTTTGTTGAACCAGATATAGAGATTTATGATTCAAGTACTCCTTACCCGGATAAGTTGGTGGAAGTGATTGCCGATGGATTTACAAGGGGTTATCATATTGTTACCTTGCGTTTTTATCCTGTTGAATATATTCCGGTAGAGCAAAAAATAAACCTTTACACTAATATTTATTTTACAATTGAATATGAGAGTAATCCACAACCTATTCAATTACCTTTGAGACAGAGTGTTAGAAGACAAAAGTTAATAGAAAGAGTTATCAAAAATTCTGTAGAAAATCCTGATGATTTCGAATCTGTTACAGGTGGAGCACAGCAAATAATACCTGAAAGAACAGAAATGCAGGGATTAGATTTACGATTTATGCCATCCATGGAAGGTGAACTCCCTGAATATATTATCATAACCAACGAAGAATTAAAACCTATTTTTGATGAACTGGCAGAATGGAAGATAAAAAAAGGTATTCCAACCTTGGTTGTAACTACACAGCAGATAGCAGATAATTATGCAGGTTGTGACTTAGCAGAAAAAATACGAAATTACCTGAAAGATGCAAATTATTATTGGGGTGCTGATTTATATATTCTTTTAGGAGGAGATACAGATATTGTACCTGAAAGGTTAGTTCCTTATTCTAATTATTTTATACCAACAGATCTATATTATGCAACAGTAGAAGGTAACTGGAATGCTAATGGCAATAATATTTTTGGTGAAGGTACTCCATATAATAACATAGATGAAGTTGATTATGGCTATGACCATTCTCTCGGGAGGGCATCTGTTGAAGATATTACTGAAGCACAGACCTTTGTAGATAAAGTTATCTCTTACGAAAAATTAGATAATCCGGCTTTTGATTTATCTGATGTTAATAATGTTTTGTTAATGACAGCTTTTGCTTATATAGACGCAAGTGGAAATCCTGATGGAACTTGGGGCATGGAAGGATATACTGAAATTTACAACAACAATCTTCCTCCTCAGGTAAACGGTTGGCGAATGTTTGATGACCACGAAAACAATCCTTATACATTGGATGAAGATACAAACAGAGAGTATTTTTTAAATGCACTAAGTAATGGTGGTCCCCCCTTTTCACATGGAAAATTCCATATAGTTTCTCATTTAGACCATTCAGGTTATTACTATATGGGTACATCTTTCAAAATGAAAGGCGAAGGTATTATCAGACCAGATATGGATAACTTAGAAAATGTTCCCCCTTATCAGATAGTAATTACTCAGGGCTGTTCACCAAATAAATTTGATCTTAATTGTATTTGTGAGCATTATATCAATAATCCAGAAAGTGGGGGTGTTGCCATAATTGGAAATTCAGGTCCTGGTGGTTGGACGGATTGGGATCAAACACAAAGATTTTGTAAACAAATATACGGAACAGAGTCTAATGGATGGACATGCATGGAATATAATTTAGGTGTTGCTTTTCAAGAGATGACTCTAAGTAATGAACATACTGAGAGGAAAAAGTTAACTCTTCTGGGCGACCCGGAAATGCCTATATGGACGATAGATACTCTTATTGAATTTGATATTGTAGTTAATCCATCAACTATTACAAATGGTGAAAATGAGATAACCATTACGATTAATAACCTGGAAGCTAATGTTACAGCCACAGTCTGCCTTCAAAAAGAAGATGAAGCTTATGGTTATCAATCAATACCAAATTTATACAGTGAAGATTCAGCAATATTTATTTTCACACCTGATACTCCGGGAGAAGTGGATCTTACTGTAACAGCACATAATTACTTACCCTATGAAGATACAATTCCTGTAAATCTAACAGGTGGTTCACACCTCTACATAACAGGAAAAATATTTGATGATGATAATGTAGATCCAAGCTATGGCAACGGTGACGGGCAGGTGGATGCTGGTGAAACAATAGAACTATCCATTACACTTACAAATTCCGGTTCAATAGCTGCTCCGGATGTATCTGCTGAACTTTCCTGCGAATCAGAATTTATTACCATCACTCAGAACCAATCTGATTTTGGTAATATTAATGCCGGAGAAAGTGTAGTTTCGCAAGCGAATTATGTATTTGAAGTCGATCCGGATACTCCTGATGAAGAATATATTTGTGATACACTATTTATTTATGAAGGAACAGCTCTTTTACATACAGATTATTTATATTTTCAAGTTGGAGCACCGGAATTAAATAAAGTAAGAAATATTTACACCGATTCAGATGGAGATGGTATAATAGAAGCTGATGAAACAATAACTTTAAAATTTGATTTATTCAATGAAGGATATGCAGAAGCAACAGGAGTTATTGCAACTTTATCTTCAAATTCTCCTACTATTATTACCATTACTCAGAATGAAGTGAGTTATGGTGAAATTGCATCATTTTCTTTCTCTGACGAAAATATAGACCCTTTTGTATTTGATATCAGCGAAGATTATGAAGGAGAGACATTTAATTTGGAAATTACCAATGAGTATGGAAGAACATGGCAATTTAATAATTTTACTCTTAATAAACCCATATCAGTAGATTATGAATCGATTGATTTTGCAGGTTATTTGAATGAAATTGATCTGTGGTGGGAGCCAGTTCCAGATTATATTAATCCTCAACATCCTAACGAAAATTATTATATCAGAGGCTATAATATCTACCGTAGTTTTACTTTCGAAAGTAGTTATGAGAAGTTAAATACCTTTATCGTAGAAGGAACATCATATTATATGGATACTTATCTTGAACCGATGACATCCTACTTTTATAAAATAGGTGCTGTAACAGAGTCCGGTAATGAAAGCTATTTAACCGAGCCTTTTGAAGCTTGGACAACACTGCCCTATCATGCCAGCTGGCCTGTTAGTTCAGATGTCGGCACTCATATACATGGTTCTGTTAATGTGTATGACATCGATCTTGATGGTCAACAAGAGATTTTTACTGTTATTCACCAAGGTGGTGGTTATATTCTGGGCTTCCAGTCAAATGGAGAGGAGCTTTTTGATATAGATAATGATCCTGAAACAGTGAGTGGTTTTATGGATTTTGATGCAGGTATTATATCAACTCCAGCATTGGGAGATATTGATAATGACGGGATAATTGAAGTAGTGGTTACCAGTCGTAATGGTGGAGATGATCAGCATAAAGTTTTTGTATATAAAACAATAGATGATAATGGTGATGGTAAACCAGATCTTTTATGGGAAGCCCAAATTGGGCAATCAGCCTGGAGAGGACCGGTAATGTCTGATATTAATAATGATGGAACATTAGAAATCACCGCGGTTGGCACGGGAGGTGCTTTAAAAGTCTATGATAATCAGGGAAATCTCTTGTGGTCCAAAGATATTGATTCTGGAGGATATGGAATGCCTGCTGTAGCTGACCTTGATGGAGATGGTTATAAAGAGATTATAATGGGTTTCAGGAGTGGGCTTTATGTATGGAGGCACGATGGCAGTGATTTTATTATAGATACAAATCCTATTTTTTATATAGGCAAATGGATTGTTGCTCCTCCAGTAGTTGTAGATTTAGATAATGATGGAGATTATGAAATTATGGTGGTTGCTACTGAAGATGAAGATCTATTTGCTTATGTCTATGCTGTTCATGATGATGGGAGCCTCGTATCAGGTTGGGATGATGATAGTCATGAATTTCCTTTGGAAAATGATAGTAACGGTTGGTCTCCCACAGAACCCCCTGCCATTGCTGTTGGTAATCTTGATAGTGACGATGATATAGAAGTTGTAATAGGTGGTTATGAATATTTAAATGCATGGCATCATGATGGCAGTTTATTAAATGAGAACTTTCCGATTTATATTCCAGGTTTAAATGTCTGGGCTAGCGCTCCGTTGTTAGCAGATATTGATGAAGACCCGTATATTGAAATAATTATGGCATCAAGGGATAAGAATATTCATGCATATAATTATAATGGAACAAGGGTTATGGGTTGGCCTTTAAGAACTGATGATATAATCACTGCAAGTCCTTGCATTAGCGATATAGATAATGATGGTAAAAATGAGCTTATTGCAGGTAATTATTCCGGCAAAACATATGTCTGGGATACGGAAGGTGATCCTAATAAAATAGAGTGGGGATGTTATCGTAATAATGCACAAAATACTGGTGTTTATGTTCCTTTAGACCAAATTGTGCCGGTTACTATCTATGAGGATACTACTTTTGAGGATATTCACATCCCGTACCCTATTATAATTGCTGAAAATGTTATGCTACTTGTATTAGATGGTGTAAGTTTTAGCTATGATGTAACTGTAAACGAGAATTCAATTTTATACATCTTTGGGAATGAAAATGATAAAATGGAATTTAGTGATAATGCAGCAATTCTAGTTTATGGAAATTTGATGGTAGATGGATGTACTGTAACTTCAAGAACTGAATCATGGGATGGAATTAGCTGTTATGAAGGCAGTGAGGTTTGGATTCAAAATGAAGCTTGCATTGAGGAAGCTGAAACAGGTATATCCTGTGAAGGCGGAGAAGTACATTTTTTAAATAGCGAGATAAATCTTTGTGAAAGAGGAATGATTATCCATTATAATTCATCATTAGATTTTATATCAAGCGACATTCTCATTCCGGCAGATATAGATGCAAGGGGGATTGTAATTGTTAATAATCTTTCAGAAAGCAACATTAATATCAGCGGAACTGAAGCAGATTCAGTTTATATACAGGGAGAATCCGACAGCAAACTTGGAAGAGGGATTCTTATATATTCATTCACTGATAATGAAGAGAACAGTTTTATTTCTAATTATGCAGAATTCAAAAATCTTGATGTGGGGATTCAATATCTGTCATACTGCAGAACAGACCATGAGATTGAAAACTGCAAGTTTGAGAATTGCGATAATGGTATCCAGTTATTTGGAACAGGTTCGATTAAAAAGCTCAACCTTTGTGAATTTATTGATAATGATTGTGGTATAGATCAAAACACAGTAGTTGCAACAGTTACAAATTGTGTGTTTACAGATAATGTAATAGGTATCGAATATAATAATACTTCCCAACAGGGAGGACTCCAACAATCGATTGGTGGAGTTACAGGTAGTTATTTCGGTGGGCAAACAGATTATATCTGCGGTGTAAGATGTTCTGATAGTTCTCCGAGAATTAAGAATTGCATTTTTTTAACATATTATGGAATTTTAAGTGTAAACAACCCGAATGTCAATGCTTCATTTGATGCAAACAACGTATTTCTATGTGATGATTCTCATTTAATGTTTGCACCTGATTCACCATCTTTTTCAAGTGGTATTTTATTGCACAGAGGACATAATGATTTTTATGATGAAAACGATGACTTTACATTTCTTTCGAACTATAATGGTTCTGAAATAACAATTAATGCTGATGGTAATTGGTGGGAAGATTTTGATGTTGATATTAATGATGAGGCTGCAATTGCACCACCAATGATAATTGCTGAAAGAATGGATCCTGAGCCGAATGTACCGTTTTTCATTAATCCGGGTAATAGATTTGAATCAGCTTCTCAAGAAGAATCATTGGGAAACAATGAAACAGCTTTGAATAGTTTTAAAGAAATATTAAACGATAAGCTTGAAAGTGAAAAACAATATTGGGGAATTTGTATAGATAAAGTTTATAATCTATCTATGATACTGATAGAAGACATTAATGCATTATTGAACTACTATGAAATTCTTTATCAATCTACGCCTAATTATCTTACAGAAGCAGAAAGAACATCTTTGCAAAAAATTCTCAAGAATTACCAGAATAAATGCTTCATACAAATACATGAATATCAGTTTGCTGCTGATATTGTAGTAGAAAGGATTAATAATCCTGTTTCACCAATTGATTCATTATTTGCCGTCATGCAACTTGAGACTATTTATATGTTAAGCTACATTGATAGTACTAGCAGATCAAGTTGTGTACGAACAGATTATGACGGGTTAGCTCCCCAATCATTGAAAGAGCATAATCAAAAACATAAAAACCATTGGGATGAAATTTATAATCTTTTAGGAATCGGAGAAAATCACGAGATTGAAGTCACTCAAAATATACCACTTATTCCTACATTGTTTGGAAACTATCCCAATCCGTTTAATCCAACTACAATAATTCCTTTCTTTATTCCTAAAGAAAGCAAAGTAGAACTTACAGTTTATAACATCAAAGGTCAAAAAGTAAAAACTCTAACAAAAGATTACTTTGAAAAAGGATTTCATAAATTAATCTGGTATGGAAAAGATTCGTCCGGGAAAGAAGTCGGCTCAGGTGTTTATTTCTATAAGCTAAAAGTGAATGGAAAGGATAAATCTGTGAGGAAATGTTTGCTTTTGAAGTAAGATAATTCAGAGTTTAAGCCTATCTGTGCATTTCAAAGAGAGGGATTTTTTATTATCCCTCTCATGTTTTATATGAGTTAACTTTTGAATGATGAATAACCCTAATTCAAACTTCTTTTTATCTTCATAAATCATAAATCGACGTTCCTTGAATATTTAATATTGAAGATTGAAAATTGAATATTGAATATTGAATAATAATAGAAATGAATAACCCTAAAGCAAACTTCATCTTCTCTTCGTAAATCATAAATCGATGTTCCTTTAATATTTAATATTGAAAATTGAATATTGAATAATAATAAAAATGAATAACCCCAAAGCAAACTTCATCTTATCTTCGTAAATCTGCGTTCCTTGTTCATTATTCTCAAGGTGCTGCTTCTGAAATAACACTAAAAACATATTTTATTAAATCTGAGACGCTTTTTAAGCGTCTCTTTTTGTTTGAATTTACCAGTATTATTCAAAGTTTACAGCTTTTTTATTATACGTTTTTTCAGTTAAAAAAACTTTTTTTTTAACCTTCGAATTTAACGGATTTACAACCTGAGTTTTATCTCATTATATTTCAATAGATTACAACGATAAAAATCAATCCTCCAAAATGAAGTATAAATTATCTAACTTCAAGTAAATAAAATAGTTGACACATATTTGCCAGATGGTGTTTTAGACTCAGAAAACGTTAGTTTTTACAAAGAATTTTTTTTGATATTTCTTGAAGGAGAAAATATGACTAAACCTACGTATACAGCAAAGAATATTAAGGTCTTAAAGGGCTTGGAAGCGGTACGAAAACGACCGGCAATGTACATTGGTGGAACCACTGAAAGAGGTTTGCATCACCTGGTATATGAAGTGGTTGATAACAGCATAGATGAAGCTCTGGCCGGACACTGCAACAAGATAACTGTGATAATTCACGAAAATGGAAGCATATCAGTAGAAGATAATGGTCGCGGGATTCCGGTTGAGATGCATAAAACCGAGAAAGTTCCAGCATTGCAGGTTGTAATGACAATTCTTCATGCCGGTGGAAAATTCGATGATAAATCTTATAAAGTTTCCGGTGGGCTGCACGGAGTTGGTGTTTCTGTTACCAATGCTTTATCCGACCCGTGTGAAGTTGAAGTTTATCGAGCTGGAAAAGTATATCGTCAAATATATTCGAAGGGTATTCCACAAACAGGTGTGGATGTGATTGGTAGAACAAGAAAAACCGGCACAAAAACAATTTTTACTCCGGATGCCACCATTTTTGAAACTTTAGATTTTAATTTTGATTATCTCTCTGTTCGGCTTAGAGAA
>Ga0075120_10003139_pt1 | contig 11487 bp, 5 predicted proteins | sample AntAceMetag02UKL_FD_69792 | JGI IMG/M metagenome (GOLD analysis project Ga0075120, IMG submission 69792) | Saline lake microbial communities from Ace Lake, Antarctica - Antarctic Ace Lake Metagenome 02UKL | ecosystem: Environmental > Aquatic > Non-marine Saline and Alkaline > Saline | place... | reverse complement strand
CAATTCTTTTTGATTACAGGAATACAATATGACCAAAGGTTTATGTCGATTAAATCACCAACCATTGATAATCAATCAGGAATAGGTTTAAATCTGAAAATGGGTAGGGATTTTAAAATAACTGACAAAATGATTTTATATGTTGCCCCTGAAATTATTATTCATAGCATAATACCCTTTTATCCTGAAAAGAATCAACAAAGATTGACAGAAATTGGATTAAGCATGGGTTATAAGTTTGGAGTATAAAAAAGCAAGCAGGTGCCAACAGCAATAATAAAAGCAAACCCCGCCGCCTCGATTAGAGGGGCAGGGTTTAGCAAATGTAAAACATATATTCTATAGAGGGAAAGAACTAATGTTTTACAAGACGTTTATTGATGACAGTGTTTTCAAGTTGTAGGTTTAATATATAAATTCCGGGGGCCAGGTTGCTAATGTCGATATTTGTATTGCAGCCTGAGATTTGTTTAGCGTCAGCTTTTTGACCATTAAGCTTGTAAATTGTAAGCTCTGCCTTACTGAAGTTTTCGGTATCAATAGATAGTAAAAAGTTATCTTTTGCAGGATTGGGTGCAATTTTTACATCCAGGTCACTGAATGAGTTCCCCAGTCCATTGGCAACAGATCCTATATCAGTAATTGCAGACAGTCCATTATTGGTGAAAATCATTTCGGAATTTGGCATTGATTGATCGAAGCTAACTTCCAGCAATGATTCCTCTCCTGTTTCGGCCTTCCAAAGCCTGAATTCAAGGCTTTCATTTTCGGTGAAGCCATCCTTTTCGGCACTTGCCAAATCGTCGCCGTTGATAATTAGTGCCGCTGGTTCCTTAGCGTTTGAAAATTCATGAACACCAAAGCAATTCCCATGTGCATCAAAAACCCCGATCAGGTCGGAATGAGAAAATTCATTAACAATGTGCATTGGAATTGAAACCAAATGTGCGTTAGGCATATTTTGTATGTCACCCCAAATAGTCTTGACATTGTTCGTGGTGGTATAATCAGCACCGCTTTGCTTCGCACATTCAGGGAATGTAATAGTAATGTCTGCCGATGTATTGATCATGTAGGCATTTCCGGGCATCAATTCCTGAAGGGTAAAAATACCCGGGCCCGGCCAATAAACTTTGGTGCCCGCTACTTCCCTCACCAAAATGATATCATCATTATATAGACCGAAAACCTCGGCTGCAGAGACCGGGCATTCTGAAAGTACTGGTAAATAGTGCCAACCTGCAGTTATGCTAACTTCCCGTGAGTTTAAATGTCCGCCACAAAATTCGATGTTAAGGTCTGACGAAAACTTAATGGCATAACCCGATGTTATATCCCAATCGTTGATTGTATTAACTGGAACCGATGGCCAATAAACCGAAGTGAGGTTTCGCATCAGTACAAGGTCATCCTGAAAAGGGGCAAAAATATTTTCGACTGAAAGGTCATTTGGTTTGATGTATAATGAAACCCCATTCCACCCAGTTGTGAAGGAATTTTGCTGGCAAATTGCAGATTCTAAAGTCAAAACGTTTGAAACCCCAAAAGGCGAAAATAAACCGCTATTGTTGGGTGATGCCATATCATAGGTAGCGTAGGCAGAATATTCTTCTCTCTCGCTACAATTAAATATTCTCCACCGTAATTGTTCACCGTTTGCGAATCCTTCTTTTTCTTGGGTCAGGGGATCATCAGCATAAGCAATGACAGTAATATTGGTACTTGTTTCCCATTGTGTTGTCCCGCCACACTTTAATCCGCCTGCATCGTCAATATAAAAAACCCCGATCCAATCACCCTCGCTTATTGGTTCACCATCAATGTTTGGATTTGCTGTTGTTGGGACTGAAATTGTGTGTGTTATAGATGTTGGTGTTGGCGACCACGGATTGCATTCCAATTCTTCTGATGGGAATTCAATTGTAAAATTTACACCTGAATTTGAAGTTGTCAACAGGTATGCTTTCCCTGGTCCTAAAGAAGTGAAATCAGGGTTTGAAGGAGTCCAATATTCTTCAGTCCCCATATCGTAAATTGATTGGATTTCATTTAAATGGCCAGCAAACAGGTATTGAATGTCAACTGGGAAATCTGATAAAACAGGAAGATAAATATAGGGGCCGGATACTTCAAAAGTACGATCTTCAAGCATCTCACCATATAAGGGCAAACAACAATCGCAATCGAAACTCGTGATGTATCCTTCCGATAACCAGTTTCCAATTTGATTTATTCCAGTTGCAGGATTATAAGATTCACCATCTGCATTATAAATTATTTGAAGGCATTCTGCGATTGGTTCAAAGGCATCAGGCATTGTTACTGAGCTTAAATCCAAATAGGATGATATGCCCCTGGTGCCGGTATTCTCAATCTGAATAAGCTGCCTGGGTATATAAATCACGGTGGCCAATACAGCAGAACTATTTGGTTGGTTTACCTTAAGAAACACGCTTACTTCCCCTTCATTAATATCATTTGGGCCAAGGTTGTAATGTGTAGGCATTGAAGCCGGATTGTCAAAATATCCATCTCCCATAGTAAACCATCCGATAGATGAATAAGGGCCGGTTTCAATGTCAAGTAGCACTGGCAGCCAGGCCTCATTTTCGAAATCATAATCCTGGCAATTCAAATACAATTCATCTGCTAAGGGGGTAAGCACTTGAAGTGTCAAATCATCGTTGGCCCCATTTGGGCACGAACCAATTGGGAACGCTGTTAGGCTGATCTGTACATATCCGTTTGCAATATCAGCGTTACCCGGAGAATAGCTGGTGGCCAATGAATTTGGATCATCAAAGTTTCCATCGCCCGAACTTTCCCACAAAACACCATCATAATTCAAGGCAGTCCCATTTAAAGCGAAAGGGGCACCGGCGGCAACTGTTGCATCTTCACCGGCATCTGCCTGAGGAACATCTGCAACAATTATACTTAACTCATGTTCAGATGTAAACAGGCCATCATCGACAGTCAATAAGTATGTAGTTGTTTCCAAAGGAATGGTGGGCGGTGGTGCTTTTTGATTAGACGAAAAACCGGGTGGATTGGAAGACCAGTTGAAGGAATAAGGTCCGCTTGTTCCAACAAATTCTTCTGCACTCAGGTATAGTTCATGCCCAAGGCAAATTGGGTTTTCATTGGCATTGATATAAAAATCCAAATCAACCAATGCTTGCATATCCAATACTACTGATATGTTAAGTGAGCCCCATTTATCTGTACCGCTATATGCCCCTTCCTCATCAAAATCTATTATATCAACATCATAATCCTTAAGCGTTGTCCAAGAGAAGAATTTAAAGTATATCTGTTCCCCATTTACAAACCCATCCTTTTCAGGTGTTTCATAATCATCCTTACGCAAACCAATACTTATATTTGTGGTGTCATTCCAGGGTTTGGCGCCCCCACACTTCAAATCCCCATTATCATCAGTGTAGAATCCGCCAATATAATCACCACCTTCAAGTGATATATTATTAATACGTGGACTGGCAGCAAGAGTAACAATAATAAAATGCGGTGCTGCTTGCCAATTTGGCTGTAACTCATCCCAAATTGGGGGCCAAACATAGTCGCTCCGTACCCCATCGGTTTCGTATTCCAGCAAAAGCTTTTCGATCAATAAGTATTTGTTAGTAGAATCGGAAGCATTACTGTTTTGTGGAATATGAGGTAGCCCGCTTGCACCCAGTGTCATAATAATAAGCAACAGGGCAGCATATATTGCTTTGCTTTTCCCGGGAAAAGATGGGATTGCTTTGTTGCTAGATTTGGTAGCCTCTTTCATAGTAATGTTTTAAGTATTAGTAAGTTTAACTTTCGTAGTTACATATTATTACATTTATTAACCTTTTTGTGTGCCGTGCAATTCCATTTGCAATGAAATTTAATGACTTTTACTGTCCGGTTAATAGCAGAGATGTATGAGAACTTAAAAACGTGACAAAATATTTTTATTTTTTTTGTCACATTTTTGGCTTGAAGGCTCATTACTGAATGTAATGGTAATGGACATAGCGATAAAACTTTATCTTTGATTACTGGATGATGATAAGATTACAGTTTTTTATCAATGAAATATAATAACCCTGACATAAATTTCGATACTTTTTTTATTGGTCTTAAAGCAGAAAACCCAAAGCAATGGAAGGATTTGGATAATCTGTTAAGGAACATAATAATCAGTTGGTTAAAAAAGAAAATCCTTGCGATGTTGATTTTTAAAAACATTAAGCTATCGGGGCATGAAACCAATGAACTGATCATGAATACCTATAATGAATCGTATCAAACGCTTTTTGTTAAAATATGCCGCGACAAGCAGCATATTGATTCATGGAACGGGATGAAGCGATACATGTTCAAGATTAGCGAGAATAAAGCAAATGAATTGATTCGGGGTATTGCTTCAAAAAAGAGATTGATTACCCAGGATAATATCGACCAACTGTTAGAGAGTACATCTGAAGAATTTCTTCATGATTTTGAATATTACGATTTTGTTGAAATCTTGCAAAAAGAGATTGAAGCCCTACCCGAAAAATACCGGGATGTATTATTCCAGTATTGCAAAGGGAAAAAAGTAGTTGAAATAGCATTTGAATTGGATATTAATGCGGATACATGCCGGCAGCGCAAAAAGCGGGCAATTGAATTGCTTAAATCATCGTCCGGCTGGAAACACTAAATAAATATTGAAATAAATTTGATTAAAGTATTGCCATGGATCATTCAAAAATAAAAAAAGAAGGCATCATCGAGCTGGCCGTTTTAAAGCAGTTAAACGTCGATGATCTGGAGGAATTTAAAAATCATTTACAAGAATGTGATGCGTGCCGGAATGAACTACTAAGGACGAAGTTACTTTTTAGTGTAGCAGATTCATCAAGCAGGGATAGCGGAAATGGAAAGCTTACCCTACCATTTTTTATAGCGATAATGGCTGCGATGTTAAGGTACACACAAAAACACGCTGTGACCATTTCGATAGTTGCAATTGTTATAATTAGCGCTGTTGTTATGGAGTATCAATACCACTTCCTGCCTTCGTTTGGCAAGGAAAAAACAATTGTTGCAAATAATGATGTATTTATCCCCAATAGCTACCTCGAAAGCATCATCTCTACCAGTTTGCGATCAGGGAACGAAGTGAATGTTTCCACTCCGGAAAAAGATATTCAATTTCACTACGATGGAAAAAATGGCTTCCCTTTTACTATAGATGCGAGGATTGAGAATACAAAAGACAAGGATGTTTTGCTAAAAATATTAAGCAACAGTGAAACCGATTATTTAAATGATTCATCCATGTACATGCAAAATGTTGAACTGGCACAGGATGCCGGCAATACTATACTTTCGTTAGAAGAGCAATTGTTTTTAGGCAAGGGTTTGTATTATCTTACCTTGCAATACAAAAATGAGATAGACTATATTTATGTTGCCAGGTTTTATGTGAAGTGATTTGGGTGGTAATGTATTTCTTGCGTTTGACACTTGCGGCATCTCGGCACTTGGAAACCACCAACTGGATATGAACGTTCCGCAAATATGGCTCTCAGCCGCCCACTTGCAGGATGGTTTTTAGTGTTTCGCATGTTTCCTTTTCCAATCATTTCTCCAGATGACCGCTAGCTGGCTGTGGGCCATGATTTGCTGTTACCATTTGTTATTTTTTTAATTCGTTGATTTCTTTTTCTGATAATCCTGTATATTTCATTATCTTTTGAATTGGTTCATTGTCTTGTAGCATTTCTTTTGCTATTTCAATCTTTCCTTCAATCTTTCCTTTTTCAAGGTAAGTGCTTTTTATGTTAATAATATCTCTGTATGCATTTACGCTTGCTTCATACTGTTTATATTCGTCTGGTTCTAATTTTGCTATTTCTGCTGTTTCAAAAAGTTTTAAGAAAATATTTTCTTTTAATTCAACGGGTATTCTTTCAAGTTTTGGAAGGTTTTTCAGAACAAACATCCATTTATCAAAGCGAGTTTCCAATTCTTTCTCCGTTTTTTGAAACTTGGGCATTTCAAGGTAGATGTAATTTAACTTGTCGTAAAAAACATTTTTTGTTTCTTGTTCGGTCAACTGTACATCGTGGCGGTATTTATCAGGGTCGCTTTCTTCAAACTCAAAGTCTAAAATCCCGATTGTGTACACTGCTTTTAATTCAAAATTCCAAAATCTGTCTTTATTTCTTGCTTGTTCCTGAATAGGAAAGGTTGAGTAAAAGATGGTTCTGTCTTTAAAAAATTTCTGCTCAGCTTTTTGCATTTCTACAATGAATTGTTCGCCTTTTTTATTGGTGCAGTAAATATCAAAAATGGCTCTTCTGTCGCCAACTGAAATTGGTAATTTTTCGTTTGGTAAATAGGAAAGTGCCGTAATTTCACCTTCCTGCTCTTTCAAAAGTTCATTTAGGAAATCCAACAACAAATCTTTATTGGGTTCTTCGCCAAATAAACGTTTAAAACCGTAGTCGGTAAACGGGTTTATGTATTTTTCTTTAAAATCTGTCATTATGTTTTACTTTCTACAAAAAAAACTATTCAATAGCATGAAGTTTATCGTTTTTACTAATAAATGGTAACTGCTTATTTGAACCAGTACTCACATAAGTGCCTAACTTAATAAAGGAACCTGTCCCCGAAAGTACGAATCAATTATGGGTAAGTAATTTCCACAGCCTCTGTGACTTTCACCAAATAAGCTTTTCCTGTCAGTATTGTTTCAAGGCTGTAAATGCTATAAGCAGGATACCAGAGTTTGGTTCCGGCAATTTCCTGAATTACAACTACCTTATCAGAAACTGCCTCGAAAACATCACCCACAGCTACATCAACATCACTGAGAACAGGAATAACATTCCAACCTTCAACAAGATTCACGGTTTTGTTTTCAAGCGGGCTGCCGCAAATATTTAGGGTTACTTCGTTTTCGAGCTTCACATAGTAACCATCAAAACTATTCCAATTAACAATTGTATTTTCACCAAAGGTTGGTTTGTAAACCTCGCCCTCGGCATTGTACATAATCATCAAATCTTCTGCAACTGCCGCCATCAAAACTTCAATATCAGGATTGCCCGGGGTTAAATAACTTGAGAGGGTACTCCAGCCTGCCGCGATAACAATGGATTGATTATCTAAAATTGTTAAAGTCATACAACTGTTGGCAACGAAAGTACAGGGATCAACAGGCTGTGCCGTCAGACATAATTCAACGGAACCAGCAGCAATATCGTCAGTTCCGGGAGTGTAAACGGGGTTCATAATGTTGTTGGAATCGAATCCTCCGTCACCATCAGTGCCCCATAATAATTCACTAAAATTGTCGGCCGTAGCTTCAAGTAACTCATAGGTTTCGCCAGGACAAATTTCAGCTTCATTGCCGGCAAAAACTTCCGGCTCAAAAACAAATGTAAAGGTCATTTGATTTACAGCAGGTGTGGTGCATGGATCGATGGATTCGGCAGTTAAAGTCAGCACTACACCTTCGTTTATGAGGTCGTTTTGACCAGGTGTGTAAACAGGATCTTCAATTATTATGCTATCAAATCCACCATCTCCTTCAGTCTGCCACAAAATGGATGAAGCATTTGTTACCGTGGCATCCAAAGCAAAATCAGTTGTGGTTTCGTTATAACAAACACTTTGGTTGCCACCTGCATTGGCTGTGGCAGCGGAGATGATTGTTATGTTTAGTGATGAGAAAGCTGCTGTAGTGCAAGGATCAATGGGTTCGGCAGTAATAGTTAGGTCTACTGTACCGTTTGAGATATCGTTTGCCCCCGGCGTGTAAGATGCATCCAATTGATCCTGATTTGCAAAAAGGCCATCGCCACTTGTTGACCACAAAACAGAACTGTAATTTGTTGCAGCAGCTGTTAAGATCACTTCGCTAGCTTCGCAGGTGGTTTGGTTTGAACCTGCACTTGTGGTTGGGGATATCATTTCAACTAAAACTGAGTCGATCACAACCCGGTTTCCATCATCAACTGCAATAAAATATTTTGTGCTTTGCGCGGGGCTATCCACAGGATTTTGCAGATCAGAAGTAAATCCGGATGGCTCAGAAGTCCAGGCAAAAGAATAGTTTCCCGAGCCTCCTCCAATTTCAGCATTCAACTGCACCTCATCACCCAGACAAAAACCTTCGGGATTGGCTGTAGCGTTCACCGTTAACGGATCTGTATCAATGCTTGTTAACGATGAAAGCCCGTTATCATAAAATTTTCCATCATGGTTTGTGAGGGCTTCGTTGTAGGTAACAAAGGCATTTGATTCAGTAGTTGTGTCGGTGAAAAATACTTTCCAGATAAAAAGTTCAGCGTCATCAAATCCTTCCTTGATATCAGTAGTAGTTTCGTCATCACCAAAAGCAAGTACTGCAATATTGTTTATGCCATCCCAAATATTGGCACCACTACATTTCTCATCACCGTTCTGGTCCAGATAAAAAGCGCCTATAAAATCGCCGGTAGATAGAGGGGCACTGAAGAATGTTACCAAGGCAGGTATTGAAATAATATGTGAAGTGCCTGTTGGGGTATAATCCCAACCAGCCGGGTAATCAACTGTTTCGATATAATCAGTTTTTGTAAGCGAGTCGCTTCCATCAGCATTTTCAACAATTAATTTCACCTCATAACTACCTGCTGTGTTGTAATACACAGGGGGTGGAATGTTTCCGGAGTATGTTGAAGGAACGCCGCCCTCGAAGGTCCATTCCCATGATGTAGGTTCACCTGTAGAAAGGTCGGAGAAATTTATGCTGTTTCCAACGGGAATAAATGTCAGGTCGGCCTGAAAGTCGGCAACAGGAAGTTCCCTGTTACCGGCATATAATCCATTTGAAAAAAGTTGGCCGAAAATAAATAAGATCACGATTAGGGTTTGGGTAATTCTTTGCATGGTATTGGTTTTTTTAAATAGCTTGTTAATTTTTATTACAATAATTTTTGAAACGGTGCACTAAATTACAAATTTTTGGATTAGCCGGAAGGATTAATGCAAAAAAAGAAGCCGCCCGAGTGGGCAACTTCTTTTTAACCAAAACTCCAATTCACTATGTAGGACTCTATATTTAGGAAAAGTTACAAGTTTACAGTGTAAAGCATGATGATTACAAACAATGTCCAAAAAACTGTTAGCAAGGGGAACAATGCTATAACTAAGGTGTTGTAGAGCTTTTCCGTCCGATAAAATTTCTTAGCTTCCATGATTTTTCCTCCTTATTCGTTTGTTAGTAATGATATCTGGATAGTCAATTGCTGTACCATTGGTGATTAACTTATTGATAAAAATAAATTGTTTGAAATTAAAGTGCAGATTACAAGGAGTTTGAGCGATTTAATATTTTTTTTAGGGAATAGTACAATTTCATTGAATGTAAATTTATGGGTGAAAAAGCGCGGCTTATTCGCCAGAATGGGTGAAAATCCATAGGGGAAGAGAGAGAAAAATGGAGTAATGCCCGCCTGCCGGCGAGGCAGGGAGAATTGGAGTAGTGCAAAATTAGATTGGTGGATTGTTTGATGAGTTGTGGATATTCAAGATTCGATATTCGGGTGATGGGTGTCAGGTGACGGATGACAGGTGACTGATGACGGATGTTCGATGTAAGATGTTTGATGTAGCTCCCAGATCACATATCACATATCACACATCGGACTTCTTGTATCTCTTCGTTTTGACGCTTGAATGTCCTTCGGACGATTCAAGGTCAGTACTAAAAATCAAAAATCATCAATCTCTAATCATCAATCGTCAATCACCAATTCTTATTCCCCACTTCATTATTCAAGATTCGATATTCAGCGGTTCGATATTCAAATTTCACGGATGGTTCAATTGATGTCAGATGCCAAAAAAAGCACCCCATCATCGGGCGATGACAGGGTGCAACCAAAAAAAATGAAATGAAAAAAAACTACTTCAGGATGAGTTTTTCATAGTGAATGTCTTACCTATCTCTAATTTCAGCAAGATAAACGCCATTAGGTAGTGCCCTGAGGCCGATCTCTTCATCATCATACTTCTCGGAGGTAAATACCACTTTGCCGCATGAATTAAAAATCTTAACTTCAGCTACCGAAACCAATCCTTCTATGGAAAACGTTTCCCTTAATTGGGATTATAGTAATGTAAAGAACTTGACTTAAATATTGAATCTGCTAATGTACGGGTTTTTGAAGCGAAAAGCAAGAAAAACTTTAAAAATCATATAAATCGAAAAACATTTTATTGCAAAACCAACTTCTCAAAATGGGTATGTTCGCCATTGGATACGCGGAGCATATAAATTCCTTTGGGGAGGCGGTTGAGGTGAATTTCACCATCTCCAAAGACCCTTTCCTGAACTGAGCGTTCACCCATATTATTGAATACTGAAACCTCAAGTTCCTCTCTAACCCCTTGTAAATAAACAATACCATTGCTTGGGTTTGGGAAGATGCTGAGATTATGGCTGAAAACATCCGGGGGTAAACCCGCAGTAAAATCTAAGCTTTTGATAACTGATATTCCATCGGTTTTAAAAATCCCTGCATCTGGCATTGACTGTTCATAAGCAGGAAACAGGCTGACGGTTTCGTTTCGGTTGGCAACAAATACTTTGAGTTGCATATTTTGTCCTTCAATCAATTCTTGGTTTGCCAAATGGCTAGGATCGTCTCCAAAAACAACCAATGCCAGATTCTGCCCGGGGCCTTTTATTTCGCTAAACCCAATACAATTTCCTTTGCCATCAAATGCGCCAATAATATCTCCCCGCTTGAAATTTTCTAATGCTTCAGCCAAAATACATACCAGGTGGGTATTTGGCGAAAGCGCAATTTTACCCCAAGGGCTTACGGGAACTTCAAGGGGTGTTGTGTTTTCGAATGTAGATTTTGTGCATTCGGGAAAGCTAATGGTTGCTGCTTCTGTAAGCAACATCATATAGGCTGTTCCGGGTGCTACCTGGCCAAGGGAAGAAATCCCGTATTCAGGCCAAAATACCTGGGAGCCTGCGATTTCTTTTATCACTGTTAGTTTACTTCCCAATTGGCTCTGGATTTCCTGGCTCAAAGTGTGGCACTGTGACAAAACAGGAAGGTAATTCCAACCTGCTGCAAGTTCAATTGTGCGGTCGGCAGCATCGAAGCCCCTGAAATTTATAGTAACCGGAGTCTCAAATTTAATTTTGTAACCTTCTTGTGTGTTCCATTCTTCAAGTGTATTAATACCTTCAGAAGGCCATAGTATCCCAGAAAAATTTTGCATGAGTACCAATTCATCGTAAACATCCACCAAAAGAGAATCAAGGTTGGGCCATGCCGGGTCAACAAAACTCGATATGCCACTCCATCCAGCAGGTAACTCAAGGTTTTGCTCAATGGCATCAACAATTTTGATGTAAGCGGGCATTGTGATGGTATCGAAAATTGTTCCATCCGAAACCACAAGCCTTACATCAAATTCACCAGTTTCGTTATA
>Ga0075120_10003136_pt1 | contig 11498 bp, 10 predicted proteins | sample AntAceMetag02UKL_FD_69792 | JGI IMG/M metagenome (GOLD analysis project Ga0075120, IMG submission 69792) | Saline lake microbial communities from Ace Lake, Antarctica - Antarctic Ace Lake Metagenome 02UKL | ecosystem: Environmental > Aquatic > Non-marine Saline and Alkaline > Saline | place... | reverse complement strand
TATTGGATTATCAATCACTCAAAGACTATCCCGACCTGAAAAGCGGCGATCATGTGAAGATAATGATAAGCGATACAGGCCCGGGCATAGCCCCTGGAATTATTGATCAAATTTTTGATCCCTATTTTACAACCAAGGAAGTCGGTAAAGGTTCCGGTATGGGTTTAGCCGTGGTGCACGGCATTGTTAAAAGCCATGACGGAGCAATTGCCATTGACAGCAGTTTGGGTAAAGGCACAAAATTTACCATACTTTTCCCTTTGGCTACAGCAAAAACGATGGTTAACGCCCGGACACTCCAGGATATTCCCAGAGGAAGTGAAACCATATTATTTGTGGATGATGAAATATCCATTACAAAGATGGTAAAAAGGATGTTTGAGCGCCTGGGATACAAAGTTGAAACCGCCACAACACCTCAAGATGCTTTAGAACTATTCCGTTCAAACCCTGATCATTTTGATCTTGTCATAACTGACATGACCATGCCACAGATGACGGGGGTTAAATTATCTGAAAAACTAATGGAAATTCGTTCTGATATTCCTATTATTATCTGTACTGGTCATAGTGCCCTTGTTGATGAAGAAAAGGCCAAAGAGCTGGGGTTGGCAGCATACGTCATGAAACCAATCAACATGCTGGAAACTGCACAAACTATTCGAAAGGTATTGGATAAATAACACACTGTTTTTTGGAACTTTTGGAACAGGAAAAATCCCGTATCTTGTGGTTGGGTTGAATATTATTTTGTCACTTTGTATTAAATTATATGGACCAAGACCATTGTAATAAGCCATTCTTCCATATTACGGTTAATAATATATCAAAAACATTTTAGCAGATTTTATAAATTTCTTTTCAGGCGTGAGGACCAAATTCAAGTTGGTCTCCAATTATGTTGCCAGTTTATTTTGTTGCGAGTTTTTTCTTCTAATAAATCTTTAAAAAGATCTATTTTCTTTGAATTTAATTCTTTTACTTTTTTTTTCTCATTTTTTTTCTTTTGACAGGAAATATTTAACGCTTTGCTGATTAAACCCGGCATTGTTTTGGCAAAATCAGCAGCCTTTTAATTGTATTCAGCGGCTACCCCGCCAAACCCTGCCCCATTTATTTAAATGATACCCCGCCGCTCTTTCGTATAAGCCGATCATAGATTTGAGGGAGTACCAGGTCTATGAAAAAGAAAATACGAAGACGTAAGTGTAAAAATTTTCATGATCTATTCATACCGGATACCTGTCAATTAAAAAGGTAAAAAAACCAGCAAAAAATAGAGTCATCAGAAGTGGCTAAAAATGCCAAAAAAGCCGAGACTGCTTATCGCTCATTACAGCAAAAAGGCTTGATAGAGATCAGGCATGGTGGGGGGGCATTTGTACAAGAGATTGACAGCGCAATGGTAGGCGATACGCTATCTACTCTCATCCGACACCGTCGGGTTTCCACTCAGCATTTACAGGAATTCAGGGAAGCCATCGAAGTCCGTTGTGCAGCCTATGCTGCCGAACGGGCAACTCCTGCGCAAATCAACAATCTTAAACTTCTGATCAATCAGATGGAGGATATGCTCAAATCAGTGAACGATGGCCATTTGCGATTCTACGAGTTGGAACTCAATCTCCATACCGAATTGGCAAAAATATCGGGTAACCCAATGTTTGAATGGTTCGCCAGTACTTTTGAACGAAATGCTGCTGCCTTCAGTGATATCCTGACCCACCAATCCGAAAAACCAGAGGAAGCACTCAAAGATTGGCGTGATTTTATCAAAGCGATAGAAAACAAAGAAGTTACCAAAGCAGCAATGATAATAGGGTCACATATTTTTCGATTTGGAAAAATACTCGAAGATCTGGATCAAGATAAAAAGGAGAATCAATGAAGACGCAATACAATGCTATTATTATTGGTTCGGGTATTATTGGGTGCAGCATTGCCTTTGAATTAAGCAAAAAGGGCTGGAAAACCCTGAACATTGACAAACTCAAAGCAGCCGGTTACGGCTCAACAGCCAATACTTGCGCAGTGATCAGGACTCATTATTCAACTCTGGATGGTACAGCGGCTGCCTATGAAAGTTATAAATACTGGGATGCGTGGGATAAATACTTGGGGATAGAAGATCCAATGGGATTGGCAAAATTCAATAAACGAGGGGTTCTGGTGATGAAATCCCATGTAAATGAGCATCTCAAAAAAGTCAAAAGCATGATGGACCAAATCGGTATCCCCTATGAAGACCTGACATTTGAGCAGGTCAAAGAAAAATTTTCAATGTTTGATGATACTAGTTACTACCCACCGCGTCGTCCTGAAGACCCAAAATTCGGCACACCCAATGATATACCTATTCAAGGCGCTATTTACTATCCGGAAGGAGGATTTATCTCTGATCCGATTTTGTCAGTTCACAATGTTCAGGTCGCAGCAGAAGCCCATGGGGCAAAGTTCAAATTCAATGCAATAGTGTCCGATATTTTGAAAGAAAATGGAAAGGTTTTAGGTCTTATTCTGGAAGACGATACCATCATTGAATCACCAGTGGTCATCAACGCGTCTGGTCCCCATTCCTTTGTCATTAATCGCATGGCCGGTGTTGAAAAGGGAATGAAGATCAAAACCCGAGCACTGCGCCATGAAGTGGTTCACCTGCCTGCACCCGAGGGCGTTGACTACGAATCCAGCGGCTGTCCCAGCTCAGATAGCGATATCGGAGGTTATTGGTGTCCTGAGGTTGGCAACAATATTCTGTCCGGCAGTGAAGATCCCGAATGCGATCCAAAGTAATGGGTTGAGAATCCCGATGAATTTAATCGGGATCTTACTGATCAAGCAAAAGTTCAAGCTCTCAGATTAGCCCAGCGAATTCCGGGGATGGGAATTCCCAACCAGATCCAGGGCGTTGTTGATCTCTATGATGTCGCTGATGACTGGATACCTATTTATGACAAATCAGATCTGGATGGTTTCTATATGGCAGTCGGCACTTCCGGCAATCAATATAAGAATGCCCCTGTTGTAGGGAAAATGATGGCAGAACTTATCGAGCAGTGTGAAAACGGCCACGACCATGATACCGATCCAGTGGTCTTCCACCTTGAAAAGATTGACTATGATATCAATATGAAATTTTATTCCCGGTTAAGAGAAATTAACAAAGAGAGCAGTTTCTCGGTTTTAGGCTAACAATGACTTTGGACAATAGGTTTGCCGATGAATTCATGGCCTCCTGTGACAAGGTCCTTATCATTGAGAAAACAGATATCTGCAGAAAAACAATCTGGATACATATGCCATGGAGCTGGGTGGGCCACGATCCACCAACCTGGCTATGATCTCTGTTTAATCGGCTTTTGATGTGGGATCGTTGAGCGGCATAAAAAATATTAATCTCAACCATTATAGAGCAGGTTTGAAAGGGTTTTTAAATTTTTAGTTTTGAAAAGATTGAAAAATATAATCATTATTAATTTGACATTGAAATCACCGGTAGTCTATGATATCGTCATCAAGTCATTAATATAGACAGTTAATTAGGAGTCTCTTTGTTATGAGCATTCAATCCCTTGACAGGGCCATCAGTATTCTTAATCTGTTTAAAAATAGCCGTTATCCAATTGGAAGTTCTGAAATAGCTAATAAACTTGGATTGGCAAGAACAACAGTTCACGGTCTGGTTAGCACCCTCATGAGAAATGGATTCCTCCAAAAAAATAATGGAACACATAAATATAGCCTTGGTTTTGCACTATACGAACTGAGTTCTATTCAAATGGCTCATTTAGAGATCAACCAACGGGCCACTATTCCCCTCCAGAATCTATCAAAAAAAACAAACCGTATTTGCCACGTGGCCATATGGGATCGGAATTCGATTATTGTGACAATGAGCGTACAACCCCATGGGCATGAATCCACAGTCAATCAAATTGGCCCCCGGCTGCCGGCTTATTGTACTGCGTTGGGCAAAGCGATCCTGGCTAACATGTCAGAATCCGAACAAAAGATATATTTGGACGGTGTCGAGCTTGTTGCATATACGCCCAATACTATAATTGACAGACCAAGTCTTGAAAAGGAACTATTTTTAATCAGCGAACAAGGATATTCCGTCAGTAGAAAGGAAGTATTGCTGAACCAACTGGGTCTCGGTGCTTCGGTAATGGGGTCAGATGGCTTGGTTACAGGGGCCATTAGTATCCGTTTGAACAATGAAGATGAGGATAATGATTTTATGGCACAGGCGATAGAATACTTAACGCAGACCGCATATCAAATTTCATTGGATATGGGATATCAGCCTGTAAAAATGGAATATAGTTTTTAACAAAAAAGGTAAAATCTAAGGAGAGACAATGACCACTTCACAGAATAGCCCATTTGCATTTACTCAAATCCCCATCCCTGAACGACAAGAGAAACCCCGTACCAAAGGGCTTACCATGATGATCGATTGGGGTATGCCACTTGGGATTCAAAAAGATTGCCTTGAGTCACAAGGGATATATGTAGACGAGGCAAAATTAGCAGGAACTATTGCCCGGTTGATGCCTGCAACAATGGTCAATAAAAAAATTGCAGCATATACAAACCATAGAATACCTTGCTTCCCTGGCGGGGTGTTTAGCGAGTTAGCAATCGCCCAAGGCAATTTTGACCAATTTCTTGAGACGGCAAAAAAAATGGGATTCAAGGCTATCGAGGTTTCAGATAACCTACTGACAGTGAGTCTCACTGATAAGAAAAAATATATCCGTAGAGCAGTAGATGATTTTGATTTAACGGTTATGGGTGAGGTTGGTCGTAAGGAGGGCAGCATGACCGGGGACGAACTCATTGCTGATGTGGAAAACTGCCTGGAAGCAGGAGCCACACTGATACTTTTAGAAGCACACGAGCTGTTCCACGGGGAAATCCGTCAAGACGTCATCGACAAATTGACACAACGAGTGCCGGAGGAAAAGCTGATGTTTGAACTGCCTGTGGCTGTTCTTCCTGATGTGACCAGGGACTATAAACATCGGGTATGTGCTTGGTTAGTGAAACATTTTGGAACTGAAGTTAACTTGGCCAACGTCGAATGGGATGAGATTTATTTTACTGAAATGACCCGCCGCGGCATGGGAGGAGACACATCACATCCCCATGGAGCATATCGATTGGCTGGAATAACAACATCCGAGGATTAATTCGTCGGAATAATTATAACAAGGAGGATGGTATGAAAAATTACAAAATGGTTTATGGCACTTTGGTTATTTGTTTTTTTGTATTTATAGCTTCTTCAATCCCTGCCTGGGCTGATTATCCGAATCGGCCTATAAAAATTTTAGTCGGTTTCAGGGCTGGAGGCGGTACCGACACTATGGCCCGTTTGCTGTCTAAAAGAGTAGGAGACATCCTCGGTCAGCCAATGGTAGTGGTTAACAGACCCGGCGGCGGCGGAGCTATTGCCTCCAAAGAAATACTGCGGGCCAAGCCAGACGGGTATACACTATGTTTCAACATTGCCCTGACCTATGCTGCCTGGCCATACATGACCAAAGTCAAGTATACAGAAGATGACTTTACCTACATTGCCGCAGTCGGCAAGTTTCAGGAAGCCTTTGTCTCGCTTCCAAACAAAGGCTGGGCTGACTGGAAGGGGCTGATCACATACGCTAAAAAACATGGACCACTTAATGTCGCGGTATTGAGCCCTTATGACAAACAGGTTCTCAGATACATTGCAAAAAAAGAATCTGTCGAATTCAATATGGTTCCAACCAAAGGCGGTTCAGCCATCATGACCCAGGTACTTGGCAATCATGTGGACTTTGGTTTTAGCGGTGGTGTCCACTATCAATATGTCAGAGCCGGAAAGATGATCGTATTGGTCGGACATGGGCAGGAAAGACTGGTCGGCACTCCAGATGTCCCTACTTTAAAAGAACTGGGGTATAATGTTGCTTTGGAAAACTACGCTATCGTTTCAGGACCCAAAGGGATGCCTTCAGGCCTAATTCAAAAATTGAGTAAAGCTTTTGAACAGGGTGTCCAAGACCCTGATTATCAAGATTTATTAGAGAACAAGCTCCATTTCCCAGCACTCTATATTGGAGCTGAAGAGCTACCGGAGAAAATCAAAGCGATGAGTAATGATTTTAAAGCCATGGCAGAATTTTTGAAATAATAAACATTTATAACCAATTATTGGGCTGCATTCGAATCCCGGCCTAAAGGAAGGTGGTTATGAAAAAAGCGGACATTATCACCTCGCTTTTTCTACTGGTGACTGGTCTGGTGATGATTTTTGTCATTATCCCAGCCCAGACTTATCCAGGTGAAGAATACGGCGTACCTCCGGCTACAGTGCCCACAACGGCCATGGCCATAGTTACCTTAATGGCCGGCATTCTATTGGTACAGCGCCTACTCGACCAAAGAAAAAATATAAAAGACACTCCATCGCCTATTAACCGGTTACAATGGCTACATATCACAGGCCTTACTACACTGTTGTTTTTTGGATTGGCAGCCATAAGGTTTCTACATTTTATTCCCGGCGGTATTCTTATTTTGGCAGTGCTGATGTTTATTACCGGCCAAAGAAAGGTTTTGACTATCATCTTGGTTTCTGTTCCCATTCCGTTCCTGATCTACGCTGCACTCTGGTATGGACTGAGAATACCGCTGCCATAAAAAGAAAGGTAAAATTATGGAAGTCATTTTGGCTGGATTTTTGGACACATTTACCCTGACGAATATTGCATTCATTTTTCTGGGCGTTACCATGGGTGTATTCGTAGGTGCCGTGCCCGGCCTGAACGGTCCAATGGCGATCGCTCTGGCAGTTCCAATGACTTATTATATGCCGTCACTGGCAGCCATTTCATTTTTAATCGGTATCAACAAAGGCGGTACTTACGGAGGTTCCATAGCTGCTATTTTGCTCAACACACCTGGATCACCCGAGGCAGCAGCTACGTGTTATGACGGCTATCCGCTGGCCAAACAGGGCAAGGGGGAGAAGGCGTTGAAGATGGCCCTGTATTCCTCAGTTTTCGGAGATACCTTTTCAGACTTCGTACTCATTCTAGTCGCTGCCCCGATTGCTATAGTAGCTTTAAAGATGGGTCCTCCGGAGATTTTATCGGTCATTATCTTTTCCCTCACCATTATTGCCGGCCTGGAATCCAATCAGCTGGTCAAAGGACTCATCGGAGCCGGGTTGGGCATTTTTTTATCCACGGTTGGTATGGATCCCAATACGGCCACACCCAGACTGACTTTCGGTCTGTGGGAACTTGAAAATGGCATATCACTAATGGCCGTAGGTATCGGCACCCTGGCCCTCTCAGAGGTTTTGGTGCAATTGGAGGCAAAAGGCGGAGCACAAAAAAAAATCTTTGAGTTGGATAAAATCCAGAAAAAAGAAGATCGCCGAGTTTCTTTACAGGAATTTCGTGGTGTCCTGAGGACTCTTGTACGTTCCAGCCTGATTGGAACCGCATTGGGCGCCTTACCCGGACTCGGTGCCGTCATCGCATCTTTTCTGGGTTACGGGGCTGCTAAAAGGGCCAGTAAGGACCCGGACAGCTTCGGCAAAGGCAACATAGAAGGTGTCGCTGCGGCTGAAGCCGCCAACAATGCGGTAATTGGCTCAAATCTGATCCCACTTTTCACGCTGGGTATTCCAGGCAATGTGGCTTCGGCCTTGCTGATCGGTGCTTTTATTATTCACGGCATCATTCCAGGACCCTTGATGTTCGAAGAACACGGTCGGTTGGTATATGGAATTTATGGAGGCATGCTGGTCGGCAATATCTTTAATCTTTTTATTGGTGCCATCGGTTTGAGAATCTTTGTGCGGGTGTTGTCTATTCCGCGCAATATTATTTATCCGGTGGTCATCTTCATCTGTATAACCGGTGCCTACATCGCTGATAACAGCCTTTTTGCAGTGGGCATGATGATTTGTTTTGCCGTTTTGGGTTATTTCATGAAGAAACTTGAATTTTCTTTTATCACCTTTATCGTTGGTTTTGTTCTGGGTCCCATGTTTGAAATGTCATTGCAACAAACCTTAATCATTTCCAGAAACAATATTTTCACTATGTTTCAGCGGCCGATCGTTTTAGTTTTTATGGCTTTCACCGTTGTGTTTCTCTGGCGAGTTATTCAACGTTCCCGCAAGGCGGCCCAGAAGACATTGAGCAAATGAAAAGAAAACTAAAACATTATTTTGAATAGGAGAAATACAATGTCGTCTCCCCAATCGCATTTGGATGTCAAATTATTTTTAATCGGCTGCGGAACACCCACGCCGACTCCGGAACGCTTTGGCAGCTGTCTGGTTCTTAAAGTCAATAACGAGCATTTGATGTTCGACTGCGGCCCGGCATCTACTTATAAGATGATTCGGGCGGGGCTTGCTCCCATCGATATCAGCCATTTATTTTTCACCCATCACCACTACGATCATAATGTTGATTATCCTTGTTTTTTGCTGTGTCGCTGGGATCATGAAAGGGAGGATGTGCCTCGATTGAAGGTCTATGGCCCACCACCAACCCAATTGATTACTCAAAGGCTTATTGGGCAAGAGGGAGCATTCGTGGATGATTGGCGTGCCAGGGTGGAGCATCCAGCCAGTCAGGAAGTTTATGCAGCCCGGGGTGGAAGTGTACCCCGGCAGATACCCCAGTTCGATGTTGAGGAGATCGTCGCGGGGACTTCCATTGCCACCTCGAGTTGTCGGGTAACTGCGGGTAAGGCACTCCACCTTCAGCCAATGATGGATTGCCTTGCATACCGGGTCGACTGGGATGGCGGGTCGATTGTGGTCACGGGTGATACGGGACGTCACAGCGGCGTGGAAGAACTGGCCCGAGATGCAATCACGCTTGTCGTCAATGTATGGGACCATCAAGAGAACATGTCGTCTATAATGTCAACCGGATTCTGCGGCACCCTGGATGCAGCTGAGATGGCAGCAGCAGCAGGAGTCCAGCGTCTGGTGATTAGCCATCAGGGACCCAATCTTTCCCGCCCGGGTTCCAGGGAAAAAGCGATTGCACATATGGCCGCCATTTTTAAAGGTGAGCTTATATTTGGCGAAGAGTTTTTGACACTTGACCTGGTAATATAAGGATAGAAACAATGCAAGCAAAAAATCTGTTGTTAATTATGTCTGATGAACATGATCCACGTTATATGGGCGTATCCGGCCATTCTGTGATTGAAACCCCTTCTTTAGATCGCCTGGCAGAACGTGGCACCCGCTTTACCAATGCGTACACACCAAGTCCGATCTGTGTGCCTGCTCGTGCCAGCTTTGCAACTGGTCGCTACGTTCACGATATTCGGTACTGGGACAACGCCATGGGATACGAGGGCAAGGTGCCCAGCTGGGGACACCGCCTGCAGAAAGCTGGTAATCGTGTCGATGCTATAGGCAAATTGCACTATAGGAGACAGGAAGATTCTCTTGGTTTTGATCACCAGATTAACACCATGCATATTTATGACGGCATTGGTCAAGTGTGGGGATCGATCCGTGACCCCTTGCCGGAAGGAGGCCCTGAGCGGCGGATGTTTCACAAAATTGGTCCTGGAGTGTCCAACTACAACCTTTATGATCGGCAATGCGCTAATGCAGCTTGTGAGTGGTTGCAGCAACGCGGGGAGGAAGAAGATCAAGATCGACCCTGGATGCTTTATGTGGGGTTTGCCGCTCCTCATTTTCCCTTGGTTGTTCCCTCAGAGTATTTGGATCGCTACCAGTTGGATTGCCTGCCTTCCCGCAAACTCCATCCGCGCGACGGATACCAACACCATCCCTGGATCCAGACCCAGGAACGCTTTATGTCCCAGGAAGGCCTTTTTGCCGATGAGAATGAAAGACAACTGGCAAGGCGAGCTTACTATGGCTTGTGCACGTTTCTCGACTCACAAATCGGTATGATTCTTGATGCACTGCAAGACTGCGGACTGGTTGATACAACACGTATCATTTACACCAGTGACCATGGCGATAATCTCGGTGCCCGTGGGTTGTGGGGCAAGTCCAATCTGTATGAAGAGAGTACGAAAATTCCTATGATTATAGCTGGCCCGCAGGTGTCTGCCGGGCAGGTCTGCCGGACACCGGTCAGTCTGGTTGACTGCTACCCGACTATCTTGCAGGGAGTTGGTATTTCTATGAAGGACGAAGAACATAATCTACCTGGAAACTCCCTTTTTGAATTAATGAATGCACCCGAGAATCTTGAGCGGGTTGTGCTGAGTGAATACCACGCAGTTGGGTCAAGTTCAGGAGCTTACATGCTTCGCAAAGGCCGATTCAAATATCATTACTACGTTGGACTTCCGCCAGAGCTCTTTGATCTTGAAAATGATCCTGAAGAAACCATCGATCTCGCTAAAGATAAAAATTATGCATCTGTTTTGGAAATGCTTGAAAGAAAACTTCGACAATATCTCGATCCTGAAGCAGTAGACGCTAAAGCCAAAGCAGATCAAGCCGAGTTGATCAAAAAATTTGGTGGGAGAGATAAAGCATTTCGTATGGGTGCAAAAGGAGCTACACCGGCGCCGGGACAAGGAAGTGAATAGATCTAAAGTCCCTTTAAAACCGTTTTCACTGCTTGTAAAACCGACATCTGCAGATTGTAATCTCAGGTGCGCGTACTGCTTTTACCTTGAAAAATGCCATCTTTTTCCTGGTACACTCAAACATCGGATGTCTGAAGTGGTACTCGAAAAAATGATCCGAGGATATATGACCACGAATCAGCCTGTTTATGCCTTTGGTTGGCAGGGTGGAGAGCCTACACTGATGGGGCTTGATTTTTTTCACAAAGTTGTCGATCTCCAGAAAAAATATGGCAGGGCCGATAGCCGGGTCGCAAACGGCATACAAACAAATGCTATTTTGATTGATGATAAATTTGCCGAACATTTTGCACGCTACCGATTTCTTGTTGGCTGCAGTCTTGACGGACCTGCAAAAATCCATGATCGCTACAGGACAACCAAAGCAGGTGGTCCCTCCCATACAGATGTTTTGAAGGGTATCAAAACACTAAAACGCCACCAGGTTGAATTCAATATCCTCGTTCTGGTTACCCAAGCCAATGTGCACTGTGCAAAAGATGTTTATAGCTATTTGGTTGATCAGGGGTTTTACTATCACCAGTACATACCCTGTGTAGAATTCAATGAAAAGGGCGCATTGATGCCGTTTGCCATTACTGGCCAACAATGGGGCGATTTTATGTGTACAATTTTTGACCAGTGGTATTCGTGTGACAGTAAAACGGTTTCGATTCGCAATTTCGATTCTATATTACAAAAATTGATTGATGGTTTTTCCAATATTTGCTCTTTAGGAGACAACTGCTGCCAATACTTCGTTGTTGAACACAATGGCAATATTTATCCGTGTGATTTTTTTGTACAAGAAAATCTGAAAATCGGAAACATTATGAATATGTCTTGGAAAGATGCAT
>Ga0075120_10003134_pt1 | contig 11499 bp, 7 predicted proteins | sample AntAceMetag02UKL_FD_69792 | JGI IMG/M metagenome (GOLD analysis project Ga0075120, IMG submission 69792) | Saline lake microbial communities from Ace Lake, Antarctica - Antarctic Ace Lake Metagenome 02UKL | ecosystem: Environmental > Aquatic > Non-marine Saline and Alkaline > Saline | place... | reverse complement strand
TCTTTTACAACATAATGAGTATCTCTCTTAAATAGAGACCTGGCCCTTAAAGACTGATTAATATAATGAGCCCAAGGTTCAGAATGAGCATCCGGCATCTCCTCCCAAAGGCTACCTATTTTCAGTATCTCTTCACATTTTTTCTCGCCTTTCTGAGTTATGCGAGAATTATTGCTCTTCTCCTCAACTATAGCATCGCAGCTGTCGTTAAACTCATCTCGAGGAATCTTCTCTTCACGTCCATCTTGAGTTCTAATTATAGTAAACCCATCCTGGGTATTTCTTGCATCAATAATTACTCTTACTTGAAGCTGTTTAGCTAATTTATCTGCAAGATAATATTTATCTACTGACTCCTCAGAAGGTCCCGAGATGATAAGCGGAGTCCTTGCCTCATCAACGAGTATTGAATCGACTTCGTCCACTATAGCATAATGATGAGAACGCTGCGCTACATCTTCTGAAGATATAACCATATTATCTCTTAAATAATCGAACCCAAACTCATTGTTTGTGCCATAGGTAACATCGCAACTGTAGGCTGTATTTTTCTGAACATGGTTCTGTCCGTGTACGATAACACCTACAGTCAATCCTAACGATTCATAGACAGGACCCATCCAATCCCTATCACGCTTAGCAAGATAATCATTTACAGTAACAATATGTACTCCCTTTGAACTTAAAGCATTTAAATAAGCAGGGAGTGTCGCAACGAGAGTCTTGCCTTCACCTGTTGCCATCTCAGCAATCTTACCCTGGTGAAGCACTGCACCACCTATAAGCTGGGAATCAAAATGCCTCATTTTCAGCCTTCTTTTTGCAACTTCTCTTACAACTGAAAAAGCCTCGGGTAGAATATCGTCTAAGCTCTCTCTATCCAAAAGCCTCTCTCTAAATTGATCAGTTTTAAGACGCAGCTCTGCATCAGTCAATCCCTGCATTTCATCTTCATAAGACCCTATTTTATCAACCAGAGGATTGAGTTTTTTTAACTCCCTTTCATTCTGGGTTCCTACGATCTTTCTCATTATAAAATTCATAGCATTATATCCTTTATCTTTTCTTTAAATACGCTTCTATGAAGCTGTCTATATTACCATCCAATACGCCTTGAGCATTACCAACCTCTAGATTAGTTCTATGGTCTTTTACCATAGTATAGGGATGCAAGACATAGGACCGTATCTGGTGCCCCCAGCCTATATCCCCTTTAACCCGCATCCCCTGAAGTTCCTCTTTCTGTTTCTCTTTATTTAAATCATAGATTTTAGACCTTAAAACCTTCATAGCTGAAGCTTTATTTTTATGCTGAGAACGTTCATTTTGACACTCAACAACAACACCGGTTGGATTGTGTGTTATACGTATTGCAGAATCTGTTGTATTTACATGTTGACCGCCAGCGCCTGAAGAACGGAATGTATCAACTCTTAAATCTTTGTCATCTATAGCTACCTCAACAGCTTCGACTTCAGGCAGCGACTCAACCAATGCAAAAGAAGTATGCCTGCGCTTATTTGCATCAAAAGGTGATATCCTCACCAACCTATGAACCCCTTTCTCAGATTTTAAAAAACCATAGACATAATCGCCTTTTATAATAAAAGTAGCCCTTTTAATACCAGCCTCTTCACCTTCTAAAACATCCAGCATCTCTATCTTATACCCTTTTTTTTCAACCCACCTAGAATACATCCTAATTAACATCTGAGCCCAATCACAAGACTCTGTACCACCAGCACCGGCATGGATTGAAATTATAGCATTACCAGAATCATAGGGTTCACTTAGATAAATCTTAAACTCCAACCTATCAATCTCTGACTCAACTTTATTCAGCTCTTTAGACAAGGAGCTGCTCTCCTCATCCGTCGATATGCCAATCAACTCCTCTAAATCTCGTAATTCTCTCTCTAGGAACTTAAAGCCCTCAACACTCTCTTTAAGAATTTTTAGCTCTTTAAGAATGCTGGTATTTTTGGAGCCCTGATCCCAGAATCCAGGCTGAGACATCTTTTTTTCTATCTCTGCTATATAGTTGTTCTTTTTATCCAGGTTAAAGAAAACCTCGCAGTTCTTGAAATCTCTCTTTAAGCCCTGCTGCTCTTTGCATTAATTCATCTCTCATATCTCCTCCAATGGATCATAATATTTATTTACGCTTCTTTATTATAGCGGATTTTACTCTTTTTTCCAAACATAGTAACTTCTAAGTAGTGTAACATATTTTGGACGCTTTGAGATTAAAAGTTCTTTAAAAGGATAGAGATTCCCTGACATAGCTTTAGCAGTAACTCTTAAGAGACTTCTTAAGCTCCTCTCTTTTTAACGTAATCATACATCCTCTCTGCAAGCATATCGCCGATACCTTTGATTCTTTTTAAATCTGAAACCGATATATTTTCATAACAGCCTAAATCACTGAGATACCTTAAAACAGCATTGACTTTAGATATACCGACTCCAGGTATATTTTCAAAAGCAGTCTCTTTCATTCTCTTCCCTCTTAAACTTCTATGGTATCCAATAGCAAATCTATGAGCCTCATCTCTTATTCTAATAAGTAAATTCTTCTCCAAAGAGTTCTGAGGCAGAGCAATAGGGATTTTCCTATATCTGGAGTGAATAAGATCTCTTCCTTTAGCATAGGCAATCAGAGGTATATCTATTTCAAAATCCTTATCAATAATCGCACCAATTCTATTCAAGTGACCCTTGCCGCCATCAAGCATGATAAGATCGGGTAAATCTTCTTTTTTCTTAAAAAGATCTCTATAGCGCCTCAGTACAACTTCAGCCATCATCTCATAATCATCTATAAAGTTCTGTTTTTTCAGTCTAAATTTGCGATAGAGCTCTCTATCTTTAACCCCGTCTTTAAATCTAATCACGGCGCCGGCTGCAGAAGTACCAGATACATTGGAAATATCCACAGCATCAATAATACGGGGTACTTTAGGGAGATTCAGTATACTCTTTATATTCTCTAATACATTAATCCCTCCACTAAGACCAAAGATACCTGAACTATTCCCCAGAAACCTCAGTCTATCCCGCGATTTAGCAGCTTTCTCGTATTCTCTTTTTTTAACATAGCCATCCATCTCTTCTGTTAAATCCTTTATGACTCCTTCTCTATCTCCAAGAAGAGTCTTCACTGCAATTAAAATATTTCTGCGATACTCTGTTTTGCTTATCTTCTCCAGGCAAGGCCCAGGACAGAAGCCTATATGTAGATAGAGGCAGCCATTCTTATTAAATTTCCTACAGCTCCTAAAAGAGATAATCTCTCTTAATGTTTTAAGAGTCATTTTCAATCCCTTAGCATCTGGATAAGGACCTAGATAAAGCGATCCATCTTTGTTCTTATTGCGAGTTATCAAGATACGCGGAAAATCATCTTTAAGCGTGATCTTAAGATAAGGGTAAGATTTATCATCCCTTAAGCTTATATTGTAAAAAGGCTTCTCTTTTTTAATAAGATATGATTCAAGCAATAGTGCTTCAGCTTCAGAAGCAGTGATAATAAAATCAATATCTCTTACTCTAGAAATTAACTTCTCACCCTTTGAGTTAATATTTTTGGAATAAAAATGACTGCGGACTCTTTTTAATATTGATTTAGCCTTACCTATATAGATAATCTCATTTTTCTTATCTTTAAAAATATAGACTCCGGATGAATCAGGAAGCCTAGCTATTCTTTCTTGCTGCACCATATAAATTTCCGTAAGTCTTCGTTGTTTATAAAAAGGCTTGAAAGTAGATAGGCAAATATTGATAGTGATATCAGAGAGATAAGAGCCAAGATATCTGAAGAGATGTTTTCAAAAAACAGTTTTTTAGTAAATAGCAGGGTTCCGGCCATAATAACAGAACAGAGCAAGATCTTTAGAATGCCTATAATAAAATTTTTATTATAGAACTTTATCTTTTTATTTAAAGCCAGAAACAGCAAGGTGAAATTGCAACTTGCAGCAAAAGAGGTAGCAAGACATAGGCCTGAGATTTTCATTGAAAACATTAAGGCAACACTACCTACTATATTTATAGCTAAAGATATTATCGAAATCTTAACTGGCGTCAAAGTATCCTGCATAGAATAGAAAGTAACAACGAGGATCTTTATCCCCGCATAAAATAGCAAACCTAAAGCATAGAACCTCAAAGCGCTAGATGTTATAGCTGTGGAATAGCTTGAAAAACTTCCGTGTTGAAAAACAACAGATATTATCTCTTTTGCCAAAATAAAAAACCCGAACGTTGCCGGTATCATAATAAAGGCTACAAACCTTAAAGAGAGAATTAGATTATCTCCTATAGATGCACTTTCATTTTTTGTTCTCCTGGCAGAGAAGAAAGGCAATGCCGCAGTTGCAAGAGAGGTAGCAAAAACAGCCAAAGGTAGCTGCACGAATCTCTGAGCATAATATAGAGCTGCAATAGCACCAGAGCCTACAATAGATTGAAGAGAGGCTAAGATAGTATCTATGAATATACTGACTTGATAGACTCCTGCACCAAGAAACCTAGGAAGCAGCAGCTTCCAAATCCTGCCGTACTCTGGATGGAACATCCTAGCCTTTGCTCTATATATTCCTTTCCCTCTTATAGCAAAAAACTGCATCAAAAGCTCAATGATGCCGCCTATTATTATTCCAAAAGCTAATGCATAGACTCCGTATCTTCTGCCTAAGAAAAGAATGCTGGATATAATAGAGATATTTAAAGCAGCAGAGGCCCAGGAGTAGCTCCAGAATATTCTTTGAGATATTGCAATTCCAGCCACCATAGCCGTTAACCCTATAAGAAACACATAGGGGAATATTACCCTGGTCAATTTAACGGAAAGAACATATTTTTGGATATCAGCTATAAAGCCAGGCGCTATTAACTTAATTAACAATGGAGCAAAAAAAACCCCACCTACAGTAATCAAAATTAAGATAAATGCAGAAGACTTTATAAGAGACTTGGATAGACTCTTAAAATTATCTAAATCCTCCTTAGCTCTATATTCAGACAAAACCGGGACAACCGCAGCATTAACCGCCTCCTCCCCAACAAAGCTGCGCCAAATATTTGGAAGGCGAAAAGCCACAACAAAAGCCTGAGCCCCATAACCAGTCCCAAAGAAAAAAGCAATTAAAACATCTCGTACAAACCCCAATATCCTGCTGATAAAAGTGGCTGTTCCAATCGTAAAAGACTTCCTCAATATCTGTTTAAACATGTTTATTCTTATACACCAATTTAAATTGTTTGACAAACCGAAATGATATATGCTATATTTTGTTCCAAAATTGGAGGTTTTACAATGCCGAATTTAAAGTCTGCCTGTAAAAGATTAAAGCAAAACATAAAAAGAGAAGCTGGAAACAAAACTGTAAAATCAGAGCTCAAGACTAAGATTAAAAAATTCAGAGAACTGGTAAGTAAAAATAAGTTGCCAGAGGCTGAAGAATATTTTAAAGAACTTGAGAAAAGATTAATGCAGGCTGGAAGCAAGAATATTATCCATAAGAACAAAGCTTCACGTCATATATCTCGACTACAATCTTTATTGAATCAAGCAAAGGTTAAAAAGTAGATTTCACCCTTATCTACATTTAATAAATCAAATTTATCGTAATAATGGTTTACATTTCTCCATCATAATAACTTAGATTTTATCTTGCATCATTACTTAACTCTCATTTGAACAACCTTTTGCATAAAAATATTCTACAATGCATTTCAGGCATACGAAATATTAAGAGCAATAAGATCAGAATCAAGATATGGAATTTTTTCTGCAAAAAACTCAACGAGATACATAATAACAGCAAGTCCTATGATAAGGGTTAGAAAGAGTACCAAGACTAGCCAGGCAGACTTGCCGCGCCAATCCTATTTAATATACCCAGGCCAGCAACGGTAAGATAAAGATTGACTCCTAAGACCAGGGTCTTCCAAGCAATACTCCTAAACTATTTAAGGCTTCCATATCTTAAATAATATTTTCTAGTCTATCAATTTTACTGTCAATATCTATTTTTTTCTCCAAGCATAAACCTTATCACCTAACCTAACCTTGAAAGGAACCTTGATTCCAGCTAATTCGCCTTTCTTGACTCGAGTTACATATTTATGCTCTTGCTGAATCTCAGATGCTTTTACAAATTGAACTGGAGTACTTTTACCTACAAATAATAACTCGTCATCCTTCTTCAGAGGTCCAGCTTGGACTAATATCTCTGCAACAGAGATCTTAGGATAAAACTTTTTAACCTCACCCAAGTATATCTTCTCATAGAGGTGCTCTAAACGCTTGCTTATATCTCCATCAGGACTTTTAAAATAAAATCCATCTGAAAATCCTCTATTATATACACTCTTAAGTTCTTTCTTAAGCCTTCTCTTTAAAGATTCACTTAGCCTATTTTCATAAAAAGCATCTATAGCCTCCCTATAGACAGAGACCACAATCTTTATATACTCTGGAGAACGCATCCTACCTTCAATCTTAAAGGCATCTATCTCTGCTCTTATTAGGCTATCTATAAAATCTATCGTACATAAATCTTTTGGGCTTAAGATATAGTCTTTGCCTAAGATATACTCTAAATCACCCTGTCTCTCTTTTATAATGAACTCACGCCTGCAAGGCTGCAGACACCTGCCTCTATTTGCAGACTCTCCATAAGAATGCTCGGATAAAAAACACCTGCCCGATATACTGACACACATCGCGCCATGGATAAAAGTCTCTATTTGAGTATCTAAATTTTCTTTTTTTATTAAAACTTTAATCTTTCTCATATCAGAGAGACTGCATTCCCGCGCCAAAACAACCCTCTTAATACCTAATCTATTGTAATATTTTATTGCTTCAATATTAGAGATACTGGCTTGAGTTGAGAGATGGATCTTTAATCCTATTCTTTTCGCTAAGGAGATAACGGCCATATCCCATGCTATTACAGCATCAACATTGCTCTCCTTAGCCTTTAGCAGAACTCTTTCTACTCTTTTTAGCTCATCGTTCATAACTACAACATTGAGAGCAAGGTACCCTTTGACCTTCTTCTGATGCAACAATCGCATAATCTTTTTTAAATCTGAAATCTTAAAATTGGAGGCGCGTTCACGCATATTTAATCCTTGGATACCGAAGTAAATACTATCTGCCCCATTCTCGGCAGCCGTAATTAAAGATGGCCAGTCACCGGCAGGGACAACTAGTTCCGGTTTATGGAAAGTAAAACGCTTCATATCAGAGTAAAAAGATAAAAGAACTGCTATTTATCTTTATAATAATCCTGCAAAGCCTTAACTGTAAGATCTTTACCTTTAGCAGCTTCAATCCCTTCTACTCCAGCCAATGCAGCTGAGATAGTAGTCATGTAAGAGATTTTATTCTGAATAGCCATAATTCTAATATAGCTATCATCATACTTGCTCTCTTTACCGACAGGAGTATTTATAATAAGCTGGAGCTCTTTATTTTTAATAAGATCTGCTACATTAGGCCTGCCCTGGTGTAACTTTTTTACCTTTGAAACTTCTAGTCCATTATCTCCTAGAAAATCAGCTGTACCCTCTGTAGCATATATCTTAAAACCTAATCTATCTAACCCTTCTGCAATTGGAAGAAGCAACTCTTTATCTTTATTTTTAACTGTCAATAGAACAGACCCTGAGGTTGGAAGCTTGGTTCCAGCAGCTTCTTGAGCCTTATAAAATGCAAGCCCGAAACTATCGGATATTCCCATCACCTCACCTGTTGCTTTCATCTCAGGCCCCAATACGGGGTCAACTTCGGGGAACATATTAAAAGGAAATACTGCCTCTTTGACTCCAAAATAAGGCAGATCATACTTTTTCAATTCCTTAAAATCTTTTATCTTTTTACCCAACATAAGAAGAGTCGCGATCCTTGCTATAGGTATTCCGGTAATTTTTGAAACTAGAGGTACTGTACGGGACGCTCTGGGGTTTGCCTCTAAGATATAGACCTTATTATCACAGATAGCATACTGAATATTTATCAACCCGACGACTTTAAGCTCTTTTGCTATTACCTTTGTATACTCCTCTATTTTATCAAGATGTTCTTTAGATATGGTTCTGGTTGGGATAACGCAGGCAGAATCACCAGAGTGCACTCCGGCATATTCAATATGTTCCATGATAGATGCAACGAAAGAATTTTCGCCATCAGATAAAGCATCAACTTCAAGCTCAACAGCATTCTCTAGAAATCTATCGATAAGCATTGGGTATTCAGGTGATATATCTATCGCCTCTTCAGCATATTTTAATAGCCTCTCTTTCTCATATATGATCTCCATACCCCGTCCCCCTAAAACAAAGGAGGGCCTAACCATCAGGGGATATCCGATATTTTCAGCTATCTTAACAGCCTCATCTACTGAACGCGCTATGCCGCCCTCGGTCTGAAGAACATTTAAATCTATCATCTTTTTTCTAAAACGTTCTCTATCTTCTGCAAAATGGATACTCTCAGGAGATGTCCCTAATATATTAACCCCGCAATCTTTTAATTCTTGAGCAATGTTTAACGGCGTCTGACCACCAAATTGCACAATAACACCTTGAGGCTTCTCTTTTTTGTGTATAGCTAAAACATCTTCGACTGTTAAAGGCTCAAAATACAGCTTATCAGAAGTATCATAATCAGTAGAAACGGTCTCGGGATTACAGTTGACCATGATAGTTTCAAAGCCTTCGTCCTTTAAAGCAAATGTAGCATGGACACAAGTATAGTCAAACTCTATACCTTGGCCTATCCTATTAGGGCCTCCGCCAAGAATCATAATCTTCTTATTATCTGAAACAGAGACTTCATCTTCTCCTTGAGAATAGGTCGAATAATAGTAGGCTGCATCTTCAATCCCGCTTACAGGGACAGCTTCAAAACGAACTTCTATACCTAAAGAGATCCTCCTCTCTCTGACTTCTATCTCTTTAATGTTAAAGAGAGCGGCTAAATATTTGTCAGAGAAGCCAAGCTCTTTAGCTTTTCTCAGGTTATCCTTAGATAAACTTTTCCAATCTTCAGTAATTATCTTCTCCTCAAAATTAACCAGCTCTTTCATCTCTCCTAAAAACCACTCTCCTATATGAGTAACCTCATAAAGCTCCTCTACCGTCATGCCTTTTCTTAAGGCTTCATATATAATAAAAACTCTCTCACTAGAAGGATGGACTAACTTCTTTTTTAGCTGATATAACGAAAGGTCTTTAAACTTTTTTACTCCTCCTAAACCATACCTCTTTATTTCAAGAGACCTGATAGATTTTTGAAAAGACTCCTTAAAGGTTTTCGCAATACTCATAGCCTCTCCCACTGCTTTCATCTGAGTACCAAGTATATCTTTTGCTTGTGAAAACTTTTCAAATGCCCAGCGTGCAAATTTAACTACAACATAATCACCACTGGGTGTATACTTCTCTAACGTTCCGTCTCTCCAGTAAGGAATCTCATCCATTGTTAGACCTGCTGCAAGCTTGGTTGAAACTCTTGCAATAGGAAATCCTGTTGCCTTTGAGGCAAGGGCTGATGAGCGAGAAGTTCTGGGATTTATCTCAATAACAACGATTCTGCCATCTTTTTTATTATGGGCAAATTGAACATTTGTTCCACCTATTACACCTATTGCATCAACTATCTTATATGAAATATCCTGTAATTTTTTCTGTAAATCTTTAGGTACCGTAAGCATAGGAGCAACGCAGAAGCTGTCTCCGGTATGTACACCCATCGCATCTACATTTTCAATAAAACATACTGTAATTTTTTGATCTTTTTCATCACGGACTACTTCAAGCTCAAGCTCCTCCCAGCCGACAACAGCCTCTTCAACTAAAACTTGGCCTACAATACTTACTGCAAGGCCACGCGCAACAATAGTCCTTAACTCTTCAATGTTATAAGCTATGCCTCCTCCTGTACCGCCCATAGTATATGCAGGACGCAGCACAACCGGATAACCTAGCTCATTAGCTATTTTCTCTGCTTCCTCAACTGAATGAGACACATCAGACTTTGCAAGCGGAATTCCAAGCTTATTCATCGTCTCTTTGAAAGCCAGCCTGTCTTCACCGCGCTCTATAGCATCAATCTTTACTCCTATTACCTCAACATTATATTTATTAAGTATTCCTTCTTTATGTAAAGCAGAAGATAGATTTAATCCGGTTTGACCGCCAAGATTAGGGAGCAAGGCATCAGGTCTCTCCTTCTCTATAATTTTCGCTATAGTCTCAACCGTTAAAGGCTCGATGTATGTCTTATCAGCCATTTCAGGGTCAGTCATAATAGTTGCCGGGTTAGAATTAACAAGGATAACCTCATAACCTTCTTCTTTAAGAGCCTTACAGGCTTGAGTCCCTGAATAGTCAAACTCGCAAGCCTGACCTATAATTATCGGGCCTGATCCTATTATTAAAACTTTGTGGATATCGGAACGCTTCGGCATAAACCCTCCTTAATAATGATTAAAATTTGAGCACTATTATACCAATAAGAACTAACTAATCAACAGCAATTTGGATAATTTCACAACTCTTCTTTGAGGTAGAACAACTTCGTAGTAGTTTGGATTAAAATACTAAATTTATTTGCATCAAGCAAGCTAAAAATTAAATATCTAATTTAAATTTTAAAGAGAAAAAATTATAAAAACATTTCTTAAAAATAGGAGGCAAAATCCTCTAAGTCAAACTTGAACGACTCTTTATCTCCGCCTCTCTGCATGCTCTCTATCTTAACCCAAATCTGATAACGCTTCCCAGCTATCACTTTCTCACCTGGAATCTCAAATTTTAAGAGTTCTTTTGTAAGCGTCCCTGACGTTTTCTTTACCTCATCTTTACTAGAGAATCTTATAAATCCACCGCTCTTCTTTGTCGGGAAAGGCTCTTCGTTATCCATGGTGGGATAGAGAGTATCACGCATCTTGGGTACCAAACGGCCAATCTTAGGACCAATCACTATTACATTGTATATTCTGGGCTTTGTCCTATCCATCCTGGCTATTACTGTTACTTCTAAAGTATTGCCTTCTAAATAAGCCTCTACTGCAGCTGTTGCTTTCCTGTGTTCTTTTGCCTCTCTTAATACAAGCACTCTATCTTGAGCATAACCTAAAGAAGATAACATTAAGATTAAACCGGTAACGACAAAGACTAATCTTTTCATAGCTTATACCTCCTATACAATTAACTTAAGAATCTCATTAATACTCTGGCCCTCATAGATGCCGATATTCTTAGCCTCCCTGCTAACCTCTTTAGCAGCTGTATCCAATGCTTCCTGAATTGTCCCAACTCCTGTTATCTTAATTGCAATATCTCCAAAATTATCTGCTACATCCATATTAAGATAACCGCACATGATATAACCTCGACTACCCCTTAGAATAATAAGATTATGATTCCCTAATTTAATTGAAACAGCCTCTATAAAACTGTCTCCCACTTTTATTATTT
>Ga0075120_10003133_pt1 | contig 11499 bp, 11 predicted proteins | sample AntAceMetag02UKL_FD_69792 | JGI IMG/M metagenome (GOLD analysis project Ga0075120, IMG submission 69792) | Saline lake microbial communities from Ace Lake, Antarctica - Antarctic Ace Lake Metagenome 02UKL | ecosystem: Environmental > Aquatic > Non-marine Saline and Alkaline > Saline | place... | reverse complement strand
CGAATATCCGGCTGCTTGATCGGCTTCCGCCGTCATCCATCGGCGGAGATCCTCTTGGACAAGGGACTCGACAAATGCTCCGGGCAATATGGGTGCTTCACTCATAGCTCACCAAACTTCTTATTGTGACGTTTCCGTTGTCCGGCACATGCCAGATCGGACCCAGCACGGTTTCCGGTCGGACCTGATCCATGGTGGTCAAATAGACAAGGCCGTGTGTTTCGAGGTCTCGACAGACACCGGCAATGTTCTGCAAACGCTCTTCGGAGGTCGTCACCAGCAGAAGCCGACTCACCTTGAAAGGGTAGTTGAAGAACCTTGGCTCGGCATATCGTTCGAACCGCCGCTCCTTCACACTCTGCAGGAATACAGCGTTCTTGTTGGCTATCGTGACCTTGCGATACGTTCCTCCAATAATGGCTTCCTTCCCGCGGTCATATTCCAGTTCAAACAGAGCCTTGCCCTTTTGCGTCCCGATGCAGCACACCGCGTCCCGCCGAAACCGGATCATGCCGCGCCCACCATTTGGGTTTTGAACTTCGTCAGCCAATGGACTTCCATTGGTCGGCCCGGCGCCGGACCAGTATTCAGGAATGAAATCGAAAAGATATCCCTCCTTCTTGGCCGCCGCGATGAACGCTACGAGAACGGAGTTCAGTTCCAATGTGTGCCAAGTTACCAAAGCGTTTTCCGGCGGTGTTCTCGGAATGTGCCTGCCGTCCAATTCCTGCTGAAGCATCTCCGACAGTATCTGCCGCGCCTTGTAGTTTATGAAACAAACCTTTGTCGGCTGGCCCTTCCGGCCACGCGACAAAGGGAACGAAAGCAGGTAACCCTGAGTCTCCAGGGCAGACAGCCGGCGCTGGGCAACGTTGTGGTTGCCGTATACGCATATCTCCGCATGCTCGATGGTCATGAAGCCCAGCCGATACAGCAGGCTCAAAAATTCGACATCTCTGGGCGTTGTCGCGGGCATCATATTCTCCTCCTCAACCACAGCGGGATTATCAGGGGGAGAAACATGAAGAACGGCCACCCAATGAGTGTCGCGATCAGGCCGACCACTAAGCCAACCACCGTTATTATGATGATGGTACGGGTCTTCATGTCTCCCCCTGTTCGTTCGACTTAGGCGATCCACTTCCACACAGCGGACAGTCCGGATTCTTCTTCACCGTCACGGCGGCATCCTCGATCGACCCATCCAAGAACACGTACCGCATATTCCAGAACCGCTTGCGCGGCATCAGGACGGAATCAACTGCATACAGGGCAAACCCACCCAGAACTCTCAGGATGTCCACGCATGCCGGGGTCCGAGGACATGGGTGCCGTGCGTCTCCCACCCGCTGAGGAAAGGCACACCCGAAGCAGGCGCTGTCAGGTCTGGACTCCTGCACAAAGACATAGCCGCTGTTCGCATCGTTGCTTACAGCGCAGAAAATCGCGGGCTTCCCCATCGCCCGAAAATCATTCGAGAAATCCACGCGGACTTCATCATTGTCCACGTTGCAGAGCCCAATGTCGTATTCGCTCCAGTCAACGTATTCCCGCGCGCTCCGATAGGGGAGTGCCAGACCCACGATCTCCGTTTCCAGAAGCGCTTCCCGGACCAGATTCCTGGCGACCTCGATGCCCTTGTTCCGATACAGATTCTCGGCATAGCAGAACTGTCGCGGGTAGTTTGTGGCGTCGAACGCATCCATGTCCGTACATGCAATTCGGCCATAGCCCTTCCGCACAAGTTCCGGGCCTTGTGCCGCCAACAATCCTCCCGCTCCGCAGGCGAAGATGCCCGTTCTGCGTACGATACTCATGTCGAAGCCGGGGACCCTCTCCTGCCTATCGGTGGGTGAGTCAACGATGTCTGCTCCCTCCAGCATGGGATGGGTCAGGATCCTGATATACCGCTCTGTACCCAACTCTCTTGGATTTCGTTTCGTCATGTTGGATTCTCGTCCTTCTTTGTCTCTGCATTCGGATTGAAGTTCAGAATCAATCTGTAGCTGTTATCGTCAAACTTCACGATGTCGTTCCCCACTACCGTTACCGAGAACGGCATTCGATACGTATGGAAGCGACAGTGGCCATCCCTGGTCATGATCAGACCTAGTGCTCGATATCCGCCTTCTTCGAGCCGCCGGTGGTGTTCCATGTCTATCGAGGAAGGATGGGTTGCGGACGCCCCGCTGCCCGGATGACAGTGAGCAATCCCTTGAAGAGCATACCCGCGATCACTCAGCAGGATAAGCACCTCTGTCGAGGACACGATGTCCCCTCTCGCGGACGTGATTTCCTGAACGTCCATTCGAAAAGGAACAAGCTGATCAATAACGGCTGTTTCACCCACCTCTACACCCGACAGATACGTCACGGCTTCTTCCACCCCTCTCATCAGATAGGAATAGCATTGCTTTAAGAACAGACTGGATATGAGGAAGTTGCGCGGGCGAGATTCTGCTTCCCCGTCGCGTGCCTCTGGTCTTTCTCCGCCGAGCCTTGGCTCGCTATCGGGCGCCGCCTTCTCCTGAGTTGGCGGACTGACCTCGGCACCCGTCTGTTCACTAGGCCCATCCAATCGACTTTTGTTCGCCAACTCGTCGATTTTCCTGGCATACGCATTTAATCCGGCCCTGATTGGTGGCATCTTATTTAGGGTTTGCATGTTTTACCTTTCTACACGTGCAGTTCCATTGCTTCACGGATAATCTTCTCGACGCTTAAGATCCCGGCATCCACGTTCGCGGGTTCAACGGCAAAATGGACCCAGTACCATCCGGTTCCGCGATACATGAAGCACACCCAGTGGCTGTGATACCGTATCTGATCCGGAGGGCTGTAGATGAAGAACTGATGTTCCCCCGAATCGAATAGTTTAATCATCCCTCTGAACGATCCCCGATACGTTCGGTAGTAGCCCCTTAGCCGATAGCCCTCCAGTTTCCAGCCTTGCTCCTCCCAGTAGTTGCTGGCTCGGTAGCAGTCCACCACCCTGGCGGTGGAGAGGAGCGGGCTGAAGAGCCCGCTCCCGCGGTTACTAATACTCACGTTCGCCATCTTCTACCGTCCTTCCTCCTTGACTCCACCCACGACAGCTACAGGGCTCGCGATAACCTTCCCGCCGTTCTGAACCCTGTCGTAGATTTTCTCATCCTTACCGAACGGCGGCTGTCCAACGGCCGGGGACAGCTCGTAGTCCACAGGACAACCTGCCTTGACTAGTATTTCACTGGCCATCGTTTCAGGAGAGATCTCAACCTTCACGATCCTCTCCTGGCCTGCGATTCGGACGTCGATCTGCTTCTGCATGGCTATTTCCTCCTTTTTTTTGTTTTAACTCTCCACCTGTACAACTTCAGACTCCGCCCGGAGTTTCTATGCTCACACCCCCGGTGGGCGGCGCGGGCTGCGTATTGTCACATAGATCGCATACACGGATGCACCCAGCAGGATGTATAGCAATATCGTCTTGAGTTGCTGGACATCGATTCGAAACGTGCTTCCCGACGAGCCCAAAATGCTATATCCGACCGCCGCTACCATCAGAATCACTACGAGTTGTGCAAACTTACGGTCCATCTTGTTTACCTCCTTTCTTGGATTTGTCATAGAATCCGTGAGGCAGTTGCCCCCATCATCAAATGCTATGATTCACCTCTCTATAGTTATCGTTTCAGAGTCTGTTCGGATTGCCCATGGTTTATCTTCGTTGGTTCCCTCTAACTATTCGGTTCAATTCGGATTACCGAGCTTCGTTTCACCCCATCACCATCCTTTCACCCATTGCGCAACGGACTCTGTTAGGACACACATCGCACACCTTCGGCCACACAACTCCTTGTCGGAGCTTGACTTGCTCTGGAAAGGGGCGGCCATTCAGAAGAAGGTGCCTGTCATTCCAGGAAACCTTGCCTCGGTGGGATTTGGTTTCAATCAGGAAGATTGCTTTATCCGGACGGATGACAATACTTGTCCCGTCGTAGTCATGGGTCAAAGGGACGAAGACGGATGATCCAGGTTGCGTGTCAAATCTGTGGCAAGCAAATGGCACGCAGCGGAACGAAAAATCAAGTGATGGGTGATTTACAAGGGCGCCAAGCCGCAGTTCATCGATGACAACCCGTTTGTCACGATCATCCTATTGCAACCGGAATACGTCACGCATGAAGCCCGATAAGACAACCGAGAAGCTGCTGGAAGATATCCTCATTGACGCCTACGGCGAGGATGAGCAGTTGTGGGTGTTTCGGCAGGCATTCGAGGATGTAGCGCCGCTGCCGGTCGAAGGCACCGTGATCGGGGAGACGGTGTCTGTCACAACGATCGACTACGACGGCAATCCCCAGCGCGGACTCCGGGCGATCTGTAAGAAGGCGGACGGGAAGACCTACGAGCTGGCGCTTGCGGATGTCGAGTTCCCGGCCGAGTCCAAGGCCGCGCCATACCTGAAGGCGTACCGCCAGTGGCTGGGCGTCCCCGCACCGCGGAAGTCACGAGGCGCGGAGTACAGGGAGAAGATCAAGCAGACCAAGGCCGGGGTCGGCGAGATCGACCTCGCCAAGCCGGTCGAATTGATCGTTCTGGGCATCAAGAAGCAAGAGGCCGCCCGTTGCCGGTTGCTGGGGAAGGACAAGGAACTTACGCTGCGGACATCCGGCTTGTGGAACGTCGCACCTGGCGAGATCATCACGGTCATGCCCAAGAAGCACTGGAGCTATGCCGGCCATCCGTACCTGTCCGCCGACATCACGGGCACTCGGTTCGACCTTGCCGCCCTGAACCTGACGCCCCTCAAGCTCACCGATGAGGGTATATGGGACCCCAAAGACGAATACTGGGGCGAGGAAGACGACCCGCTGCCGGAATGGGCGAAGGAAATCATCGCCCGCGGTCCCCGCCCGCAATACGAGATGGAACAGATTGTCCCCGGCGTGAAGCCGGAGGACTTTGACATTGACACCGACCCCATTGGGCAGGCCGTTGATCTCAAGGAATCCGGCGACTTTATTGGATCCGACCAGGTCCTCAACAACCTCTTGATCGCCGACCTGCGTTGCCTCGATGCCCACGCCCACCTGGGCAACCTCGAATTCGATCGCCGGCCGGAAATGGCCCTCCGCCACTACGATATCGGCCGGCAGATTGGTGAGTTGTCCCTCGGCCCCGACTTTAAGAGCGTCCTGCGCTGGGCCATGATAGACAATCGCCCGTACCTTCGTTGCCTCCACGGCTACGGCCTCTGCCTCTGGCGTCTTAAGCGTTTCGACGAAGCCGCCGGCATCTTCACCCGCATGCTTTGGATGAACCCATCAGACAACCAGGGCGCGCGGTTCAATCTGAGCGAGGTTCGCGCCGGCAGGGAGTGGCGGCAGTATCGGGACGAGGAGTGAGGCAACGGTCACTCCTGACCGGAACGACCAAACATACTCCACATCTGAGCCTGCTTCTCTGTTGGAACCTGCCCTCCGCAGTCCCTGCAAATATGGATCTCAGCGGCCCGCGCTGCACGGTCGCCCCACATCCTGCGGACCTGCTCCACGCCGCCGGCATGGTGCCGAGCATTGCGATGCTTCGGGCCAAGAGCCGAGAACAAAGCGTCCATCCACTCATGGACTTGCCTGAAGTCCTCGCCGAGTTCCCGGCGACAGTCCTCGCAGTGCTCCTGAATGGATGCCATTTGACTTCACCAACGAAGAGCCAAGCCCGCCGTGCGGCCCTCGCAATTCAAGCCTCGACCGAGAGCAGCGTTATAACTTGGTCAGAGTAGCCCAGCGAGATCGAGTCCTCCCACAGTCCAACTGACTGAGGACGTGCCGAATACCAGATGCCCGATTTTGCCGCTCAATACAAAGCCAACGACTCTGCGTTAGCCAAACGATTGCGGACTCACTTCGAATCCTGTGGCATCAGTGTCCACAAAGAAGGAACAGGCAAGATCAAGACTAAGGACAACACCAAGAAGAGAAAAGTTAAAATTATCGACACCGGAAAGCGAGCCGTTGTCGAAGTCGGGTTCCACAGCCTTCGTCATTCTTTCGTGTCCTTATGCCGCCAGTCAAACGCGCCGCTTTCCGTTGTAGAGTCCATTGTCGGACACAGCAATCCCGCCATGACGCGTCATTACACTCACGTCGGCGAACTTGCCGCCAGCCAAGCCGTGGCCGCGTTGCCTGCCATGAGCTTTGCCTGCAGTGAGTCTGTCGAACCTGCCGAAGGGCCTGCTTTTATGAATAATGTCAATGGAACTGTTGACGGCCAATCCGTAACAGATAAAGGAACCAGCCCGCCACCGGACGATATGTTGGGGGAATTGAGCAAAATGACGTCAAAAAATTGGCAGGAGATCCGTGATAGGCTTGCGGAAAGGATTCGGAATCGCAAGCTGTTGAATATTGAAAAAGCTTCCAATTAACGGTCTAAGTCATATCATACTGTCATTTTATGAAACAGTATCCCAAAAGAATATCCATTCCGTCGGAAAGCGAAACGGTGGAATGGAAGCAATCGCTCGGCGAATGGAAGGAAATCGTCGAGACGTGCGCAGCTTTTGCCACGGCCCAGGGCGGCACTGTCTATGTCGGCATCAGCCCGCAAGGTGAACGAATCGGCGTCCAGATTGGCCATGGCACGTTAGAAGACCTGGCCAACAAGATTAAGCTCAACACCGATCCCCCGCAGTATCCCACTATCATTACCTATGGCCATGAATCATCTGCGATTATCGAAATCACTATTGAACAGAATCCTATCAAGCCGGTCTGGGCTTTCGGACGACCGATGAAACGAGTCGGCAAAACCAACCAATTCTTGCGTCGTGATGAAGCCCATCGTTTGCTGGAAGTCACTTCCGGACGGACATGGGATAAGTTTTCATGCGAAGCGTTCATGGCCAAGAACATTGATCGGAAGACGGTCAAGGAATTCCTTGACCGAGCGGAAATACCGCTTAACACCTCCTTGGATGATCTGGGCAAGAATCTTCGTATCGTCTCCGGGAGCATGTTTTATAATGCCGCAGTTCTTTTGTTTGGCAAGTGTCCGCAGAATTATTTTATTGAAGCCCAGGTCAAATGTGCGCGATTCAAGGGAACCGATTCGGTAGATTTTATTGACGAACAGACCTTTGAGGGCAACATCTTGCGGCAACTTCAGGATGCGCTGGCCTTTGTCAAACGCAACACTCGGCAGGCCATTCGCGTTACAGGCAAGCCCGAACACGATGTTATTCCGGAGTATCCTGTAGAAGCCGTCCGTGAGGCTATTATAAACGCTCTCTGTCATAGAAATTATGCTGATGTCGGAACCATTCAGGTCCGAATCTATGATGACCGCCTTGAGGTTTGGAACCCCGGCAATCTACCGCATGACCTGACGCTTCGGAAATTACATTATCCCCATGCTTCACGCCCCCGAAATCCGCTTATTGCGAATGCGCTGTTTCGAGCGCGTTATATCGAGCACTGGGGCACAGGTACGTTGCGCATCATCAAGGCTTGTAAGCCGCAAAACATTAAGGTTGAGTTCGCAGTTGACATGGGTAACTTCATTGTCACTCTTAGAAAATACGATGATAAGGTAGAGTCAAAGGTAGAGTCAAAGGTAGAGTCAAAGGTAGAGTCAGGGGTAGAGTTACCGACCCAGTCGCCGACCCAGTCGCCGACCCAGTCGGGCGACCCAGTCACACGCCTACTGTCTGCACTGCAAACCGGTGAATTATCTTCCGGTGAACTGCGGACCATGTTGGGCATCAAGCACCGACCAACGTTCAGGCAGAACTATCTGCATCCGGCGCTAAAGAGGGGATTGATTGAACATACTATCCCTGACAAACCCAACAGCCGGTTGCAGAAATACCGGCTGACGGCAAAAGGACGGGCCTGCCTGCAGCGCGAGAAGTGACAACGCCATGCCACAACATCTTGTCACTTCCATCCTTTTTGACGGTTCGTTGACGCTTGAATGGGAGGAAGGCGCTCTTGCGGAAAGTCACGATCGTCAGCGGTTGGAAAAACTGCTGATGGATGTTTTTAAAACCGGCCGCGCCGGCGAACCCGGCAGATGGCTCCTGGCGCTTGGCTTATCCGATTCCACGATTCCGCTTTCTTCTTCTCTTGCATTCTGGCGCGACCTTTCGGCCAACTGGCTTCACCAGGCGCGCACAACACCCGATATCGAGAAAAAGCGCGCAACGTTGGATATTAAACTGACCGACGATGAGGCCGATGCCTTCCGGCAGCGTATGCCGGCCATGGTCGGCATTGATTATGCCGTCCCTGCCTTTATTCAGAACATCTGGCGGTCGATCCATGCTGTATTTGCCGGGGATCTCCGCGACTTCAAGGGTTCAGTGGATGATTATTTCCAGAAGATTTCTCCCCGTCCGCACCATATTGACCGCATTCATTTTCACCTGGTCGAAAACCGTAAGGATGAAGAACGTCCCTTTGCGTTCATGGCGACTTACACGACGCATGTGGATGAACACGGTCGCACGCGCCATCTACCGCTTAAGCATGCCTTGGAAGAATACGGCAACAGGAAAGATAAACTCCTGGAACTGCTGGCAACGGTCAATAAGGTTGCCAAAAAGAATTCGTTGGTTGCCGCATTGACGGATTCCGGCGAACTATTCCATCCGATTGCGTTTACGCCGCGTGATGCGTTCGCGTTTCTGAATGGCGTGCCGGATTTCGAGGCTGCCGGGATTCTTTGCCGCATTCCGCGCTGGTGGAAAGGCGCGCCGCGCAAGGCAGTGGTTGCTCTTGCAGTAGGCAATGCCGCTCCATCCCGGCTCGGTTACGACGCTTTGCTCGACTTCAACGCAAACCTGCATCTGGACGGCGAAGAAATTTCCGAACAGGAGGCCCGGCGCATTCTGGAAAGCGCCGAAGGTCTGGCTTTTATCAAGGGACGCTGGGTGGCCGTTGATACCGCTTCCCTGCAAAAGGCGCTGGACGCTCTGAAAGAGGCCCGGCGGCTTGCCGATTCGCAGCAGCTCTCTTTTGCCGATGCCATGCGTCTGCTCATGGGCGTTAAGGACGCGGGAGCCGTCGGCCTGCCATCCGACCAGGTTGAAATCAACTGTGGCGACTGGCTCAAATCAATGCTCGAAAAGATGACTAACCCGACACTGATCCGCAAGACTGCGCCTTCCCCCGCGCTCAAGGCGGAACTGCGTCCGTACCAGCGGCAGGGCTTGAATTGGCTTAATTTTCTGCATACGCTGGGATTCGGCATTTGCCTGGCGGATGACATGGGCCTGGGCAAGACGGTCCAGATACTGGCGCATTTGCAAAAACTTAAAGAAAAAGGACGAACCAGTCTGATCGTTGTCCCCGCCTCATTGATGGAAAATTGGCGACGTGAAATCGATAAATTTACTTCTGACCTGCGGGCCGTCATTATCCATCCACAGGTCCTGAAAGATACACCTGTCCATGATATCCGGGAGCATGTCGGCTCATACGACATTGCCATTACAACTTACGGCATGCTGACCCGCTATTCGTGGCTTGCTGAATATCAATGGTTCTACGTGGTCTGCGATGAGGCGCAGGCCATTAAAAACTCGCTGACCAAACAGGCCAGGGCAGTCAAGGCGCTTAAGTGCGCTCATCGCGCCGTGATGACGGGAACGCCGGTTGAAAACCGGCTCGCTGATCTCTGGTCGCTTTTCGATTTTATCAATCCCGGCCTGCTTGGATCTTTTAACGAATTCAAGAACTACGCCAAAGGCCTGAGTGATCATCCCGAAGGATATGGCCGATTGCGCCGGGTGGTGCATCCCTATATCCTGCGGCGCAGTAAGACGGACAAGACGATCATCAGAGACCTGCCCGACAAGGTGGAGATGAAAACGTTTTGTCCGCTCTCAAAAGCGCAAACAATTATTTATCAGGATCTGGTCCGCCGGCTGGACAAAGACTTGAACGATACCGAAGGCATCCGGCGCAAAGGCGTTGTGCTCGGATACCTGATGAAGTGCAAACAGGTTTGCAACCATCCCGATCATTACAGCGGTTCCGGCATGTTTGACGCCAAGGAAAGCGGAAAATTCAAGCGTTTGGCTGAATTATGCGAAACCATCCGCGAGAAGCGGGAAAAGGTCCTGGTCTTCACGCAATTCAAAGAGATTATTGGTCCTCTGTCAGCATTCCTGCAGAGTGTTTTCGGTGCGTCGGGACTGATTCTGCACGGCTCGACCTCGGTCAGACGACGCAGGGAAACCGTTGACCGGTTCCAGAGCGCTGAATATACGCCTTTTTTCATTCTTTCGCTCAAAGCGGGCGGAATAGGTTTGAATTTGACCGAAGCAAACCACGTCATTCATTTTGACCGGTGGTGGAATCCGGCGGTGGAAAATCAGGCCACCGACCGGGCGTTTCGTATCGGGCAGAAACGGAACGTGACGGTGCACAAGTTCATCTGCAAAGGAACGATTGAGGAAAAGATAGATGCCCTGATCGAGGACAAAAAGAGCCTGGCCGGAGAGATTATACCGTCGGCAGCGGAGAATTGGATCACTGAAATGAACGATAGCCAGGTGCGCAACCTGTTCCGGCTGACGCTGACTTCGGCAGGAGAATAATCAGAATTCAAGAGAAAGGAAATCAGAATGAGTTGGAGATACCGGAGATACAGAAGCGAATTTCCCCGCTATGTTACAATGGCTGAAAGAATACGCCAGGCCAAAAAAGCCACTTCCGCACTGGAAAAAAAAGGCGTGACCGTTGAGCCGGTTGTAATCAATGGCCGCGAGATCGCCCGGACATGGTGGGGAAGAGCTTGGAACCGGAACCTTGAATGTTATGCCGACTATGGCAACCGACTGCCGCGCGGGCGGTCTTACGCGCGCAACGGGTCGGTGCTGGATCTTAAAATTGCCGCCAATACGATTACGTCCCTGGTTGCCGGCAGCCGCGCGAAGCCATACAAAGTTTCCGTTGCCATCAAGTCCCTCAATAAGAAAGTTAAACAATCATTGATGAAGAAGAGCCGCTCCTCGCTTGATTCCATGCAGGCTCTGCTTTCGGGCGAATTTCCCGCCGACTTGAAAGAATCATTCCTTGAGAAAGGCATAGGTCTGTTTCCGTCGCCCCGGGAGATTGAATTTTCGTGTTCCTGCCCGGATTGGGCGGCGATGTGCAAGCATGTGGCCGCCACGCTATATGGAACGGCGGCGCGGCTTGATGAAAAGCCGGAGCTCTTTTTCAGCTTGCGCGGCATTAGAATAGACGATTTTGTCGGCAAAATGGTCAAGCGCGAAAGCCGTAAGATGCTTAAAAGGGCCAAAGTCAAAAGTGCGCGGATCATCAAGGCGAAAGATGAAGATATATCCAAATTATTCGGGATAGATATGGCCGGCGCAAAACTTTCCATGAAGAAAATAAAGACTGTGGCAATCGCATCACCAGGCCGGAAAAAGGCATCATCACGCCTGACGCGAAAGAGCAAGCAAACTTCAGAGAACGGTATCTTGAACCGGCCAAAAAATGGAGT
>Ga0075120_10003121_pt1 | contig 11523 bp, 7 predicted proteins | sample AntAceMetag02UKL_FD_69792 | JGI IMG/M metagenome (GOLD analysis project Ga0075120, IMG submission 69792) | Saline lake microbial communities from Ace Lake, Antarctica - Antarctic Ace Lake Metagenome 02UKL | ecosystem: Environmental > Aquatic > Non-marine Saline and Alkaline > Saline | place... | reverse complement strand
ACGCGAAAAGTCTTGCAGCGTGCCTTGCAGATGAAGTCTGCTCGTCAGGTTGAGCATTTTATGGACAGATACCTTGAGAACACTGCCCCAGACCTAATGCTTATGGAGTCCAAGTGAGGATGGGAGGAGCATGCCCTCCGAACGACAAATCCTTGGTCGGAAAGCGGCTATGGTACGCAGGTTTCGATGCTCAAGATGATGTTAGTGTCGGAGATGATCGCGGTTGACATGCCACATGGTACTGCAATACGCGTCGCATCAAGGTCGGTCGAGCTTATGCCAATCTATATAGTGGATTGAGGGCAATGCCGCGTATAGATTATCTTAAAACGACAGTGAAACTGGCCAACTTTTGACCACTTGGGCCATTATCCAAACAGGCCAGAGGTGCGTGGATAACTTCGTTAAAGAAAAAGGCTCACCTGCCCGGTTCCTGGGGGCTAGAATCAAGTAAGCTTAAGGTCATTCCCCGCTTCACCAATCGTCATTTGGTCTACGGTTGGCACGGCATTTGCAATCACATAAGTTGCCTTCCAGATGCGGACAGACTGGTGGCCACGGATGCCGACTCGGGACTCATGTCGGCGCTGCTGTATTTGCGAGGAGACATAGGAACCATGGCGACTGTCACTAGAACGGAAAAACGCACGAAAAATAAACTTCAGCCCCTGGGCGACCGGGTGCTTGTCGAGCGAGAGGAGTCCGAAGAGAGAACTGCCGGGGGAATTGTGCTACCTGACAAGGCAAGGGACAAATCCAAACGAGGAAAGGTCCTTAGCGTCGGCAACGGCAAGCTCAATAAGGACGGAAAGAGGATTCCGCCCACGGTCAAGCTCGGCGATCTGGTTCTGTTCAGCGGATACTCTGGAGAGGAAATCAAGTTTGATGGCAAGGAGGTACTGTTGATCCGAGAGGATGACATCCTAGCCGTGATTAGGAACTAACAAATCAACCGTCAGGCCGGCAGAGTAAGAGCCTATCCGAAGTCGCCGGGCTTCGGATAGGCTCTGAAAACGGCCTGGCGGACAAAATATACCAACCATATTTACAGAAGGGAAACAAGCATAATGGCAGTCAAAACGATTGCTTTCGGTCAGAACGCTCGTGATAGCATCAAAAAGGGTATCAGCAAGTTGTCCCGGACCGTTAGGATAACGCTCGGTCCTAGAGGCCGCAATGTAATGCTCTGGAAGAGCTTCGGTTCACCGACCGTCACTAAAGACGGTGTCACGGTGGCCAGGGAAATTGACCTGGAAGATCCCCTTGAGAACATTGGGGCGCGCATGGTACGTGAAGTTGCCGCGAAGACAAGTGATGTGGCCGGTGATGGCACCACTACCGCGACCGTCCTGGCCGAGGCTATTTTCAATGAGGGTCTTAGGGCGGTCGCTGCAGGGGTCCGGCCTATGGGACTGAAGCGAGGAATCGAGAAAGCGGTAGAGGATATCACCGAGAAGCTTACGAAAATGTCGATTCCAGTCAAGAATCATAAGGAAATGGCGCAAGTCGCGTCTGTCGCCGCTAACAACGATTGCCGGATCGGTAACCTGATCGCGGACGCTATGGAAAAGGTCGGCAAGGACGGTGTCGTCCTGGTCGATGAGGGAAAGACCCTGGAGACGGAGGTCGACTGGGTCGATGGCATGCAGTTTGACAAGGGTTACCTGTCGCCGTACTTCGTGACTGAGGCAGCCAAGATGGAGTGTGTCCTTGAGGATCCCTACATTCTCATTCACGAGAAGAAGATCTCCAATATCAAGGATTTGCTGCCCATTTTGGAGGCGATTGCCAATGCAGGTAAACCGCTTTTGCTCGTCGCAGAGGACATAGACGGGAAGGCGCTGGCCACGCTTGTGATTAACATGCTCCGCGGCACTTTCAAGTGTTGTGCGGTCAAGGCTCCGGGCTACGGCGACCGCCGCAAGGCCATGTTGGAAGACATCGCCATACTGACAGGCGGCCAAGCTCTGTTCGAAAGCTTGGGTGTCAAGCTGGAGAACGTGAAGCTTACCGACCTGGGGCGTGCCAAGAAGGTAATCGTGGACAAGGACAACACTACGATCGTCGAAGGGGCCGGCAAAACCGCTGAAATCAAGGGCCGTGTGCAACAGCTCCGCCGCGAGATTGAGAAAAGCGATAGCGATTACGACCGCGAGAAGCTGGAGGAACGGCTCGCCAAGCTTTCCGGCGGTGTGGCCCGGCTCAAGATTGGCGCCAGCACGGAGTCTGAGATGAAGGAGAAGAAGGCCCGTGTTGAAGACGCCGTACACGCTACCCGTGCAGCCATCGATGAAGGCATTCTTCCAGGCGGCGGTGTGGCGTTGCTGCGAGCAATAGCTTCTTGCAAGCCGGTAGGTTTGAACCAGGATGAGGCGACAGGCTACAACATCGTGCTTCGTGCGTGCCGGGCTCCCACGTATTGGATCGCAAACAATGCTGGTAAAAACGGCAGTGTCGTTTGCGAAAAAATCATCGAAGGCAGTGGCCACTACGGCTACAACGCCGCGATTGACAAGTACGAAGACCTGGTTGCCGCCGGGATTATCGACCCGACCAAAGTCACCAGGACCGCGTTACTGAACGCGTCTAGCGTCGCCACTATGCTGTTGACGAGCGATGCTATTATTGCCGATAAACCGAAGCCAAAGAAGCACGAAGGCAACGGACACGGCGATGAGTACGACAGGTATTGAAATCAACGGAGAAGCAGTTGTAGGTTATGAGAAACGTCATGACAATGCGAACAATCAGTTGCTGTATCATTGTGTTTGCGAGTACGGCACTCCTTTTCGGGGACGCGCATTCACGCACCGCGGTCTTTATCCCAGATCCCGACCACCTTTGGATCGACGAGTCTGCGATGCCGCCTGTTGACATGCCACACGTTGCATACGTATCCGATCCGGGGTACAACTCAGCAGCAACCAAGCCGCACACGACGCAATCGGGGTACTCTTCACCGTACATGAACCAGCCGTTAGTTCCGTACACCGACTCCCCATATACACCTCCAACGTGGGCATCACCCTGGAATCGTGGCTATTCGACGTACGGAACACCTGCGTATGACCCACTGCCACCCATACCAACGGGCCCACCTCGCAGTCCTTTCTACGTGGAACCGCACGGCCAGAACTGGGTTCCGAGCTCTAGGCCCTCGGCTTTCCCGGTGCGGCAAGCGCCCATCCGAAAGCCTTTCTCGGACTATCGTCCTCAGCCGGTGATCAGTCCGTATATGTATTTTCATTACGACGACCCTTTCGGCGTGCCAGACTACTACTTCATGAAACCGCTGCTGGAAGAGCAAAAGTTAGAACAGCCCTGAGTTCTGAACTCATGAACAACTCGACAAGGAATGATTCGCGCCGGATCGGTCCAATCTCACCCTTGCGGCGGAAGTAGAAAATCATACCGACTGCCTGGAAACCGAGTGACCGGTTCGGAACAATCCTCAGGGCTACCTATCTACTGAGAGTTCCGGACGCGCGGCCCACTCCGTCCAGCCGGCGTCGTACCACTTCACGTTGCTGTAGCCTAGAAGTTGTCTAAGGACGAAATACGTCTGGCTGGCCTGATGGAGTCGGTGCCAGTTTGTCAGTACCGAGGAAGTATGCCCGCCAAACGCGGACGCGCTCGGCTTGCGGCTCGGGGAGCGGCTCGCGCCGTAGTGAGACCGGCTTGAGACAACGATCCAGGAAACCTTGTATTCCGTCGGTAAGCATGAAGACATTTTGAAAGCCAAGACGGGCCAGGACGTCGCGGGCCTGGGCCGGGTGAGTCATGCCGTTAGAATAGAGGACAACCCGGCCCTGGTTTTTGTAGGGGGCCAGATAGTCGATCAACTCCGCAAGCGGCACGTTTACCGCGCCGGGTATGTGAAATGCCCGATACTCGCCTGGCGGGCGGACATCGACCACGATCAAGTCCTGCTCGCCCTGCATGAGCGCGTCGGCGAGTTCTTCCGGCTCGATGTGGTCCTCGGCACCTTCGACCGCTTCGAGCAGTGCCTGCTCGGACGATGCCCCGGCCGAGGCCATGCCTGCGGCGCCGGGCTTGTTCGGCAGAATGAACACCGCCACTGCAACGATTATCAGCACGAGGCTGAACGCACGCAGGAACATCGAGTGCAGATATTTTCCACCGCTCCCGCCATCGCCGCCGACTCGGCGTTCTATCCACTCGGCGAAGTAGAAGGCCCCTACGGCCGCCAGCGTGAACAACAACGCGAACAGGCCTCGCGACAGACCGAAGGCCATCAACACGGTTCCCTTGCCCAGTAGCCCGGCGGTCAGGCCGTAGGACTCGTTGTAGACGATCGTACCGATTATCACGCCAACAAGGAACACCAGCGCATCGAGCTTACCACTGGCCAGGCCAACCGCTGCAGTGCCCGGGCACCAACTGCTAAGCACAAAGCCCACGCCGAAGATTAGTCCACCAACTATCTGCGCGGCGTAGAGTGTCGGCAGGATGTAGACCTGGCTTTCCAGATCATTCCAGCCCAGGGCCACGACCAGCGAGAGGCCGAGCATGGCGGTAATCAAGGCCGTGAACATGACCTTCAGCACGGTCATGTCTCGAAAATAGAAGATCCCGGCCAGCTTTCGGGAGCTACCAAAGCCCGCCCGTTCCAGGGCAAAACCGAACAGCAGTCCGACGATTATTGCGGCCAGGAAGGTTCTGGCCGAAGGGGCGGTCACCAATTGGTCGATTCCATAAAAGGTCTTAATCATGCCACTGTCTCCTTACAAAATAGGCCGCCGCGTAGCCGCCGGCGAATACACACAGCATGAAGACGATACTGCCGTTTGCCAGCAGGGCCCCGCCGGTCAGTGCTTGGCCGGACGTACACCCACCGGCCAGTGCGCTGGCGTAGCCGACGAGAATCCCGCCGGCTATGGCAAGCACGAGCCGTGGCACGGCGCCGAAGGCCTTGCCGCGTTCCACACAAAAATTCATCCGCCTGGCAAGCACGGCCGAGAACAATCCGCCCAAGAAGGTCCCCACGAACATGAAGACCAGGTAGTAACGCAGCGGATTTGCTCCGTCGGCCAGATACTTTTGGCCAAAAAATTCGCTGGCCTGGGTATGTGCGGGAGCGACCAGGTTTTCGAGCAATGCACCGCAGCGGATCGGCACGGCCGAGGCTCCCAACCCCGCCCCCAGGATTAAGAACGAGGCCAGCAAAGCGCCGCCCAGCAGCAGGCCGGCCAGGTATGGGTTCCAGTAGGGCTTGGGGCTGCCGTCGCCTTCGGCCACTTTTGCGTTGGGGTTCTCGTTCATGAATTCTGTCTCCGTGGAATTGGGGTGCCTTGAGACGCGATCGGAGTTTTTCCGAGAAAGAAGTCTAACACCCGGCGCTCTTTCTCTTCTTCGGCCCACTACTTGGAGTGCCGACCGGCATGCTCGTTGGCGGCGAAACGGTGCGTGGATGCGGAGTCCCTGCGGGAACGGCCGTGCCGCCGACTGGTTGAGCACCCGCGCCAGGGCCCGCTTCGTTCCAGTAGGCCTCCAACCCGCCGAAGAGCACTTTGATGTCCCTCTGCGTCTTTTGCGAGAGGATCCCGCCCACCATCAGCGCCAGCGAGCCGTCGCGACATACGACGATCAACGATCCGGCGCCCGTCAGATAGGCCGGGTTGTTCATCAGTTCCGCAACGTCCACGTTCTCCGAACCCGGCAGGCTGTAATCGGCAAAATGCTGCGGTGGGCGGATATCAACAAGCTGAAACGTGCCCGGCAGATCCATAATCAGACGTTTTAGTTCCGCCGCGGAAATCCGCTCGGCCAGTCGGGTGTCGCGTTTCGGCGTGGTGCTCGCGGCGCCGGCGGCCTTGGCCTCGAAGACGGGCAGCCCAGCTTTTACCCAAGCCTCGCCGCCCCCGCCCATGCTGGCGACGTGCTGGAAACCTTGTCGCTGGAGAACACCGACGGCCAGGCTGCTTCGGTAGGCGCTGTTGCAGACGGCAACGATCCGTTGCGTCTTGTCGAGCTTGCCTGCCTTTTTGGATAACTCGTTGAGCGGAATATTAACGACCGTACCGATTCGCAAGGCCATCCACTCGGAAGGAAGCCGCACATCAACCACGATCGGGGACTCGGGCGTTTGCATCTGTGCGTACAGCTCTGCAGGCGCAATCATTTCGTTTTTCACAAGCGGCAAACCGGCCTTTTTCCAATCATCTAACACAACGCACCGGGGCTTGTAGCCTACGCGCTGGAGCCGGTAAAGGGCCTCTTTAATTTCCTCGGGGCTGCCGGTGAGCACGGTGTTGGCATCCCACGGGACCATGATCCCGGTCCACGTCTCGAATCGGCCTCGCAGCGCGATGTTGACCGAGTTGGGGATATGGCCCTCGGCAAACCGGCCGGCGTCGCGGACATCGATGACAAAGTATTTTGCCGGATCGGTCAACTCGGCTGCCGGCGTTACGCTTGGCAGGGCGTTGGGTGTCCAATCGACCGGCTCGGGGCCCTGGCGGTTCATGGCGGCATTGTGTGCGAAATACTGGGGTGCATCGGGTAGCCCTTCGAGGATCGCCGCGATGAATTCACCCCGACTCTTGTGTTGTAGGATGGCGTTCGACACGCGCTGCTCGCCGATTGTCGAAACCGACTTGTCGCTGAGATGGGCGCCGCACAGCGAGCCGGCCCCATGGGCGGGCAGGATCATGACGTTGTCGGGCAACTTCGAGAGCTTATTAGTCCAGGTGTCGAACATCATGGAAGCCAGCGTCGCGGCCGACATGTTTCCGCCCATCAAGTCGGGCCGACCCACGCTGCCGATGAACAGCGTGTCGCCGGTCAACATCACCAGCGGCTTGCCGGGCGATTGCTTGTTTGCGACCAGCGCGCACATACTGTCTGGCGTATGGCCCGGCGTTTCGAGGAATCTCAGCACGGCATCGCCGACTTGGAGCGTGTCGTTTTCCTTCAGGGCGACACACTTGTAGCCCGCCCCCGCTTTCTCGCTGATGTGAAGCGGGACGCCGAGTTGCTTGGCGAACTCGATATGGCCGGCCACAAAGTCGGCGTGTGAATGCGACAGCCAAACTCCGGTGATTTTAACGCCTTCCTTCTTGGCCGTTTCAAGGTAAGTAAAGATATCTCGGCCCGGATCGATCACCAGGCACTCGCCCCCGCTGATGAGCATGTAGGAGTAGTGGGACAGCACGGCCAGGTCAAATTGTATGATCTTGAAGCCGGGAAACTGGTATGTATCGACTACCTGGTACGAGGCGGCTTCGTCGCCGTGGGTGGCCGCCTCGGCGTCCTTGATTCCCGCAGCCAAAGCACCCGCGGGGATTGCAAGGCACAGGGCTATTGCAAGCCCAAGGGTCGGGATACGCAAGTGATTCAACATTATAATCATCCTAATGCAAAAAAGGTCTGCTTCGCGCTGCGAGGGTGGTGCCCAAACGAGAGACACTAACCCCTGATCTTCCATACGCACGTCATCAACTACATGGAAACTTACCGCGCTTGGATACACTGTCAAGCTAGAAGGCCTTTGCCGAGCAGTGGATTGCCGATAATACCCACCTGACCATCTGGAGAGGGGGCGGTTAATGATGGCCGGTATCACCTTGGCTCGGGAACGACGGCGCGAGCTGTTCCTGCCGTTAAGTCAGGTTGGAAAAGAATGACCGTCGGGACGGTTTGACGGCAAGGTGCGGCGGAGAAACTTCAGGCGGCCAAAGCGGCGTTGTTGGTCCATGGGTTGTTGGCCCATGGGGTTGTCGGCTATATTGCTACTATCTTGCCGCCCCGCAGAGGACCACCCGAGGGGTTGCATCGTCGGATTGGACCGGCGTTAAACATGACAATCCCCCCCACATAAGGCCTGACCAAGGAAGAGAACGGCGTATGTGGATCACGTTACCGCGAATGCCTTGGCTTAGTATCGTTCTAGGCTTGTCTCTTTTTTTCTGCGATGCATTTGCGTCTGCCGCTGGGCAGAAATCGGTGGCTCCGCCGGAGAAACAGCCTGCGTCATCTCCGGTTGCCCCCGGAAACGGGCAAACCGCACCCGTGTCACAGACACTTGTGCCGGATGGCTCAGTTACGCCGCCGATTAACGGAGGCGGAAACGAACAATCCAGACCGACCAGGCAAGGGATCGAAGACCAGGTACGTGGTGTGCAAAGCGCACAGCAGCTTGACGAGACGACGAAGACGGAACTACTGAAACGATACAAGGCAGCCTTGGATTGGATCACTGCCTCGGAAGAGTCCCTTAAGAAGACGACGCAATATCAGGCGGAGATTACCGACGTGTCGGAGTCGGTTACGAAAGTCAAGGCGCAACTTGCCGCGCCTGTGCCGGATCATGCGGCGACGTTTCCCGCGGAGACAACTCTCCTGGAAATGGAGCAGAACCTTTCGCAGACGGAAGTGCAATTGAAGGCATCAGACACCGAGTTGGCTGCGCGTGAGGAAGAGCTGAAGCATCGTGGTGAACGCAAGGCGGAATTGGCTAAGCTGATCGACGATACGCGAGGGCGGTTAGACACAGCCAAGAAACAACTAACCTCTCAATCGGGAAACGGCGAGTCGGCCGAATTGGCCTCGGCCCGCCGCGTTGAGCTTACGGCCCACGTCGCCGCGTTGGAACACCAAATCGAGCGGTATCGGCTGGAAGTCCAGCGCCACGATGCTCTGGTGGAAGTTTTGCCCCTTCAGCGGGACTTGGCCCGTCAAGAAAGGACTTTTAGAGAAAAACAAGTCGCGTCGCTCCAGCTCGCCGTGGCCGCCAAGAGGAAGGACGAAGCGGAACGCCAGGCCCGCGAAGCCCAGCGGGAAGTAGCCATGTCGCATCCGGCATTGCGCAAGTTGGCCGAGCGCAACGCAGAGTTGGCGGAACAGAACAAGACGCTTGCCGAGTCGATCACAAAGACCACGGATGAAGTCACCGGGACCGACAAAACGCTCGAGCAACTGAAGGCGGACTTCAAAAACACCCAGGAGAGGGTGCGCTACGCGGGGAATATTTTGAGTATTGGGTTGGAACTCAGAAGAAAACGAAGCGAGTTGCCTGACACAGACAAGTGTGAACAACGAATCCGTTTTGTTGCACGAGTGATGCCAAAGGCAAATCTGGATAGAATGGATTTCCAAGAGGAGCGGACCACACTGGGTGACCTTGAAACCGCGGCTAGTGACGCGTTCGCTAATCTCGATCAATCTCTTGCTGCTTCACAGGGGCAATTCTACTTGGAAGAAACACGGGGGCTGCTGGAAAAAAAACGCGGCTTTCTCGACAAGCTGATAAACGGCTATGACCAGTACTTGACCAAGCTTAGTGAGCTGGAGGTCGGCAACAATAAGCTAATCGCCAAGACGGAGGAAATCGCCGGATATGTTGATGAGCGAGTGCTTTGGGTGCGGAGCACCGATGTGTTGGGACCCAGCAGTGTCAAGCACGCCGCGCGTGGTGTGCTGCGTTTGGCGGAACCGGAGCCCTGGATCGAGTTGTCCAAACAATGCGGATTGAGCGCTGTCCGCAAGCCCGGTGTTATTACTCTAATGGTTGTAGCCTTTGGCGTTTTGATCGCCGTGCAGACGCGACTGCGCGCCCACATGCGGAATGTGTGTGTGGTTGCTCCCGGCGGTGCCACGCTGAAACTTTGGCCGACACTCGAAGGGCTGCTGTTGACGGCAGCGATGGCCGCGCCGGTGCCGTTGCTGCTTATGCTTGCCGGCTGGTGGATGGCTCACGCCGACGGGATTTCGGATTTGGGCCAGGCGATTGGGTGGGGACTGCGGTATTCGGCACTCTTGCTGTGGGTGGTGGGATTCACTCGATGTCTTTGCCGGCCGGGTCTTTTGGCAGAATCGCATTTCGGTTGGTCGGCGTACAGCCTGGCGATTGTGCGGCGACATCTGCGCTGGCTTACATATGGCTGTTTGCCGTTGGTCTTTGCGGTGATTGTTGCCGGCCGCTATCACGATGCGTGGGATAATTCGCTGGGACGTATCGCTTTCATGGGAGTGATGCTGCTGTTGGCTGCTTTTATGCATGCCGTCTTGTTTTCGAAGAACAACGTGCTGCGTGAGATTCTGGCCCGCGATCCGGACATGTGGTTGGCGCGTTTTTGGTTTGTGCTCTATCTCTTGGCCATTGGGCTCCCGTTGTCTCTGGCGATTTTGGCAGGTGTCGGTTACTACTATTCGGCCCAGCAGCTTGCATTGCGGCTGGAGACCACGTTGGCCCTGGTCTTGGGATTTGTATTACTGCATGCAGTTGTGGCCCGCTGGTTTCTGGTGAAACGGCGTAACTTGGCAATCGCGCAGATGAAGGAGCGGCAGGCCCGCGAATCAGAAGGCGACCAAAACGTTTCTCCGGCTGTCCCGATGGCTGACGCCCAGCAGGATCTATCAATGCTTCATCAGCGGCTGCACTACCTGCTCTGCAACGCCGTGGCGGTGGGCCTTCTCGTGGGCGGCTGGATGATTTGGGCGGACGTTTTGCCGGCCTTGAATGTGCTCGACAAACAGGCACTCTGGCACAACACCGTCGAGGTGGTCGAAATGCATGAAGATGCGAGCGGAAATCCGATTCGGCAGAATATTTCCACGGAGGTCCCCACGACGGCCCGCCACGCCTTGATAGCCGCGCTGATTATGACCGCCGCATTCGTCATCGGCCGACACCTGCCCGCACTGTTGGAGATCACGCTGCTCGATCGAATGCGGTTTGACAAAGGCGGCCGACATGCGATATCCGTTCTGCTGCGCTATCTCGTCGCTCTGGTCGGAGTGTTCATGGTGTGCCGCACCATGAGCATCACTTGGGGCAGCGTGCAATGGCTTGCGGCCGGCATGACGGTCGGCTTGGGATTCGGGCTGCAGGAGATTTTTGCGAATTTCATCTCAGGTCTGATCCTGCTGTTTGAGCGGCCCATCCGCGTCGGCGACGTAATCACACTAGGTGACACTACTGGTACGGTTACTGACATCCGCATTCGAGCAACCACAGTAACGAACTGGGACCGCAAGGAATTAATCGTTCCCAATAAGGAGCTAATTACAGGGAGGTTGCTGAATTGGACTCTCAGTGACCCCGTTAACCGCATTGTAATCTCCGTGGGCGTGGCCTATAAATCCGATACCCGTAAAGCCCGCAAATTGATTATGACGATCGCATCGGAACACCCCAACGTGCTGGAAGATCCTGTACCTCAGGTCACGTTCGAATCTTTCGGTGACAGTACTCTCAACTTTGTTCTCCGCTGTTATGTAGCCAGTATGGATATCCGCCTGGACACGATCCATGAGTTACACGAGGCTGTACACGACCGCTTCAACCAGGAGGGTGTCGAGATCGCATTCCCACAAATGGATCTCCACGTTAGATCTGCCGAGCAAAAGACGTCGTTCCCCGCAACCTCTGCGGAGGGCGAGCAGATGCCGCCTGAACGTCACCTCGGACAGGCTAATGCTAAACCACGCGAACTCAGATAGCTGTTTTTTCGTGAGGCATAAATAATGCTATAGTGAAACACAGCAGCCTCCTTTCTAGTC
>Ga0075120_10003115_pt1 | contig 11536 bp, 13 predicted proteins | sample AntAceMetag02UKL_FD_69792 | JGI IMG/M metagenome (GOLD analysis project Ga0075120, IMG submission 69792) | Saline lake microbial communities from Ace Lake, Antarctica - Antarctic Ace Lake Metagenome 02UKL | ecosystem: Environmental > Aquatic > Non-marine Saline and Alkaline > Saline | place... | reverse complement strand
TGTCAAGGATCGTATCTTTCCCTTTTTTCTCCCATGAATCAACATCATTCATTTTCAGGTTGACTATATCCACATTCTCGGCTGATGTTAAGATTTTAGCTTCATGTTGACCATCAACAGCCATGAAAGAAGTTTTGTTTCTTATGATGTCCAAATGCCTGGCAAAAGAAACAATGCACCTTCCACCATTACCACAGAGCGAAGCTTCGTTACCATCCGCATTAAAATAACGCATCACGAAATCATTCTTATCACTTTCCTGCAAGAGCATCAAGCCGTCAGCCCCCACACCGAAATGCCGGTCGCATAAAAGCGCAATCTGAACTGCCGACAATTCCACTGATCTTTTTCTGTTGTCAATCAGGATAAAATCGTTGCCGGCGCCATGGTATTTGCTGAAGTTGATTTTCATTAGTGAGTGATTATTTTGCAAAAATAATATTAATACTAATAAAGTCACCCAGTGAATTTAGCCAGTCAAGGTGGGAAATGTTTAAGAATTTAGTCAAATGCTCCTGGCAATTCACCGGGTGGCTGCCCGAGGTGAATTTAGCCATATTTTTTAGTAGTTTTTTTAGGTATTGCCGAATGTTTCGAGCTATTCGCCGGGTGACTTGATTATCTACATTAACATCTTTTAACCGCACCCTGAAAATATTGAATATTGATGGGCGTTTTTTTCGCATCCTTTGGCCAGCCAGTAATTTTTTTTAAGGAATATTAAAATTTTCAAGAATGGGCTTGGTTTAAAAATTGATCAAAAGGTCGATACTTTTAAAATTGTAACTATGAAAAAATATTTGGTATTTGTATTAGCAGCGGTAGTAGGAGGGGTTATCTCTCTTGGATTAATGAGGTTGACAGAACAGGATAAAAATATGATTACCGCAAATCCTCTAGCTTTGGAAATGCAATATGAGCAGCCTCCAGCCTATCAGGCAAGTTATTCAGTACCTCAAAATGTACCTAATTTCATCGACGCTGCCGATATGACAGTTCATGCCGTTGTACACATCAAAACTGAAATAAGCAGAAGAAACTCGGTGTATGATGATTTTTTCTCTGAATTCTTCGGACGTCAATATCAGCATAACAATCAACCATTAATTGCTACAGGCTCTGGTGTAATCCTCACAGGCGATGGATATATCGTGACCAATAACCACGTGGTGCAAAATGCCGAACGCCTTGAAGTTACTCTTAACGACAAACGAACTTATGAGGCTGAAATCGTGGGTACAGATCCCTCAACTGACTTGGCACTAATCAAGATCAATGAAGATGGGCTTCCATTTTTAACTTATGGAAATTCCGACGAGGTGCGGGTTGGCGAATGGGTGTTGGCTGTCGGGAATCCTTTTAATTTGACTTCAACAGTTACTGCCGGAATTGTAAGTGCAAAAGCCAGGGATATCAATATTCTGGGGTCCAATGCTGCCATCGAGTCCTTTATTCAAACAGATGCGCCGGTCAACCGCGGTAATAGTGGCGGAGCCCTTGTAAATACAAATGGCGAATTAATCGGGATTAATGCAGCAATTGCTTCCAACACCGGTTCCTACGCAGGATATTCTTTTGCTATCCCTGTTAATATTGTTAAAAAGGTGGTGAATGATTTTATCAATTACGGTGAAATACAACGCGCTTACATTGGCGTTACAATACGTGACATTGATGCCGCCTTTGCCGATGAATTGGGGCTTGAGGGATTGAATGGCGTTTATGTAGTTTCGGTAGTTGACAATAGTTCGGCCAGCGATGCGGATATTCGGTCAGAAGATGTTATACTTGAAATTGACGGCCTAAAAATCAATAGTGTTGCCCGTTTGCTCGAATCAGTTGGTCAACACAATCCTGGCGACAGAATTGATATCACCTATAGTCGTGATGGCAAGATTATGAAAAAAGATGTACTCTTAAAGAACCGCGAAAACAGTTACGAGCTTGTTTCAACTGAATCACCTGAATCGATTGATTTACTGGGTGCAACATTTGAAATGCCCTCATATGAGCTAAAAGAAAGGTTGGGCATTGACTATGGTTTACAAATAGTTGAGTTGCGAAGGGGAAAATTAATGAACAAAGGGGTGCGTGAAGGGTTTATTATTACAGAAATAGATAAATCACCCATCAGGTCGGCAGATGATATCGAAAAAATCCTTAACATGAAAAGAGGAGGTTTGCTTATTGAAGGTGTTTATCCAAGTGCACAGCGGGCGTATTACGCCATTGGCCTGTAATTTTTTTGCAAATATTTTCGGAATTTTCTAAATTCACGAAGTTCTCTACTTACACAAAGATCAAAGCGGTCGTGTGCGTAAAATATATTGCCGGTATAACTCACAATAAAAGATAGTGTGGAGAGTTAGCTATTTGAGTTATTTATTTTTGCGATTAAATAATAAAAGGATATTAATTTGGTTAAACTTTACTAATTTTTAAGAAAGGGTATTAATGAGACAGTTAAAGATCACAAAATCGATTACGAATCGTGAAACTGCTTCTCTGGATAAGTACCTGCAGGATATCGGTAAGGAAGAGTTGATCACTGCTGAAATAGAAGTGCAACTTGCCCAACGTATTAAACAAGGCGACCAGACGGCATTGGAAAAATTAACCAAGGCCAACCTGCGTTTTGTTGTATCGGTAGCCAAGCAGTATCAAAATCAGGGGCTTAGTTTACCTGACCTTATCAATGAAGGAAATTTAGGACTTATCAAAGCAGCCCAGAGATTCGACGAAACACGCGGATTTAAATTCATCTCGTACGCAGTATGGTGGATCCGTCAGTCCATTCTCCAGGCATTGGCCGAGCAATCTCGGATAGTCCGTTTACCTCTCAACCAGGTAGGGTCGTTAAACAGGATTCGGAAAGAGTCTTCAAAACTGGAACAAAAGTATGAGCGTCCGCCATCGTCGGATGAAATTGCAGCATCACTTGAGTTACCCGAAAACAAAGTTGAATCGGTACTAAAAATTACAACACGTACTGTTTCGATGGATGCACCCCTTACACAGGATGAGGATATGAGTTTATTGGACGTGTATGTCACTGATGACAATCCAACAACTGATAACGACCTCATGAAGGAATCGCTGGCAAGGGAAATTCAACGTTCGCTGGCAACTTTAACAAAAAAGGAACGCGATGTAATTAATTTGTACTATGGTATTGGCATGAATCACGGTTTAACACTTGATGAGATCGCCATGAAATTTGACCTTACCCGGGAGCGTGTCAGGCAAATCAAAGAAAAGGCCATCCGCAGGTTGAAGCACACGTCAAGGAGCAAATTACTGAAAGCCTATTTGGGCCAGTAAAGTTGCATTGTTAGATATTAAAAAGGGATTTGTTAAAATGGCAAATCCCTTTTTTTTCTATTCATGAGTTTGATAATTTTTGAAATAGTATTGTGAATAATTCTAAATTTAATTATCTTTGTGTTCAGGGTTTTGATTTTTAAGGCAAACTTATTAAATAATGATAACTTTCAACAACTTACTTTCCGAGATACAGAAAATACCATCCGAAAGATTTGAAGAGCTCTACTCAGTCTTGAAATCGTTTAATATTTCCGAAAAAACTTCAAAGCATAATCCAGATAAGATTTTGAAATATGCTGGTCTTTTCAGTTCGATGACCGATAAAGATTATAATGATTTTGAAAAAAAAATTGATGAAACTCGTGAAGGACTTTTCGATAGAACTATAACAGTATGAACGCTTCATTAATTGATACCGATATTTTGTCCCAATTTTTCAGAGGAAATAGTAAGGTTGCTACTAAAATGAAAACCTACCTTCAGTATTATGACTCAATTCCATTAAGTATCATTACATTTTACGAAATATTGAATGGACTGTATTATAAGGATTCGAAAAATATGTTGCGTAGGTTTTTAGAATTTACATCAATGAATAATGTTGTTCCCTTAACAGTTCTTTCCACAAAATTATCGGCTCGTATATATGCTGAACTGAGAAAAAATGGCATCACTATAGGACACACTGATGTATTGATTGCAGGTATAGCCTTGACAAATGGGATGACTTTAATAACAAACAATACGAAGCATTTTGATAAAATAGACGGCTTGGTAATTGAAACCTGGATGTAAAATATTTGCCCAATCGATGTGACTTCTGATTATCTACATTTTTTTTCCAATCATTCCAAAATTCCATTTTTTTCTATTAGTCCATTTTTCCCTTCCGATGGCTATATATGATCAAATAACAATCATTAGTAGTATGGTGATTATTCTTTGATATGTTAAAAAGTGTACAGGCATTCTCGCATTCATTCATTTCATCCCTGCAGTGGCGGGATTTCCCCATACGAAAGGGACATGCGCTGCGCTCAACATTCACTCATTTTATCATTGGATCATTTCATCATTTAAACATTTTCCCATAAAACTGTAACATTCTTAACTTCGCTTTGTCATTAAGTCGAATTTAGCTTGCAAACTTTGGAAACAGCAATAAAAGATATACATCACGATTTGATTGAGGCCTGTCGGCAAAACGACCGGGCTGCACAGATAGAGATTTACGATCTTTACTACAGGGCCATGTACAATGCCAGTCTCAGAATTGTAAATGATACAGCCGAAGCTGAAGACGTGATGCAGGATTCGTTCATTGAAGCATTTGATAAACTAAGTTCCTACAGGGGTGAAGGTGCCTTTGGTGGATGGTTGAAAAGAATAGTGATCAACAACTCCATCAATGTGACCAGGAAGCGAAAAGATATGATCAGTATTGATGAAGCTGAGATTGATGTAAAGGATGATGACGGTGGTGAAAAGGAATACTCTGAAAATGTGTTTTGCAGGTTGGAAGAGATCAGGGATGGTGTGAATAAACTTCCAGAGGCTTACAAAACAATTATTTCGCTGCATCTTTTGGAAGGTTATGATCACCAGGAGATTTCCGAAATTCTGAATACCACCTATGGAAATATCCGGACAAGGTATTCGCGGGCCAAGCAGAAGTTGCTTCAGATAATTATGAAATCGAGAAACTAAATAATTTGATAATGTGATGATTTGAAAATTTGATAATTTGAAAATTGGAGCTTATTTGGATTTTGAGTTTTGCAATGTAGATTAAAAAAAAAGAGATAAAAGATAATAAATCATGTCGTTTTTAGAAAATAAAATAAAAGATAATCCCGCCTTTTTTGATGACCGGAAGCCTGTCCTGGGCCATAAAAAGCGTTTCGTCGAAAAGCTTGATGAAATGGAGGTGGAGCAGGCTGATAAAGGTCATTGGGCAAACTGGCTGAGAATAGCTGCCGTAGGTTTGGTACTCATTGCAGCATCATATTTTATTTTTAAATACTCTGTTGAGGATTTGAGTGGGGCAGTTATGCGCGAAGTGGTACAAATTGATCTGTCGAATGACATTGAAAATGTTTTTGCCTATTATGAATCTATAACCGATACCAAGGTTAACCAAATTGAACAATATGCTGCAAACAACGAACAAGCAATGCATGTGAAGTCATTGGCCCAGGCGCAACTCGAAAACCTGGATGCTACATTGGCTGAAATCGAAAAAGAATATGCGAAAAACCCGGAGAATATACGGCTTCAGGCTGCGCTGGTAAACAATAAACGCAAAAAGGCTGAGGTGATGGATAATATCCTGAAACAGCTCAATCAGGCCAACCAGCCTGTAGATGATAGAAAATTAATGAACCCTTAAAATAAACCGAGATGAAAACTATAAATTCCTTACCTATGAAAAAACTAGCCATTTTGCTCATTCTGTCGCTGATAATAAGCGTTACAACATCAGCAAGAGAGAAAATAGAAAAAGTATTGGTTGATGAGAAATTCGAAGTGAACAAAGGTGCATTACTGCAAATCGATCATCAATATGGAACAGTTGACTGTAAAAACTGGAGTGAAAATTCAATCTCTGTGAAAGTGACTGCAAGAGTAGAAACATCAAATTCCGATAAAGCAAGGCGAATTTTTGATGCAATAAAAATCAATCTTAGTGGCAATAGAAGTGGCGTTGCAGTTGAAAGCGATATCAATAATTCTGCTTTTAAAAATGGGAATAACAATATATCTGTTGATATTGAGATTTTTATGCCAACCTCCGTCAGCCTTACCCTGAACCATGAATTTGGGAATGCATATGTTGAGATAATTGAAGGTGATTCAGAGATAAGTGTCGAATATGGCTCTTTGGAAGTAATTGAACTCAAAGGTGGATCCAACAGTATTGAAATTGGTTTTGGGAATGCAGATTTTGGATATATTAAATCCGGGGAAATCGAAATCGATTACTCAAATGTTGAAATTGAAAAATCGGAACAACTGAGCATCGAAGCAGATTATTCGAACCTTAGTATTGATAAAGTAGGTGAACTGGAAATTGAAAACGAAGGTGGACAAGTGGAAATTGGAAAAGTTTCAAATCTTAGCTTGTCATCTAAATTTTCGGATTTCAAAATCGGTGAGTTGCAAAATAGCCTTTCGGGTGAAACCGAATACGGAAGTTTGAGTGTGAAAAAAATAAGGGCTGATTTCAGTACCATCGAAGTGGAAAACAGTTTTGGATCGGTTAGCATGTATTTTGAGCCTGAGTGCACTTTCAACCTTGTTGCCGAAATGGAGTATTGTACCCTGAATTATCCTGATGATGTTGCTGATTTCAGCAAAAGAATTGTTTCATCTTCATCTGACAGTTATTATGAAGGCACTTTTGGAAATGGCTCAGGAACCAACTCCAGGGTTGAAATATCAAGTGAGTATGGTGGGGTTTCGATTTACTTTAGGTAGATAGGGTGTATAGGGTAGATAGGGTGTATAGGGGGAATGAGTATGTGGGAACGTGAGAATTAAGATTTATGGAAGAGAGATTATGGATCGGAGAAATTCGAAGTTTTTTAACACGGTGTTACAGTTCTTTCAGGATTATACTAAGGAAAAAAATATTTTAGGGAACAGTCCAACTTCGAATGAATAGCGACGACGCATAATGTCTTTCATTGAAGACTGTGGATTGCGAGCTGATTACTCCAAACTGAACATAAAAAAATCAAACAAATTAAAAATAAAAAAATCATGAAAATTAAAAAGTTATCTACTTTGTCGATTGTGATGTTAATTACGATGTTACTGGTTTCTGATCAGGCAATTGCCCAATGGAAAAGCGTAAAGGGAAATGGAAAGGTTGTTACCCAGGAAAGAAAAGTTTCTGACTTTTCCGGAATTAAAATTTCATGCTCTGCCGACGTATTTCTTAAGCAGGGCAGTAGCAATGCCATTACAGTTCGTGCCGATGAAAATTTGATGGATATGATCGAAACAGATGTTCGTGGAGATGTGTTAAACATTGATATCGATGGAAGTATCCGAAATGTCGAGGTGCTGGAGGTGTATGTTACCGTTACTAACCTGCAGAAAGTAGTGATTAATGGTTCGGGTGATATTGAAAGTGAAAATGCCATCACCGGAATGGATTTCGAGATACAGATTAATGGCTCAGGAGATGTAGAGTTGGAACTTGATGTGAAGAACCTCGAGACCAGCATTAATGGTTCAGGTGATGTGGAAGTCTCGGGGGTACAGGGAAGTTTTGATTTGCATGTTGCTGGTTCAGGTGACTTTGAAGCGGAAGATTTACGCCTGAGCGAATGTCATATCAGGATCAATGGATCAGGCGATGTAAAACTTAAGGGCAGTGCCGATAAATTATTTGTCAGCCAGAGTGCTTCCGGCGATGTAAATTTGTATAGCCTTACTGCCGGTGATGTTGAGGCCACAGCATCTGGTTCCGGTGATATTATTGTGTCTGTTGCCGGCAGGCTTAAAGCAAAGCTCAGTGGATCCGGAGACCTGACTTATAAAGGTGAACCATTAAGTGTGGATGTTTCTGCATCGGGTTCTGGTGAAGTGTATCACAGATAAAAATCAGAAATAATTCAATTTTAATACTAACAAATAACAAATTTCAGTCATGACAAAAAAATTATCATTAGTAGCATTAAGCCTTATATTCGGGCTTATTACCCTGGCATCAACATCTTGTATGTTTATGGACGGTGTCGATGGAAACGGGAAAGTAGTAAAAGAAACACGCGATGTATCCTCCTTTGATGCCATTAAAATTGGTGGTGCATTCGAGGTGTATCTTTCGCAAGGTAGTAGCGAAGGTTTGGTGATTGAAGCCGACGAAAACCTAATGGATTTAATCCGGACGGAAGTGCGTGGCGGAACTTTAGTGATTGATACCAAGGAAAATATCCGCAATTCAAAAGAAATGAACCTTTACATTACAATTAAAGATCTTGAAAAGCTTGACCTTTCTGGTGCCGTTGAAGTGAAATCAAAAGGGAAACTTAAGTTCGACGATCTTACCATTGATGGGAGCGGGGCTTCAGAAATTACCCTGGAGTTAGAAGCTGATAAATTAGAGTGTGATTTCTCTGGGGCTTCTGAAATTGAATTGATCGGCAAAGCCGATTATTGTTCAATTGATAATTCAGGTGCTTCGGAACTTGATGCCTATGATTTTGTTGTGGGCGAATACAATATTGAAATCAGTGGGGCAGGGGATGCTAAAATCCATTGTACTGATGTTTTAACAGCGCGTATTTCAGGGGCAGCTTCCATCCGCTACCAGGGCGATCCAAAGGTTGATAGCCGGGTTAGTGGTGCAGGGAGTATTAAGCAGAGGTAAGAAAAATCAGGCTTGTTATAGTATTGATAAACCTAACAGGTTTTTAAAACCTGTTAGGTTTTTTTTAAGGTGTTAATTTAAACTTACCATCCTACCAATTCCAGTCCATCAATATTGTTAAAGTGTTTATCCCTACTAACCAAAGGAATTTGATGCTGAAGTGCTAACGCAATAATCCAAATATCATTTTCGGGAATTGGTGCTCCACGATCCTTTAATTGCTTCTTTACTTGTCCATAATGTTTTGCAGTATTCAGGTCGCAATTGAGATTTTGTGTTAAACTGCAGAATTCAACAAATTTTAGAATGTTTTGCTGCGGTTTACCGGAATTATAAGCACCATAATAAAGTTCACCTGCAACAATTGAAGGGATAAATATTTCTTCTGCCCACAAAATATTTCTCACAACCTCTTCCTCATTTCTGAAAAAGGCTATTACAATGTTTGTGTCTAAAATAAGCCTACCATTCATTGTGATCTATTTTTTCACACCCTTGTTCGATGGCCAGTTGCATTAATAGCAATTCTTCTTTATCAATAATACCTGCAAACTTGATTAGTTTATCTTTATTGATATTTGTTTTCTTCTTAACCAAATTTTCTACATATTCACTCAGCTCTCTCAAATTGCTTAAAGGGATATTTTGAATCTGCCTGAAAATTTGATTTCGCATTTGTGTTTCTGTAATCATAATAATTGAAGAATTTATTGTTAAGCTATTAAACGATTCTTTGTGGTTTTGAAAAAACAAAGTTAAACAAAAATTTATTTTCTTTCAATCACATCATTCACCCATGTTAGCCCGGCCATGGCATTTGGGAAACCTATCGTATTCGTGAGTAAAATAATTGCATGGCGAATTTCCTCCGGAGAAACTCCCAATTCAAGCAATCGTCTTGTATGGCTGTGAACTGACCCTTCGCTTCTATTTGCAACGGACGCACCCAACTGAATCAGATGTGCGGTTTTTTTATCCAATGGCCCGGCATTTTTTGAAGCTTCACCAAGTGCTTCTACAGCAGCAATGTATTCAGGATGGTTTTCTTTGACTTTCAAGTAGTGTGACGGAATGTTTTTGTTCATGATATTTTGTTTTTAGGTGTTTATTTTTGGCAATTTTATAATAACCTTAGTTCGAAATAAATAGATAAACGATTTACTTTCAACAACAAATCAACCAGGGCTGCCATCCCCTCTCTTTGCTAAACGAATCGAAGTGAAGGTTGGTTAGTCGGGGCTTGCATCCCTTACTCATTTTGTCATTAGGCTACACCGTCATTTATCGTCATTAATGCTTCGAACGTCATTTAGCTTAGCTGTCATTAAGTTGTCATTAGTCTTCTTCGTCATTTTCTGTATTACAATCAAATGACTACTAATGACCATCAATGACAACAAATGACCATTAATTTTCTTTAGTTTATCATCTCAATAAACTCTTCTTCAGTGATTATCTTTACCCCCAGTTTTTCTGCTTTCAGTTTTTTTGCAGGTCCCATGTTTTCTCCGGCAATAACAAAATCTGTTTTCCCTGAAATTGAGCCTACATTTTTACCTCCGTTTTCTTCAATTAATTTTTTAAGCTCATCTCGTGAAAACGATTGAAATACACCACTAACAACAAATGAAGCACCATTTAGTTTTTGATTTCCTGTTTCCACTCTTGTTTCTGCTTCAAATTGAAGTTGATGGTTTTTCAGTCTGTTGATGATCTCTATATTCGCATCTTTACTAAACCAGTTTAGCACACTCTCAGCAATCCTGTCTCCAATTTCATCCACGGCAATCAACTTCTCGGTATCTGCAGCTATCAGTGATTCGATGTTACCAAAATGGGTTGTCAGTTTTTTTGCTACCGTTTCCCCAACATACCTTATGCCCAAAGCAAATAACACCCTGGCGAAAGGGACTGCTTTCGATTTTTCAAGGCCCTTTAAAATGTTTTCAACAGTCTTTTCCTTAAAGCTGATTTTCTTTTCCTTTTTACCATCTTCGGCAGGATGTGTTTTTTCCAGGCCAATCAGGTCATCATATTTCAAATCATACAAATCAGCCACATTGTGCACCAGATTATTATCAAAAAGCATCTCAATTTTTCCTTCTCCCAGGCTATCTATATCCATAGCCTTCCGGCCGATAAAGTGTTCTAATTTTCCCTTTATTTGTGGGGGACAGCCATTTTCATTTGGGCAATAAAAAGCTACTTCATCTTCCTGCCGGGTAAGTTCTGTTCCGCATTCAGGACATTTCTTAGCAAAAACAACCTGCTCAGCCATAGCAGGTCTTTTATCCAGGTCAACAGAAATAATCTTTGGAATGATTTCACCGCCCTTTTCCACAAAAACGGTATCTCCCACACGTACATCCAATTTGGCGATGATGTCGGCATTGTGCAGCGAAGCCCGTTTAACTGTGGTGCCAGCCAATAAAACCGGCTGAAGGTTTGCAACTGGCGTAACTGCGCCGGTTCGGCCCACCTGGTAGTCGATGGAAAGTAATTTGGTGGAAACCCGTTCAGCTTTAAATTTATACGAAATCGCCCATCGTGGGGATTTTGCCGTATAACCCAATTCCGCTTGCTGGCCGAAGGAATTTACTTTAATTACGACACCGTCAATATCGAAAGGAAGGTTCACCCTTTCCTTGTCCCAATAGTCAATAAACTCAAAAACCTCATCGATGGTTTTACATTTAACGAGGTAATTCGGAATTTTTAAACCCCACTTGCGGGCTTCGGTAATGTTGTCGTAGTGCTTGTCGAAAGGAAGGCCTTCTCCCATGATCGCATAAAGAAAACAATCCAACTTACGTTTTGACACCTCCGCGGAGT
>Ga0075120_10003113_pt1 | contig 11541 bp, 6 predicted proteins | sample AntAceMetag02UKL_FD_69792 | JGI IMG/M metagenome (GOLD analysis project Ga0075120, IMG submission 69792) | Saline lake microbial communities from Ace Lake, Antarctica - Antarctic Ace Lake Metagenome 02UKL | ecosystem: Environmental > Aquatic > Non-marine Saline and Alkaline > Saline | place... | reverse complement strand
TACCAGTACTTTTCTGGTTATGTTGATGGAATGGTTTTTTCACCGTATAAGGACCGTTTCGGAATCAATTCAATGAGAAAGTACGCGTATCCCGATGAATTAACATCACAGAATGCAACATTCGGTGCCCAGTGTCAGGCAATAGCTAGTACCTGGAATGATGCCTCAGAAGGTTTTCAAGCTGATATGAGTACCTATGAAGATGCCTGGAATGATACTCAGCATGAAGGTAAGCTTCCAAGTCGTGATGTAAATAACTATGCATTATTTATTGCGGCTTGCTTTGGAGCAGCAGAAGTTACATCATTTGATCTGAGCACTTTAACAGTAGATAATTTCGGAGGAGAGATTGGTGACCTATTGGGCACCGAAGCTCCTAATGTAGGTAATCTGATCACAGCAGCCGTTATGCCGGCTTGTGGATTGGATCTTAGCACTTTGAACAGCTCGATAGAGACTGTATAAAAAAAGGGGGCGAAAGCCCCTTTTTTTTAGTGAACAGTGATTAGTGAAGGGTGAACGGATGAATACAGAGCGGGAAATTGAAAATGTAAAATGTAAAATGTAAAATTAAATGTAATGTAAGATTCTTTTAACCGCTAAAAACGCTAAATTGCGCGAAAGAATGTAATGTAGGATTTTAAGCAACGAACAATTACGAACAAAACGAACTGGAGAAGAGAAGAATTTATTATTTGTTTATTCTTTCAGTCGGGCAGTCTATCAGTCGAGCAGTCTATCCGTCCAGAAGTCCCTCAGTCCCTCAGTCTCACCGTCCCTCAGTCCCTCAGTCTTTAAGTCGTGCAGTCACTCAGTCACTCAGTCACTCAGTCTCTCAGTCCTGAAGTCGTGCAGTCTATCAGTCCAGCAGTCATGAAGTCGAGCAGTCCTGAAGTCGTTATGATCTGTTATAAAAAATAAGGGTGGTGCTGGAAAGAGGAATCGAACCTCCGACCTACTGATTACGAATCAGTTGCTCTACCGGTCTGAGCTATTCCAGCACGAAAGCAGGATTTTTTTGCAATGCAACTCAGTCAAGAACCTTTTTTTTGGTAAACGCAGTGAACATTGTGAACATAGTGAACAGGGTGAATTTGGCAGGGGATAATTTTAGTTTGAAAAAGATTGAATGATCTATAATGAGAAATTCTGAGTGCTTAAGAGTTTTTTTCCTTGCATTAGATATTGTGTTGTGCAATAAATGTATCTGGCAAGGAGGCCATCTATGAGACCGATTATAGTGTTTTTTATATTGCTGAGTACCTTATCATTATTTGGAGTGGGAGTTCAGGAAGCTGGTTGTATATTCAGTAAAACCGTGACTATTGAGGATTTTGATAATTCACCCCCGGAGCTTACCTCCTGGCGTGATCTGGATACAGAACCGGATAGTTGTGAATATACAAGTGATTTTGGCTATAATGACACATCTGCTTCATTACATCTATATGGCAATACAGCAAAGCGGATGGCGTTTTATCCAGTGACTGTCGATAGTGGGGACGTTTGGCAGTCAGCTGTATATATAGCGAATGTGGGCGATACGATCGGGATAGGATTTTATGATGATTTCAATGTATTATTATATTCAATAGCGGGTGGCTCCTGCCTGAATATCGAGGAATGGGTGACCTGCTATCAGGGGCTATATAGCAATAATGAGTGGCATGAGGTGAATTTTCCGGTAGCAGATGACTGGCAGGCAAGATTTAATTATCTACCCCGCATCAAAGGAATGGTATTCATCAATAACCGCTCAAATTATGGGGATGTGTATTTTGATGAAATACGCAATATGACCACCCTGCTGCCAGTGGCACCAGTCGTGAGCATTAGTTATGAAATACTGGAAGTACGTAATAATAGAGACGGCAGCCGAGATGTGGAAATTTCTTTTGAATGCGAGGTGATTGATGAGGATTCAGATTCCCTGGCTTATTACTGGCAAATGGGCGATAACACAGTAATGGAGGAAGCAGAATTTGATTACACCTACCGGGTTACTGATGATCATCCTTATTCTGTATCATTGAAAGTAACTGATGATACTGCTCTGGAGGGCTATGCTTCCTGCGTGATTGAAGTTAATGAAGGCAGCAGCAGTCTGCCATTGACGATTAATTTTACGGGTGATATTGTTCTGGCACGGGAAATAAATAATATTATCAATGGCTATGGATATGAGGCTATTTTTGATTCCACTTTGTCAATACTTGGATATGCGGCAGATATTACCGTGGGTAATCTGGAATGTCCATTGACGGACTCCAATAATCATCATCCCACAAAAACTATTTACTTCAAGGGACAGGAATCAAGTGCGGAAGGTCTTGCCTATGCCGGGATTGATATTGTGACTCTGGCAAATAATCATATTCTGGATTATATGGAAGAAGGTATCACAGATACTCAGACAGCTCTTGACTCTGCTGGAGTGCTGTATTCCGGGGCAGGATTGAATTCTTATGAAGCATATCGACCAATTATATATAATAAGAAGGGGATCAATCTGGCATTTCTGGCAGCATCAGACAGGACCGGGCAATATAATAATTTTCAGCCATATTTGAATTGCGGCTATGATAAATCTGGATTTGCCTATCTTACGAAATATTATATGCAGAAACAGATAGAAGAGGTGCGGCAGGTAAGTGACCTGGTGATCATGGAGCTGCATTGCGGAAGTGAATATTCCACAGGACCAAGCTCGAATTATGACGGTTTGCCAGAAGAGTGGTATCTGGAGCCGAATCCTGAGGATGAGAATTATAGCTGGCGGAATGATATACCTCAAGCGTGGGATACGGAATACCGTCATTATGCTGTGGATGCAGGTGCTGACCTTGTGATCTGTCATCATCCGCATATTGTACAGGGTTTTGAGGTTTATAATGGCATTCTGATCGCCCACTCGCTGGGTAATTTTATCTTTGACCTTTCCTATACTGAAACTATGCCGACCTGTATCTTATATTCCGAAGCAGGGGAAGACGGCTTTGAGAGATTTTATATAAAACCCTGCTATATAGATGATAATATCACAGTTCCCGCAGAAGGAGAACTGGGACTTTATATCCTTGATCATTTAGCCCAGAAATCAAGGGAATTGAATGGGTACCTCTACGTAAATCGGGATTCTATCCAGGCAGAGATCATTCTGGATACCTTGAGTATGCAGGTATATTCTCACGGATTTATAGAATTTGATGATCTGGAACTTAGAGATGAATATTATACTACAGGTCCCATCCTGCTGCATAAAGCCGGGTCATTTTCATCTTTGAATACAATTGATGAAGGAACCGGCTGGGAATTCCGGTTAGGTAGAGAAATTGTCTATCATGGAAATTTTGAGCCGGAAGGGTGCAGTGAATGGGCTATAAATTCAAGTCATGAATGGCTGACCCAGGAAGAACCCTATATGGGTGATAATTCTCTTTGCATTGAGCTGGAATCTTCTGCTGGAGATAATATCATCACAAATCTGGAAGGCAGGATCAAGCTCTATGACGATGTGGATTACTCACTGCATGGCTATATCCGCACCAGTAATACAGAAGATGCCGAGGTGCAGATAAGAACATATGCTAATAGAACCGGAGGGAATTATATTAACATGTACGGCACTCCCCCACTTGATGGAGATAACCCCTGGACATACGTCTGGGCAGATCTGCCGGAGCTGGAGGATAATGAACGGTTTATTGACTACCGATCTACGGTGTATCCACCTCCAGAAGGAACCAGTCAGGGATATTTTGATAATGTGGGATTGATAGGCTGGACAGACTGGACTCCATTTAATGGTGCAGCAGTTGAAGTGGATAGTCCTAATGAATATTATTATATAGAAATGCGTTCCCCTGACCAGGTGGAAACTATCAGGTGGACATATACGGAGAAGAACTATGGCTTTGTGCCGGACCTGGAAAGATTTACTTCACCTGGAGAGATCACCAAAGCTGTTTTAAATCAGAATTATCCTAATCCCTTTAATCCTGAGACGAAAATTACCTTTACCTTGAATCAGACTGCTGATGAAGCAGAAATTGGGATATATAATATCAGGGGTCAGAAAGTGAACAGTCTCCCGGTGGATATCAGCCGGGGTACCGGCAATTACAGCGTGATCTGGCAGGGAAATAATAATAAAGGTATATCTGTCGGCAGTGGGGTTTATTTCTATAGACTTGAGATTGATGGTAAACAAATATCCGCAGGAAAGTGTTTATTATTAAAATAGTATAGGGAGTAGTTATGAGGAAGTTGGTTATAAGTTTTGTATTTATCCTATTGATCAGTGAATTATTCTGCTGTACATTAGGCGTGATCAATGGTTCTGCTACAGCAGATGGGCGTCCCATAATCTGGAAATCAAGAGAAGCAGGGAATAATGTGCATGTGACGCATGAAGATGGCTATACTTATGAATATATAGGCTCAGGTAATAGCGGATCAGAATATGTGTGGATGGGTATGAATGAGACGGGTCTGGCAATTGCAAATGCCCTTTCTGGTGATCTGCAAAGATTACCCGGCAATGGAGACTGCATGCTGCAGGCTTTGCGCAATTATTCTACAGTGGCAGAATTTCTTACCTTTCTGGACAGCACAAATGTGTCTGGTAGAGAAACGCACACTAATTATGTGATGATGGATGCCACGGGAGCTGCTGTGGTACTGGAAGTGGCACCTAATGATTATTGGCTTTATGATACCGCTGATACGCAATATGGCTTTCTGATCAGGGATAATTTTTCTATCGCAGGTGGAGGAACTCCTACCTTCAGATATACGATGATGAATCATGTACTTGCGGATCTTGCTGAAGCTGGTCCTATAGAATGGGAAGATATATTTCCTCAGATACTCAGGGGGTTTTATGACGAAGAAGAAAACCTGCTGGATGTACCCTTTGAAGACAGGTGGAGTATTAATTCCAATTATGGCTATCTTTCCACTGCCTATAGTAATAATGGTAACAGCTTTTCATCAGTAGCCCTGATGCATGGCTCAACCCCAAATGAACCTGCCTGGCTAAGCACCATGTGGACGAATCTGGGAGTACCTGTCAGCGGGATTGCCCTCCCCTATTGGGCAGTTTGCCCCTCAGTACCTCAGCCGGCATCAGGCAGTCCATCTGTTCCATTAACTGATCGGGCTACCCAGATCAGGCAATTGATCTATAATGCGACGCCAGCGAACTTTGCAGACTCCTGGTTATTACGGAACCCAAATGGTACCGGTTACTGGGATGTGGCAAGGGCTTATGAAGAAGAACACTTTGCCCAGATAAATGAATTGAGGGAGCAGTGGATAAATGATCCACCTACTATCAATGAACTGCAGGCACTGGAAATTCAGATCTGCAATGAAGGCTATCAAGTGGTGATGGACTGGCAGCCGGAATATAACTATCTGCCGGACTTTATCTGCGATACCACTATTGGTGAAGTGCCTTTAACTGTACACTTTGAAGATCACACTCTGCATGCTCCAGATTCACTTGCCTGGGATTTTGATGCTGATGGTATCATTGATTCCATTCTCACAGATAGTTTAGGGTATGGAGCAGAATATACTTATACTGAACCAGGAATATACTCACCGGTTTTTTATGCCTGGCATGATACCGTGCTGGACTCAGTGCAGGCAGAAGACCTGATCACTGTGGAATATCCTGATGTTACTTATTTGACAGCTTCTAAAGATACTATCGTGTGTGATCTTGATGATGAGCTTGATGAAGAAATCACTATCTATAATACTGGTGATTATCCTGTGACTTTGCAGGATATCTATTTCACGACCTTAGATGGTTATCCACACCCTGAGCCGGTTCTATTCTATTGGAGTTTTATTGATGAACTCGAGCTGCCTTTGGTAATGGCTGCGGGAGACAGTTGTGAAATATTGGTCTCTCCAGAATTGATATTTCGTGAATATTGGGGTGAAACAATGATCTTTGAAGCTGATCTGGATACCCTTAATATTCCCTGCCTTTATGATGAAGATCTGTGGAATATTGGTGATGAAGATGAAGATACCATTGCACCAGCAAAACCATACCTCAGGAATTATCCTAATCCTTTTAATCCCAACACAACGGTATCGTTCTACGTACCACAATCTGGCATGGTGGAACTTGCTATTTATAACCAGAAGGGTCAGAAAGTGAGTACTCTGCTTGATCAGGTTATGGATAAGGGAGATAATGAAATTACCTGGTCAGGAAAAAATGATCAGGGTGAAAGTTGCAGTTCGGGTATTTACCTGATCAAACTCAGCATGGATGATCAAACCAGGCTTATCACAAGGTGTCTTCTTCTGAAATAGTAGGTTGACAGCAGGGGGAATGGATAAAATTTAGCCTGATCAGAAAGAAAGAAGGTGATGTGATGAAGAAAATAATGTTACTGAGTATATTATTGGTCCTGACAATCGGGATAATGGCAGATCCGCCGGCAGGATACTATGATGGCTGCGATGGTTTGATGGGCAATCAGTTAAAAACCACTTTGCATAATATTATCGATGATCACGTAGAATATTCTTATAATGCTCTGCGTGACTATATATTACCATATACAGATCAGGATATCAATAACAGCGATAATGTGATACTGCTCTATACGGGCTGGTCAAGACCGATTGATGAGTTTGGTGGTGATATTGACGAATGGAATCGTGAACATGTGTGGGCAAAATCCCATGGAGACTTTGGTAATAATCCACCCTGCGGCACTGATGCGCATCATCTCCGACCTACTGATGTGAGTGTGAATAGTCGTCGGGGCAATCTGGATTTTGATAATGGCGGAAATCTGTATATAGATGGTGATGGTGATACGGGCTGCTATTATGACAGCAATAGCTGGGAACCTCGCGATGAGGTGAAAGGCGATGTGGCAAGGATGATATTTTATATGACAGTACGCTATGAGGGTGATTCAGGAGAACTTGATCTGGAAATGGTAGATGAGGTAAATACTAGCCCTGAACCGGAATTTGGTAAGATGAGCACTCTGCTGGAATGGCATTTCCAAGACCCTCCAGACGCCTGGGAGATGAGACGCAACGACCGGGTATATGAATATCAGGAAAACAGAAATCCCTTTATTGATCATCCGGAATATGTATCCCGCATCTGGTTTGGCACTGATATAGAAGACACTACTATTATGCCGGTTACCAATATCGAACTATATCCCAATCCCTTTAATCCGGCCTTAAATCTATCCTGCATGCTGCCTGATGAAGATTTCCTGAGCGTGAATATCTATAATCAGAAAGGGCAATTGATAGATAGGATAGCAAATAGTATTCAACCATCGGGATTGTGGAAATATACCTGGTCAAATAATAACCTGCCAACGGGAGTTTATCTGATCAGATTTTCAACCCCGCAATTTTCACAAACTAAAAAAGTTGTTCTGCTTAAATAAATAAATATTGAGTTAAGATACGATAGCCCCGATTTATCGGGGACTTAAGATTTTTTGGGGGGGGGTAACCAAATCTAAGTCAGGACTTCTGAACCGTATTCGGGATAGGAGTTATGGACGACAGTGACATGCTGGAGTTAGGAATAAGTGGTCGCCAGAAGTCTTGTCCTGGTTACATTCCAAAACTCCTGCTGAGTTGGCAGGGAAGTTAAGTTCGCTCTTAAGTCAATCCGATGAGTACATCGTCTTAACTCAATAGCTTATTCATCTATAGGATTATCAATACCAAGAATATCGTCTGCTTCATTATCAGATATCTGCTCCAGTGAACGCAGTCTGCTATCCATAATGCGTGCTCTGTCACTGGTTTTATCTAATGTACGTGATACTTTGCTAACCTGATCCTTTAATTTCTCCATCACCTCACCAAATAGACGGAATTGCGTTTTTACTGCTGACAGATATTTCCATACTTCGCTGGCTTTCTTCTCTATTGCCAGTGTTTTAAATCCCATTCTGAGACTGTTCATTATCGCTGATAGCGTTGTGGGACCAGCTATCACAACCCGATATTTCTCCTGGATACTTTCCATTACTCCAGGCACGCGTAATACTTCTGAATAAAGCCCTTCCGTGGGAAGGAACATAATAGCAAAATCTGTGGTCTTCGGAGGATTAATATATTTATCTCTAATGTCTGCTGCAGATTTCTGCACAGCTTTGATCAGTTCAGCTACTGCTTTATCTACATCTGTCTTATCACCATCCTTGCTCACCTGCAATATCCTCAAATAACTTTCCTGAGGGAATTTGGCATCTATAGGCAGCCAGAGGACATCATCACCGCTGCCAGGTAGTTTCACTGCGTAATCTACCCGTTCCTGACTTTGAGACTTCACCTGTACATTCTCTGCAAACTGCTCTGGAGTGAGGATTTGTTCCAATATCGAGCCTAATTTTACTTCTCCCCAGGTTCCCCTTTCCTTCACATTGGTGAGTACCCGCTTTAGATCACCTACTCCGTCAGCCAGGGCCTGCATTTTCCCCAGATCCTTTTGTACCCTTTCCAATTGCTGTTCCACGCGGGTAAAAGCTTCCCCAATCCGCTTCTGGAGGGTAGTTTGCAGTTTTTCTTCCACGGTCTCACGCATCTTTTCCAGCTTGCTGTCAATCATGTTACGATTTTCTTCTGTCTGCTGCCTGTTATCCTTGATCATGTCATTAAGGCTGAGATTGAACCTGTCCAGACTGTTTTCAATCAAAGTAGATTGCCTGCTGAAAGCATTCATTAATTCTTCGCGCAGTACTTTTTCGCCTGTTTTAGTTTCCTCACGATTGCGCTGCATCTCATCCCGTAATATTCTATCATAACTACCATCACTGCTTTTTGACCGTATCAGCAGCAGGATCATGATCACAATATTTAATCCCAGCAAGCCAAGTATAACATAATCCATAATTATTCCTTATCCTCTTTAATGATCTGCATAACTACATCCCAGGCACTATCTATGCCTTTTAAATATTTATCATAGAAATTTACTTCTACAGAGACATCAGGATAGATAGTTTTCTCTCTGCTGAGACTGCGTTTTGGGCGCTTGAACACCTTATGCGAAACACTGCCTTCAATCCCGCTGTTTGGTAAACTGAAATAGAGAATATCTCCATAAGATGTAGGCTTCTGACCCATCGGCTCTCCCACTACAATGCCCAGATCATTATCATAAGCAATGGTTACCATATCTCCGGCACTGCTGAATGTACCATATCCTGTGAGAAAATATAGCTTACCGTCAAACTTGTGATTAGATGCCGGCAGGTAAAACCCGCTGTCTTTATTCCTGATAATACTAAAATAATCTTCCTTCATATCCAGATCCAGGTCATAATAATAGGGCAGCTCTGCTTCCACTCCAAAATTATCCTGCAACCTGTTCAGATAGTAATCCACTACGTCCGAGTAATAATGCTGCATCAATTGAGACAATTTGATCCCTGTAGTAATTGGAGAAATTGGTTTTTCTAATTTTATATGATCAAAGAACTGGTTTGCCAGGATACTGTTACCTCCCGCGTTATTCCTCACATCTATCACCAGATTCTCAATTTTCTGCTGATAAATATCGGAAAACATCCTTTCCAGGAAAATGCGGAAATCTCCACCCCGTTCCTCAATTTCCTTATGGTATGCATCAAACTCATCATCAGGGATAATACCTGATTTGTGATACATCCTCACCGTCTGAAGATCATTGAATTCATTGAATTGAAAATAGCAGGTTTTTATCTCTGGCAATATCTTATAAGAGAACAGATCCTGATTGTAAGCAGTAACGGGATGCTGAACTGGTTTCAACCAGTTAACCTGAGTGGAATTCTCCAGGTCGAGTAACTTGGCTTGCCCATCAATATCCACTACTAACTGGATAGTTTCCTCCTGATCTATCACGTCAGTCAGCAGCAAAAAGCCCACCATATTCATCAAATTTGTTAACTGGTAGCGTTTCCAGTAACGGTTTTCTGCTGAAACGTAGGGTCCGAGCATCTTTTCAAGGCTGTCTGCAGCTACTTTGCCTACACGTAATACCTTCTTACCGATCAGATTTATATTAAGCCCCTGATTAACATTGGAAATATAGAGATGATCTCCCGACCATGACATTACTACTGGTACTCGCAGGTCTCCAAAACCGTCTGCATAATATATCTGAGTATGTCCATCATTTAACTGAGATACAAATTTCTGAAGCATCACAGCAAAGGTTTGCTTATTAACAACCAGTTCCAGACTTCCGGCAAAAAGGTTTTTCTTTTTAATAAAATCCTGCTTAGGAATCTCTTCAAATAATGCCGGATGAGAATCTTCCAGCAATTTGCACATATAAAAGAAGTCCTGCTGGAATTTATTGTAATTTTTTACGCTGTCCCAGTCAAAATCTATATAGAATGGCTTCTCTGCCTGGCAAAATGCTGCAATCACTAATATTAAAATAAATAGTCTTACTTTTAAGCTCGTACTGAACCCTGACAATTATCCTATCCCTCCGCTCTCACGAAAGGATTCTCTCTTTTTTCAATACCTACCCGGGTTGCTTCCATGTGACCTGGAAAGACCATTGTCTGATCAGCTAATACATATATCCTGGTTTTTATTGAATGCTTAAGAGTTTCAAAATCTCCATCAGGAAAATCTGTTCTGCCAATACTTCCCTTAAATAAGGTGTCACCGGCAAACAGCAGAAAATCATATAATAAGCAAATCCCCCCAGCCGTATGACCTGGTGTGTGGATCACTTCCAGTTCCTTTTTTCCTAACCTGATCTTATCACCAGATTCCAGCAGCCTATCAGCAGCAGGTGAGATAATTTCCTCATCCATATAACTGCTTAGATTCTGTCTTGGGTCAATTAGTTTCATGGCATCAGCAGAGTGGATAAATATAGGTACATCCCATTTCTCATGAAAATACTTATTCCCTCCAATATGGTCAACATGCCCGTGAGTATTCACGATTGCTGTCATATTCAAACTATTAGTATTCACATAGTTGATAATATCTTGAGATGCTGCCCCGGGATCGATCAAGATCGCTTCGCGGCTGTCTTTATCCCACACCAGATACGTATTTGTGCCAAATTCCGGTAGTATATTAAATCTTTTTAAGTCCATTTTATTCTCCAATCTATTTGATCATTAAATCTTCTACTTCTTCAGGTGTATATTTCTCGACCTTGATGATATTATTCAAGGCAAAATTCTTCCCCCAGCCTACTTCAGATTCTCTCTCAACCTTGTTGTTATAACGCAGCACAATTCTCGCAGCCATTTCAATCTCATTTTCGGTGACCTCTACATCCTTGCAGATGATACCCAAAGGGCCATGATAATCAACTGCTTTTACCACAAGTTCATCTGTTGTTATTAGCGATAAATGATCATTTTCCTCCATATTCCTGCCCACAACCAACCTGGCATTATCGTTCAACCTGAAATGCCTGCCGTAATTGAGAAACTTAATATTTTTGTCATTGATCTGGTCATGCACCAGGAGATCTTTCAATTTGCGTGAATATTTAATATCAGTGAGTTTGCA
>Ga0075120_10003106_pt1 | contig 11556 bp, 2 predicted proteins | sample AntAceMetag02UKL_FD_69792 | JGI IMG/M metagenome (GOLD analysis project Ga0075120, IMG submission 69792) | Saline lake microbial communities from Ace Lake, Antarctica - Antarctic Ace Lake Metagenome 02UKL | ecosystem: Environmental > Aquatic > Non-marine Saline and Alkaline > Saline | place... | reverse complement strand
ATATATCATTTTACAGAGGATAAAGAGAGCCTGAATAAATCAGATGCTGTCATATTAGATGTTTCATTCAATTTTTAAGATAAAGCCTTTCATTCAGTATTCTATCACTAATTCGATTAATACTATGTCATACCTCCTGAGACACTTAAGAATCAAAACAGAGTTCTAAGTAGTGTAAGAATAACATAATCGCTTGCAAATATGCTTTATGCCCCCTAAGTTATAGATGTAGAACCCATAGGTATGGCTTCAATATTTAGTTACAACTCTTTTGAGGTAACCATGACGTATGATGAAACAATTGGGCATCTTACTGCTCTTGGTCTCAGTAATAATGAGTCAAAGATATATATCACAATGCTCGGGCGTGGAAGTTTTACAGCAACTGAAGCATCTACCGCTTCTGGGGTTCCCCGTCAGATGATCTATCGTATCTTGACACGGCTTCTGGAACGAGGACTATGTATAGAAACTTCCAGCAATCCACGTATGTTCCTCATTTCCGATCCTCGTTCCAACCTCTATAATCTTGTTGAGAAAGAAAAGCGACGAGTTAAATCATTTGACGCTTTCCTGCCAAAAATATTCGAACAATACCAGATGATGCAGGAGAACCACAATCCCCTGGAAATCGTTTCTATCATCAAGGATAGAAGGCTGGCTTACACAACACACTTGAAATTGCAAGCAGAAGCTGAACGAGAACTTCTTTATTTTATCCGTGGACCCTATCAGGACAGCGGGAAAGGCGCTCCTCCTCGAAAATATGCAGAAGAGACTTTGGAGAACCAGATAAAAGAAGCATCTCAAAATAAACGGGTTGTGAAAGCACTATACCAACTTGAAAAAGGGAACCCCGTCCTTGCTGATTTAATTGAGCGATCAGTAATGGAGAGCGGAGAACAAGCTCGACTTATCGATTATATACCAATAAAAGCAGCCATTTACGATGGTAGAAAGGTATTGCTTTTTCTTCCAAGCCAGGACAACGAGACTTCTTTCATATTAACTACACTGCTTATCGAACATGAAGAGTTCGCTGAAACTATGCGTACTACGTTCGATTCATATTGGCAACTTGGGATTGATTTCAATGATTGGATGCAACTAAGTAAGTAGAAAAAGTGAGGTGCAATTGTGAATATCTTCTATAGATTTATAATTTTTTCGACAAGCGTTTTCATTTTGAATTCAGGCTTCCTGTCAGTGGTTATGGCTGATATCACCGGCAGAGTGATACTCACCGATTCGTTATGGCAGGATATAGGGAGATTCTACAACAGAACCAATATATATCCCCTGGGTACGACCGAAATATATGTCGAGGTTCGAGACGTCGACCGCAATTTAGATCCAACCAGGCAAGATACACTTGGAGTTGTGTTTACATCCGAAAGTGAACTGGATTTCGAATACGTAATCCTGGAGGAGGAACCAAATGGAAGGAATTCCGGAATATTTCACGGCTCAATCGAAGTTGATGCTCAGGCTTTCATGTTGGCGCGTGCCACCGATGCTGAAGTAGCAACAGAGATAGCCCGCCTTCGTCAGGAATCTCCGTATGACGATGAAATGAAAATGATGCCTGAAGAAGATTATGAAGAGAGTCTTCGGGATTTGGCTAAGCATAATCTGCTATATAAAACCAGTCGTTATCCTGTTATTCCTAAACGATCACGCACGCTGGAGTTGGATGAAGTCGGGATTTTGGAAATATTCAGCGGCGATACCCTTGTTGCAATATATACTGATTATGCAAACAACTGGGGTAATGAAGAAGAGATCACCGATGTCGCACTTTTCGGTGGTTATTCAGGAGATGTAAGTGGGCAGATATGGACAGATGAAAATAATCCATATATAATCACTGGAGATTTATATACCTCAACTGAAGGTTTAACGATTGAGGCGGGAGTCATTGTCCAATTCGCCGGCTCTTTCTGGATACGGGATTTCATCGGATTGCAGGTAAACGGCGAAACCGGTGATTCCGTTTACTTTGAACAGCATCCATGGTATGAGCGGGGTTATGTATTACATCTATCCCGGGAAGAAGGAGTAATTGACAAGGCTGTTATGATGGGAGCATGGGTAAACCTGGATTCAAGCGCGTCAATGCTCAACAGCCGCCTGGATAGTTCTTTGGTAGCAGTGATGAATTCTTCTTTCGCGTCCAATTGTATTGTTACAAATGGTTCTGATGGTTTCATGATTCGTTCAGGGGCATTGTATGATTGTTTATCGACTGGACATAGACGTTCAGGAATATGGATGCTTGATGATGTTCATATTATATCGGGATGCAATAGTAACAATAATGGTGTGTGCGGTGTCATGGTTTGGCAGAGTCAATACGGATATTTTCGATTCACTGATTGCAGCTTTAGAGATAACGGTTATTACGGTATTTCGATCCATACTTCAACCAGACCAAGGGAGTTTGTCGTACGTAACTGTGATATCTATGATAACTTTTATTTAGATGTACTCAACGGTACAATCCCCGGACCTGACATGAGACGGAATAACTGGGGAGTTGCGACCACGGCTGAGATGAACCTGGGAAATAATCCTAAAGATATCAGCAGCATTTATGATGTGTACGATTGGAATGACGGCGAACTGATGCCCCCTGATTTGGCTGGTATGGTCAAATATGCAGGTTATACAGGAGGAGGTGGAGAAGGTTTATCGGGGGAAATCATGCTGACTGATTCAAACTGGATTGATATTCACAGAATGTATCCCCTGGGAACGGAAGAAGTTTTTGTTCAGGTAAAGGATGAAAATAGAAACCTGGAAAATGATAACGAAGATACGTTAGGAGTAGTGTTCAACTCCCAGAGCGAACAGGATTTTGAATATATAATCCTGACGGAAACAGGTATTAACACTTCAGTCTTTCGTGGTTCCATTCCACTCAATACAATGCAATTTCTTCTTGCGGGACTGGGGGAGGATGACATTGCAGCTGAGATGGATGTGCTGCGGGAGGAGTATCCTGATCTCGAAGAAAGATTCCTTTGCATCAATGCGCAAAAGAACTTGATGGAAGCACTTGATGAATCCCCAGATCCGCCTGGACCTGCTGCAACATTTGAACTGGATGAAGAAGGAGTATTAGAGATATATGAAGGTGAGACTGTTCGATGCACTTATTATGATCCGCTTGGTGATTTTGAGGTAGAGAATGAAGCTATTCGAGATGCGGCATTGTTGGGTGGGATTTCCGGGGATGTCAGTGGACAGACCTGGACAGTTGAGAACAGCCCTTATATCATTGTGGGGAATATTTATACGAATAATGTTTGGGATGAACAATGGGATGACCGCCTGATAATTGAAGCCGGGGTGCATGTTTACATTACCTACGGTGCATTTTATGGAACGGTTGAGATAAATGGTGAGGAAGGAGATTCAGTTTACATTGAAAATAATCCTGATCCTGATTTGCCCTGGTATGGAAACAATGAAGATGTTTACCCTTTTCTTGGATTTCTCTTTTACAGTGATACCAATGTTAATGGGATCGAATACGCTGTATTTAGCGGATCAAACGCCAATAGCCTAACAACAAGTATCACGGGAATTAACGTAAACGCTATTAGACCACCTGAAGTACCGGAGGCTTATGACAGCCTTATGGTAAGTCACTGTCGATTTTCCCACAATTTCAGGGCTGGGGTTGTCGGTGGGAATGTAACTGATTGTGTATTTGACCTGTGTGGTGGTGATCCTGCATTTCTTCATATGAGTATCGGTATTGGATTAGGAACCATGAGCGATTGCTCGATAACACGAACGATAACACATGGTCTCGGTATATCACGGGGTTTAGCTGAAAGATGTGAAATATCCGGCAGTGGAGGTGCTGGAGTATTATTATCAATTGATGATCGTTATTCTGCTCAAGGCGAAAGAAATTATATAAACGATTGTGATATTTTCAATAACGGCAGCGGTTACTACGGTTACATTGATACTTTCTCAGGACTCTATATCTACCCCTACTCATTTGCTACCAATTGCAGGATTTATGAAAACACTATGTTTGGAATTGAAGGCGGGATGTTTACCTCAGCATTTTACCGGAATGCTCCACTTTCAATCAACCATTGTGAGATATATGAAAATGAATCTGGAATCGATTTTTTTAATAGTGGTTATTATGAATTAGATGCTAAATACAACTACTGGGGTGAAACCACCACCGAGGAAATGAACAACGGTAGGAATCCCAAAAATATTCGTGCGATCTATGATATATATGATGAACAAAGGTTTGGATTTCTCAATTACGCTCACTATGTGGGCAGCGAATACGAAGGAAATACAGCATCAATCGAACTTACTGATAGAAACTGGGAAGATATCGGTTATGCTTATCCATTAGGTTCTCATGATATCTATGTTGAAGTATATGATCCGGACAAAAATATCAATACTGAATCGAGGGATACCCTGGGAGTGGAGTTTTCTTCTGAAAGCGAAGAAGATTTTGAATATGTGATTTTAGAGGAAACCGGTACGAATTCCGGGATATTCCACGGTTCCATCGAAGTTGACGCAGAAACTTTCATGTTTGCCCGCCCCACAGAAAGAGACGTGGAAAAGGAATTAGTACTACTTCGAAATGAGTTTTATGGCGAGTCTCTGAATATGGTCTCAAATGGCAATGTTACGTCAGAAAATCCATTTTTTAAAGTAGATGATCCCATTGATAAAGCCTTCGTAGGGAAGAAAGCCCAAAACATAAATACTCCATTCATTAGCAGTGTGAAATCTAACAAGTCTGTCGAAAAGAAATCGTTGCAGGAGTATGAACTTAGTACCGGTGAAGATATCACGCAGTTTGATTTGTTCGATGAAATGCTTCGAAATGAGGCATATAATGATGTTCTTCAGCGAATTGTGGAATCATCACCGGATACCAAACGAATCAATGAACTTGACGAAGAGGGTGTCCTGGAGGTATTTGACGGTGATGTGGTAACATGTACCTACATCGATCGACTCAACGACTGGGATGTTGAAACTGCAATCTACGACACTGTGGTTTTCGGAGGTGTTTCGGGAGATGTGGACGGGCAGACCTGGACCGCAGAAAACAGCCCGTATGTAATAAGCGGTGATGTATATACAAGGAATAATCCTCTGACTGTAGAAGCCGGTGTACATGTACAATTCACAGGTCCATTCACTCTAATGGCAAGTGGCGGATTAATCGTTGAAGGCGAACTGGAAGATTCGGTCTATTTCGAAACGCATGAATTGTTTGAAAATGAATCAAGATGGGATATATATGCAAACAGAGGAGATATTGACATAAACTACGCTGTCTTTCAGGGTGGTTACATTGTTCGGTTTACATCTCCAGCCAGTGTATCCAACTGTAGAGTATCAGGATTTGGTTGGGGTGGACAATTTTCAAATAATAGTACGGTTGTAAATTGCGTGTTTGTTGATAATCGTTCTGGTGTTGTATTACAGGATTCGGATATATCAGAATGTCTGATCACCCGGAATACTTTTGGTGGTCTTGGAGGTTCAGGAAATTGTACTGTTTCTGAGTGCATTGTTACCAACACAACTAATGGTAATGGAATCAGTATAGGTATTCAGGACCCGAATTCACGGTTCCATTTGAATAATTGTTCTATTTATGATAATATGGATTATGGCATTAGTCTTTGGGGAGGTGAAAGACGTTCTATTCAGGTTCCGGTTATAATACGTAATTGCGAGCTATATAATAACGGTGAATATGATATTGCAAATCGTCATTTTTTTGATAGCAGATCCGTCAATTATAACGAGGTTGACGCGCGATATAACTGGTGGGGTGAAACCACCACTGCAGAGATGGAGAACGGCGAAAATCCTCAAAATATCAGCAGGATCTACGATTTTCACGATGATGAACAGTGCGGTGAAGTTCAATACTGTAACTACCTTCTTGCACCGCCGAGTGATTCCACGAACAACTATTTCAATCCTGCCGAAGGAGAAGAGACCTACCGTATTGTCGTAACAATCGCGATGATTGATGATGTACCGCTTGTTGCTGGTGACGAGATCGGTGTGTTTGACTACTATCCTGACGAAGACGGTGATCTTGTATGCGTTGGTGCTTCAATTGTGGAAGAAGGACATGATTGGGAAGATGGCAATATCACGATTCAGGCAGTGAGACGGTACGATGAGGATGATATTCATCATCCCGGTTATACGTCTGATAATACTATTATATACCGTCTTTATCTTGCCAGTCAGGAAGAAGAACACTTAGCCTACGGTAATTATGATGAAGGCACCGGTGGTCATTACGATGAGGGTAATCGTACTCTTGTCAGCCTGAATACATACCAGGTATGGTCAGTCCCCGATCCGCCGATACCAACAGAATTCGCCGTTCATCCCGGCTATCCAAATCCTTTTAACCCAAGCATAAACATTCCATTGGAGCTTCCCATCAGTGGAAAGGTCAGTTTTCAAATATACAATGTACTTGGTCAGCTTGTATCAAGTTCACATCATTTATTCAATGCAGGATATCATCACTATTTGTTCGAGACAGAAAGCGAACTTGTAAGCGGGATTTATTTTCTCCAGGTGGATTTTGAAGAAAAGTCCAATATTCAAAAAATGATTCTAATTAAATGATTTAGATGATTCTTTACGTGAAGTCCTAACAGATTCCAGAAACGGTAAGTTGAATTCAATAACAAACCAGCATAAGTGGATACTAACATGAGATTTCAAAGAAAAGCAGTCCTGATAATAATTGGATTTCTTTATCTAATCCTTGGTTTTGGGCAGATGTTATTTGCTGATATCACCGGCACTGTAATGCTTTGTGATTCATCTTGGAATGACATAGTAAGAGTTACTTATCCGTTCAACTCTTCACAGATTTATGTCGAGGTTCGAGATCCTGATCGCAATCTGGATCCAAGAGGATTGGATACACTTGGCGTTGTTTTTACATCCGAAAGTGAGCAGGATTTCGAATATGTTATCCTGGAGGAAGAACCGCATTTAAGAAATTCAGGCATTTTTCGTGGATCAATTGAAGTCGATGCAGAAACTTTTATGTTCGCGCGTCCTACAGAAGAAGAGGTATCACTAGAACTAATACGATTGAGGGAAGGATTTACTTCAATTGAGGAAAATATACCCCCGGCAATGAAAGAAAAATGGATTCAAGGTGAGGCTTACGCAAATGTCATACGTCGTCTTCACGAATCAACACCACCACCACCAAGAGTTCGGTATTTAGAACTCGACGAAGAGGGAATTCTTGAAATATTCAGTGGTGAAATGGTTGTATGCAGCTATACAGATCCTGAAAATTACTGGGGAAATGAAGTAATAATCGCAGATTCAGCAATTTTCGGAGGTTATTCCGGGGATGTCAGCGGTCAGACATGGACAGTGGAAAACAGTCCTTATCTAATTACAGGCCATGTATATACAACAACATCCGGCTTGACCATAGAAGCAGGGGTTCATGTCCAGTTTACCGGGAATTACTCATTCAGCGATGCTAATAGCCCCCAGATAATTGGTGCAGTGGGTGATTCAGTTTATTTCGAGGGGCATGAAATGTATCGGAGCAGAGGGGTTGCCTGGAGTTGGACTTTTTCTTTTTCTGGTGATGATGGCATAATAGATAAAGCTGTTTTTGTAGATAATTTTTACGTTCTTACCAGTTCTGGAATGTTGACAACTAACAGCAGATTTACTAATACATTTGGAAATATAGGATTTAGCTGCACTATATCCAACTGTGTTTTTACAGATAATTACAGATCTCTGGATATGTATGGTGTGTCCCTCTCAGGATGCACGTTTACTGAAAACGAAATTTATGGTATAAGAGCCTTGCGGAACAGTGAAGTGTCCAATTGTGTGCTTGACAATAATGTTTTATACGGAATGTATTGTTTTCAGTCTACCTATGATACTATTAGAATAGATAACAGCAGCTTCATTGGAAATGGACTGAACGGAATTTGTGTTAATACAAGTTTTAGTCGTTACACTATCCAGAATTGTGAGATATATAACAGTCAGGGGAATTTTGATGTCTATAATGCCACTTTAATGGACATGGACATGCGGTTCAACGATTGGGGTGAAACGACTACAGCCGAGATGAATCGTGGAGATAATCCCCAGGATATTAGCCGAATTCTTGATCGCTATAATTTAGAATGGTTGGGATTTGTTGATTATGCCGGATATGTTGGACGTGATTATGAGGGAATAACAGCTTCAGTAATGTTAACCGATTCAGAATGGAATGATATAGGTAACAAATATCCAATTGACACAGAAGAAATATTTGTTGAGATCTGGGATCCGGACAGGAATATTGATGAGAATAATGAAGATACTTTGGGGGTTATTTTTTCATCTGACAGTGAACAGGACTTCGAATATATAATTTTGACCGAGACTTTAGATAATTCAGATATCTTCCATGGTTCAATCCCTCTTGATACTGATATTTTTATGTTTGCAAGACCCGGTGAAGAGGATATCGCTAATGAAGTATCGCGATTACGAATCGAAAAACCATTCCTCGCGGAAGAATATCTTGAAGCCGAAGCATTCCAAAATGTTCAAAAAAAGCTTATTGATTCATCCCTGATCACCCCACTCGCAAGAACCTTTGAACTTGATGAGGAAGGTATCCTCGAAATCTATGAAGGCGAAACGGCAGTCTGTACCTATCTGGATCATCTCAACAACTGGGATGAAGAAGAAGAGGTTGTGGATGGCGCGCTTGTAGGTGGAGGCTTATCGGGTGATGTCAGCGGTCAGGTATGGACTGTTGAAAACAGCCCGTACGATTTAGTGGGGGATATCTATTCCTCAAACAATGATTGGGATGAAAGATTGACTATTGAGGCAGGCGTTCATGTGAGATACACTGGAAATTTCCTCTTTGGGGGTATGGTTGAGATGAACGGTGAAGAGAATGATTCAATATATGTTGGTGCTCATCCTCAAATCAGTACTGACCTGCAGTACTTCTGGTCCGCACTAGCTGGTGATGAGGTAATTAATCACACAGTTTTTCAAGGTACAAATCCTTACCAGGGTTTCACGGTTGTGCTGATGCGATATGCAGGTATGGATAGCTTGTTTGTAAGCAATTGCCGGTTTTCAGATTTGGAACAGATCTCAATTGACGGGAAGCTTTCGAATAGCCTAATTGATGGGTGTTTCAAGGTAGGAGGTCTAAATTTGACCAATTGCATTGTATCGAGGGGCAAATATTATGGCGTCGGGCTGTTAAATGGGAATTTATTGGATTGTACAATATCCGGCAGCAGATACTCGGGAGTTTACTCTTTCGCCTCAAAGGTGAGTGGATGTGATATTTTTGAAAATGGTGAGCACGGGGTGCATATGGTAACCCAGGCTCCGGATTTAGTGAATTGTGAAACTATTGACTGCCGAATATATGATAATTCTCTGCATGGAATATTCGTCGCGGGAGAACCGGGTGTAAATATTAAAATTAATAATTGTGAGCTATATAATAATGAATCAGGAATAGATGTATGCAATGATATGAGCCAGGATGTTGATGCATCCTATAACTATTGGGGTGAGGAAACCACGGAGGAAATGAACGATGGTGATAATCCCCAGGATATCGGTGCGATCTGGGACAATTATGATGATAACCGAATGGGATTCGTGAATTATGCTCATTATGTAGGAAGCGATTTTGAAGGTCATTCGAGTTTCATCACTTTAACGAATGGGGCTTGGGAAGATATTGGATTTGCATATCCATTTGAAACGGACAATATATATGTCGAAGTTCAGGACATTGATCGAAACGGAAATCCTGGTTTGATAGATACGTTAGGTGTTGTGTTCTCATCAGAGAGCGAAGAAGATTTTGAATATTTGATTTTAGAGGAAACCGGTACGAATTCCGGGATATTCCACGGTTCCATCGAAGTTGATGCAGAAACCTTCATGTTTGCCCACCCCACCGAGCCTGAAATAGAAAAGGAATTAGTACGACTGCGAAATGAATTATATAAGGAATCTCTAAAACCCTCTTCTGATGATAATCTTTACTCAACGAATCCTTTCCTAGTCGCAGACGGTTCTGCTGAAAACAATTCCTCAGTTAAGAAAACCCAGGAATGTGATGTAATTGAAAAGATGTTGCGACAAAAGGCATATAGCAAAGTTATGCAGAGAATTGTTGAATCATCACAGGATATCAAACGACAAAATGAACTTGACGAACTCGGTGTCCTGGAAATATTTGATGGAGAAAAAGTTACATGTACCTACATCGATCAGCTCAATGACTGGGATGAAGAAGAGGAAATTAGTGACTCGGCGTTTTTCGGAGGGATTTCCGGTTATGTGGATGATCAAATCTGGACAGTAGAAAATAGCCCATATATAATAGTTGGTGGTGTATTTACCATGTATGGAACCCTGACTATTGAAGCAGGAGTGCATGTACAATTCGCTGGGTCATTCTCTATTCAATCCTATGGTGGACTTGTTGTTGAAGGTGAGTTGGAGGATTCTGTCTATTTTGAAGCTCATGAAGCGGTAGAGAATGATCCATTAAACTCTCTTTGGAGTGTTTATGCAAATAGTGGGAATGGAGATACTGAAATCAATTTTGCGGTTTTTCAGGGCGGAAACATGATTCGTTTTGATAATCAAGCCAGTGTGACAAATTGTAGTGTTTCAGGATCAGGTTGGGTCGAATTTTCAAATAATTCCTCAGTATCAAATTGTGTCTTCTCTGATAATGAAGGTGGCGTCAGTTTACGCGATTCGGACATGTCCGCTTGTGTAATTACTGGAAATGCAGGTGGTTTTGGCGGTTCAGGTAACTGCAATGTTGATAGTTGTATCATAGCAGAAAATGGTGCCGGTGTAGGGATTGGTGTATATGATCACACTTCGCAGTTTACTATTAATAGCTGCTCGATTATTGATAATTGGGATAACGGAATTATGCTTGCAGGTATTCAAACAGACCGTATCGCTGTAGTTATTCGCAATAGTGAGTTATATGACAATGTCGGCTATGACATTTATAATGGCTTCCCTCAAGATATCCTCTATACTTCACCCAAGCATATTGACGCGCGGTACAACTGGTGGGGTGAGGCGACCACTCTTGAGATGGAAGATGGTGATAATCCTAAAAATATCAGCAGGATCTATGATAACTATGATTATGAATGGTCAGGGGATGTTTATTATTCGGACTACTTGCTTGAACCACCCGCATCACCGCCTGATCATTATTTCCAGCCAGTTGAAGGAGAAGAGACCTACAGTATTGTCGTAACAGTGGCGATGATTGATGATGTACCGCTTGTTGCAGGCGATGAGATCGGCGTGTTCGACTACTATCCGGACGAAGATGGTGAGCTTGTTTGCGTTGGTGCTGCCATAATAGAAGAGGAACATGACTGGGAAGAAGATAACATTACGGTGCATGCGATACGTCGTTTTGACGAGGATGATATTCACAATCCCGGATATACGCCT
>Ga0075120_10003105_pt1 | contig 11560 bp, 8 predicted proteins | sample AntAceMetag02UKL_FD_69792 | JGI IMG/M metagenome (GOLD analysis project Ga0075120, IMG submission 69792) | Saline lake microbial communities from Ace Lake, Antarctica - Antarctic Ace Lake Metagenome 02UKL | ecosystem: Environmental > Aquatic > Non-marine Saline and Alkaline > Saline | place... | reverse complement strand
GAGATGAAGAAGATGAAGAGAAGAAGATAGGTGAAAATCTCGTTGTAGAAGTGGATAGAGAAACGGGAGAATTTAAACTTTTTGCAACTAAAGAAGTTGTTAAGAAAGTAAAAGACTCTGAAGTAGAAATTGCATTAAGTGAAGCAGAATATATATCTTCAACTATTGAAATCGGAGACTCTATACAAATTGAAATGCCTGCAGAAGATCTTGGAAGAATTGCAGCTCAAACAGCAAAACAAGTTATATTACAAAAGATAAGAGAGTCCGAGAAGACAGCAATATTAAGTGAGTTTGAAGGTAAGATAGGAGAAGTATTTACTGCTTTGATGCAAAGAATGCAAAGAGGTAGTGTTGTATTTGAAATTGGTAAAGCTACAGCCCTCATGCCTGTAGAAGAACAGGTTTCAAATGAGTTTTATAGAATTGGAGAAAGATATAAAGTGCTTTTGAAATCGATAGAGGATTCTGAGGTACTTGTTTCAAGAGCAGATCCAGACTTTTTAATTGAACTTTTCAAGTTAGAAATTCCAGAGATAGAATCAGGTGTGGTTGAGATTAAGGCTGTCGCAAGAGAAGCAGGTTCTAGAAGTAAAATAGCTGTAGTGTCTCATCAAGATGGTGTAGATCCAATTGGATCATGTGTAGGTCAAAGAGGTATTCGTATTGCAAATATTATGAATGAACTAGGAGAAGAGAAAATAGACATAATTGAATGGGATGAAGACGATGAGACATTCGTAGCAAATGCTCTGAGTCCAGCAAAGGTAATTGATATTAAGATAGATGACTATATAGCTACTGTCAAAACAGATGAAGATCAACTTTCTTTAGCAATTGGGAAGGAAGGACAAAACGTTAGGTTAGCTTGGAAATTAACTGGGTACAAGATAGATATATTAGGTCCTGATGGATCAGCTCATGAAGTCGAAACAGAAACCGGAGAAAAAGTATTAATTGATGGGTCTGACGCTAAAAAGGAAATAGATGGTTCAACAATTAGTGAATCTTTGGTAAAGAAATTAGAGAAAGCAGGAAAGAGCTTAGAAGATGTGAAAGGATGGACAGTAAAACAGTTGGTAGAATTAGAAGGTATTGGAAAAGTGACAGCAGAGAAAATTGCTAAAGTAGTTTAATATTAATGAAAAGTGGTATATGTCTAAAAAGAAGGCAACAAAAACAATTAAAGAGAATAGGACACCGATTGTTGCAATTCTTGGGCATGTTGATCATGGGAAAACAACAATTCTTGATAAGATAAGGGAGAGTAACGTACAAGATTGCGAGGCAGGTGGTATAACTCAAAAGATATCCATATTTACAGTAGATCCCAAAGGAGATGGTAAAAACCTTCTTACCTTTATTGATACCCCTGGTCATGAAGCATTTGATTTAATGAGAACTAGAGGAGGAGGTATAGCTGATATAGTCCTTCTCATTGTTGCTGCTGACGCTGGAGTGAAACCTCAGACAAAAGAATCTATAGAGATAATTAAAAAATTGAAAGCTAAGCCAATAGTAGTTATTAACAAATGTGATCTTCCTAATATAAAACTTGAGAAAGTAAAAAGAGATATTGTTAATAATGGGATGCAAATAGAAGGAATGGGGGGAGATATTCCAGTGATAGAAGTTTCTGGTAAGACAGGAAAGGGTATTCCTGAACTTTTGGATATGATAAATCTTGTTGTAGAAGTAGAAGGATTGAAAAAGAGGAAGAGATTACCAAAAGGGATAATAGGTAGTGCTTTTGTTTTGGAATCAGTACAGGAGAAATCTAGAGGGAATGTTTCTACAGTTGTTCTAACACAAGGATTTTTCTGTAAAGGATCTTGGTTAGGATATGAACTAGATGGAGAAATTCACACAGAAAGAATAAAGGGGATTCTTTCAGAAGAGAATGAGAATCTTTGTGATTTGGGTTGTGGTTGTGGAGGAAAAGTTTTAGGGTTGGGAAATCTTCTTCCATTAGGAATAGAGATTTTTGTTTTAGAAAATAAAGATGTAAAGGTTTTGGAAGAGGGTCTAAAGAAAATTCAAGAGAAAGAAGAAGCAAAGAGAAGAGTAAAAAAAGAGAAGGAATTAAAAGCAGAAAAAGAGGAGACTAAAGAAGAAGTCAGTGACACGGAAGAAATAGTTGATTTCTTTAGTGAAGAGCAAGAAGAGACTGAAGAAGTGAAGATATTGAAAGTAATAGTTAAGAGTTCTTCGGAAGGTGCATTAGAAGCTATTAAAAAATCTTTACTTCGAATAGAAGGAGAGAATTGTGAAGTAGAAATCTTTGATTCTGGAGTTGGGAATATTACTATAAAGGATATAGAGAAAGCATCAGTTGCTAAAGCCATTGTATTAGGTTTTGAAGTTGGAATGGGGACAGGAGTTGAAGATCTAGCAAATCAGAGAAAGGTTGTAATTAGGGACTACGATATTATCTATAAGTTAGTAGAAGAAATAGAAGATGTAGTATCAATGATGGGGGTAGAAGAAGAAAGTGAAGAAGAGATAGGAAAGGCAACTATAAAAACCATATTCACTCTTTCAGATGGGACAAAAGTCTTAGGGAACAGAGTTAATGAAGGAATTATGAAGAGAGATTGTAAATGCTATATAGTACGTAAAGATGAGATTATCCTAGAGGGGAAGATTAAATCACTACGAAAAGGCAAAAATACTGTAGTAGAGACAAAATCAGGAGAAGATTGTGGTATTATCCTAGATATTGATGTTGATAAGGTAGAAGAAGGTGATGAAATATATTGTAACAAGGCACTTCGTTAAGGTATACTCCTTGACAAACACCCTATAAGAATATAAAATAATCCCGTATTCAATGTCTTGAATCAATATTGCATCCTTATTTATATAATGATACTCTTTAATCAGGTATGGCACTCAAAAAAGACGAGAAAAAAGCAATAATTGCAAAGTATGAAATCCACGAGGGAGATACAGGATCCCCAGAGATTCAGATTGCATTGTTAACCGAAGAAATAGCTCAATTGAGTGAGCATTTGAAGGTACATAAAAAAGATAATCACTCCAGAAGAGGTTTGTTACAAATGGTTGGAAAGAGAAGGAGATTAATAGATTACTTAAAGAAAGATGAGACAAAAAGGTTTGAAAAGCTGGCAAAGAAATTGAAGCTTAAGTAGCTTCTTTCTTTTTTCTTCTTTCCTTGATATAACTTTCACAGATACAACGTAAGACGTTTGACGTTTTTCGTTGTAGATATAAATTTTTTAATACAATATATGTTATTTAACGAGAAAAAATATGAGTTTGAGATAGATGGAAGGAAGTGTTCCTTTTCTACAGGAAAATTAGCACCGAAATCAGAATCTTCAATACTTGCAAGAATGGGAGACACAGTAATTACAGTTAATGTAAATAGTGCTCCTGCAAATAGTGATGCCCAATATTTCCCAATGTCAGTAGAATACATTGAGAAATTCTTTGCGGCAGGAAAGGTAATTGGTTCTAGATTTGTAAAAAGGGAGAGATTTCCTAGTGATGATGCAATTTTAAAGGCTAGAATGATTGATAGGTCAGTAAGGTGTAGGTTTCCTAGTGGCTATAGGAATGAAGTAAATGTAATTGTGACTGTAATGTCATATGATGAGGAAAATGACCCTCTCATACTAGCTATCAATGCTGTGTCCATAGCTTTGATGTATGCAAGTACACCTTTCAGTGGACCTGTTACAGGTATAAAGATGGGATTAGTAGATGGTGAACATAAACCAATTTACAAAACATTGGATGAAGTTTCAGAAGAGGATAAAATGAACTATATAGTCTCTGGTGATGGAAATGAATTCACCATGATTGATGCTGGTTCTTACGATCTTCCTGAGGAAGAAATCCTAAAGAGCATGAAGATTTCTCTAGAAGAAATGAAACCATGGATTAAGGCTCAAAATGAATTCCTAAAGAAGTTGGAATCAAAGGAAACACCTGAATACACATCATTTGCTGTTTCTGAAGAACTTTCAACAAAGATAGGTGAATTTGTTGGAGATAGGGCAAAAGAAAATCTTCTTTCAAAGAATACTGACAAGCATAATGAGACAAAGGAAGCAATATTCACAGAATTCGAGGGTAAGTTTACCAAACAAGCCATGTCTGAAGCATATGACAAACTTCTTAAGAAAACTTTAAGAAAAGTTGTACTTGAAACAGATACAAGGGTTGATGGTAGAAAACTTGATGAGATTCGAGAGATTGCATGTGAAGTAGATTACCTTCCTAAGACTCACGGAACAGGACTATTTACTAGAGGTAAAACTCAAACATTAACAGTAGCAACTTTAGGAAGTCTTAAGGATGCAAAGTTAATAGACAGTATGGAGGGAGAAGGAGAAAAGAGATATATGCATTTCTATAACGATTTACCATTTGCATATGGAGATGTTGGAAGGGTTAGATTAATGCCAAGTAGAAGAGGTGTGGGTCATGGTGCTTTAGGGGAAAGAGCGTTAGTACCTGTAATTCCAAGTAAAGAAAAGTTCCCATACACGATTGTTGTAATGAGTGAAATTCAAGGAGAGAATGGATCTAGTTCAATGGCATCAGCTTGTGGATCAACTTTAGCATTAATGGATGCAGGTGTTCCAATTAGGGAGGCAGTTGCAGGAGTTGCATTTGGATTAGTTACAGGTGAAAAAGGTGAGATAAAGCTTCTTGCAGATATGCAGGGAGTAGAAGATTTCTATGGTGATATGGACTTCAAGATTACTGGGACCAAGGACGGTGTAACAGCTGTTCAAATGGATACCAAACTCAGTGGACTTAACTGGGAGATTGTTGAGAAGACTTTTGCAGAATCTAAAAAAGCTAGATTACAAATATTAGATCTTATGAATAAATGTCTTGATAAACCAAGAGAGACAGTTTCCAAGAATGCACCGAAGGTTGGTACGGATAAAATTCCTGTATCTAAGATTGGTGCATTGATTGGCCCAGGAGGAAAGAATATTAGAGAGCTAACAGAAACGACAGGAGCAGAAGTTACTGTTGAGGAAGATGGAACAGTTAATGTTTACTCAAGTGATCAAGAATCTATAGATGCAGCAATGAAGATAATTGGTGGGTATAGCTTTGTTCCAGAAGCAGGAGCAACTTATGATGGAGTAGTAAAAACTATTACTGACTACGGAGCTTTTGTTGATATTGCTCCAGGGGTAGCAGGATTACTTCATGTATCTGAAATTGCAGATGATTTTGTAAAAGATGTTCATGAGTTCTTAAAAGAAGGTCAAGAAGTTAAAGTAAAACTTCTTAGTGTAGATAGGGATGGGAAGATGAAACTAAGCATGAAGGCTTTAGAGAGTAATAAACCTTTGGGGTCAGACTCTAAGTAGTTTCTAAAACTCAAAAGAGTTTTATTTAAAGAAAAGAGGGTTGTTTCAATGGAAACAACCCTCTCTTTTTTAGTCGTAAAAATAGTCAATGAAGGTTTGTATAAAAGGAGATTCTATTTAAGTCTGTGGGGGTCAGACCTTAGTTATCTTAGCTACATAAAACCCCATCATCTTTGCTGATGGTAATACTCTCATAGTCTTGGCAACTTCCTGAGGATATTTATTACCACTCCATTTAGTTATTCCTCTATTCATTCCTCTTAATCCATCAATTTTAATCTTCTCAATCTTAGCATTCTCATATCTAGTTAGTAATTCTGTTACAACACCCTCATTCTCATCTGGTTCTAAAGTACAAGTAGAATATACTAATGTTCCACCAGGTTTTAGTGCACGAAAAGCAGAACTGATTAAATCTCTCTGTATTATTGTTGATACTTTAATCTTCCTTATTGTCCAACGTCTTAAAGGCTTACTACTATTTAGATAGATTAAACCCTCTCCACTACAAGGTGCATCCAAAAGGATTTTATCAAAGTAATCAGGATATTTTCTCCATAGTAGACAACCATCGCTTAAAGAAATCTTTGCTTTTGCCCCAAACTGATGCAGAACATTTCGTAATGATCCAATTCTAACACTATCATCATCATTAGCAATTATATTCGCATTATTATTAGTAACTGCACAAATATGAGTAGTCTTACTACCAGGAGCTGCACACATATCTAAAATATTCTCTCCTTCTTTCGGATCTAGAACTATAGTAGGAAGTATACTTGAAAGATTCTGTATGTAGAAAAGACCATCCTTATATTCTTGTGTATGTGATATCTCCGACTTATCCTTATTTCTAACAAAAAACGCATTAGGAGCCCACTCTATATCATCCAGTTCATAGTCTCTCTTTTCTAAAAGCTTTACTATTTTCTCAACATCTCCTTTTAAAGGATTTATTCTAATTGTTGTGATAGCACGTCTAGAAAATAAGCCCTTCACTTTGTTTGGAGGAACTAGAAGTATACTAGCCATTCTAGAAAGGAAGATCCCTTCCTTTGTGTGAAATTCTTTCTTTTGAGGAACATAGTTTCTTCTTTTTTTGTAATTACTTCTTAGTCTCTTCTTCATATTTCACCTTTTAGATATTTTAATATACTTGTAATGACTAACCCAGTTGTTTCAGTTCTAAGAATATTACCTCTTAGTGAGATAAATTTAAAATCTAAAGATTTAAAAAAATCTAAATCGGAAGAGCTCCAACCTTTTTCAGGACCAATAGCGATGATGAAGGGGTTTTTAATATCACAGGTTTTTAATGTATCTTTTAATGAGAGGGTATCTACATTCTCTGTAACTAAACAAATTCCAATGTAATTAGAGAAATCATAATTATTTAGTTTCTCAATCTTGATTGGTTTGTCTATTCTAGTAGGAAAGGTATTTCTAGATTGTTCAGTGGCGTCTCTTACTAGTTTATTCCAATATCCAGTATCCCTTATTGCCTTCTTTGCTTTCTTTAATGAATATTCAGATTCTATTGGAATTATCCTCTCAACTCCTACTTCAATACTCTTTTCAATAAAATAGTTAAACTTTGAGTCATTTGAAAGAGATTGAATGATGGTAATAGATGGCTTGTAATCCGAAGTCCTTTCTCCCAACTCTTCTTGAATCTCCACCTCTATACTTCCAGGCTTAATGTGTACTACTTGTGCAAGGAATATTTTTTCCAGAGTTTCTATCTCAACAGGATCCTCGATATGTAGTACATTTTTAGATATAGCGATCTCACTATCTGAATCAGAAAGATAGGTAATATCTCCTTCACTTAATTTGTGTCTTACAAAGTATTTTTGCATCTGGCCATTATAGCATTTAGGTGATTAATAGAGAAAAATATCCTAGAGGATATTTGTATTGAGAAGCTTTTCAGAATCTGATAATCTTTATATATGCAAGAAATACCTAATATATACTGGATGATAATATTTGGATTTATATCCTCCTTTATTTGTCTTGTCCTCTTCTATTTAGCATTACTGCTAAAAGAGTCAAAAGATACAATCAAGGAGTCAAAGGAGATTTTGCAAAACAGTAAGGGTTCTCTTCTTAAATTAGGGAAAATGATTGAGGAATTGGAAGGAACAGTTAGTATAGCTAGAGGTACAGTAGAGGAGATTAGTAATAGTATTCTTAAACCTGTTAGAGCTTTGACAGGGCTTGTAGGATCAATGGGTATTCTAGCGGGCAGAGAAAAGAAAAAAGAGGAGAACACATCCATAGAAGATCTGTTAAATGAATAACTCACATTGTTGTTAACTGTGTTTTTGGGTATATTATTACCATGTACCTAACTCCTAAACAAAAAAGAAAAAATATCATAACAATAGTTATACTTGTACTAGGAATACCTCTTTCTGTTTTTGCAGCATGGCAGGCTGTTCAGATTTTAAGTCGTGCGAGTACAGAACCTATACCAAAGAGTGTTGTAATAAGTAATGTTAGTACTAATTCTGTATCAGTAGGATGGGTTACATCTGTTTCTTCAGACGGAGCTATTGTAGTAGTTAGAAATGGTTCAGAATCATCTCCGATTATAGATAAAAGGGGAACCGAAAAAAGAGAGAACCACTATGTAGAGCTTAATGATTTAGAACCAAATGCAGAATATAACTTTGTAATTGTATCAGGAGGAGAGAGATATGATAATAAGGGAGGAACAGAATTTTCCTTTGTTACTGCCCCCATATCTTCTTTCGTCCCTGCTCCTAATCCTGTTTATGGTGATGGAGGGAGTTTTTCAGCGGACGATTTTATTGTTTATATAATAGACAAGAGTCAATCATCCTTCCCTGTATCTGTTGTCCCTAATGCTAGTGGTGGGTGGGCTGCAGATTTGTCTAGTTTTAGAACTGGTGACAACTTATCTATGATCTCTGTAGTAGATTCTGATGAATTAGACCTAATTGTTGTTTCCGGAGTAAATGAGGGGGATGTTATAAATGGGACTTTTACAGAGCTTTTTGATTCTAAGGGTAAGTTAAGAGTTATCTATGCTTTGACTCCAGAGGAGAATTCTAACCTGATGGCATCATTTACTGATTTTGATATAGATATTGCAGAGGAAGTAGATACGACTATTGCAGATACTATTACAGATGAAGTAGAAGATGAAACTGCGGAGTTTAGAATAGTACATGATTTAGACTGGGTAGATATGGTTCATGCTGGAGAAAGTTTAGATATAGATACAGGAGAAGATTCAGTGTTGGTAACAAATTTAAGAGATACTGGTTTTGATGTTATATGGTTATCCCAGGATGAAGAAGAAGGACATATTCTGTATGGAGAATCTTCTACGAGTTTAGACGCAGAAGCCAAGGATATTAGAGACTCTTTAACAGTCAAAGGTAGTTACCATGTTCACTATGTTGAGGTTGATGATTTAGATCCTGAAACACAATACTATTTTGGTATCCATTCGGGGAATGATGAATATGATCGTTATGATATTACAACATTTGCAACCCTCTCTTCTGCACCTCCAATTGGATCGATTAGTGGGGATATTGCTAACGTACCATCTGAAGATGGGGCAGTAGTAATTGGAAGGATAACAGATGAAGATGATACTGGGACTTCAGGAAGTAGTGTGTATGCTTCAACAGTATCTGATAGTAGAGGTGGGTGGATTCTAGCGATTGCAGATATAAGGAATTCTGATGGATCATCCTATTTCAGTTATACAGATGGTGATACCATTGATTTAGATATTCTTTGCTATGGAGAATCTACTACAAAAGAAGAATTAATGGAGAATATCGAGAGTAGAGATATTGAATTAGAAGTTACAGGAGATTCTAGTTTTATTGAATATACAAAGGTCCCTCTCCTCGAAGACTATAGTGTTTTAGGTATACAAATATTCTCTCCAAGAGAAAATATTGATACAGTAGAGAGTACAGATGATATACAGAATGTTTTAGGTGTAGAGAGTGTTCCTAATACCGGTATTTTAGATTCTATTTTTGGTAGAATATCTTTAGGTATTGGTTGTGTAGTTTTAGGTTTAGGGATTTGGAAGTCTGTAGGTAAAAAGAAAAAGTTTAAAAGTATAAATCTATGAAGAATAATTTAAAAGCAATTGGAATATTAATATCACTATCCATATTTTGGTATGGGGTGAGTAGTGTTGCCTCTTTTTACAGGACTATTAATTCTGTGGAGGCAGTAGAGATAGAGACAAAAGTAGGAGAAAATACAGAGGATATATTTAGTGATGTTATTCCTGAAGATATAGAGGCAGTAGAAGGGACTTGTCCGGAGTGTGAAAAAGAGGAAGGGGAAGTTTTAGGAGATACATCGTGTAAAAGTGTTTTAAATGAGTTAGTTACAACTCCAGTCTTTATGGATGGTTCTACTAATCTTGATTATACACATGGTATTCCAAGTGGAGAGATGGTTAGTAAGGAGGCAAAGATAGAGATTGTTGAGGTTACTGTTCCTGCAGTCTTACTTGCAGGAGCTTCTCAGGTTAAGGATTCAAACAGATTAATCTCTATGGAAAGTGTTTCTTATTCAGCAGGAGGGAATCTTTTCGATTCTGATTACGGAAGAAAGTTGGAATCCCCTTCTAGTGCTAAAGATTATGATAGAAAAATTAATGGATCTGTTTATAAACAAGACTTTGGTTCAGAAACAGAGATGAAGCCAACTCAGATAGAAGGAGAAGGGGCTTTTGCTAAAATAAATATAGGGACGGAGAAAGAATCGATCTGTTTGGACTGCCAGGATAGTAATTATAATCCCGATAAAGGGAACAAGGTGGCTTCGGAAATTATTCTAACGATGAGTATTCCTGGAGGGCAGAAGGAAGCTCCTCTTAATGAAGAGGATTTTTTAAATATAGATAGTGGAATGGTAGAAGAACTTCCATCTGCAGGTTTAGAAGATGGTTGCAAGAGAGTTAAGAGATTCCCTTTTCGTGATTTTGTCAGAAGGATATCTTCAGAGGTTTTTAGTCGTTGTAATAATCCAGATGAAGACGGTAATTATTCAGATGAATGTATAAAGCCAGAGAGTATTGTTATTAGAACAAATTCTTTCTTTGGTAACTATGATACTTGTAAAGACGAGGATAAGTGTATAAATACTTTTATGAATAGGAGATCTTTATCAATGTTATCTCCAGTTAAGGCTTCTGAATTTGATCAAGATTTTCTTGTGACAACGCCCTGTACGGTTAGTATTGAGGGGAAGCCCTTTGGGGTGAAATGCCTTTGGGATGTAAGTTACATTGCTTTAGAGTATTATTATCAATATCAGAACAATAATCCAGGGAAAGAATTTCCTGTTTGGTCTGTATTCTGGGAAGCTATTGAAAAGGATCTTTTAGAGAGAGTTTAAATAAATTTATTATTAAATAACATGACTTTAGTTCACAGGACAGCAAATGTAATAGAACATTTTGAGGAATTGTTTAGGAACAAATTCTTTAAGACTTTGTTCTTAACTGCATTTGTATCATTCTTTATCTTTACGACGTTTAATGCATATGCAATCTCAGTAGGTGATTCAGGATTAGATATTTGGCAAGATATTAAACTTACTACTGATGGAGCATGGGAGGGAGAACAAGAGTTCACAAATACACTCCAAGGGGTTGAGTCAGGAAGTGAGGATATTACTACGTTACAGACAAATTCTTTTCTCTCTACTTTACATTTGATAATAAGTAAGTTGTGTGTTGATTGTTTTGAAAATGGAAATGAAATAGCTTCAAACCCCAATATTCCGGATACTATGAAACTTGGGGTTATTGATGTAGTTGATAATGGATTAGTTGCTGTCCTGTATAATCCACCTTCTATCGATGTTCCTTCCCATTTAGCAAAAGAGTGGGTTCCTGGATATGACCCTTCGAATACAAGTACATATGCAGTAGGAGGGCATTTGACTGGATATGATGAGCTTCAGTTAGCTGGTATCGATGTTATGTGGGGTAGAGTTAGAAATATTGCATATGTAATATTTGTGATAGTGATGATAGTGATAGGATTCATGATTATGTTCAGAAGTAAGATAGGTGGACAGACTATGGTTACAGTTGGGAATGCAATCCCCAATGTAATAATTGCCTTGGTACTGGTTACGTTTAGTTTTGCAATTGCAGGGTTAATAATTGATATAGGAGGATTGAT
>Ga0075120_10003104_pt1 | contig 11560 bp, 10 predicted proteins | sample AntAceMetag02UKL_FD_69792 | JGI IMG/M metagenome (GOLD analysis project Ga0075120, IMG submission 69792) | Saline lake microbial communities from Ace Lake, Antarctica - Antarctic Ace Lake Metagenome 02UKL | ecosystem: Environmental > Aquatic > Non-marine Saline and Alkaline > Saline | place... | reverse complement strand
GTTTGTCGGATGGAAGGTCGTGCAGGAGGTCGCAGTAGATGACGGCGGCCGCCGTTGAGGTGGGGTCGAGATCGGCCAATTCCACGCATCCGGGCATATAGTCGATGTGGCGTTTCTCTCCGATACGCTGGATGGAGCCCAGCACGCAGGTTTTAAAGTCATCCCGCTCGCGCTTCATCCAGTCCAGCAGATCATCCCGGTTGAGGATGGCGGCCATTTCCATGCCGTCTTCCCAGCCCTTGATGCCCCAGAAGTCATCCCAGAACGAGTGCTTCAAGTCATATCCTTCGTGGCTGGTCGATTCGGGAAGCAGTCCGTAATAGAGGTGTTTTTCGGAGGTTTCATCGCGGTATTCTTCGGTCAGACGCTGGGCACGGAGTGTTTCCAGAAAATGAAGAGCCTTCAGGACATGGGGAAACATGGTCTGCAGGAAAGAGCGGTCTTTTGTGAAGCGGTAATACTGTATAACGAGCCAGATAAATTCGCCCTGGCTGTCGTATTCAACCAGTCCCTTTTCCTTTTCTTCCCAGAGCGGGTCCTCGGCTTTGGTATCGATGATGGGCGGTATTTCGCCGCTCTCGAGTTGGTAGGGGGCGTACCATTCGATGAAGTCGCGCGCGGCTTGGGTATGACCTGCTTCGAGAAGGGCGATGGCGGCTATGGACCCGTCGCGCATCCATGACTTGTCATATGAGCGGGAGCCGGGTTGCAGTGCGGGTCCATTCTGTGTGATCAGGTTGTAGGCAATGCCCGCGAAAAAGGCTTCGGAAAGTCCGGGTTCAGGGACGACCAATCCCACGCGGTGGACTTCTTTGCGCCATTGGTCGGCTACTTGGCTCCGTCGGCGCGCATAGTCCTCCGCTGGCGAGTCGGGATTGAGCAGCTCGGGCGTTGCGGCATGATGAAGTGGGAAGGTCATATACGTGTGGGTGGAAGCGCCGGGTTCCAGAACGAAGTTAAAGAGAAGCGCTCCGGCTGCGAATCCGTCGGGCTCTTCGAATGCCTGCAATGTGTTTTGATTTGCATTGGCGGCGGCACGGACTATGCCGCCGATGTCACCGTTTTCGTTGTTGAAGCAGATGGAGTCCGGCGGCGGCGTGCAGATCAGCAGGTTGGTTCCATTCACGGTGAGGGTGTTGTTGGAAAAGGCCATGCTGCGTATCGGGGAGAATCCGCCGCCGCCCTGCCAAGGTGGATAGATCTGATAGGGTTCAACAAGCAGCAGCAGTTTTCCAACTAGGGGTTGGCTGCTTTTGTTGGTCAGCGTGTATTGAGCAAAGGCGGAGGCGTTGCCCGGTTCGCCCTCAGCAAACAGATTGACCCGCAAAGAGAACAACTCATGCTCCCAGATGACGGATGGAAGCGGCAGGGACCCGTCCAGCAGTTCTTGGCGAATGGTTACGTTATTGCGCGTGATGAGCGCATCATGAAGCGATACGACGGGCAGCACGGACGGCCCCCGTTTTAGTGGTTCGATGGAGCCGTCTTCGCAGAGGAGGGCCGCTTGGTCGTCGTGTTCGATGCCGACGAGTGTCCAGTAGGCCTGCTGGTCAAACAGCCAGCGCGGTGTGTACCCACGATCCGGACTGTTTGTTTTGCGCACCGGTGTATCGGGCGGCAGAGGAACAATCTCCATGTTGGAAAGAAGCATTTCGCCGACATAACCAGCGCCGGACACGCCGAATTCAAGGGTTTTCAGTTCTTTCAGGTTGGCGTCGGCATCGGGTCCCCACACGCGTATGAGTTCGGTTTGGTCAATCACCAGGTCCTGCCAAAGTCCAACCGAACCGAAGCGATACCATTTTTTCATAAACGTGTTACCGCGCTGATCAATCAGTTTAAATTCGACATGATTTTGCGGCTCGCTAAATCGAAGGCGTACGCGCAGTTCGAATCGCTCGGGCAGTGTCAGATGCATTTCGTGTGCGGCGAGTGCGAAAGAGTGTGTTTTGCCGGTGTTGTAATTCAGGCGAAACAACGGCTCTGCGCCGGGCTCATCGCCGGATGAAAGCGTCAGAACGGCACCCTGGCCGACGTGGGTGGTCCATCCTGCGGGTACGGTCTGCGGATTCATTAGTCGGATCGCGTTTGTGTTGGCCTGACCTTGATGGATGCTTGTCTCGTTATTCATCCCGGTGCCCTCCATGGTAAGAATATTCAATAACAGTAGGCACGGGAGAATGAAGCGTTCGGCATATATGGTGAACGGTCGCCTTTCGGTTCGGTCAGTTCTCATAGCGCGCTCCTTTCTTCGTGCACGGTTTTTTGATCGCCCCCATCTTCCTTTGGCGGGCGGGTGAGATGCAACTTCATTTGGAACGTAATGTTTGTTGCAATGGGAAAAGGGGACGCATCCCACCGGGTGGTCAATCTGGAAACAGAGCTGGTTTTGAGTACTTCTGCTGGACATCGTTCAGGAGCATAGTGAACCGTTCCCGCAAAAACCGACCTGGAAATTGGGGCACGACAAACTTGACATCGCCCGGTGTCGGGAGTTGAATAGACAACGATTTATTCAAAGGGCTGTGGTGGTGCGGAGCTAGTTATGAAAACCCCAAGGAGATGAAGACATGCAGAGAATATCGGAACTAATGCTGGTTGTCATACTGCTTCTCACACAGAGCTATGCATGGGGCGAGGAGCCTCGCGAGGTTCAGATGGCGCGTATGCAGTATAATCGTGAGATCACGCCAGCTACCGAGCGTTACGTCAACAATCTCATGTTGATCAAGCGGCGATGCGTTCAGAAAAACGACCATATCGGTGCCGAGGCGGTCGATCAAGAGGTCGCAACGGTTAAAGGCCATATCGACCGGGAGGGTCCGGTTGTAGAAAAAAAGGATGACGCGAAAAACGAGTCCGTTGTGGGAAGATCATTTCTGTTTTATCCCCCGGATAAAAAATGGCTCAAGGTGCTGTATTTCCGACCCGACGGGCTGATTATCGGTGCCAATAATCCCAATGAAACCAGTTGGGAGCAGCGTGGAGCTAATTTGCTGCTGCTGGACTTGAAGGGTCAGATTTCGGGCACCTACAAATATGTGAAGCAAAAAAATGGCAAGCTCTACTTTGAACATGGATCCAACGGAGAGATCTATGTTGTTCTCGAAGAAGCTAAACCCTGATGATTCTTCTGCGATCCGCCGGATGCCTGTGCTTTGTAGTTGAAGAAGATATTTTCCATATGACGGGCAAATGCCCAACGATTCGCTGAAAAGGGGTTTTGTTTCCAGATCATTATGTTGACATGCGGGCCCGGATGCCTACATTCCTCTCGCATGAAAAGATTACCCCCCTGGATTCGTATGGACCTTCGCACAGACCAACACTTTGCGGAGGTTTCGCATGTATTGCGTGAAAAAGGACTGCACACTGTTTGCAAGAGTGCGAAATGCCCCAACCGTCACACCTGCTGGAATGCCGGAACAGCCACCTTCATGATTTTAGGCGACACCTGCACCAGAAACTGTCGTTTCTGCGGCATACGAAGCGGAATGCCGGAGAAACTGGATGCGCGGGAACCGCAACGCGTGGCCGAAGCGTTGGCGATCATGAACCTACGCTATGCCGTGGTGACCAGCGTGACGCGCGACGATCTTCCCGATGGTGGTGCACACCATTTCGCGGAGGTCATTCGGGCTCTGCGGGCCGTGCCCGGTTTGATCGGTGTGGAAGTGCTCACGCCGGATTTCAATGGTTTGGAGGCGTCGCTTTCCACCGTGGCCGAGGCGGGGCCGGATGTGTTCAATCACAATCTTGAAACCGTTCGTCGGTTGCAGCAGGAAATCCGCCCACAGGCGTCGTATCGCTGTTCGCTGGACGTGCTGCATCGCATGGCGGAGCGCGGCACTATGTTGGTAAAATCAGGACTCATGGTCGGACTGGGTGAAACGGATGACGAGGTGATTGAAGCGATCCACGATCTAGCATCGGTCGGTTGCCGCATACTCACGGTGGGGCAGTATCTGGCCCCGGAGAGACATCACTATCCGGTTCACCGTTACGTTTCGCCGGACGTTTTCGATTTGTATCGCGAAGAGGCGCTGAAGGCAGGCATTCGTGCGGTGGCCTCTGCGCCGTTGGTTCGTTCTTCCTATCGGGCGGCTGAACTGATGATGCAGGCCGAAGGATGAGCGCCTACCTGCTCTACCGTTGCGGTGCCGCATTCATTCGGGCCGTTCCGCGTCCGTTTGCCTACTGGATGGGCCTGCGGGCAGCGGATCGGCGCTATGCGCGCAATGGACCGGATCGACACGCGGTCGTCTCCAACCTGCGTCAGATATACCGCGCCAAAGGCATAGAGCCCAGTCGTGACGTGTTGGAAGGCGTCGCACGGAAGACCTTTCAGCATTTCGGAAAGTATATTGCTGATTTCATTCGCTACACCCGATTGAAACCACGCGATATGGACCGCCTCTTCAGTGCTGAACATATGGATTATCTGCACGAATGCCGGGGCAACGGAAGGGGCACCATTCTGGCCACCGCGCATTTCGGAAACTGGGAACTCGGCGGGGCGGTGATCACCGCCAAAGGCTACCATGTACACACCGTATTCATGCCCGAAGAAATGCAGGAACGAAACCGCTTCTTTCTCGAAATACGCCGCCAACGCGGATTCAGCCTCAAACCCTACGGCCATGCTGCCAAGGATATGCTGCGCCTACTTCGCCAGGGAGAAATGGTGACCCTGCTTGCCGATCGCGACTTTTCCAACCGGGATGACCGCATCCCTTTCTTCGGAAAGCCCGCCCGCTTACCACGTGGCCCTGCCGCACTTTCCATGAAAACCGGCGCGCCGATTTTGCCCGGATTTCTGTTGCGTCAGGTGGATGATACGTTTTTAATGCGAGCTCATAAGCCGCTGGACCCGCTGGAAATCGGCGACGAATACGAGATGCGGTGCGAGCTTGGGCGTGTGCTGGAGAAAGAGATCGGGGAGAATCCCCATCAATGGTTTATTTTTCACGACTTCTGGAATCATAACGGGCAAACGGAGTCCATATGAATAAGAAACAGGTGACGGGATGTGATTTTTGTGTAGTGATTCCTGCATATCAGGAAGAGCCGCGCATTGGCAACGTGGTGCGCGAGGTGAAAAAATACTGTTCGCGCATCCTAGTGGTGGACGATGGCTCAAAAGATGCCACCGCACAGGTTGCACGCGACGCCGGGGCTACCGTGATTTCACTGCCCGAAAACCGAGGCAAGGGCGCGGCACTCAATGTGGGCTATCAAGCCGCACGCGATCAGAAGGCCGAATTTCTTATTGCCTTGGATGCGGATGGACAGCACGACCCGGCAGAGATTCCAAAATTCGTCGAAGCGTATAGGCGCACCGGCATTCCGGTGTTGATTGGAAACCGCATGGCGGATGTGGAGGGAATGCCGCTGGTGCGCAAACTCACCAACCGCGTAATGAGCTGGATGCTCAGCAGCACCATGGGACAATACGTGCCGGACACCCAATGCGGTTACCGACTCTTCCGCTGCGACGTGATTCCCTTTCTTTCCTCCAAATCACAGCGCTTTGCTGCTGAATCGGAAGTCCTCCTGCGCGTGGCCGAACGTGGCATACGCATCGATGCCGTGCGCATCAAAACGATCTACGATTCACACCAGAGCAAGATCAACCCCCTGCTCGATACCGTGCGTTTCTTCCGTATGCTCTATCTCTTCCGCAAGCAGCACCGCGAGCGCGAGAAACTGCGCGACAAGCAGCACCTTTAGCAGCCTGTCGGGCTTTAGGCCCGACATCCTGCCAAAGCGGGTTCTCCGCAACCCAATTGACGTTGGTTGATTCTGCAATGGCCTGATTCCCGGTTGATCGCAGGGTACCAACCCGCTTTGCTTAAAATCGCTATCTCGATTTGGAAGATCAGACGGCGAATACGCAAAAAACCCCGCGAATTTCTGGAGGTGCCTTATTCCTTACGGCTTCCATTCGTTGCTCTCTTCAGTCGTTGGAAAATTATTTTTTTACATGGAGCGCGAGGGTCCACGCGAGCCGCAGTGGTGGTACCGATTGGCTGTTTTTAATCAGGGGGTAATGGTCAGGCAGGTGCCCGTGCCAGTGAGCGGGGCGAGTGCGCAATCACCCAATGCCGCCGGGAGCAGACAGAAGTCGCCCGGTTGCAGTATCAGCGTGTGTTCGTGTTGCAGCGCCATCGTTCCCTTTTCCACAAACAACACACGAAACCGTGACGCATCCGCCGGGAGCCGTTGTGACCCGGTCAATTCAAGACGGTTCAGATTGAAATAATCGGTCTGCAACAGCGTGGTGCAAAAACAGGTATCCGAGAGTTGTTGAGGCAGGGTGGGGGATTGCAGTGCCAAAGCGGCATCCTGCCAATGGATGTGCCGCAGGGCCTGTTCGAGATGCAGCTCGCGCGGCAAGCCATCCTTGCCCACCCGATTCCAATCGAACACCCGGAACGTTGTATTGGAATTCTGCTGCACTTCTAGGAGAAGGCATCCGCAAGCAATGGCGTGAATTCTGCCGCCTGGAATAAAGATGACATCGCCCTTTTTCACCGGGATGTGCTGGAGTAAATCAGGCAGCTTGCCTTCCCGAACGCTTTGGGAAAAGACTTCGGGCGTGACGGGTTCCCGAAACCCGGCATATACGGAGGCTTCCGGATCGGCATCCAGAATGTACCACGCTTCCGTTTTAGCCTCGCCACCCACCTCGCGTGCGGAATCGTTATTCGGATGCACCTGAATGCTGAGTGATTCCTTCGCGTCGATCAATTTAATCAGCAGCGGGAAGTTCCCCGCAGGCGCGGCCTCGCCCAAAAGAGCAGACCCGTATTCCTCGATGAGTTCATGGAGCGTGCGCCCTTCCAGGGGACCCTGAGCCACGACGCTTTCCCCATCAGCCCGGTCGGTTATCTCCCAGGACTCCGCGCAGGATTCCATCGGGATTTCCCGATGATATTTTTCAATGATCCGATTCCCACCCCAAAGGTAATCCTTGTAGATCGGACGAAAGGTCAAGGGATATAGTGCGGTAATCATGAGTTCCTCTTTCCTGCTGCTATACATCAACTACAAAACATCGGTATGCTATCCGGCGTCCCGTGCGGAGTCAATGGCTTTGGGTGGTCGATCCCGATGGTGTTTTCGATCCTGATAAAAACAATCTTCGCGACTCGGCACGGTTTATGCACGTAAAGCGGGTATGAAACCGCACGACCAACCGCAAGGGGAGCAGAATAATACGAAGTATTCTTCGCCTTCTTCCGCGGTTCTGCACCGTCTCGAAAAGACCTGCCTGCGCGAATTATTGAGTGCAGGTGCGGATGGCCAACGCCTAGACCCGGTCCTGGTACGAAAAGCCCTGGCATTGTTTCGGCCCGAAACAGACCATGGAACCCACTGATAGAGCGGGGTCTATCCTTACCTTAAGACATCATTCCTATTTAAAAGACGTTTTTCATGTCGTCTTTTAGGGCCTTAAAAGGCCTCATCCAAAAAATCACTGCTTTCACGCCCTTTCGCCCTTTTCTTTTCCAAATCGCGATAGCGATTTTAGACAAAGCGGGTTGGCACCCGGCGATCAAACGGGAATCAGACTATTGCAGAATCAACCAACGTCAATTGGGCGGCGGGGAACCCGCTTTGGAATAGTCTCCATTTTTTCTTCAATTTTGGAGAATATTGTCAGGCATACTTTGACAAAACGGGGGGAAGTCGCTAAGCAGTCAAAAAACTTTTTTGCTGGTATGCAGGACGTTTCCGAGCCGTAACAACGGTCGATGAAAAAGGACATGAAAATAACCACGTACAGGTCTGAAAGCTGCGAAGAGACGATGCGCTTGGCCCGAATGCTCGGGGAACAATTGAAGCCGGGTTCGGTGGTGGCGCTTTTCGGTGAACTGGGAGCGGGTAAAACGCGCTTTGTTCAGGGGCTGGCCGAGGCCTTGCAGGTACAGGACGTGGTGAACAGTCCAACGTTTACCCTGGTTAACGAGTACCGCGGAATCTTTCCGATCTATCACATGGATCTCTATCGGATTCAACAGGAGGACGAGGCGCTGGACTTGGGACTCGATGAGTATCTTTATGGAGAAGGTGTTACGGTGATCGAATGGTCGGAACGCATCATGAACATCCTGCCGTCATCGGCTTGGAAGGTACGCATCACCCCGGCGGCTACGGAAACCGGACGGTTCATCGAAGTGGAGACACCGATATGAATATTCTTGCCTTGGATATGTCCACGCCGCGCGCGGACCTAGCGCTTCAATGTCATGGAAAAACGCTGCTTCAAAAACAATGGGTCGAGCCGCGCAAAGGCGAGGCGCTTCTGTTTGACACACTTAATGCCCTGCTGCGCGAATCCGGGCTTACGTGGGAGGGCGTGGATTGCTTCTGCGCTGGACGCGGGCCGGGCAATTATTCGGGACTGCGCATCGCCATCACCGTGATGCAGGCGTTGGCACTTCCTGCCCGACAGCCTGTCTTTTTTCTAAACAGCGGCGTGGCCGTGGCCGAAACCGTTTTTGAACAACGCCCGTGCGACCGCGTGGCCGTCGTGGGCGATGCCCGACGCGGCATGCTCTGGTACGCGTTGTTTGATCGCCCGAAAGCCGGAGAAACGGGCAAGCCTCCCGATTGGCAACTCGTCCCTTGGGCGGATTTCGATACGCAGGTGCCAGTCGATATTCCGCGGGTATCCTCTGCCTGGAGTTCCATTCGCTCTTCGGAATCATTTGCTTTGCTGGATGTCGGCGCCTGGGTGGATGCCGATGTATATCCGCAGGCCTCCATGTTGGCTGCACAGGTGGAAACCATGCTGAGCCTGGGTCTGGAATCCGAACCGGCCACACCCATCTACATGCACCCGCCAGTGGCCTCATGAAAGGAAATAATCATAGATGAAAAAATCCTGGGTAGAAATTGATCTCTCAATTCTGGAGGATAACATCGAGCGTCTTAAACAGACTGTCAACGGAGCTAGTGAAATGGTCTTTGTGGTCAAGGCCGATGCCTATGGGCACGGCGCGCCCGAGGTGGCCAAACGCGCCTTCCGGGCGGGCGTGCGCTGGTTCGCGGTGGCCTATGTCGAAGAAGCCATGAAAATCCGGGAAACGCTGACCGAAGGCACTATTATCGTTCTGGGAGTGGCCGATCCCGAGCAGGCCCAGCTCATGGCCCAAAACAACATCATACCTGTCGTGGCCGATCTTGAACACGGGCTTGCCCTTTCGCGTGCCGCGCAGGAGGCGGGAATTCGCCTGTCCGTACACGTTAAAATCGATACCGGCATGGGCCGCATCGGCCTGCCCATGAAGAAGGCCCCGGAGCAACTCAACCTGCTTGAAAAAGAAACCGGACTGAACATCACCGGTCTATGCAGCCATTTCGCGAAGGTCGAAGACAGCGAACCACATGCGGCACGCACTCAGGCCAAACAGTTCAAACGCATCGCCTCCGACTTCGAGAAAAAAACCGGACGCATTCTCTTCAAGCACCTTTCCAGCAGCCGCGCCATACTCTATCACCCCGAGTGGCAATTCGACGGCATTCGTCCGGGCATCATGCTCTATGGCTACGGCGCGCAGGATGAAGACATGCGCGTCAACACGCGGCCCTTCCTGCAATGGAAAGGCGTGGTCATGCAGGTAAAATCCGTGCCCGCCAACTTTCCGGTTGGGTATTACTGCACCTACGTCACCTCACGTCCGACCGACCTCGGCATCATCGCCTGCGGCTATGCCGATGGCTATCTGCGGGCCTTGAGCAACCGCGGCCATGTCCTGATTCAGGGGCGGCGTTGTCCGGTGGTGGGTCGTGTCAGTATGAACTGGCTGGCTGTGGACCTCGGCCCGAAGAGCGGCGTGAAGCGCGGCGACGAAGTGGTCTTCATCGGGGAGCAGGGCAACGAAGCCATCTGGGCCAACGAACTCGCCGCCCTTTGTCGAACCATCCCTTATGAAATTCTCACCTGCATCAATGCGGGTATCAAGCGGGTCTATAAAAATTGACGAGTTGAACAGAATCGATCGGCAATATCTTTTTCGGACAGTCGGGTCCCTCCATACCCAGTTAAAGGTGTTTTTTTGGAGGGCCGCCGGCTCGGCGGCCTTTGGGTGCGGAAGGGCCTTTGGGATAATAATTAACGAATTGACCATCATGCCAAAACATGACTTGAAGCAACAGGGCCAAAGCGCATAACATCCGGGGCAATGTAAATCAAAGCAGAAAGAAGGTGACTGGATCATGGCCAAGTTTAAAAAAGAAAAAGCTCCCGTGGATCCAGGCTCCATGCTTCAGCGCATGGAGCGTATGATGGGTGGTGCCGTAAACAGCGGTGAAAATGAATGCGCCGCACAGGAGCTGGTCTACGACGCCTGGGAAAGCTCAACGCAGGATGAGGCCGTAGAGTTGCTGATGCAGGCAACCAAACTCGATCCAACCAATGTGGACGCCTGGTTGGGGTTGATGCGGTTTGCGCGGATTAAGAAGGACGAAAATATAAAGATGCTTCGGAACCTAGTAGAAATGGGTGAAAAGAACCTTGGAGAAGAATTTATTCGGGACAACAGCGGTGCGTTCTGGGGTATCCTGGAAACCCGTCCGTACATGCGCGCGCGCCAGTGCTTGGCAGTAAACCTTGTGGAGGCAGGCCGTTTTGAAGAGGCGACGGCTGAATATGAAACCATCCTGAAGTTAAACCCGAACGATAATCAGGGCGTTCGCTACAGCCTGATGGCCTGCTACCTGAAGCTCAACCGACTGGATGCTGCCCGGCAGTTGTTTGAGACGCACACGGATGATGTAAAACACGGCGCCATATTTGCCTGGGCCTATGTACTGGACCGATTCCTTTCCGAGGATGTGGCCGGTGCGAAAAATGCGCTTGCTGCTGCGGAACAACAGAACAGTTATGCGAAGGCCTATTTTCTTGGAAATCGCAACTTGCCAAAGAACGCGCCCAGCTCCTACTCCATGGGCAGTAAAGAGGAAGCAATGATTGCCTGGGAGATACTCAAACCCGCTTGGCAGGCGCACCCAGAAGCACAGAACTGGCTGAAAGAGAACACCTCCCCGTCCGTGGGGCGTCAAAAGAAACCTAAAGCGCCATAACCGCATCCAGAGAACTGACTTTTGGAGGGCGAGCGTTGGAATGGAGTCGGAGCGCTATAACAAATTGATTTGCGGATAGGTCTGCTGGATAATGGCGCGAATGCTTCGGGCGCTTTTCTTGCGCTTGATTTCGACTTCACGCGTCACTGCTTCGCTGCGGGTCGCATAGGTTTCGTAGTAGGGCATCCACCAGGGGCCGCGATGTTTGGTTGACTTGTTATAGCCACGCTGATGTTCATGAAAACGCTCAATCAGGTGGTCGCATTGCCCTATATAAAAACGACCGGTTGTCTGACTTTGAAGAATGTAAACGAAGTACATCGTTTTTCAATCAAGTTGGCCTATGTAAGACATATCACTTTTCAGTTAAATTGGTCGGGGCGGTTTGCGACCTTCCCGACCTGCGTCGGGACGCACTACAACAAATTGGTCGGGGCGGCGAGAATCGAACTCGCGACCTTCCCGACAT